>Ga0247815_10001247_pt1 | contig 19638 bp, 11 predicted proteins | sample UWRJL194509B1_FD_181014 | JGI IMG/M metagenome (GOLD analysis project Ga0247815, IMG submission 181014) | Plant litter microbial communities from Arlington Agricultural Research Station in Wisconsin, United States - UWRJ-L194-509B-1 | ecosystem: Environmental > Terrestrial > Plant litter >...
CATCAAGCAGCAAATAATTTTAGTCACAAAAAATTTTATTTTTAAAAACCTCGTTATTCAGCGGGGTTTTTTATTTTTGCGCCATGCCATATATATCAGAAAAAGGGGTTCAAATGCCCGCTTCACCTATAAGAAAGCTAACCCCATATGCTACTCAGGCAAAAAAGGATGGCAAAAAGGTTTTCCACCTAAACATCGGGCAACCGGATATTGCCACTCCTGAAGGGATGTTAAACGCCATTAAAAACATTGATTTTGATGTTTGGGCCTACACTGATTCTGAAGGTACAATTGCTTACAGGACAAAACTTGCCGAATATTATAACAAATTAGGATACAACATCACGCCTCAGGACATCCTGGTGACTGTTGGTGGCTCTGAAGCGATAACAATTGCTATGCAGACTTGCGTAAACGAAGGCGATGAAATTATTATTCCTGAGCCTTTCTACGCAAATTATAATGGTTTCGCCTGCATGAGCAATGTTGTGGTAAAACCTATCCTTTCATATATTGAGAATGGTTTCGCCCTCCCGGCAATTGAAGAGTTTGAGAAACTGATTACCCCGAAAACCAAGGCAATCATTATTTGCAATCCGAACAACCCTACGGGATATCTTTATTCTAAAGAGGAGCTAATCGCATTGAAAGATCTATGCCTGAAATATGACTTGTTCCTGTTTTCTGACGAAGCTTACAGAGAATTTTGTTATGACGGCCGCGAATTTATCTCACCCATGCATTTGGATGGATTAGACGAAAACGTGGTCATACTGGATACGGTTTCTAAAAGGTATAGCGCATGTGGAGCAAGATTAGGCTGCCTGATCACGAAAAATAAGGAAGTGATTAAATCTGCACTGAAGTTTGCACAAGCACGTTTGAGCCCGGGAATGGTGGAGCAAATTGCAGGTGCCGCAGCTGTTGACACGCCAGACAGCTATTTTGAGGCCGTAAATAAGGAATACACTTTACGCAGGGATACTTTGGTTGCCCGCTTAAATTCAATTGACGGTGTATATTGCCCTAATCCGGGTGGCGCCTTTTATGTAGTTGCCAAATTTCCCATTGATGATGCCGATAAATTTTGCCAATGGATACTGGAAAGTTTTGACCTTAACGGCGAAACGGTAATGATGGCGCCTGCCACAGGTTTCTATTCTACCCCTGGATCTGGAAAAACGGAAGTACGAATGGCGTATGTTTTGAATACTGAAGATTTGAATAAAGCCATGGATTGTTTGACAGTTGCTTTGCAGCAATATCCCGGAAGAACAAATTAGTCATAAATGAGAGAGGCTGGTTAATCCAGCCTTTTTTGTTTTTAGAGGCTTTGCCGGTTCCTTACTTTGTTACACCAATTAAATGTTGTATTTTAGAATTATCCGCCGTTAACTCTATCCACCTATCGCTTTCTCTAAAAACCCATATACCAGAAATGAATGCATACCTGTTAAGTGGTCTCGGAGCTGATAAAAGGATCTTTACGAAACTGACCTTCCCTCAAAAATATGTAATTCATCACTTAGAATGGATCACGCCCTTGCACAATGAAGAACTGACCGCTTATTCTAAACGATTGTCAGCACAAATTGATCAGGGCCAACCTTTCGTTTTAATTGGTGTCTCTTTCGGTGGGATGATCGCAGTAGAAATTAGCAATTTTCTGAAGCCGGTAAGAACAATAATTTTATCCAGTGCTTCGGGTGCAGGACAAATACCGTGGTACTACAAAATATGCGGGTTGCTCAATCTTCACCAGGTTGTACCAACACGGTTATTAAAAGCTCCTACATCATTGCTGTTTTGGTTTTTTGGCATCAAGGGTAAGGAACAAAGGGATCTTCTTACTCAAATTTTAAAGGAAACAGATGAGAGGTTTTTAAAATGGGCAATCTCAAAAATAATTACCTGGAAGCAGAAATTAATACCAAAGAACCTTTACCACATCCACGGTACTGCTGACAGAATTTTGCCAATGACATTTATAAAGCCTGATTTACAGATACCAGATGGTGGTCACTTAATGGTATATGATCAATATGAATTGATTACTAAAATCTTAAGAGACGAGCTTGATTAATCAATTAGCCGCATTATGAGTGGTAAAGCTTCCAGATTTTCATAGCTATAGCAATAAATATTGGTACCACTGCTGATGCAAGATTAGCATTGCAATATTTTTGCAATAAACCAGATATTGCAAGAATATTGCAACAGAACGATAAGAATAATTTGCGGATGTATAGGATGATATTAATTAACTGACAGACACCCTAAACAACGATAAATCATCTAGCTCACCTTCAGTCATTAAGCCATAATCATCAAGATTAGGATACGTTAAAGGAGAATCTTACATCAATACTTTGACACTGTAGAGACGCTTCCAAAAATTCGTAATAAATTTATTAACCTCATTCTATAATAAAGCAAGATATATCATCAAATAATAACTCTGCATCAATACTGTTACTCAATTCGGTGGTAACATTGAATTACTTTGCTACATTTGCCGGCTTATGTATATTCAATCTAAATAAGTTAATGAAAAGAATTCTATTATTTCTGTTTGTATTCACTATCAATTATGTGTCTGCACAGACACCAACAGGCAGCATCAGCGGGAGAGTCGGTACACCTGACAAAAACAACGCTGAGTCGGCCACTATACGCATCAAAAGATCATCCAAAGAAACAAGCGTTGAAAAAGACGGCAGCTTTATCCTCAAAAATATCAGCGCCGGGAATCACACTGTAGTTATCAGGTTACTGGGTTACCTTCCGATGGAAATGCAGGTTGTAGTAGAACCAGGTAAAAATACAGATCTTCAGCGGATAGAGCTCCGTCAGGATTCTAAAGCACTGGAAGAAATATCAATTACCGGTGGAAGGAACAAATTCTCTGATAAAAAAACTGATTATGTGGCAAGAATGCCATTAGAGAACCTTGAAAACCCACAGGTATATAGTGTGGTCACTAAAGAGATTTTACAAGAGCAAGTGGTTGTGAATTACCAGGAAGTATTAAGAAATGCACCGGGAGTGATAACTTCTACCTATCCTGCCGGAGGCTTCGCCGCTAATTTAAGAGGTTTTCTAACAGGCGTAAACCTGCGTAACGGCATGGCTGGTTCAACGAATACTAAATCTCTTGATCCTGTAAATATAGAACGTGTAGAAGTGATTAAAGGGCCATCAGGAACATTATATGGCTCATCGGCCATTTCATTTGGCGGTTTAATAAACGAGGTAACCAAAAAACCTCTGGCCGAAAAACAAAACGAAATTAGCTATACTACAGGTAGCTGGAACTTAAACCGGCTTACAGCTGACATCAATACGCCTCTAAATGCAGATAAAACAGCACTATTAAGGGTCAACACTGCATTACACCAGGAAAAAAGTTTTCAAACATACGGTCATAAAAACAGCATTGCATTTGCACCCAGTTTCTATTACAAGGTGAATGACAAATTATCGTTCACTGTTGATGCAGAAATATTTTATACCAACCGTACTCAGACCCTTTTCCCCACATACACTGCGGCGACAAACTTCAAGAATCTGAGAGATGTTACCCTGCCTTATAATGGCTCGCTGGGTGGCGACGATATGGATTCACATGCGTTCTCAAATCAAATAGTAATTGAAGGAAAATATAAGATTTCGGATCACCTCACATCTAGCACCAATGTATCTTACAGTTCAAATGAAGATTATAGCAACCAAATCTATGTAACATGGTTAACGAACGATAGGGTAATCAGAAGGATCAGTAACTCTGGTCCGCGTACCAATACCAATTTGCAGGTTCAACAGAACTTCATCTACGATACGCATATCGGATCTGTTAGAAACAGAATGCTTGCCGGTGCTGATTTCTATCAGGTAACCTCTAGACAAAACAATTACGCACAATTTGCATACGATACGGTGAGTATCAGTAAAAGCTATGCACCTGTAACAGCCAATAAAATTAATGCTTTGCTTGGAAAATTAAATCCTACCTGGAATGAAAGTTACCAGAACACCTATAGCGCTTACTTTTCTGATGTAGTAGACATAACAGATCGTTTAAATGCAATGGTAAGTTTAAGGGTAGACCGCTATAATAACAAACCAACAAAAGCAAACGGGATAGAAGCAACAGAGGGAGATTTCAATCAGACTGCATTTTCACCAAAGTTTGGTTTGGTTTACCAGATCATCAAAAACCAGGTCTCGCTTTTTGGAAATTACATGAACGGATTTTCTAATACTGCTCCGCTTACACAGCCAGATGGTAGTGTGTCGATTTTTAAACCGAGACAGGCATTTCAATATGAGGCAGGGATTAAAGCAGATGCTTTCGATCATCGCTTAAGTGTGACAGCAAGTTACTACGATATAAGGGTAACCAATTCTACCAGAAGAACAGATGATGGTTTTACTTTGCAGGACGGTACGCAAAAAAGTAAGGGTATAGAAATAGAGGTGATTGCCAATCCGGTAAAAGGACTGAACCTTACTGCCGGATATGCATACAATGATAGTTATTATACAAAGGCAACGGCAGCACTTGAAGGTAAAAAAGTGCAGGCAGCTCCAGAAGATATGGTAAACCTTTGGGCAAGTTATAAGTTCTCTGGTCCTTTACTCAAAAACATAGGTCTTGGGATCGGTGGCAATTATGTAAGAAGCGCTTACTTTGATACGGCGAATACCTTCATCATACCTTGTTATACTGTGGTAAACAGTACCATTTTTTACGACCAGCCGAAATGGCGTCTTGGAATAAAAGCCAATAATATTGGAGATACAAAATACTGGGACAGATATGCCAACGCACAATCTACCAGACAATGGCTGGCAAATGTAGTATTCAAATTTTAAGCAAGTAATGAAGTTAAAAAAGCTGGCAGGAAAAATACACCTATGGCTAGGCATGACATCCGGCCTGGTAGTATTTATTCTGGGAATTACTGGTGCCACATTTTGTTTCGAAACAGAACTGCGGTATCTCATTTATGCTAACCGCTATATTGCAGACTCTCCGAAAGGCAAACCTCTACCATTACGTGTATTGAAGGCCAAAGCACAGGAAGCATTGGGTGTAGGGCATCCTGTAATGTTTGCCCTGTATAAACCCGGAACAAACGAAACCTATCGCTTTAGGTCGTCTAAGTTCAATAGTGAAGGGATCACCTACTTCACAAGAATAGTATACTACCGTACTGTATATGTCAATCCATTCACAGGACATATCCAATATATAGAAAACTCCAAATGGGAGTTCTTCCAGACAGTATTACAGATCCATAATGAACTGTTATTAGGAGAAGCAGGTCATCAAATTACCGCCTGGGCCACAGTAATTTTTGTAGTCATGCTGATTACAGGAATGGTTTTATGGTGGCCAAAAAGTAAAGCCGCAGCCAAACAGCGGTTTAGCGTAAAATGGAAAGCCAAATGGCGACGCGTAAATTACGACATCCACAATGTTGGGGGCTTTTACATCTTTCTGCTCGCGTTGGTAATCTCAATAGCAGGGATATTTCTTGCATTTGAAACGGTAAGGAAACAAGTAAAACTAGCAGTAACATCCAGTAAGCCTAAAAAAGAATTACCAACATTGTCTGATACAACGGGCTCAGTAAACCCAAAAGCCCTTGACTTGATAGAACGCAACATTGCACAGCAGCCTGCACATAGCGGGTTGTATATGGTGAGTTTACCGGAAGCCAAACTTGCTCCGGTTGTTTTTACCATTATGCACAATCCTACTAATTACCTCCAGAAAAGTCAGTTCTTTTTTGATAAGTATACAGGGAAGCAACTCAAAGCAAAACCTGTTGAGCAGTGGACAGGAGCCGAAAATTTCCTCAATATGTTTTATGATATCCATATAGGGAAGGTATTGGGTACCACCGGACAAATCCTGGCTTTCATAGCCAGTTTGTTCTGTGCCACGCTACCTGTAACAGGATTTTATATATGGTGGGGCAGAAAGAAGAAAAAAGCTTAAAAAAATAAAGCCCCGCAAATTTAATTTGCAAGGCTTTATTCATAATAAAATGGCTTAACTAATCAAGGCATCCAGCTTAGTCAGCTCTTCAACTAATTTACGTTTACCTACCTGTTGACGCCACATTGCATAGTATAATCCTTTAATCTCAAGCAGTTCCTCGTGGTTACCACTTTCTATGATTGATCCGTTTTCGAGTACATAAATACGGTTAGCATGCATAATTGTAGATAACCTGTGTGCGATGATCAGCGTAATATGATCTTTCAGCTCTGAAAGCCTGTTTACGGTTTTTGTGATCTCTTCTTCAGTAAGGGAATCAAGAGATGATGTTGCCTCATCAAACAATAGAATATTTGGATGACGCAGTAACGCACGGGCGATAGACAAACGTTGTTTCTCACCACCTGATACTTTTACTCCGCTCTCTCCTATCAGGGTATCTAAACCATCCTGTGCCCTTGCCAGCAACGACTGACAAGCTGCTTTATTCAACACATCCATGCATTCTTCATCTGTAGCATCCGGTTTAACAAATCTGAGGTTGTCCCTGATGTTTCCTGAGAACAGTTGTGTATCCTGGGTAACAAAACCAATTTTACGGCGCAATTCATCAAGATGAATATCATCCGTATGCGTTTTATTGTATAAAATATCTCCTTTAAATGGCTTATATAACCCTACCAACAGTTTAATCAGGGTAGTTTTTCCAGAACCAGAAGGACCAACAAAAGCTACCGTTTCGCCTTCTTCTGCGTGGAAGGTTATCCCATTCAATGCATTACGGTTACTGTTTTTGTATTTAAAATGTACATTATCAAACTGGATATGTACAATCTTTTTTATCTCGGTTGGATCATCTGGGATGCGCTCGATAGGTGTATTCATGATCCGTTTAAAATTACCCAATGAGATCTGCGCCTCACGCCAGGTTAAAGCCATATGACCAAACTCTTGCAATGGCCCAAATAAGAAATATGAATACAAAAGAAAACTGAAGTACTGACCCGGAGAAATCTCTTTGTCAAAAATCAGCATTAGCATCACCACAACCATTGAACTACGTACAATATTTACTGTACTGCCTTGAATAAAACTCAACATCCTAAGGATTTTTGTTTTTACAATCTCAAGGCTCAGGATCTTATAAGTAGCGGCGTTTAGACGCTCTATTTCCTGATCACCTAACCCGTGGCTTTTTACAAGCTCTATGTTTCTTAGCGATTCGGTGGACCGACCCGCAAGAACTGATGTTTTCAGGATAATTGCACGATGGATTACTTTCACTTTCTTTGAAAGCACCCAGCTCAGATAAGTGATAATAGGTACGGATGCTACAAATACTACAGTAACCTTCCAGCTGATCAGAAATGAGTAAACGCTCACGAAGATAATTCCGAACAACGCCATAAACGTAACGTTAATGGAAGACTTGATGAAGTTCTCTGAATCACTTCTAACCCTTTGCAAAACCCCTAATTTTTCACCACTGCGCTGTTCTTCAAATACGTAAAACGGCATGGCAAGTGAATGTTTCATTCCATCAGCATACATTTCGGCACCCGCACGTTGTGCAGCAGTGATGGTGAAGTAATCCTGAAAATTATTGGCTATTCTTGAGATGAAGGCGGCACCTATACCTAAACCGATTAAGGTAAGTATCCCGGTAAAATATTCATGCCTGCTAAGAAGTTCGCGTTTAACAATATAATCATCTACTATTTTTCCGGTGATTAACGGATCAACCAGGGAAAAACTTTGGTTGATGGCGGTCATTAATAAGGCGAGCAGTACTGTCCATTTATGCTTTTTAAGGTAACTCAGCAGGATCTTCATAAATTCGGCAGATTAAAATTAGATTTCATTTGTAAATTCTTGTCTCTCGGTTGTCGAAACCATTATGCCGCTGTTCTCCATTCATACCTGCCATATCCCAATTTTGAATCCAGAAGTTAACTCAGGCATCCCCTGGTTTAGTATGTATGTAAACTGCAAAAACATCATCGTTTCATTTTGAATACTCATTTGATAATACGTTCTATCAAATGTTAAATTATTGTGACCGTAAATCTTTGATTTTTGATCTGGTATTTAAGACATTTTAGCTTTTGTTTATAAAAAATAGACTGCCAGATGCTTCAAATATTTAATCGCACAAGGAATACTTTACAATTACTGAAGATTGACTAAAATTATGCCAGAAAACGGGTAATAATATCGAAACCATATGCAGATAATCATTATAATCCAATAAATCATATTAAATCTTTAAACTAGACTTATCGATTTAATTATGAATAGGTTCTGAACTTATCTTACCATACATCTGCATGCAAATATGGCAATTATAATCTGGTAAAATGTGGTAAATCTCCAAATGATATTCGGATTGCATTAATAGTGTTACATATACGCTAAGGTTGACCATAAAGTCTACACTATGTAGCATTGCCCCGCTCTTCGGCCAACATTTACAATTTCAAGATTTCTTAACATTAAAGGAATAAAGTTACCATACTTTTGAAAATAAAAATATCACCTTAAACAATACTATGCTTTCCGGACTGGATCTGATCACCTCTTTAAAAAATGGCGACCATGCTGCAATGCAGGATATCTACAGCAGGTATTGGGAAGAAGTACTTGATAGTGCTTACAAACGGGTGCGCGATGAAGAAATTGCACAGGATATTACCCAGGAAATTTTTATCTCTGTTTGGGAAAACCGCCAACGCCTGATTATAGAAAGTAGTCTTTCGGCTTATTTTAAAGGAGCTGTTAAGTTCAAGGTTATCAACTATTTTAAATCATCCATCGTTAAGGAAAAGCATAAAGAAGATATTGCATTACTGATAGGCACGCAAACAGAAGCCTCTGCTGAAAGCATGCTGATGTTAAAAGATTTCAACCAGCAGATTGACAATGCCCTCCTTGATCTTCCTGAAAAGATGAGGATAATTTTCTCTATGAGCAGGAAGCAGGAAAAATCAATCCAGGAAATTGCCGCAGAACTGAACCTATCTGCGCAGACGGTAAAAAATCAAATTACCGCGGCAATGAAATTACTTCGAAAAAAGCTTTCCTACATCATGTTTATTGTGGCTTTAATACTCTTAACATAAGCTTAACCCAATCTTAACTTCTTTAGACGGTACCATTTTACCTTTGAAACTGACAGGTATCTGATGGCAAAAGAAGACGAGGCAAAAGAATTGCTAAAAAAATATCTGGACAACACACTAGACCCTTCGGGAATTAGACAGGTTGAGGAATGGTACGCTTCTTTTGAAGCAGGCAACACCCATATTGATAAAGCAAGAAAAGCAGAGATTGGAGCAGTGATGTTAAGCAAGCTCAATCAAAAAATAATGCCTGAGCCGATGAGGACCAGGACGCTATTATCGCATCAGGTATTAAAAGTAGCTGCAGCAATCGTGATTGTGTCTGGTCTGGCCATCTCCATTTGGTCTGGCACAAGAAAGCAGGTCTTACCTAAAGGCTCGGTTACTGTATGCACGAACAAGATGGAAAGGAAAACCATCACGCTGACTGATGGATCAGAAATAACACTGAACCCTTCTGCTACAATTACCTATCCTATAAAATTCAGCTCTTCGTCAAGAACCGTAGAACTTACTGAAGGGGAAGCCTTCTTCAAAATAGCACATGATGAACTACGGCCGTTTACGGTAAAAACATCCCACGATTTGCAAACCCGGGTGCTGGGTACATCATTCCGCATCAGGTCTTACCAGGCCAGACCACAAATTGATGTTTTGGTAGCTACCGGTAAAGTATCTGTAGGCAACTCCCATCAGGTGTTTGGAAATTTGGAGAAAGGCCAGCAGATTTCATATGATAAGAAAAACCAGCGAGCCATCATCAGCTATACTCCAGCACCAGAACCTGTGATCATGAAATTTGAAGGGGCTCCATTGCAAAATGTACTGGAGAAACTGGAGTATGCCTATAATATCCGCATTACACTGAAAGATCCATCTCTGGGTAAACTAAAATGTTCTGCCACATTTAATACCAGTCTGCATCCGGCCGAGATTCTGGACATTTTATGCAGCCTTCACCATTTGAAATTCGGTGAATCAGAAAATCATAAAACCTTTAATGTATATAGATTATGAAAAAATAGATACTCCAGAAAGCACATAAACCGGCGCTGATCAGATCAGCACCGGTAGTAAAAAGCCGGCCCTTTACGCCAATAATTTGCCAGGCTAATTTTGAAAACACTGTTTAATGTTACAAAACCACTAAATATATGAAAACACCCTCAATTAAGAGGTCACAAGCTCTTTATAAAGCCATGAAATATTCATTATTAACTTTCTCGGTCATTTTAACCTTTTGTACGGCGCTGATTGCTTCGCCAGGCATGGCGCAAAGACTGGCACAAAGTACAGTAACGATTAAAATCACAAAAGGCCAGTCGACAAGTTCGATTCTGAAAAAAATCGAATCAAATACAGGACTTCATTTTGTATATAGCCCGGACCTGATTTCCGCAAGTAACAAAACAGCAAATGCTTCATTCAGAAATGAAAAAGTTGAACTGGTATTAAGCAAACTTGGTTTCCGGGGAACCGAAAAAGGAAGTTTTATCATACTGAACACAATTCCTGTTGTCAGGAAAAAAGCTGAACGCGTCATTACAGGTATTGTAATTGACTCTGCAGGTCAGTCAGGAATACCTGGTGTAACGGTAAAAGCAGTGGGTACACAAAGAGGTACAACAACTGATGTTGAAGGTAAATACTCAATCTCTGTTGAAGACGATGCTACTTTGTCATTTTCAATGGTTGGTTATGTAACCATTCAAGTTAAAGTTACAGACAATCCGCAGATCAACGTTACCCTGAAGGAAGATAAATCTCTCCTGAACGAGGTTGTAGTGGTAGGTTATGGAACACAGAAAAAAGTTTCACTAACCGGTGCAATAGGAATTGTAAGTCTCGATAAATTATCATCGAGATCGCTGAACAGCGTTGGTGAGGTACTTGCAGGAAAATCCCCTGGAGTTATTGTAACCAATGAAGGCGGCGACCCAACGTCGGCACCACGCGTGAACATCAGAGGTGCAGGCGGTATCAATGGTGAGAGCGTATTATATGTAGTTGACGGTTCAATCTTTTCCGGAACCCCGCAACTTAACCCTAATGATATTGAATCCATCTCTGTGTTAAAAGATGCATCGGCTGCCATTTATGGTGCCAGGGCATCTGGCGGAGTGGTACTGATCACCACCAAAAAGGGCAAAAATGGTCAACTGCAGATCTCAGCAGACGTAAAAGTAGGCCAGCAAAATGCATGGAAAAAGCTGGATCCATTAAATGCTGAAGAACGCGCAACGGTTGCTGCTACAGCTGCCAGAAATGGGGGAAGTACTATCCTGCCTGCATTTGATGCTACAAAATATCCGGATGGACAGGTAACTCGTACCAACTGGATGGATGAGATTTTCAGAACTGGTATGTTGCAGGATTACAGTACTGCCATCAGTGGAGGAAATGAAAGGTCAAATATGTACCTGAGTTTCAACTACCGCAAAGCCGAGGGCATCGTGTTGAATACACAGGTAAAACGATATAATTTCCGTGTAAATTCTGATCACGCACTATCCTCATGGTTGAAAGTAGGCGAAAATCTATCCTTCAGCAGCACCAACGGAAACGGCGCCAATACTTCGAGTGATTACACAGGTGCATTGTTATCTGCAATTTACTATCCAACAAACGGCACCCCGTATAACGCAGACGGATCATTTGCTGGTTTACCCGGAGGACAATATGCAGGCGATTATGGTGATATTATCAACCCCGTTGCAGAATTGAAACGTATGGATATCAACAATCCGGTAAATATACTGGTAGTAAATCCTTATGCAGTGCTGAGCCTGGCTAAAGGGCTGTCATTTAGGTCAAACCTGAGCATTACCAAGTCTTGGAACGACTATAAAAGCTTTACCCCAAAACGTCCGGAAGTAGGAAAACCTGTTCTCAGCAATATGCTGGAGGAAAGTAACAGCAGATCAACAGATCTACTGGCGGAACAGGTTCTTTCGTATCATACAGCTATTGGCTTGCATGAGCTGGACCTAACTGGAGGATATTCATTCCAGAAAACAAAAAACAGGGGCCTTTCAGTTTCAGGAACTGGTTTTGATGACGAGTCAGCTGCCTACAGGTACCTGGTAAATGCCACTACCTTCCAGCCAGCCGAAAGCTATTACAACGCGACAGCGTTGTCATCAATGTTTGCAAGGGCAAATTATAACTACGCAGACAGATACTTGCTATCTGTTACTGGCAGGAGAGATGGTACTTCCTTACTATCTGAGGAGAACAGATATAAAACATATTACTCTGTATCCGGCGGATGGGTGATCAGCAAAGAGAACTTTTTAAAAGATAGCAAATGGCTGAATGAGTTCAAAATAAGAGGAAGTTATGGTATCCTTGGCAACCTTGCCAGTTTAAAGCAAACAGATGTTAGCCCCTTACTGGCCAGCACTCAAACATATTGGGGGCAAACGCCAGCGCTTCAAAACGGATACGTGCAAAATGTACTTGCAAACGAAAACCTGACCTGGGCACAATCTAAACAGACCAATATTGGACTTGATCTGGCAGTGCTGAACAATGCGCTCAGCATTACGGCAGACTATTTTATCAAAAACACTGATAAAATGATATTAACCAAACCACTTCCAGGTACCGCAGGTCTGAATACACAAACCATAAACGCCGGATTGGTAAGGGACAAAGGAATAGAGTTGGGCATTACTTACAATAGCAGCAAAACCAGGGATTTCAATTACTCTGTTACAGGTACCTTAACTAAAATCAATAATAAGGTTATCCGTCTTGCACCAGGACTGGAGAATATAGCGGTAGGCAACAACTTCAGAAATGAACTTGCCCCTTTATACATCAAAGAAGGCGAGCAATTGTATAGCTATTATGTACTAAAAACAGAAGGTATTTTTCAGTCACAGCAGGAAGCAGATAATTACAAGAATGCAAGCGGTGCAAAAATACAGCCTAATGCTAAAGCCGGTGATTTCAAATTTGCAGATTTAGATGGCAGCGGTAACATTGACAGCAAAGACCGCTATTTTGCCGGCAGCGCTTATCCTGATTTCTCTTACGGACTAAGTTTCAATGCTGCTTATAAAAATTTCGATCTGAATATATTTGCACAGGGTGTACAGGGAAATGATTTGTTCAACGCAGTAAAACGCACAACATTTAGTGCCAGTGGACCTTCTTACAACAAACTTGCCGGAATACTAGACGCATGGTCGCCTGAAAACCCGGGTGGTAAAGTTCCTATTATCTCTACTACCGATGCCAACGGTAACTTTAATGCCTCCGATTTCTATGTAGAGGATGGATCATACCTGCGCTTAAGAAACATCACAATAGGTTATACCCTGCCCTCAGCACTTACAAAGAAAATGAAAACTGGTGCAGTTAGGGTGTACGTTACCTCCAACAACCTGTTTACTATTACAAATTATACGGGTTTTGACCCAGAGATTGGAATGGATAATTATGGCCTAGACACTGGCCGTTACCCGCAGGCAAGGAGTTTTATGCTGGGACTTAGTGTGAATTTATAATTCTAAAAAACTGAAAAATGAAACAAAGTATTAAATATATAGTAGCGGCATCACTGGCCATTTTAAGTTCATGTTCAAAACAACTGGATATTATTCCAGAAGGTGCTCCGTCTGCTCAAAACTTTTGGAAAACTAAAGAAGATGCCATAAAAGCGGAAGCAGGCATGTACCAGAATTATAACGAAGAAGATTATTACGGACGCGGGATTTTCTGGTTTATCAACGCCAGTGACGATATGGTTACAGGAAGGAACAAACCTGAAGGAGATAACATTAAGGACTTCAACAGGAATTATATTGGTGGCGGATATACTGAATCACAATGGTCATTGCGTTATGCAACTATTAAAAGGGCCAATGATATCATCAAAAATGTTCCTGGTATAACAATGGATGAAAAACTTAAAAAACAGGTAATTGGCGACGCATATTTCAATGCCGGCCTGGTTTATTTTCAGCTGGCCTCAAATTATGGAAACGACAAAGCTGGAGTTCCTATTATAACACCGGAAACTGATCCTTCCCTGCCCGCACCAAGGGCTGCGAACGTAAATGAAAATTACGATTACATTATCACACAGCTCTTGAGTGCAGCAGACAACCTGCCACTTTTTAGTGAAATGAACCCGGCGGATTACGGAAAGGCACACAAAACTGCTGCTTGGGCTTATTTATCAAAGGTATATTTGTTTAAAAAAGACTATGCAAACGCAAAGAAGTATGCAGATATGGTGATCAGCTCCGGTCAGCACGAACTGGTGTTAACCAGCTTTGCTGATGTATTCAAAGCGTCTAATAACTGGTCTAAAGAATACATCTGGTCGGTAGTATGCACGCCAAATGGTGGTGGTACAGGATGGGGCAGTAAGTTGCCAGGCGTAATGCTTACCAACAAAGGTTGGGGGATTTATAATGGCTGGGGATATTATTTACCAACAAAAGAATTGTATGATTCTTATGAAGCAGGAGATAAACGCAGGGAGGCGACGATCCTGAAAACCGGAGATAAATTTATGTTTTTTGGTCAGGAACGCAGCTTTACCAAAGATGCCGGTGCCACTTCAGACTATCAGTTTAACAAGTATATGGAACCATTTTCATATAATAACCCCATCCCTACCCACGTGAACCCTAATGGTGACAATGGTACAACAGATTTAAATGTACCGCTGATGCGATTTGCTGAAGTATTACTTATAAAGGCTGAAGCGGCAATCAACCTCAACGGACCGGGTGCAGGAGATGCTGAATTGAACAGGATCAGACAACGTGCAGGCCTGGCGGTCAGGACCGGTATGACAATGACCGACCTGAAACGTGAACGCCGTAATGAGCTAGCCGGTGAATGGGCCGATCGTCACCGTGACCTGGTAAGGTGGGGCGATGCGCAGGCAGCTTATGCCAAACCTTTGCATGATTCTGAAGGCAAAGTAATTTGGGCATCCAGGGCATTCAACCCGCAAATACATGATGTTTGGGCCGTACCACAAAAAGAGATAGACAACAGCGGAGGCGTAATTAAACAAAACGCAGGCTGGTAAAAATATAGCAGGACCTGACGTTCAGGTCCTGCTTTTTAATTATAGATAATAATGATATTAAAAAAACTAATCTGCAGTTCTTCCTTAATTCTTACGCTACTTACCGCCGGGTACGCACAAGCGCCCTTATCATCAAACAATGGTCACAGCCATAATGATTACCATCAGGACATTCCTTTATTAAGGGCATATTATGCCGGAATGGGTTCAATTGAGGGCGACGTATTCCTAAGAAAAGGAGAACTATATGTGGCGCATGACACAATTGAAATCAGTTCCGGGGCCACATTAAAAAAACTGTACCTGGAGCCACTTGCCAAATTGTATAAGAAAAACGGTAACAGGCCTTATGCAGATTCCAGCAGATCATTGCAACTGGTAATAGATATCAAAATGGATTATCAGCATGTGCTGCCTTTGCTGATCAGTGAGCTGAAAGCATTTCCCGGTATTTTCGATAGTAGAAATAACCCAAAAGCTATACGTATTGCTATCAGTGGAGATGTTCCCCCACCGGCGGAGTTTAAAAATTATCCCGCCTATATTTCTTTTGATGGCCGTCCCAATATTAATTATACGGCCGACCAGCTAGAACGTATTGCAATGATCAGTGATGACATCAAAAACTATACAATATGGAATGGTAAAGGAACGCCCACAAAAACAGACCTTGCTAAACTAAAGACTGTTATTGACCAGGCACACAAGAATAACAAACCATTCAGGTTCTGGGCTACACAGGATAGTCCAAACACCTGGGTTGAACTGGAAAAAATGGGTGTAGACTGGATCAACACCGACAGTCCGGAAAAACTAAACGAGTTTTACAAGAGGAAGAATAAACTAACCTATACCAATCCGGTTGCGTATCCTGTTTACACACCCAGCTATGAAAATGACGGCTTGCATAAAAAGGTGAAAAACGTAATCCTGCTGATAGGTGATGGAATGGGACTTGCGCAGATCCATGCCGGCTGGATTGCCAACCACGGAAACCTGAACATCACAATGATGCGTAACAGCGGGTATTCTCAAACTGCTGCTGCAAATTCCGGGAACACCGATTCTGCTGCCGGAGCATCTGCGATGGCCATGGGAGAGAAAACAAACAACAGGTATATTACCATGGGTACTGATGACAGGAAAAGGACCAGTATTGCAGATACCCTGGCATCCTTCGGACTAAAAAACGGCATTATCAGCTCAGGAGATGTTACCGACGCAACGCCAGCAGCATTTTATGCACACCAGCTGGAGCGCACACTTAGTCAGGAAATTGCGAGGGATTTTCTGGATGGTCATATAGATGTACTGGTGGGTTCAAACCAGAAAAGCTTTTTAGCAAACAGTGATACCAAGTTAATGGGCAAGCTAAAAGACAAAGGTTATACCCTAAGCACTTCCCTTTCTGACTTCACAAAACAAAAGACAGGTAAACAACTGGTCTTGTTGCCAGACTCGGCTACGAGGGCAGTAAAGGATGGCCGTGGTGACATGTTACTGAAATCGTTAAATAAGACTATCGCATTGTTATCAGAAAATAAAAATGGCTTTTTTATCATGTGCGAAGGAGCCCAGATTGATTACGGCGGCCATGCAAACGATTTACCCTATGCAGTTACAGAATTGCATGACTTCGACAAAACAGTAGAAGCTGCCTTGCGATTTGCCGATCAGAATGGGGAAACACTGGTATTGGTTACGGCCGACCATGAGACGGGAGGGCTCACACTATTGGAAGCCTCTGCTGCTGAAGGTAGGATAAAGGGTGAGTTTAGCACCAACGACCATACCAACATAATGGTGCCTGTGTATGCTTATGGCCCGCAGGCGGATGAATTTCGTGGAACCTATCCCAACACCGAGATTTTCTTTAAGATACTGAAAGTCTTGAATGTAAGCAAACAAAACCAGGTTAAAAGCGCACGGAAATAATATAACGCATATATACCCTTTGCCATTCAGGCCATAGGCTGTATAAGTAAGGACGCATTGACAAATGCCAATGTGTCCCTACTTCTATAGCCACAATTAAATTAGCCGCTGATTACGCTTTTGCCGTGCTGAAGTCAGGCAAAACATCCTGACTTTCAACTCGCTTAAACGGCTGTATCTTTTGGTAGGTAAGACTACGCCAAGCCCATTCAAAGGGACCAAAGATGAAAAATTTCAGCCAGATATGACTAAAGACAATCTGGAAAATCCAGATACCAGCTGCAATCTCATAGATTTCATAACGCTGTAACTTTCCATACCATCCAAATCCCAAAAAGATAATTGAAGTGATGATAGACTGCCCCAGGTAGTTGGAAAACGCCATTTGCCCTACGGGCACGAAAATGCGGAATATCCATTTTAACGGATTTACTTTATATAATAATATGAGCAAACTGAGATAACCCATGGTCTGCACCAGCCTACGGACCTGATAATAAGCACCAGTAGTTTTCTCTATCATTTTAACTTCATCAAATCGCAGCAGGTAAAGCGTTTTTAGTTCTGCATAATTTATCCAAAGCCCAAGGGCAATACCTGCAACAGTAACCAACAGGTATATCCAGGTTTTGCTGTCGCCCGTCAAAAAGCCCGATTTAAACAGCGCCATACCGAGGAAAAAGAAAAGGAGCATATCCCACCAGCTATTAAAAAGGCCCGTACTTTCCATCTCCATGTTGGCATCGCGATAATGCGCAAAAATCTGCGGGTAGCTGGCTTCCTGAATTTTTTTGGTCTCTTCTTCAGCCTGCTTCATCAATCCTTTACTGCTATGTTTTTCATTTAATTCCTGCCAGGCCTTCAGTTCGCCGGTTTGCTCTTCTGTAAGCTTTTTCTTGTTTTTCTGAAGCATTTCGGCTGTTTTACCTTTGCTGATCGTTTCTTTTCGGTCGTACAAAGCACTGGTTTCGCGGTATGTGCCAATAAGGAGTAGTATCAACGCACATAAAAATAACTTTTGCGCAGACAGCTTTCTGAAGGGAAAAAGAAACAATCCGCACAAAGCATAATAATACAGGATATCTCCCGGCCAGAGAAAAATATAGGCATTGATGAGCCCAAATACCAATAGCCAGATCATCCTGCGGTAATAAATATCTGCAACATCAAGATGTGCCCTTGTTTTTTCAAGGCGGGCAAGCAGTAAGATGGTTCCTGCACCAAACAGTATAGAAAATAATCCTCGCATAGTGCCTTCAAAAACACCCATTTCGATAGCCCAGGCATAAAAATTAGGGCCTGTGATGGGTTGACTTAAATCCATGTTGTTATAAAAAACCTCAGATTGACCCTGCCCCATGATGTTCATGATCAGAATCCCCAGGACGGCAATGCCACGTATGGCATCAAGGAAAATAATACGTTCTTTTTTCTGAAGCGGCGAGGCGTTTTCAGCCGTACCTGAAAGTGGTAAGTTGTTCATAATTATGAGGTTAAATTAGCGTTATTAAAAATACGTAATTTAAACGAAACTTTACACCCCAATAATTGATAGTATTTATTTTCCCCTGCGCAGACTATTGCACTTTGAAAACGAGTTTAATTTTGCTGCCCTGGCCAGGTTGACTTTCTACAGTAAGATCTGCTTTTAACTCCCTGGAGCGAAATGACATGTTGGTAAGGCCATTTCCACCATCAGAACCTGAATCATTAGGTTCCACATCACATTCAAACCCAATTCCGTCATCTATTATACTTAATTCTGCAACTTCATTATAAAGACTGATCCGTACTGCAAGCGAATTACATTGTGCATGTTTAATGGCATTATTTATTGCTTCTTTAATAATAAGATATAAATTCTTTCTTGTTTGCATACCCAGATTGCTGTCCAGTAATTTTTGATCACACTTGAAATCAAACCTGATGTCACTGGCTTTACATAATGGATCGGCATAGTTCACAATCCTATTAAAAATGCTGTTAAAGTGGTCATTTTTCGGGTTGATTGCCCACACAATATCCCCCATTTCGCTGATCATCTCGCTCGAAACATTACTAATGGTATCCAGCAAGTTACGTAACTTGGAAGTTTCACCGTTCACCTGATAAATTTTGGCTACCTCGCTGTACACTGAGATACTGCTTAGAATTGAGCCTACCTGATCATGAAGATCCTGGGCTATCCCATTTCTGATGGCCTGTTGCTCCAGTAAGGTGTTCATACGGTAGCGGTAAAACACATAAGTTAATGAGAAAGTGACTACAAAAAGCGCCGCGTAAAACCACCATTGCAACCAAAATGGCGGAATAATAACAATATTTAAAGACTTAAACTTACTTACATAACCGCCTTTCCAGTTGCTTGCCCTCACTTTTAAAACATAAGAGCCGCCTGGAAGATTTGTATATTGAACAGCGTTTGCCTTTCCCGCCTCAATCCAGTTCTGATCAATACCTTCAAGTTTATACGCATAATGGATATTGTCGCCACTGTAGTCGGGTGCAGAAAACACAAC
>Ga0247815_10001249_pt1 | contig 19619 bp, 15 predicted proteins | sample UWRJL194509B1_FD_181014 | JGI IMG/M metagenome (GOLD analysis project Ga0247815, IMG submission 181014) | Plant litter microbial communities from Arlington Agricultural Research Station in Wisconsin, United States - UWRJ-L194-509B-1 | ecosystem: Environmental > Terrestrial > Plant litter >...
AAGATCAAATACCGGTTGCCATGGGTTGACAAATTATTTTGCTGAACCTTGCGCCATATTAGATATGGATTCCCATGCTTCCCAGGTTGCCAGCCGCTCCGCATACGCGCTACGTACCCAAGGCAGATTCTGGTTGCCAAGAAAGAATCTGAGCGGAGGATTGGCAGAGTCCACCATTTGGAAAAGTGCCTGTGGTGTCGCAGCGGGATCACCTCTCTCCATATCTCTTATCTCTCCGATAAACTGCGTTTTGAAATCCTGGTAGATATCCATTCCTCCGGCAAACTTCAGTGATTCCTGACTGCCGAATTCAGTGGCATAAGCCCCAGGTTCTATGATCGTTACTTTTATATTAAAAGCTTTAACTTCCGCTGCCAGGCTTTCATGGATGGCTTCGAATGCCCATTTGGATGAACAATAATACCCGATCACGGGCAACACCACATGTCCCAGGTTGCTGGAAGTACCCAGAATATGCCCCCCGCCCTGCTGTCTTAGTAACGGTAAGGCTGCCTTGATAACGGCTAGCGGACCAAAAATGTTCGTCTCATAAAGTGCCCGTACATCTTCCGCGCCAGCCTCTTCAATTGTTCCGACCAAAGAATAACCGGCGTTGTTGAGCACGATATCCAGTCTTCCGAAATGAGCATGGGCCTGTATTACCGAGGCGTTCACCTGATCCGTATTTGTAACATCCAGTTCTAAGGTCAGGACATTTTCTCCGTATTTTTCATTCAGATCCGCAATGCTCGCCAGCGATCGCGCCGTTGCAGCAACCTTGTCGCCACGTTCCAGAGCCGCCGCCGCCCAAACACGGCCAAAACCCCGGGAAGCACCGGTAATAAACCAAACCTTATATGCCGAAGTATCATTCGATAGTAAGCCAGCATTTGAATTCTCATTTTGATGTAACATGTTCTTGTGTTTTTGATTTGTTATACAAATGTCAGCACAGGATCATCTTAGTCTTTAGCCTAATCGGGGGCATTTGTAGTCTAAATGAGAAAGGAAAATTTATCACCGTTGTAAGTGGTATCTACCGGATTTATTTTCTGTATCTAAACACTGAATGGCCTGCCCGTTATCAGCGGGCAGGCCATTCAATGTTTAGCGGATCGGTGGAGATGATAGTAAAATCAGTGCTTGGCTTTCGAAAATACTTTCTTGAAGATCGTGACAAGTATAACGGCAACAAGACCCACTGCCAGACCGATCCCGAATTCTTTAACGATGTCAGGTAACCCCGGGAAAAGATGGTGAAAGAATTCAATGTTATGAGCAAAAATCCCTCCTGCAACCAAAATGAGGGCAACTGTACCTACGGCTCCTAAAATTCTGATAATCATCGGTAAAGCTTTGACAAGCGTATGCCCGAACCAGGAAAAGAAACCTTTATCATCTGATTTTTTGATCAATTTGTATCCTGCGTCGTCCATTCTTACGATTAGCGCCACGATTCCGTAAACGCCTACTGTTGCCAGCAGCGCCACGGCTGAAACGGTTAATATCTGAACCCCAAGCTCCGCAGTTGCGACACTGCCTAAGGCGATGATTACAATTTCTATGGACAAAATAAAGTCGGTCATAACTGCCGTCTTGATTTTCCCTTTTTCATAATCACCAGCGACTTCTTCACTTGGAGATTCTTCGTTCGGAGTAACTGCGTCTTCCTGTTTCTCATGCGGGAAAAAGTATTCCACTATTTTTTCAACGCCTTCAAATGCCAGATACAGCCCACCTAAAATCAGAACAAACGTAATCGCCGAAGGCAAAAAGGCATTCAAAAGAAGAGCCAGCGGAACGATAATAATTTTATTGACCAGCGAGCCTTTGGTAATAGCCCATAGCACAGGCAGTTCCCGTTCTGACAAAAAACCTGTGGCCTTTTCGGCGTTAACAGCCAGGTCATCACCCAGGATTGCCGCGGTCTTTCGCGTTGCCACTTTCGTCGCCATAGCAACGTCATCCATCAAAAAGGCAATATCATCTAAAATCGCAAAAAATCCTGAGGCCATATTTTATTTTACTTGTAGAATATTATATAATTTTCGATTCAGTATAGTTTATTAAAATTAATCCACACGTGGTTCACGTGCGAAGTTAATAAACCGGTCGCATACAACTGTGCTCAATGCCAATAACATTTAAATCCAACTAAATCCGAGAGTCAAGTGTCTCTTAAATTACATTTCTTAAACTCTCTGAAAAATGCGGTCGATATATTATTCCTGTGCCTTTATGGTTATTTTAGTGACCATAATCCTTGGGCTCGCAGGTTGTTTAAACAACGTTTGCCAGAATCCACCCCCACAGTTTTATTTTCAAATTGTGGACGCGGGTACTATTTATCCTTCCAGACCAGACACGAATGCGGTCATTGATATTTGGTACACTCAGGGCAATGAAAAAAAATGGTAACTGATGTAAATAAAGTAGAAGACGTTTTTCAATCTGCCATGCTGATCATACATGCGCAGGAATCAAATGATCAGGAATTTACTTTCGAACTAAACCGCCGCGTAATTGCCAAAATACGATTGGAGACTTATATCGATAAAGGGAAATGTGACGGATGGGCTCACGTGTCGAAGGTTTATCAAAATGGGAAAATGATATCCAAGTCCCTCACCGGAGTTTACAGAATAGGCGAATAATGTAGAGAGATGCAGTTTCTAAAAATAATCGTTACAGGGTTTGTAGTGTAGTTTGAAGCATAAGAAGGAGATTAGTTTTAAACTAACCTCCTTCTTAAAAACAAAAACAAAACTCCTAATTTGTAGGGTGAGGAGCTATAAGCTGCACTTGAATAAATCCACCACCGTCAAGGGCAACGCCTTTTTTGAAGCTGTCGGCTCCACCGGCAGGATCAAACTCGTAGATAAAAGCATCCTTACCCACGGGGCTAATGCCCGTATAATATTTATTGTTGAACACCAGAGGTGATCTTACCATGCCTACCGGGCTGAGCGGCGTGTTCATAACAGTCACCGTTTTCGTGTTGAGGTTCAACTTAACTACTTGTGCAACATCAATAAGACGGTCTCTGACCGAGGTCATTTTGTTTTCATACTGCACTGTTCCAAAAGCAATTCCGTTGCCTACGTAGTTCAGGCCCATAAGGCATGCTTCGTCTCCCACAGGTGTTGTCACGTCAAAGAAGTAAGTTGGGTCAAATTCGGCTGTTCCCTTTTTGATTCTCACTACACCGGATTTTCCGCCTGCTCCGGTCCAGTATTTTCCGGCACTGACTACGAAATAATGGTTGCCTTCTTCGTCTTTATCTACGGTATGCAAATAATCATAACCCACACTGCCATTGGTCGCAGTGGTCGTGATCACTTTCATATTGTTCATCGCAGGATAATCATAAACCAGGGCCTTGACACCTTCTACAACATAACCTCTTGTAGCTGCGTTATAAAAATAACCTCCCAGAATAAATTTTCCATTATCCACAAATCCGCGTCCGAGATAGAAGGTTACATCAGGTTTTGCAGCATCGTAAGGAACTGCCAGTGTTCCTTTATCAATGACTGAAAAATCACTCACCCGTATGCGTGCCCAGCCAACCTGACCTTTGTTGGCGTCTACGCCGCCTAATACCAGAAGGGTATTATCATCTACCACATTGAGTGACTGAAAATAATTTGGAACTACGCCGTCGGTAAGGATATAAGATTTCTGCGCGATTGAACCATCGGCCTTCATTTCATACTGGATGAATTTCTTTTCCGGAAGGTTCATCTGATAGACATACTGCTTATGCCAGAGATACCGCGACCCCTGTGCTTCGATGCCTTTTCCCTTGAAAGAAAGGCTGCCTTCCTGAAGCGACGCAACAGGAGCGATGTACTGATCGGTACCCTGAGCCCAGGCAGAAATAGTAAAATGCTGTTCCGCTGGTGTTACAACTTCGGTTTCCTCGTCTTTGCTGCATGAAGAAAGGCCCAAACCCGCCGCCGCAAGCAGTATCCAGAATTTTGTTATGGTTGTTTTCATTTTTGTTTAGTTATTAATTATGTAAAAAGTACCTGATGTTCAAGCTGATGAATCTGCCTGGCTTTTGAAGCAGATAATTGTCATAAACCTGCCGGTCAAAAATATTCCGGCACTCCAGACTGATGTTCATATTATTTTTAAGTAAGCTGTACGTAATTCCGGTGTTCTGAAGAAACTGGGTAGGGATTCTTTTTTTAGTGGAAGGGTCGCCAAGACTAGGCCAGTTCAGATAAAAGCCCTGAACGTAATCGGTCCCGGTGTAAAAACTCAGATCGCCGTTTCTCGTGAACGCAGAAGGGAATTTGAAACGTACTTCGCCGTTAGCCATCAGCGAAGGCATATTCTTCATTTTATCATTATAAACAAGATTGGATGCTCCGGTGGCGGTATATTTCTGTTTGTTGCGAATATCCTGGTAGGTTACAGCGCCGTTGACTTCCAGCCATTTTTTCCGGCCGTAACGGATTGAAAGGTCTGCGCCCGCACTGCGCAGTTTATCGATGTTTTCATAACGGGCAGTTCCATAGAGGTCCCCCTCGCCAAGCCAGATCAGATCACGCGTGTTCCGGTAAAAAAATCCAAGCTCGTAGCTCCATTTATTTTCTTCATTTCGAAAGGACTGAGCAATTCCTGTATTGATATTGCTGCTTTTTTCAGGTCTCAGGCCAGGTGCATTCAGGATGGTATTCCCATTGCCTAAAAGCTCCACGCCATCAGGCATCCGGGCTGTATTTTCAAAGGAGAATTTCAAAAGACTTGACACGTTCAGCTGAAATTTTGACCCTAATCCGGCACCCCATTTCTGGCTGTCAGAAAAGTAAGGAATCAGTTCTTTTTGCTGGCCGCCATTGTAATTATACACATTGGTACGTGCAGAATACCCAAAGTTTTTTACGAAAAGAACGTTGGTCAGTTTTTCATCGAAAAACACAGTTTGATACGATAGTGCCGCCACGTGCCGGTTCAGGTTCTGCGGTTCACGGAATGGAATTGTCCATTCGGCAGTTGCAAGTGGGTCTCTTCCTGTGCGGTTTGTGCGGTTCCAGGAGTAACTGGCCGCCAGGGTGTGATGCGCTCCGATTACGTAGGACGCGTTGGCAAGCAGCATTGTATTTCTGTCACGGAACAGATAGCGGGACTTTTGAGACCGTATCCCGTTCAACTCTCCCGATACCTGGCCGATAACGGATTGTGCCCAGTTGTATTTCTGCGAACTGGTGTCAGTGGTTTGCGCTTCAAGCCGGTTAAGCACTGCATAAATATCAACGCTTAGTCCTTTCGGATTTTTCCTGGAATAGCGGATAGAAGGCGCGAGAAGTTTTTCATCATAGCGCACCTGACCGTATACAAAAGCCATCGTACGTCCGGTTTGTACGCCTTTGTCCATGTCCGAACCGATAAGGCCAAGCATAAGCGCATCTGCCCAGCGTTTACCTGTGAAGCCAACTTCGGCTTTTACATTAACCGCCCGGAAATCATCATTGAAACGTCTGTACTTTTGTCCGGCGATCGGCTTTCCGAATTCATCGGCGACCTCTACGGTGGGCCCCCATACCTTATAATTGTTTTCAGAGGAACGGTAAGATCCGCTGAGCTGAAAGGTGAGGCCGTTTTGTTGTCGCCATTTACCAGAAAGCTCGATCTTATGCGTTTGAAAAGAGCCGACGCTGTAAGATATATCCAGAAAGTTAACAACATCCTTGCGGGTGATCAGGTTAATTGAGCCACCTAACGCATCGCCGCTGAGCTCAATCGGGGTAACACCTTTATATACTTCAATACGATCCAGCGAGTTGACAGGGAAATTCTGGATGCTATATCCTGTTCCATAAGCCTCCATAGGTACACCGTCTACGAAAAAACGGACTGATTTGCCGGAAAGGCCATGAATAGCATAATTAAATTCAGAACCCATTCCACCTGTTTCTCTTACTCTGATGCCGGGCATTGCATCCAGCAGGCGGTTAATTTCCAGATTTCGTCCTGCGAACGATTTCAGATCCAGTACATCCACTGCGAAAACCCGCTCTTTCACCTGTGCAGCCTCCGTTTTGCCCGTTACAACTACTTCCCCAAGGTCTCTCTGGTCAGGAGGCAAGGTGAATATTTGCTTTGTATCAGCTTGCAGGGTAAGCTCAGCACGATGTGTTTTGAAACCCATACTGCTGATCACCAGCGAATGTTTTCCCGGTAGTACCGAAAAGGAAAAGACGCCGCTTTTGTTTGTAACCGTGTTTTGATTTGTTGTGGTAAGAAGAACAGAAGCACCAGGTACCGGGCTTTGGGATTCATCCAGTACGACGCCCGAAAAAACGATAGACCGCTGGCCAAGAGCCTGCCCGCAAACAGGTGGGCATAAGCCGAGAATGAAAATAATATATTTTAAAAATTTCTTCACAAAACCGAGCGGAGTAGAATTTGAAATAAAAACAGAAGGGCCAGACAGGAAATCTTTGGTACGACGCGGGTAAGCTTCACTTTGCCAGGAACCGGATTTCTGGACTTTTTTCGGCCAAAACCTTTTCTGTTCCACCAGATAATGAAGCCGCTCACCGGCAGTGAAGCACCGATCAGCGAACAAAGTCCGGCCAGCACTTTGCCGGGAAGCCCGAATATGGTCCCGATATGGATATCATAGTTCATCCTTCGGATTTTGGCACCGAGCGAAGATTTTTGGTAACTATGATCAAAAACCTCATAAAATTTCAGTCTCTGCAAACTATGCCGGTCGTAGGTATGCCTGGCTACGTCATAGAATTTGCCCGGAGAAGGGTAGGTGCGAATGTTGATGGTCGACTTTGCCTGCGTGGAATCGGGAAACGGATAAAAGAAGCCACCCGCAGATTGATTTTCCACCAGCATTTTTTCCCAGACCATATCCAGGGACTGCGCATAGGTATAGCGTTTCTGGTGATGCGAAGTATCAGAACTGACACGCTTCCATTCAGGTTCCGAATTGCCACCGGAAGTTATCCAGTACAGACCGCGGCTATACCAGGTAAGTCCGAAAACAACACCTGAGAGCGCAAGTGCAAGAAGAACCAGAAAAGCATAGAAACCCAGCACGTTGTGCAGATCAAGATTTATTCTTTTCCATCCCGCCTGCCATTTGATTCTGAAACTTCTTTTGCGGGCGTTTGCGGTCCATTTCGCAGGATACCACCAGATTAATCCTGTAATCAGCAGCACTACAAAAACCAGTGTCCCGTAATTGACGATCGGCCTTCCGATTGACTGTGGAAGCCACAAGTAGCGATGTCCCAGCAAGATCCAGTCAAAAAAAGCTGTTTCGCTCTTTTCGTATGTTTTACTCCCCTGAATCTGGCCGGTATAAGGGTTTAGAAACAGAATGTGCCTCTTAGGATCATGTTCTTCACCGATACCTACCCGGATGGCCGTTCCCTGTTGGTAGTAAGCGTACGAGATGTGACTTTTCGGAAATTTCTGATTAGAAATCGTTAATACTGCCGAGGGTTTTAGTACGGGCTGGTTACGTTTTTCGGCCCTGATTGCTGGCTCGAGCAGATAGGTAATCTCCTCATTAAAAACCCAGACAAAACCGGTCAGGCATACCACAAGAACGATTACACCCGACGTAAGTCCGAGCCATAGGTGAAGCCACTCATTCAGCTTGTGTAAAAATGATTTTCTAACCCGTCTTTTCGACGCGTTTTCTATGGATTCAGGCTCGGCGCTCATGATTCAATAAAATTTCGTTTCTATTTTTTTTCGTGCGTAGAATTTCTAAAAAGCCATTAAACCGCTCAAATATTCTGTATTCGTATAAATCAGCCCTTTTTTGACAGCTCCACTTTTTGCATCATAGATATAAAAAGCATTTTCTCCGTTTTCGGCATTCACAGCTATGGCGACTTTGCCATTGCTTAGGCTTTGGATCGCGCGGCGCGGATATTTGCTCAGCGGGATATCGAGCTTTTTAGCAGACTGTGAGCTTAGATTCACTTCATAATAACTGATCACAAATCCGTGCTGGTAATCACGGTATGCTTTGATTCGGCTGCTCTCGAAAATCTGAACGATCACTTTATCGCCACCGGCGAAAATCATCCCGCCGGAGTGGTTACCACTGAGTTTGGAAGTCAGGTTCAGGAAATAGCTTTTATCAAAGTCGGTCTCGCCTTTTTTAATCCGGACAATGCCCGACGGAAGCGATTCGTTTCCACCCCAGTAATTTGTATTCGAGGAAATCAGATACAGATCACCATTTTCGGTGAAGGCGTGTGATGAGACGACGCTGTAACCCAGGCAAGCGGTTTTGTCCGTAGAAATGCTCTTTTCAAACGCCATATTTTCAGCATTGAAAATGGCGACATGAGCCCTTCCCAAGGCATGGTTTTGCTCGTCTGCCTGGATATAAGGAACCAGTACTTTGCCTTCTTTGACGATATACATACTGGGCGAGGCCATGCTTCCCGGCGTGATGGGAAGACGGATTTTCCCACGTTGCTCTTCTTTCATATCCTCCGTGTTGATGATCTGATAAGCAAAAAGACTGTCGTTCACTTGGCGCGGTGCCGTGCTTACCAAGAGCCTTTTTTTGTCCAGAAATGCCGATATCGGGCCGCCCAACAGGCCCGTGTTTGCCACTGAGCCTTCTTCTTTCAGAGCGTTATGTTTACTGAGTGAATATTTGGTTAGTTTGTCTTTTGAATTAAGAAAAACAAATCCCGGCATTGTCGTAACAAAAACGCTGTTGGGTAAATCAGGTATTTCGTGTGCATCCTTGCTGTCTGCCGTTCCCGACTCCAAATCAGAAACCACCTGGAACGGATAAGTACTCTGTGAAGGCATACTTAAGGACAGGATGTAATGTTTCTGTAAATCAGCCGATGAGGTTTCATTTTGACGCGGGCCGCATGACAAAATAAAAAGGAAGGGCAGTGCCCAGAGGAATTCAATCTTTCGCCGCATAATACCCATCAGATTTCCAGTACTTTAAGAGCCTTTTGCTGCAAGGGTAGTGGCAAATCAAAAATCCGGTCTTCTTCAACTACTACGATTTCATCTGATTTGAAATAATATTGGAAGGCAAGGTATTTTTTGTCTTTGCGTACTTTTAGTGTGGTAATGTGATCAGGTTCTTCATTGGTACAGTTCAGGTTCAATTTTATGTCCACATCATTAGACGAGTTATTTTGAATACGGACATCTCCGCAAAATACAAGATCTGCGCTGCTTGAAACTATGCCCGTATTGATATGGGCAGCCGCCTGTGGAGGTAACTGGAATTGCAGTCCTTTGGTATCAAAGGCTTCATAGTGCCGGGAGGTATTGCGTATGACAAAATCCTGGGAAGAAAGCTTCCAGGCGATACCCAGAACTGTAAGCAAAACGGCCGAAGCAGCAGCAAAATATCCAGGCCACGCATTCAGCGGACGAATCCTGCCGGACAGCATGTGTGCCCGTATGTGAAGCCACGACTTTTCAACAAGCCGACTTTCACCGGAAACAGGCTGAGCAAGCCAGTATCTGACCAGGGATTCTTCTTCGGGAGTGCACTTTCCGGCAAAATATTTATCAAGTAATTCCTGCTCCATAAGTGGGTTGGTTTACTAATAAGTAACCCCGGGATGGATTTGGTCCCAATGAAAAATAAAAAAATTATTCGGCCAGTAAAAAAAGTGCGAGCAGAGCCTCCATATTTCTTCGTAAAAAACCCAGCGCCCGGGTAAGATGATTTTTTACTGTTTTTTCGGAAAGCAGAAGTCGTTTGGAAATTTCAGTCGTTTTCAATCCTTCTTTTCGGCTCATCTTGTAGACTTTCCTGCATTGATCCGGAAGCTGTTCTACCAGGCCGTTGATATTCTTTTCCAGGTCCCGGTAGTCAATACAATGATTTGTGCTATCATCCCACGTATCACTTTCAGCCAAAACATCTTCCTGCACGCGGCGAAGCCGGGTAAGGCTGCGCTGATGGTTATAATACTGATACTTGGCACTTCTGTACAGATAATTTTCCCATGATCCTTTAACAGAAAGCGTCATCCGGCGGTCCCATATCGCGCAGAAAATTTCCTGCATCATGTCCGCTGCAAGTGTTTCATCTTTACAAAGCGAATGGCAAATCCGTAACACAAAAGGCGCATACTGCCGGTAGAGCGACTCGAAGTCTTCCTTGCATCTGATCGTCGCATGTGGTTCGGGCATGTTTTCTGGGATGGAATGCGGGTCAGTCATTATCAGGGATGAAACGATCAGTACGATGAGCTGCAAAGTAACTAATTTTAAATAGAATAATTACAAACAGTAACAGGTAGTTTTTCGGCTCGGAAAGATTGTTTGCTACTAACCTGTTTTAAAGCGGGAGTTTTTAAGGCTTGCGGCTAAAGGGGCAAGTCCGGAAAATTTTGCAATGAATTGTTAATAAAACGATTACAAATTCAAACATTACCTTTTTAAGATAACGATTCGTTAATATCTGGGTAATAATGCCTTTTTGTCGGGCTATTACCTTTGGTGGCTTATAACAAATAGCGAGCAGCAGCCACCCAAAGCTGTAAATCGCGGATAACCACTAACAATAGATGAAAAGACAATTACTGCCGGCATTTTTTGCCTTGCTGTTGGGCATCTGCTTGCCTTTTACCTCGACAGCCCAATCTTTGAACCTCTCCGGTAAGGTAACCGCTCAGAGCGGAGACCCACTCCCCGGGGTTAATGTTTTGTTAAAAGGAACCAGCTCGGGGACAACCACAAATGGACAAGGCGAGTACGTTCTCACAACTTCTTCCGGTGGATCGACTGTCATATTTTCGGCAATCGGGTTCATTTCCCAGGAGAAACCCGTGGGAAATCAAAGTGTAATAGACGTAGTTTTGCTTGAAGATACCAAGATTCTCAACGAGGTCGTAGTTACCGCTCTGGGTATCAAAAGAGAAGAGAAATCGCTCGGTTTTGCTGCGCAGACGATAAATGAAAATGCAGTTAAGGATGCAAAATCCAATAACTGGGTGAACACGCTTTCCGGTAAAGTGGCAGGGCTGAATATCCAGGGAGCAGGTGCGGGGCCAATGGGGTCTGCACGTATCACGCTTCGTGGGGAATCTTCTCTTAATCTTGATAACAATCAGGCTCTGATCGTTGTCGATGGCGTGCCTGTGAGCAGCAGAATCACAGGGACGGGATTTAATTCCCATCTGTCGGCGGATAGTCCGGTTGATTACGGGTCCAGTTTGTCGGATATTAATCCGGATGATATTGAGAAAGTTACCGTTTTGAAAGGCCCAGGCGCTACTGCGCTTTATGGCAGCCGGGCGGCAGGCGGCGCGATTATCATCACAACAAAATCCGGTGTTCGGAAAGATAAGGGAATCGGTGTGACATTCAATTCAAATTTTAGTTTCGAACAGATCAATCGCTATCCCGATTATCAGTTCGAATATGGTGAAGGGCGTACGAGCAATTATTATTCTTACCTCGATAGTGAAGATGGCCCTAATACCGCAACGACGGTAGGGGCCGGAAGAGCCTGGGGACCAAAATTTGACGGACAGTCTTATTTTCAGTATAACCCTGATGCACCTGACGGCAGACCGACCGTCAGAACCCCATGGGTTGCCAACAAAGATTATATTTCCGGTTTTTTTCAGACAGGAACCACTTTTTCAAACAGCATTTCCCTGGAAGGAGGCAGCGAAAAAGGCTCTGCCAGATTATCACTGACGCATTTGAAAAACAAATGGATTATTCCCAATACCGGATTTGAAAGGCTGAACGTGGCACTTTCTGTCAGTCAGAAAGTTTCCGACCGCTTGAAAATCAATGGAAAGGTCAACTATTCAAACAAGAAAAGTGACAACCTTCCGATGGCAGGGTATAACAATCAGTCGCTGATGTATTTTTTAATCCTGGGCACTGCGCCCAATCTGAAACCTGAATGGTTCAAGCCATACTGGGTTCCGGGAAAAGAGAATGTGCAGCAAAGAAATCCTTTCAATCCAACGCCTGATAATCCATATCTGGGAATGTACGAAATGCTCAACAAAATGAACAAGCATGGCGTGATCGGCAACATTTCTGCGACGTATGAAATATCGGACAAATTTGATTTTCTGGTGCGTACCGGGCTTGATATGGCTTACGAATTCCGGTCTCAGCAGCGGCCTTTCAGCATGACCCGTTATCCAAGAGGCATGTACCGTGAACAGAACGTATTTAATTACGAGTCAAATACAGATTTTCTGATCAACTATAAGGATAAAATTGCCGGTATCATTGACGTGACCGCTTCGGCCGGTGCGAACGCGATGCGTCAGTCTTACGATTTTGCAGGATTATATGCCGACCAGCTTGCCCAGCCAGGCATCTATCAGATATCAAACAGTCTGGATCAGGCAGTGGCAGATCCGTTGAAAACTAAAAAAGCAATTAACAGTATTTATGCGGCTACACAGTTCTCATTTGATGAAAAAATATTTCTGGACGTGACAGGCCGTAACGACTGGTCGAGCACGCTGCCCTATGGAAACAATTCATTCTTTTATCCATCGGTTAGTTCCAGTTTTTTATTGAATGAGCTATTTAAACTGCCAAGCGCTGTGTCCTTTGCAAAGGTACGTGCTTCCTGGGCACAGGTAGGAAATGACACACGTCCTTATCAGACAGCCCGTTACTACGACAGAGTTTATGGTAACAGTTTTACAAATTCCTCTACGCTTTTTAACGCAGACCTGAAGCCGGAAATAACCGCCAGTTACGAATTTGGTCTTGATCTTCGGCTTTTAAAAAATCTGCTAGGACTGGACGTTGCTTATTATAACAACAACAGTCGTAATCAGATTCTTGCCATTCCGCTGGATCCGGTTTCGGGATATGCCAATGCGTTGATTAATGCCGGACTGATCAACAGCCGCGGTGTTGAAGTAAAACTGACCGGAAAGCCGGTTACCAAAAAGAATTTCAGCTGGAACACCACGCTGCTCTGGTCCAGAAACAGAAGTTATGTACGGGAACTTGCCTCGGGGATCACCAATCAGGTAATTTATGCGCACGATGCCAACGTTTCGGTGGAAGCCAGAGTTGGTGGGTTAATGGGTGATATGTATGGCCGGGGTTTCCAACGGGCACCAGACGGGCAGATCATTTACTCTTCAGTGGGGCTTCCGGCCGCGCTGGATCCGGTTACAAAAAAATGGGGAAATGCTTTTGCAGACTGGAAGGCGAGTTTATCCAATGAATTCACCATCAAAAATGTGCGTGTAAGCATTCTTTTAGACGGACAAAAAGGAGGAAGCATGTTTTCACAAACGAACCATAAAAATAATACGCTGGGAAAAACCAAGGTTACTTTGCCAGGCCGTGACGGAGGAATTGTGGGGCAAGGTGTTGTAAAACAGCCTGATGGTAGCTTTATTGCGAACACTGTAAAAGTGGCGGCCAGTTCTTACTACGATAATTACTACCAGATCGCCAATGCTGAAACCAATATTTTTGACGCCTCGTTTTTGAAAATCAGGGAAGCACGCGTAGAATTCAACCTGCCTGCTGCCCTGTTAAACCGGATTGGCGTTCGTCAGACCAGTCTTGCCTTTTTTGGAAGAGACCTTTTCAACTTTACCAAATTCCCCGGTTTTGATCCGGAAGGTGGAAACCTGAACAATGGAACACTTACGCCTGGCGTGGAGCTGGCGCAATTCCCATCCACCCGCACGATGGGTATGAATCTTACGCTCAAATTTTAATGATCAGAAAATGTTAAGAAAAATATATATACCTCTCTTGTTTTTAGCCGGCATGTTGTTCTCCTGCAACGACGGTTTTGAAGAACTTAATACGGATCCAAACCGCCCGAAAGAAATTACTCCAGGTGTGATGCTCGGCCAGCTTCAGTATAAAATTATCAACAGTACCGTGAATGCCAGCCGGAATTTCACACATGAACTGATGCAGGTCGACGCGCCAAGGGCAAGTGCAGGAGGTGGTGGTTTACACCGGTATCTTGTCAATCCCGGCACAGGAGTATGGACTAATTTTTATACCTATCTGAATGATATTCAGGATATTTATGTCATTGCAGACAAATTGAATGAAAATAATTATAAGGCAATTTCATTGATTTACAAGAGCTGGAGTTATTCCATTCTGACAGATCTTTACGGTGATGTGCCTTTCTCTCAGGCGACAAAAGCACTGGAGGGAAATTTCCAGCCTGCTTTTGACAGACAAAAGGATATCTATATTCAGATTTTAAAAGATCTCCAGACTGCCAACAGTTTGCTGGATGATACGAAGGCACTGACCTATGGAGGGGATATGTTGTACAATGCAAATGCACTTTCGGGAGCAAAAAACCCAGGCATCGTGAAATGGAAAAAGTTCTGTAACTCGCTTCGTTTACGACTGCTGCTTCGTCTTTCAAAGAGAGAGGGTGAAATTAATGTGAAAGAACAGATAGCAGGTATTTTGGCAGATCCTGTCAACAATCCGGTTTTTACAGCAAACAGCGACGAAGCTATTTTTCGATATCCGGGCACTTTTCCATTTTTCAATCCCTTTTATAACGCCAGACAGGTTGACTGGCGGGATGGTAATTATTTTACCAAGTTTTTCATGGATAAAATGAATCAGGTTAACGATCCAAGAAGAGCTGTCTGGAGCACGCAGATTAAATCGGGTACAGAAAATGTTTATCAGGGAATCGAAAGTGGCTATCCTACAACACTGGAATATCCGGTAGGAAGCAATTCAAGTTACGCGGACGGATTAAAAACACTGCCTCAGCTTGGAGTTATGATCACCCTGGCGGAGGTTGAATTTATCAAAGCTGAACTTGCCATAAAAGGTTACAGTACGGGTTCCCTTCCTGCGCAGCACTACGAAGCAGGCATTGCTGCATCGATGACTCAGTGGGGAGCAGGCATGCCTGCCGGATTCACAAAACAGCCAGGCGTTCTTTATGATGGTAATGCAGCGCCCGAAAAGCAGCTCGAACAGGTAATGCTTCAAAAGTACTATGCCTATTTCTTTGTTGATTACCAGTCGTGGTTTGAAAAAAGAAGGACCGGATTTCCGGTGCTGCCGCGCGGTTCAGGAATTCCTGCGGAAAATATTTTCCCGTCAAGAGTACCTTATCCTACTTATTTACAGTCGCTTAATCCGGAAGCTTTACGAAGTGCTGTGGCTGCGATGGGAGGAGACAATAGCGATATTAAGGTGTGGTGGGACAAATAATTCATTCCAAAAGAAACAAAATGAGAAGTAACACATCAGCCAGATGGTTTGCAACATGCCTGATTCTTTCGATTATTCTTATGAACCAGGCTTTTGCACAGAAACCGAAAATAAAAATGCCTCAGCGCGGCCTGTGTGCGCACAGAGGAAGCATGGACACGCATCCTGAAAATACGCTGCCTGCGCTTGTAGAAGCCGCTAGGCTGGGAGCACAGATGATCGAGTTTGATATTCAGCTTACCAAAGACAGTGTCATGGTGCTTATGCATGATGAAACTGTCGACCGCACAACAAACGGTAAAGGAATTGTCTCCGATTTGACGTATAAAGATATTCGTTCACTTGATGCAGGTTTTAAAAAATCAGAAAAATTTAAAGGAACGCTGGTGCCAACCTTCGAAGAGGCACTGGCGGTGCTCCCTGAAAATGTGTGGCTAAACTGTCATTTGAAAGGAGATCGGGCTGTGGGACGCGCTGCTGCTGCGTTGCTTGAAAAATCCGGGCGGTTGCATCAGGCTTTTCTGACCTGTTCGGAAAAGGCATCCGTGGCAGCCAGGGAAAAGGTTCCTTCAATTCTGATTTGCAACGGAGAAAACAGTTACCGACGGAATACACCTAAATATGTTGCGGAGACCATCCGGCTGAAAGCCGAATTCATACAACTTTTGCGGCCGGAAGCAAATGAAGACCGAAAACCTTTAATAGCATCGTTGAAAGCGAATAAAATCAAGATTAACTTTTTCTATGCGGAAACAGCTCAGGAACTTGTAGATTTGTTTAATCAAGGAATTGATTTCGTACTTGTAAACAATGTTGGTGAGCTTTTGCCGGAAACCGGGAAACTTGGCATCGAAACATGGAAACCTGTTTATAAAAAGTAAAATCTTTAATACAGAAGATAAAGTAAGAATGAAACAATATTATTTTAAACCGGTAGTAAGCTTTTGCTCGATACTGATTGCGGGCATGTTATGTCTTCCCGTGCATGGTCAGTCTGCCAGGCAGGCCAGAAACAAGACGCTAATATTCTTTTTTGATGGTCTCAGGCCTGATTATATCACCCAGGAGCTGATGCCAAACCTATTTGCTTTTAAACAAAAAGCTTCGGTAGGGACACAACATCACAGCGTTTTTCCGACCGTAACGCGTGTGAATTCAGCATCGTATGCAACGGGTTCATATCCGGGCACACACGGATTGCTTGGCAATGCGGTATATTTCCCAAATGTGGATAAAAATAAAGCAATTGGAACGACCTATGAGGATTTGATGAAAGTGCAAAAGACAGAATCCAATCAATTGCTTACTTCCGTATCACTGGGAGAGGTAATTGAATCTGCCGGTGAGCGGATGATGGTTTTCAGCTCAGGAACCACTGGACAGGCATTTTTACAGAATCATAAAGTAGGAAACGGAGCCATTATCAATCCTGATCTGATACTTCCGGAATCATTGAAATCCCAGGTTCTGGCAGAAATTGGTGAGGTACCGCAAAAAGGTTCGGACGTTTATGCCAAACACAAGTGGGTGACCGATGCGCTGATAAAATACGGCTTGCAAGACCAGGGTCCTTTAGTAAGTGCCGTCTGGCTTTCTGACCCGGATGGTTCTGCTCACCGCTACGGTATCGGTTCCACGCAAGCTGTCTCTGCATTGGCTTTTGTAGACCAGCAGTTTGGGCGGACACTGGATTCTTTAAAATCCAGAGGTCTGAGCGGTAAATTTAATATCATTATCTCGACCGATCATGGTTTTGTTACCCATAAAGGCAAGCAAAATCTGACAGATCTTTTAATTGAGCAGGGTTTAAAAAAGGATAAGGAATCAGACGACGTGGTTATTGCCGAGGGAGCCGTTTATGTAAAAGATCACAACGAAACCGTTATTAAAAAAACCGTTTCTGTGCTTCACAAGCAGGATTGGATAGGGGCTGTTTTTACAAAACCAAAGACAAAGGGCAGTATGTACGGGGCGGTTGATGGAACGCTTTCATTTGAAGTGATCCACTATAATCATCCCAAGCGTTCGGGAGACATTCTGGTTGCACCGGATTGGAATGACGAGATTAACGATAAAGGCTATAAAGGGACTGATTTTTCAACAGGCGTGGCAGGACACGGAGGATCAAGCCCATATGAGGTAAGCATCGCGCTGATGGTGTCCGGACCTGATTTTAAGAGCGGTTACCAAAATGCGCTGCCGACTTCAAACGTTGATATAACACCAACGGTTCTTGGTATTTATCAGCTGGCTGTCCCTTCAAAAATGGATGGCAGAATAATGACAGAGTTTTTCAAAAAATCGACAGAGCCTGCTCGCGCTGCGAAACAGGAGACTATTCAGACAGAAGCCAAATACCCATGGGGTGTTTACAAATTGTCTGCCGAACTGTCGATTCTGGATCAGTACCGCTATTTTAATTTTAGCAAAACAGAGCGGTTGAAATAAAAGTGTGCAAAAAAATGGAGCTGCCTGACGTTTTCACGTCCTGGCAACTCCATTTTTTTGTTTTCAGTCTAATCCGGATTTTTCAAATAAGAAGATGTGACATCTCCGTTACTTCAAACCCAAGGTTGTTTTATAGTACTTAACAGTTTGAATGACCGATGGCAAGTTGCTTGGTTTTTCCTGCCGGTCACGCTCAATAATAATGTGTCCGTTAAAATTCTGACTTTCCAGTTCTTTGAAAACGGCCGGAAAATCGATTACGCCAGTTCCAACAACGACATCAACCAGTTTCGGATCATTGTAAGCGGCAATATCCTTTAAGTGAATGGCAATGATATGCCCTTTCAGTTTTTTTAAAGCATCGACGGGATTGATCCCGCTTTTAGGCATATGGCCAAGATCTGCGCAGACGCCAAAATTCGGGTGATTTTTCAGAGCTGCCAGCACTGAATCCGGATGCCAGTAAGCGCTTGTCCCTTTCCAATGGTTGTGGATCGCCACCTTAACTCCGTACTTACCAGCCAGGCTGTCAATGCTGTCCCACATATGAACGGGTGGTTCTGCCGTAACATATTTGACATTGAAATTCTTTGCAACTTCAAATTCTTTTTTCCAGTCATTGACCGTTTTTCCCCCAACCAGATAAATAGACTCCATTTTAAGACCCTTTTTTTCCACGAGCGCTTTCAGTTTTTTAACACCGGACGCTGAAAGATTCATGATGGCCGTGTCTTTCAGTTCGGGTATGGATTTTCCAAACGTGAAACCCTCCACGTATTTTAGTCCTGCACTATCTGCCTTAGCCAGCTGTCCCTCAAAAGTGGACGGATTAAAAGTGTACAGGGCAACTCCCAGCTTCCAGGAACGCGCATTGTTTAAAGTTAACGCCAGCAGTGTTCCGCATAGCAGCAGGATCGTGAACAAAGAAATGGATTTAAAAAAAAGTAAGCGGCCGGATTTTTCGAATCTTGGTTGTGTCATGTTTTAATTTAGTAAATCAGTATTTTCTTATCAGCTTCTGTTCACTAAAATAGGTAAGGATTATTAATAATCTGCTAAACAGTTGGAAATTATTGATAGTATATCAATAATCTGAATATGATTTATAGCGAATTTAGGATATTATGCTGCCATGGATTCTCGATCGTGTGAATGACCTCTGTATCTATCGGCCTGGCCATGGTTTTGCCCATCAGTTTAAAATCAGTAGATAGCGTTGTGATTCCTCCTGCCAGCACCTCTTTCAGCGGCGTGTCGTTGTACGAAATTATACCAAAATTGACTCCGGGGGATAAGTTTTTGTATGGCCGCCTGTTTGATAAGCTCTACCATATCTTCGTTCTTCACAACAATAAAAAGTTCACCTTTCCGAATCGTCCGTCCGGCAGTTTCTACGATTTAGTCATGCTCAATGTTTCTTTCCTGGCAGGAAGTTTTCAGCCCGTCATACCGCTCTTCGGATTCTTTGGTTTGTGATTTTTCGGCAAGTTCGCGATGTAACCATAAAATACATTAAAGCTTACCATTGCAGCCTGTTTTGCTGACCATAACTTTACCTGTTTATCAGCTATATTTCGATTTGTAAGTGAGGTCCAAAACCTGTGGCTCTATGAATATGGTGTCAAAGTTTTTTTCAATATTTTTTTCTTCCTGAGTGATGCTAATTTTCTTGTTTTACAAGGCGAAATGTTTGAATTAGTAGTTGTAATGCATTGGGAATCTGATTGTCCGGCTTTTGATATTTTTTTAACAACTAATAATTGATTAGAAAAAAATAAGAAAATAATTAAAATTTGCCTCTCGATAATTCCAGTACTTTTTCGATATTTACATTGTCTATATATTTAGAAAAATTTATCCCTAACAATCATAAAACATGTTCTCCGCCAAAACTCCGCTTTCTTGTTTCTCATCCTGGGCCCGACCCATGGAAAGGCAAACGTATATTGATTTATGTAACCGGCCGTTTCTAGTCAAGTCCA
>Ga0247815_10001250_pt1 | contig 19619 bp, 28 predicted proteins | sample UWRJL194509B1_FD_181014 | JGI IMG/M metagenome (GOLD analysis project Ga0247815, IMG submission 181014) | Plant litter microbial communities from Arlington Agricultural Research Station in Wisconsin, United States - UWRJ-L194-509B-1 | ecosystem: Environmental > Terrestrial > Plant litter >...
GCACACCACGAACGCAGCATCACTGCATCGCGGCGCCACGCACGGGCGTCAGTTAAGTTCAACTATGCCAGGACACGATCCGGCTGTCAGGCCGCAAGTCTCCCTTCTTCCTTTCTGTTCGTCCGCTGTGCGCTGTCGGCGCTGGCGGTCAGCGTTTCTTGTCTCTTCTTTGTCCGCCCGTCCAGTGCCGCTGCGCGTGCCCTTCGTGCTCTCAGTCACTTTCTACGATTGCTGTCACGATCAGCGGCGCCCGCCACAACATGTCGCCCATGCCAGCATCTATGACGCGCTGTATCTTGACTCTGTTATTGTCTCTCTTTTTCTTCGTGCACGTCGCCAGCGCTAAACCACGGAATTACACCTTGGACGACACATTTGGTGTCCAGGGAATTGTCGGGAGCGAGCCACAGTACTCTGGCAAGGCATCGTGGCGCATGGTGTCAAATGAGACCGAGTGTGCACCGTGCACTCTGCGCCCAGACCCCTTAAAGATGGGATCATCGACGTGGTGCGCGTTTTCATTTTTGCGCGTGAGAGAAATGGCTGAGTCGGCTGCAGGCATGATGTGTCGGTCTCGGGTTCGAACACTGACGATTCCGCCATCAACTTCACATTCAATGGTATGTCATTTTCCGTTGCAATAGCTCATCCTCGGGGCTGACTGTGTGTAGGAACGGCTCTCTACGTATTCTGTGCTCTCGCTGGCCTGCACGGCGGCACAATGACCGAGACGCACTTGCAGCTGTTCATCAACGGCGCACATATCGGCAACTTCGATCACACACCCGATAGCTCGTCACCAGACTTCAGTTATGAGCAGCTCGTATTCAGCGTATCCAACCTTGCTGTGGGCCAACATACTGCCGTCATTGCGTTGCGGAGCGACATCGGCAGAGGCACCAACATGTTATTCGACTACGCGATATTCACCGGGGATGACGGAGAACCTGAATCGCACTCTACGACATCGGAGGGAACGAAACCAACACCAGGTCCAAACGACGGTGATGGTGGACACGGGATATCTACCGCGGTGAAAGTTGGCCTCGGGATTGGTTTAGGAGCCGGTGTGATCATTGCCGTGGCCGTATTGGCGTGGTTCCTGTGGATGAGGAAGAAGATGAAGGAGGAGCGTTGGAAGTGGAAGCAGAACAACGACATTCCTATCATGATGTCGGCCATTCGCAATCCGGACGAGGCGACGATAGCCGGAGATAGGATGCCATGGAGGTAGCAGGACGAAGGCCTGCGCAACTTCCGGTCTCACACCAATGAGCCGATGCCAGATGTCGCCCGGCGTTTCCAGAATGTTGGCCGTCAGGATCTCCACCATGGAAACGTAAAGCCTTCGTTGTGCGCCGGCGGGCTCACACCACATCACAGTTAGTGTCGAGATGTCAAAGCCCCTCGATCTTCAACCTGCTATGTGGTCTCTAGTTGGCTCTCCTTTTCCACCCAATCGTCCTTCGTCATTTCCCCTTTGGACACTTGCCGGCTAACCGGTGCAATCTTCTCAACCTTGTGATCGCATGCTTGCTACAACACCTTCACCCAGCACAGTTTCATCCTCACTGAGCTTTCTTGGACAACTTTTATTCTGTGCCTCAACTATGTGCCATATTTGTATTTTCATTAGTAGATCATGAGTGGCGTCGGTTGAATGATCGCGGGACTTTACATGTGGTCACCTTGCAATTGGCTCGCTCTCCAAGAGCCGCTCCGTCTAAGACATTATCTTCTGTACTGTACCTGGGATAAACGAGCGCTCTGAACAATTTTGCTTGCAAGGAGAGCGAGAAACAAGTCACGTGAAGTGGCCATATCCGTCAGGCGGTGGCGGAAGCAAGCTGAGCCAAATCACGGCAACTGCCGTAACACGCACCTTCTCTTCCTCTCTTCTCCGTTCTCGTATCCGCGCACCCCGCCGACCCGGCGCGCCCCGTTTTACATCACACGCGGGAACATCTGCACGATGGCGCTGAAGCTTGGATATGCGTTCAACCGCGCGAGCGCGCTGGTACCCGAGGCAGGCCAGCGCAAGGGCGCAATCTCTGACTTCAGAGTCAGCGAAAACAAGCCACCGGCATCTGTACGCGCAGCGCTTGCGATGGGGCCGCCGACTACACCTGTTGCGCCCAAGCAGCGTGAGCAGATTGGTGATCATCGGGACCGCCAACAGCAGCGCGAGAAAGAGGCACCACTGCCTCGCCAGAATACCAAGACCCAGCCCCCGAGTCCACCACAGGTCATCCGCGATATCTCTCGAATCCATTCCTACACTCGTCTCGGCTTTCTTGGAGAGGTGTGTGTTGCAACTGGCCACGAGGCGGGCATGCGACTGACTTGACCCCTTTCACTTGTGGCTCGTAGGGCGGTTTTGCACGCGTATACGAAGCACTTGATACCCGCGGTGGACGCCATGCTATCAAGGTCGTCACCAAGTCCTCGCTCAAGACCAAGAAAGCAAAAACCAAGGTCTGTTGTAGTTGTACTCAATGCTTAAACCGCCACTGACAAAGTTCACGCGCAGCTGTACGCCGAGATCAAGATTCACCGCATGCTCGAACACCCCAATATTGTCAATTTCCGCGACTGCTTCGAAGACAGCGAGAACGTTTACATGACCCTCGAGCTCTGTGATTCAGGCGTACGTATTCTGCCTGCCACTGTACCACGCGGCAAGCTAATAGGTCACATGCAGTCGCTCATGGATCTGTTGAGGCGTCGTAAACGCTTCACCGAGCCTGAGGCTCGGTTCTTCATGGTCCAGCTTATCGGTGCCTGCCACTATATGCACAACAACCAGGTCATCCACCGCGACCTCAAGCTCGGCAACCTCTTCCTTGACCGCAAGATGAATGTTAAGGTCGGCGACTTCGGCCTCGCAGCTCTGATTGAGAACCCTGGCGAACGCAAAAAGTACGCCTTTCGCTCAGCCTACGCACCTGTGGAACTAACGATTCCGCGATCCAGGACCATCTGCGGCACCCCTAATTACATCGCGCCTGAGGTTCTTTTCGACACTGCAAACGGCCACAGCTTTGAGGTTGATACATGGTCAAACGGCGTCATCCTGTAAGTTAGTACTTTGTTCCCTCACGCCGTCGCTGACGAATTCCTCAGGTATACTCTGCTCATCGGCAAGCCGCCGTTTCAGACCAAGGACGTCAAGACCATCTACCAGCGGATCAAGGACAACGATTACGAGTTCCCTCACGATCGACCAGTCGACTCGCACGCGAAGGAACTCATTCGTTCTATCCTCACACCTGATCCTCGCGAACGTCCTCAGCTCGAGGACATCATCGACCACAAGTGGTTTACGCACGGTATCGTGCCGGCTGCCATCCCGTCCACTGCACTCGACTTTGCGCCGAAGTTCGGTGACATTACACTTGAGCAATCGCGCATCAATCTCTCGCGTTTGCGTCGTCAGTGTCTGCTGGACGAGGACCAAACAACGTCGGCGTCGGTTGCAGCACAACTTGTCAGTGCGCCGATCCGTAGCAGAGCAGCCGGGGAGGCTGCGCTTGCACAACAGGAACGCGAGTTCCACAAGGCTGTTCAGCCAGGCAGTCCCATCTCTGCTTTGCTCAAGTATGTCCTTTCGTGTGACCATGTATGCTGCATATTGACTTGGGCAATTTAGATCCGCCCGCGAGCCGCTAGTTGTCACGAATGGCGAGCGTCCTCGTCCAGACGGCCTCCCCGCACAACGTAACCGGCTCGTCACGCCCGTTAAGTCCTCATTGCACCTCGCAACAACCGGGTTGGACAACATTGACGAAGAAGACGAAGTAGACGAGCCTCAAGTTCGTCGAGAGCTCGAGTCGCAGAAGGCTCGCATCGTCGCCCAGATGGCCCCGGAACATGCACCTGCAGCTGATGCGGAGACGGCTGCTCCACCGGTCGTACAGCGCGCTCGGCTGGCATCGACGCTTGGGCGAGATGCACGCGTCGCAGCAAGCACCGCGACCACGAGCGATGGGAAGAAGTGGGGCAACAGCCGTCTACCCGCGACGCTAAGCAAGCCGCTTGACGAGGCTGTGGCACGTGTGAAGACATCGTCGACGGCCAATGTACCATCAGCAGCAGACACCGTCGTCGCACCAAAGCAGAAAGTAGCATCCACGTCGAAGATGACCACGGCGCCAGCTGCATCGACCGTTCCCTCGCCGCCACCTCCTGCACCGTCCCAATCCAGTCTACCGTCGACTTCTGAGCTGGTACTAGCTGGTGAGGAGACGTACGATAGCATTAGCAAGATGCTCGGTACGGCACTCGATGCGCGGGATGCTGGCAAGCAGTTCCGTGATCCAAGTATGTTCTTCCTCAAAGCCTCGTTCGGATCCGATGCTGACTTCGACACCAGAGCTCGACGCGGATCTGCCCAAGGCCAAGGTCTTCATCGTGTCGTGGGTTGACTACTGCAACAAGTACGGCATGGGCTACGCCTTGACGGATGGCTCTGTTGGCGTTTACTTCAACGATACGACATCGCTGGTGCTTGCTGCTGACAAGGAGTTCGTCCTGATCTCGCCCTTCTCACTCGTTCGGTAGATCTGACTTGGCTTATTGCAGGCATCTCGACTTCATGCAGCCCCGCAAGAGTTCGTCGACGCTCGTCCGCAAGAACATGCGGTTGTCAAACCACTCGGAAGATGTGAAGAACAAGGTCTATCTTCTCAAGCACTTTGAGAAGTACATGATGAGCAAGCTCTATGGCGACTACGACTACACCTTCGTCGATGCGACGCGCACAACGGGCATGTCCTTCGTACAACGTTACTTCCGCACAAAGCATGGGATGGTTTTCTTGTTCAGTCATGACACGATTCAGGTGCGTCGCGTTGCGTTCTCTGTTGGCTGCGAAGCTCGCTGCTTATCCTACCCCAGTTCAACTTCAACGATCACACCAAGATGATCATCTCGCAGAACGGGCTCGCGATATCGCAGATCGACCGCGAATATAAGCTCACACACTACACACTGAGCGGCCTCATGGCGCAGTCGATGGACCCAGCCAAGGCAGGTGACAAGGAGACCACACGACTTGTTGACAAGTTACGCTTCTTGCGCGAGACATTGCGCCAGGCCTTCCAGGAGGCGAAGAACCCGGTAAAGGGAGAGACGGCCCAGAGGTAAACGCAGTAATTCCCGATCCGTGGGTTGTGTTTTCTGTGCTCGCTCTTCCTATGTGCCGCCGTCCTTTGCTTGTATCGCTGCTGTCCGCTGTCCTTCCATGTGTCCATCATCCGTTCTCTTGCATTGTTTCTCTACCCGCACATTCCATTCATAGCTTGCATCAAGTCCCCAAATGTCTTCTGTTGACGCCGCCCGCATTATCGCTCATGCCTCCACCTCCGCCAATGTCTATCTCTCCAAGTAACTCTCCCGCGTACTTTCGTCATCGAGAGATCCGGTGACCAACTCTGCGCTCCCTCCTTTTGCTGCTCGTGGCTCCATTCTCGCTGCACTGAGTCAATGTCTCCATCTCGGTTCTAGGTCTGACGCATGTTTGTACACTTCAAACGCATGTATGTTGAACAAGGAAGTGTTTCCCTCGCTTTACTGTGCAGTCATGAATGCGTCATTGATTCACGCCGTTGTTCTGAGCGACGCGAGTACATCAGTGGCGCAACGATGTGAAAGTCTCCGCTTCTCAAATTTTCATCTGTGAATCGAACAATGACGAGAGCGACAGGAATGCCTGGCGAACCACATGGTCAAACGTGACAATGAAATTGGGCAAATGACTTTGTATGATGTAACGGGCCAAGTGCTCAGAAAACTACACAACTCCAGGAAGGTGGGCGTAGTGGCTAAAGCCGGTAAACGTGTGCATCCCCGAGGAGGTTTGGGCTCAGTTGGATCACTCTCTCGTAAACAGGGCCACAGACGATTGGCTAATACTAATCATTTGACATTGGTCGTGTATTCCGTTTATTCCCGCAGTCCGTTTAGTCCCGTTACAAGCAACTGCCGCAATAATCGCGTGGCGCAGCTGTGCCGTGACCTCATACGCATGTGGTACCGTTGCGCGACAACGCGTTGTACTGAGCAAGCCAGCGTCAGTACGGCCCAATATACATTGGCACCAGCCAGCTACACACCTTCTCAAACAGTGTGTAGACCTGGTACGTCGCTTTGCCATATGTGACAGCACCATCACCATAGCCGTTGTATCTCTGGAGAATCTGTTGTATCTGGACCGCGCTATACTCCAAGCTGGGATAGGTGATGTTGTATTCGTCCGCGCCAGACATCAAAACAAGCGGAATGGTGCGGATGTTCCACTGTTCGTTCTGTCAGAAAGCGCGAGTCAGCCAACCAGCCTTTGCGCATTCTCGCGAAATCCGTACCTCGTGCAGTGCTTTCCACACAGCATCCATGTCATGCCAGTTCCCGAGATCCCGCGCAACCTCGTTGGACAAACCCTTCTGACGCCCCCAGTTGTACGACTTGATAGCAGTCGCTGCAAAGATTTGGCCTATGCCCGTTGAGCAATCGTCCCGGGCAGTTATAGGCATTTCCGGTGCAGGACCAATGGGAACTGATTGCCATGCCTCGTAGCTCTATAGGAGGTGCTCAATTCGATGTGAAGCAGCCGGAACAACTGACACGCACCCGCTGCCAGTTGTAATAGGCTTGGACGTTCGCGTCGGCAGCGATATCCAGATACGTTTCTTTCCAATGCTCCCAAAACGCCGGTACTTGGACCAGAGCCTATCCGCCGATATTAGCCGCTAGCCTCCGCGCAGCAGTCATAATCATACCTTCCGAAGGCCGTAAGCATTCGCCAGATCGGTGATGTATTCCTGCGGCGCGTGAGTCTCTCATGGCAAATATTGGACGGGCCTGCTCGCACGTCATGTTCAAGGATCTTGTCCAGGGATTCTGAGTAGCTACGGATAAGGCCGAGCTGATTCGTTGGGTCGATATTGTCGGCAAAGTTCTTGATCCCAGACAACAGCGACGCTTTATAGTCATAGTTGAAGTTTGTGTCGATACCAGGGACGCAGGCCACTGAAGAAACACCCATATCGCGGCCTGAGGCAACGTCCTTGTCAATCTCGATGGACTGGCTGCCGTTGACGGTCACTGTGGCAATTTGCTGCAGCCAGATATTCATCAGATTTGTGCGATTACAAGCTGGAACTCCCCTGACCGAGAAAGCCCAATTAGGAGGCAGACCATAGCCTAAATTTCCGCTGAAACCGGTAGAAAGGTCCGCGGTGAAGCTCAGCTCCGCGAGACCTATACGCAAAGATTAGATAGAGCCAGCAACGCTTCAAATGATCGCGAACCGAGACGATGTAGTTGAGAACAAGGATTTCTTGAAGCATAAACGCCAATGCTTCAAAGAGACAGGTGATGAGAGAGGTCCGCGAATGACGAGGGTATAACAGTTGCATCGCATACCGATACTTGTTACCGAGATACTATGACACCGTCAGCCCCTTGTCGACATCAATATAGATAGGACGTACCGACATCTGCAAATTAAGCCCGCGGAAGTACGGGATAACGCGGGTATCTATGTCGTAGTCTGTGGCATCAAAGTCGACCTGAGGGCGGGTCAGCCGTACCCCGGCATGTCAGGCCGACTAACCGCAAAGTAGATGACGGTGCCACGCCGAAAGCCGTATAATGTTGCAGCAGATGTCGCCTGTTTGGCATCCTCCACACCTTGATCGTAGTGAAAGTACTCGAGATAGTCTCCGCTAGTTTCGAATAGAGGAAAAACTCTGAGCCCGGCGCCGAAGATATTGCCGAGTTCGCCGGGCTGAATCTTTTTATTGAAGCTGGAGCCGCTGACGTTAGATAGATAGCGACCTATTGCACGATAGCCAGCGTTATAAAGGGCCGATGCACGTGCGGCGGTGACAGTGCTGGCACAATCCGCGCCGGTAACGGATCTTTCTGGGTCACCCGTGCTAATGAGCAGCGAAAGCCACGTTTCGTAGTTTCCGGCCCCAATAACAGCGAGCTTGTAAAACTGCTGGAACTCGATGCACGCGTCACTGTGAGCTTGGCCAAATGTACCGTTAAACGGAACGTCGTAGCCGTTGAAGATGAGCTTGGACCTGTGAGTTGAAAGATCCGGGGGTTGAATCCAATACTTACTGCAGCTTGAAACAGACGAGCCCAGGTACCAGAGGAGCCAAATGAGACGATCGGTGCTGCCTTGATTCCAGCACGGGTTGCTGCATTCGCAGAAGTCAGATGTCGTGAGGTTATAAACGCGAGAACCTCTCACCGGGACCAACTTCACCGACAGTGCTGAGACCAAGGTATGTCTGGATTGCCCGACTGAGGAGCAGTCAGCACTTTGCGGCTTGAGCTATGCCAACAGTAACATACACAAGCATTTGGTTGACCGTGCGGCCAAAAAAACCGTCGCACGGGATGATGTAGAACCAAGACTGGTTGATGTAGTTGGCGTTCATCCATTGCTGGACCGTTCTCACAGACGAACGACCACCGCTGACGACGACGTATGCGTCCATAGTAAGAAGCGCCTTGAACTCTTTGGGGCTGATTGTTGACTTGTTATCACCAAAGCCTATGTTGTGGCGGAGGCTTGTGAACGGCGAGTTGTGGCATCAACAAAAGGTGACCGCTGTATGCGAAGAACAACGAACCTGAGGACTGAGCCTGCGCTGTCCGCCCAGTTGCCACTGAGGTCACCTCCCGGATAGCCTTTGCAGTACAGCGCACCCTGCACGATGCGGATGACATTGATGCGGGTGCTGGGTCCGACTTCGCCAAGGACGCTCGTAACAAGCGCAAGGGCTGATCAAACCAAATGTCAGCTCGGGTTCATCGCGTCTGCCGTCAAAACGTACTCCCGTCTCCAAAATTATCAGCAGTTGAACCCGGTGAAATCCCTACCTCGAGCTGTAAGGCTCGCGTGAAGGCATACATCTAGCCAGAAATTGAGACGGTGCTTAAGCTCAGCGCGTGTGAAAGGAAGACTCACGGTTGGCCATCCGGTTTTGCCATTCTCTGGTGCATTATTGAAGCCAGCTCGGCCACCATATACACTAAAAAGGCTCGTTGAGAAGAGTTTTATGGTTGAAAGGGTTGAAGCTTACCTATTGAGCCACTTCTGGCTGTCGAAGACCTTCTGGTCGTAGTCTTGGGCACACACGACTGTTGCCAATAACGCAATACCTGTGAGTAGAAAACGGTTTAACTGCATTGCCAGAGCTTCTGGGAACGCTCGAGTCGGGCGATCGATGCCAGCAAACGTATCGGCTTTTGTAGCAACGATGCGACTTGAGTTGCGACCGGTGACCCTGTTCGAACCGTCGCGCGCATCACGGCACATTAAGCGATTTTCAGACTCTGTCCGGAAGTATGGGATCGTCAGGGGCGGTACGACCGGATATGAGCACGGCATGTGGCCCACTAGAGCTACGGCGGATTGCCAATGTCAAATTTTGGGTTGTTGAGAATCACTAGCAGCAGCAAATGCAACTGCTGCACATGGTTTCTAGTGGTAGCACGTTAAATCCGATGCCGTAACGCAGCCGAAGAAACGGAATGGGCACGAGGTACACCAACCGGTGAAAGCACGGCAAGTCTAGAGAGCAACCTTGCAAACTCATTTGATTCCGGAGCGGGACGTAGATTCACAGGCAAACACTACCCTGAAGCGAGGCTCAAGTAGGCTTCTCAATCGCAAGAAATGCGCCAATCGCGCTGCCAGCTCCGAAGGGAGTACGAAAGAAACGGTAGGAGCACTATGCACACTTGAAAGAGCCTACCGGAACATCACTATAGAAGGAGTCAGCAAAACACACCCAAAAATGAGCCACTTGTAGCGTACGAGAGGCCAGAAGGATTCTCTGCAGTCGAGTATGGAGCATCTGGTGGGATTCCAAATTTGCCGTTCCAGTCCGAGGTTGGACGGCAGTACACGTCCCATGGTGGTGGGAGAGTGCAGGGCTGCGCAGGAGCAAATACCTCCTGGTTACAAGCAGAATCGCTTTGTGAAAGCATACGTCAGTCATCTGACGTTGAGAAGACGGAGGCTCGGCTCACGTGTACGCCTGGCACGTCCAGGGGAACCCACGACCAGTGTTGTCAACGCCAATATAATTGGCAACAGTGCCAAGGTCAGCAGTTGAATGACAGACACCGGCCTTGTAGGAGGCAATCTGGCTGTTGCACTTCCGCCTGAAAGGGTATCGCACAAGTTAACATTGAGCGAGATTCATGCTGCAACACATACTTCTCAGAATTGGCACAGTACTGAATCACGGGCTCCCACGGAACTGCCTCAACGTGCGCTGCGAGCTTCGGGTAGTAGTAGCGGTCCAACATGTACGGTGTCCAGAAATAGCTGCATGGTGTTGAGTTAGTATGTGGTCGAGCGTCCTATGCAGCGCGAAAACGACCCAAAGATTGAGACACGACATCAATAGGAACGTACTTGTATGAGACCTCATAGTCGTGTGTGACGCTGGGGACTACAGTCTCAACGTCCAGGACGGCAGCGAGCCACGCCTCGTCGATCTGTGCGCCAAAGGCCTTCGCGTCTGCCTCTGACACGCCAAGACCAACGCTCCAAGGAGCATGAAGGCGGTATAGCCAGGTTATCTCAAAAGAGTCGGGCTGTTTGGCACCATCAGTAAGGCTTATAGTTTGCGAGAAAGACGTGGAGCCGTACGAAGAGGGCACGAAGGAGCTGGAGATAATCATACGAATCCGTCACGGGTGTCGTCTTTGCTAACGCCGCGAGTTGCGGTCCTGCTTTCTTCCACAAGTCGGCACCCTGGCTAATAAACTCGGCAACGCGTTCTTTCGTTCCACTCGGCTTGCCGTTGGCGTCGTGCCACTCATCCTCGTGGGTGCCGTCCTCAGCAGTGATGCCGACTGTTGTGTCAAGTCAGACAACACACCGACGAGAAACTAAAGCAGCGAGTAAGTTGATATACGCACAAAGCTTGTCGTTCCACTCGACAATCGGGTCGATGATGGTGCGGACGTCCGCTTCAAATTGCGTTTGCGGAGGTGCACGGATGGCCGCCTTCGTGGCTACAGCAAGGGCAATGACAGCTAGCAGTTTAGATATCATATCGAGCAAGTGCAGTGAAGGAGAGAGCTGATGAACTTCGGGGAAGCTGTTGGCGCATTAGGATGTTGTCGTGCTTTTATAAGTAGGGCCAGCTGCAGTGGGCCCCGGAGTGATGTCGCCCGGAGTAGTAGCACATTGGCGAAGCCTAGGTGCACGCGTGGGTGCAGATGACCTGGCCCCTGCAGTCGCGTGACGACAGACCGTTGCACGCAAGCGATCGGACAGGGAGGTTCCTCGGGAATGCCCGCTGCCGCCTCTTCGAACTTTCGGCACCGGTAAGCTTCTTTAAGAAGGATTGGAGCTCACAGAGCTGGACAGATGTGGGTGAGGCGCCACTTCTGTGGGCCTAAATCTGGATTAAATATCCGATGACAAGCACCTTGCGGTGCCGCCATCGCATCCAGTCAGAATTGACTGTAGCGCTACACTGACTGGAATCTCGACCGGCTACTTAATGGCAGCTTGGTCAGCATGCTGTCGTGCTGGCAGTTTGTGTGGGACGAAGATATCAAGGACGTCACTCTGGCTTGCATCGTCCGCCAATATCGCTCGGCTCAATAAATTACCCGGTGCTTCTGTGGCATCATGCATGCATCGACAAACGTCAGCCGTTACATGCTTGACAGATCATCCGCACTTGATAGAAGTCAGCTCATGAGCCGCAAAGCGCAGGTAAAGGCCACTTCTGAGTAGAAGCTGAGACCGCGTTCATCGATGGATAAGTTATGAATTGACTGAAGACGCACGGTCGGCCGTCCGGTCAGTTACCGTTCACTGGTGTATCGGTGAATCATGAGATCATTAGGGGCGATATTGTCAGAGATGAGTCCGGCATATTGTCGAGGATTACTAGCAGCGAAAAAGGACAAGCGCGCATGGTTTCTGGTGGTAGCACCTTCAATTCGGTGACATAGCGCAGCTGGATAAACGATATGAGCACAAGGTACATCAGCCGGTGAAAACACGGCAAGTTTAGATACCAACAATGCACTCGGTTGATTCCGTCATGGGCCGTCATGGGCAAACAACACCCTGAAGCTCGACTCAAGCACGCTTCCAGTTTGCAAGAGATTTAAGTTGTGTTGCCAGCTCCGAAGGGCGATAGGGGAGATACACAAACTACAACACGTCCGAGTGAACTACGTGCACTTGAAAGAGCCAACGGGAACGTTCCTGTGAAAGAGGTCAGTGGATCACGTCGAGAAAACGCTACATGAGGCATACGTGAGGCCAGAAGGATTATTCGCAGTCGAGGATGTCGGAGCATTCGGCGGGATTCCAAACTTGCCGTTCCAGTCGGAGCGTGGGCTTGGGAAACAGAAATCCTCCCACGGTGGGTCAGGGCAAGGCTGCTGTGGAACAAAGACCGGCTGCTTGCAAGCAGAATCGCTTTGTGAAGAGCACATGTCAATAATTCAATAACGAGAACGATGGTGCCTTGACTCACGTGTATGTCTGGCATATCCAGGGGAACCCACGAACAGCGTTGTCGACACCAACGAAGTTAGCAACAACGCCGAGGTCTGCAGTTGAGTGGCAAACGTCGACCTTGTAGGAGGTAATCTGGCTGTTGCACTTCCTCCTGAAAGGGGTATTGCATAGGTCAGCATAAAACGAACTTCGAATCACAATCTGACACATACCTTTGAGTATCGGTACAGTACTCTACCACGGGCTCCCATGGAACTGAATCAATGTGCGCTCCGAGTTTGGGGTGGTAATTGTAGACCAACGCGTCCTGTGACCAGAAGTAGCTACGCGCACAAGTTTGGGGGTCAGCATGTGGTCTAGCAGCTCGGTGCATGCACAGTTGCAAGATATGAGAATAAGCGAGTAAAAACGTACTTGTTGGAGACTTCATAGTCGTGAGTGATGCTAGGTATCACGGCCTCGACGTCTAAGACGGCACCAAGCCAGGCCTCATCGATCTGAGCGCCAAAGACCCTCGCGTCTGCCTCTGAAACGCCAAGTCCAACGCTCCAAGGGGCATGAAGACGGGGAAAAGGGGTTATATCGAACAAGTCGGGCTGTTTCGACGCTGTCAGTAAGGGCTATTGCTGGTGAAAAGGAGCCATACAAAGAGCCCACGGAGGAGCGTGAGGTACTCAGGCGAATCAGTCACAGGTATCGTCTTCGCCAGCGCAGCGAGCTGCGGTCCTGCTTTCTTCCACAAGTCGACACCCTGGTTCACGAACTCGGCGACACGCTCCTTTGTTCCCTTCGGCTTGCCGTTGGCGTCATGCCACTCATCATGTGGCATGTCCTCAGCGGTAATGCCGACTGTTGAATCAAATGAGATTTCACCACATCCAACTCCAGAGCACTAAATAACAGTGTGCACGCACAGAGGTCGCTGTTCCACCAGATGATTGGGTCGGTGACGGCGTGGACGTCCTTCTCGAATTGGGTTTGCCGTGGTGCACGGGCGGCTGCCTCCGCTGCCACAGCAAGGGCAATGACAGCCAGCAGTTTTGAAAGCATATGGAGCGACGGCAGTGAGTGGAGTAACTAAGCCGCAGGGAAGCTGTAGATACCTGAGCACACCGTGTGCTGGTATAAGTACGAAATGGAAGCCGGCTGCCGTGGGATGTTGGATGAGCGCCGGGGTGTTGTCGCGTGGAGCAGTGGCATATCGCAGGGGCTTCATGCGTACGCGTGGGTGTAATGACCCGGTGCCTGCAGTCGCGTGATGACAGACCGTCGCACGCAAATGATCGGACAGGGAGGTTCCTCGGCAATACCCGCTGCCGCTGTTCGAACTTTCGGTCCGGTAAGCTTCTTCAAGAAGGATTGGAGCTCACAGAGTTGGACATGTGTAATTGAGGCGCCTTTTCTGTTGGCCCACATCTGGATTAAATATCGGATGATATGCACCTTGCGCCTAGGTGTCGCCATTGCGCTCACTCACGATTGGCGTAGTGCCACACTGACCGGGAGATCAACTGGCTGCTTAAAGACATCTCTGTCAGCATGCTGTCGCGCTGGCAGCTTGTATGGGGCGAATATGCCAACCCGACGGGGTTTATGGCTTTTCTGTCCAGAAATATTGTGATCGCCGGTTGATTTCCGTCTCTCGTATCCCAAATGTGGAATTTTTGAGAAGAACAAACCAAAACCCTGTAGATTTTTACACGCTATTCCGTGCTCGGATCCAGCGGGAAAAAAAAAAATACAAGGATTTTCTCCCAGTTTCTGCGAAAATCTTCCACGTCCGTGGGAATATGATGAGTGAAATACAGAATGAGTATGTCTACATTGCTCACGCTCTCGGAGGCACTAGTGGAAATTTGACACAGTATTTCCATTGTGGTTCCGATATGGATTTTGGTCAAAACCTTTCATTCATATGGAGTTGCGAGGGAAAACCATCTCGGTATTTCCCTCGCCTGGGTGTGGGCTGGTCAAAACACGGCGAGTCTAGCAAACCTCAGTTGATTCCAGAGCGGGTCATTGGTTCACAAGCATACACCACCCTGAATATAAGCTCAAGTAGGCTTCCAGTTCGCAACAAATGTTTAAATTGTGCTGCCAGCTCCGAAGGACGAGTGGGGATACAAAAAAGACAGCGCGTCCGAGTGCACTACGTGCACTTGAAAGAGCCAACGGGAACGTTCCTGTGAAAGAGGTCAGTGGATCACGTCGAGAAAACGCTACATGAGGCATACGTGAGGCCAGAAGGATTATCCGCAGTCGAGAATGATGGAGCATTCGGCGGGATTCCAAACTTGCCGTTCCAGTCGGAGCGTGGGCTTGGGAAACAGAAATCCTCCCACGGTGGGTCAGGGCAAGGCTGCTGTGGAACAAAGACCGGCTGCTTGCAAGCAGAATCGCTTTGTGAAGAGCACATATCAATAATTCAACAATTAGAATGACGGCGTCGCGGCTCACGTGTACGTCTGGCATATCCAGGGAAACCCACGACCAGTGTTGTCGACACCGATGAAGTTAGCAACGGCGCCGAGATCTGCAGTTGAGTGGCAGACTCCGGCCTTGTAGGAGGTAATCTGGCTGTTGCACTTCCTCCTGAAAAGGGTATTGCGTAGGTTAGCTTTTAACGAGGTTCAGACCACAATTTGACACATGCTTTTCATTGTTGGTGCAGTACTCTACCACGGGTTCCCATGGAACCGAATCAATGTGCGCTCCGAGTTTGGGGTGATAATAGTTGACCAACGCGTCCCGTGACCAGAAGTAGCTACGCGCACAAGTTTGGGGGTCAGCATGTGGTCTAGCAGCTCAGTGCACGCATAGTTGCAAGATATTGGAACAAGCGAGTGAAGACGTACTTGTCGGAGACCTCATAGTCGTGAGTGATGCTGGGGATAACCGTCTCGACGTCTAGGACAGCACCGAGCCATGCCTCGTCGATCTGTGCGCCAAACGCCCTCGCGTCTGCCTCTGACACGCCAAGTCCAACGCTCCAAGGGGCATGAAGACGAGGTAAAGGGGTAAATTCCCACTGTGCAATCTGTTTTGAAGCCGTCAGTAAGGATTGTGGTTCACGATAAAGAGCCGTACGAAGAGCCCACGGAGGAGCATGAGGTACTCAGGCGAATCAGTCACGGGTATCGTCTTCGCCAGCGCAGCGAGCTCCGGTCCTGCTTTCTTCCATAACTTGGCGCCCTGACTAATGACCTCGGCGACGCGCTCTTTTGTTCCCTTCGGTTTGCCGTTGGCGTCATGCCACTCATCATGTGGCATCTCCTCAGCGGTAATGCCGACTGTTGAATCAATGAGATTTCACTACATGAAATCCCAAAGCGACGAGTAGTTGTGAAAACTTACAGAGATCGGAGTGCCACCAGATGATTGGGTCGGTGATGTTGTGGAGGGCCGTCTCGAACTGAGTTTGCCGTGGTGCACGGGTGGCTGCCTCAGCCGCCACAGCAAGGGCAATGACAGCCAGTAGTTTGGAGAACATATCAGGCGACGGCAGCAAATGAAGCTGGTGAGCCGCAGGGAAGCTGCAGATACGTGAGAGCGAAGTGTGCTGCTATAAGTACGAGGTAGAAGCCGGCTGCCGTGGGATGAGGGACGAGCGCCGGGGTGATGTCGCGCGGAGCTGTGGCACATTGGAGGGGCTTCAGACGTACTTTTGGGGTGTGATGACCCGGTTCCTTCAGTCGCGTGATGACGGATCGTTACACGCAAACGATCGGACAGGGGGTGGGTGTGTTCCTCGGTATTGCCCGCGCCGCTTCAACTTTCGGCGTTGGGACACTTCTTCTTGGGAAGATTAATACTCACAACTAGATAGGACTAAGAGAACGAGGTGGATAAAGTAATACTGGGCAGAAATTCGGGTGATATATACGCACCTCATGTTCGGGTGGTGCCTTCGGATGAATTTCGTCAAGATCGGCCACACTACAATATGAAATACAGATCTTCCAGACAGTTTCAAGGCAGATCGGACGGCATGCTGTCGCGCTGTCAAACTGGGAGATTTCCAAGGGCGTTACCCTTATGTACTCACACCACTATTATTCGTTGAACCGACAGATCAACCTTCACATGCATGTACAGACACCTGTCGTCACGTGCTGAGCAGATTGTCTATGCTTGATAGATGCCGGATTGTTACAGTGTCCCGCGTGCCTCGTCTACGCGTTCGAGCGCCGTCTCTAGCCCTGCGAGTGCCATGACAGCATGTCCATGTCCATGTCCATGCCCAGGGGAATGTGAATCTGCATGTGGATGAATGGCACCAAACCAAGGCAGCTTCAGCAATGAGCCTTTGCGACCGCGGGCAGAAGGAGTAGAGCATGCACGCACGGTTGTCCGAACCTGATGTGTCGGGTGTTTGCAGTGTTTCGATCCACCTTGGAACATGTTCTCGCAGAGGTTGCAGAAGATCTCTGTCGATGCTTCGGAGCGTGTCTTTGTCGCGGATTCCAGTCTGATGTGACAAAATGTCATCCGAACTTCAGCCTTCTAAATCCCCGCATCGGGCACGTGGCTCTCACGCGCACGGCCAGACAAAAGGCCGAAAATGGCTTTACGCACCTTGTTATCCACGTCCACCACAATCAGGGTGTAATAGAAGAGAAGTGCTTCCGTGAGCCGCGCGGGCTCGGTCTCCTTAACCCACTCCTCTACGTCCAGGTCTTGTCTGGTGAACAAGTCTCGAGGGTTCGGCCGTAAAATGAGCGGCCCGAGCATTTGCAGCATCTTCGGACTGGCCAGCATATCCCCGTCGGTAGCGCTGCGGCGCAACGCGCCGACGACGTCCTCGCGCACGAGCCCAATGGCGGACACGCGGAGCTGCGGGTACATTGCAGTGTCTTCATCTATGGCAAGTAGGCTAGCGTAGAGAGTAAGACGGAGTGCAGGTGCTGTGCGTTGAAGAAGTGGTTTGAGGACACCGCGGAAGAGCAGGAGACGAGTTGGCGGGTGCGGATGAGCGGCGGAGAGCGGAGCGATAAGCGGCACGAGTGCTGCGACGATATCATCTGGCAAATAGGCAGCGGCGACTGTAACAGCTTTATCAGAAGCAGAGGGATGTGGTTGCAAGTAGCGGAGCAAGAACGCGAGCAGGGCGTCGATGCCGTGGTTGGCTTGCAGGTATGCTATGAGCACGGGTAAATGCCTTGACACAACGCTGCTGGAAATATTTGCGGTAGTTGAAGCGGCGAGAAGGACCAGGGAGCCAAAAGATGGCTCTGTGGGTGAGGTGCCATTGGCGAGGTTCTGGCTCAGCGAAGCTGCCGCGTTCAGCACGGCGTCGTCTTGCTCCCAATCCAGACCAACGCCGGATCGCATGATAAGACGCGGATTTTGAGCCTCATAAATCCGGAGAGCGAGCATAGGGCGAAGTTTCGGAAACGTGGATTCGACAGCTGTGACCAGATGAGTATGCAGGGCAGACTGCAATATGGAACCAACTTCAGTTCAGTACATCTGCGAGAAAAGTAAAACGGACCTTTGTTGCTTTTTGGTCATCGGGTGTGATGTTTTTCATGACCTGAGAACCGTGTAAAGTGTCAAGAAACTGGATAGCGAGTCGAAGGATCTCGGCCACACGACTGCGCTCGATCATCGGCGTCTCAGACGTGGCCTGAACGGCACGCTGCACCAACTCCAACCAAGGCTTCCAAGCCTGCTCTGCAGTGCGATTGCGGAGTGCTACGCGCGGCGCAGCTGCATGCAAGCTTGTCGTTAGGTCCAGAGCTGGTAGTTACGATTAGCATTGGCGCACCGAGGATGTAGCACCGGATGATCACAAGCATGCCCTGTGTAAGGTTACCAGCCTCCTCTTTAGCGTTCTCTTCGTCCTCATCCAACTGCTCCAGTGCACCGCACAAACGTTCCAACTCTTCGGCGAGCGCAAGGACACACTCCTTGGCGTTGGCGTGCTCGGCGACGGTACGGAGGACTTGGTCTGCCAAGTCAATACGTTCAAGAGCTCTCACAAGCCCAGGAACAACGACGAGCGGTTCCTAACAGGGTCGGATGAGTTCATCTCCGGGGCGGGGAGCCATCGTGACGGACAAGTATGTCATAGAGCTGTGGCGGCTCAGCCACTTGCAGCTGCTGCACCAGATCTGCAAGTGACAAAGATGGAGGCTCGGAGGGGTCACAAGCGGCAATGAGCACAGCACTGAAGGCCTCTGGGTTATTCTTGGAGCATGTTTTAGTTATGGTGCATGACAACTCCACGGAGGCGGGAGCATACTGGCAAAGCCATCGGCAAATGTGTCACACCTCTACACGTGTGTCGCGGGTCAATCGTGTTGCTAGCACGTCAAACGAGGGTCTTACCAGGCAGGCGTGATCAACTAATGATACGATCGATTTAGCGAGTGGGGAGTTTTGGGGACGGCTCAAACGGACACTAAGCTAGACAATGCTTGGAGGATAAATTCTGGCGAGTCAGGTGGCTGCTGAAAATTTGTGATTATGTGGTCGTGCAATCAGGTGCAATGTGGCCGACTGGTCAGGAACGTCGGGCGCCGAAGAAGGAAAGCACAGGATCGGGCAACACCGACGGCATCCATCTTGCACTTAGCTCCTCGCATTCGCGCTTTCCTCGTCGGCATAGTCGATGAGCACAACCCTCACTGAGGCACACCACATACCAGCAGCACTCAGCGCGACTTCTAATCATATTGATATGGTTCCCCCGTTGGACCGGACCGGCAAACAGCAGAAGGGCCTGCACGCAGCCGCAGCTGGCGACGCTCTAGTTTCCAGCCCACTCGCCATGGCTTCTTCGCATGACGGGCTATCATCTGTACCCGCGCGCGTTGGATCTCCGAGCAGTTTGGGCAAGAGAGTGCCCCCGGCAATCGTGCCAACTGCACACTCGCGAGAAGAGAGTCACGCATTGCCGTCCCCACCTCCGTCAGACGACCAGGACCATGAGCAACCATCACGAATGCTTACCAGCAGTCCACCGCCAATTGACGGGTCAGAACCGGTACCAGCGTTAGCCGCTGAGACCGACGACGAACTAGAGGTTGGTGACGCTTGCGACCTCTTGGACGTGACCTCATTCCGCATGCCTCCTCCAAAGGCAGCAAACCGAAACTCT
>Ga0247815_10001251_pt1 | contig 19603 bp, 22 predicted proteins | sample UWRJL194509B1_FD_181014 | JGI IMG/M metagenome (GOLD analysis project Ga0247815, IMG submission 181014) | Plant litter microbial communities from Arlington Agricultural Research Station in Wisconsin, United States - UWRJ-L194-509B-1 | ecosystem: Environmental > Terrestrial > Plant litter >...
GAAGAAGTCGATGGTCATCACCGCAGGCGGTCGTCACACAGCCACTACGACGACCCTCGTCCTCGCCTGCGCCTCTCGTCCTCCCCGCCCCGTGGTCCCCGCCAGTTCATGAGCCCACCACCCCGTGCCATGACACAGTATGTGTCCATCACTTCCGAACGTGGTGATGCCGAAGAGACCACCGCCGACGACCACACCATCTTCATGCCTTCCACCATCGGCTTGCAATCATCGTCCCATTTGTCTTCTTTCCGCGCTATCAGTGACCAGCGTCGCCCCGAACCGCTTCACCTTCATCACACAAACTCTTCCTCGCCCGGACTCATGCAATATGGTCGTCGGTCATCATTCGAGGGTGCTGGTGGCGGCGCACGGAACTCAGGTAGCCCGAGGAGAATACGACCAAGTCTCACTTCTCCGCTTTCTGCAGGGTCGTCGCGACCCTCCTTCGCATCTTCATCGCCATCTAGACGCAGCGTGCGGTCTTCCTCGGACTCGCAAAGGCATCCACAGCGTGAACGCACGAACCTCAGGACATCATTCTCTCCGCGAATCGCGCGGTCGCGGTCGTCGTCGGACAGTTCTACACGTGGTCGGTCGCGCTCGCGCTCTCAAACTCCGAGCGCACGTAGCAGGAGCGACAGTGCCAACACGTTGCTACACGTGCCCGTACTGCCGCAGACCCGTCCCATGACCCCGCCTATGGAAGAGTCGCTGCCTGAAGAGGTATCGTCTTCTGACAACTCTGGGCCGAACGTAACCCGCACTCTTGAATCTTTGCGTAAAATTCTGGATGTGGCTTCGCCGCGCAAGGATGACAAACCCCAGAGCGCTCCGCCAGTGATTAAGAAAGTGCCCTCGTTCCTCATGCCCCGGTCTCCTGTTGCGAAACCACTTGCCGGTACTTCCACTGCCACAGCAACTGTCTCGCGCTTGTTTACGAAGGGCACGCACTCGACACGCGATACACCTCCTTCCCGGCCGTCCCTGAAGCTTCCCGGAGGCTCGCCCCGCGACTCGGTGATCCTCAGTGCGCCATCGAGCGGTCGTTCAACGCCACGGCAAGTAATATTTGCGCAGCTGCCGGAGCCATACTCTGCAGAGGGCACGCGGAGAGGGTTCAACAAACCGCGCTCTAAATCCAAATCCAAGCATCCCGAGAAAGAGGAGTCACCGCCCGGATTTTGGAGTATGCTCTTCGGTGCGGCGACTCCTGCCGCGGGCATGCGTGATGCCGCGCGCATTGAAGACCGCGTCGAGGACCGGATGGCGCGGTCATGGGCACGGTCTGGCAGCGGGCAGTCCACGATGGAAGACTTCCTCTATTGAGGCTCATGAACGACCTTTAATTTCTCTGTGAATTGTTCTCTGTTCGGCTCATCATCATGACAGCATCTGTACACTCCACTATCCTTGCTTCGTCTCGCTCCCCGTCTCTGGCTCCATCTGCTTGTCTTTTTTAAACTGCCTCCTGCATTTACGCGCCACGTCCCTCGCCCTCCGTACTTGGATGTAACCTCCAAACCCAGCAGTTGTCCGCTTTGCGTCATCTGTCTTTTTGTCTGTGGATACAGTTGTCGGCCGGTTTATTTTCTCGCTCGATCTTTGCCGCTCCTGGCTCTATCCGACGAACTTTGCCCAACCTGCCCCTTTCCGCCTCGCTCTCTCCCTCTGCACCTGCAATTACAGCGTGTTATCCGCTTTTTTTCGCAATGACCTCTGGCGCGTGACATGGATACCGCCGATCCGGATTCGCAAGGGCGAAAGGGACTCGAGTCGCGATTCCTTGAATGACTCAGGATGAGTGGAGCGAGTGTTGGTCAAAGAACTGCATGATGATCGCGGAGGCTTGGATGTAGGTCGGACCTTCGCCTGCTGCTCGTTGTGAGAAGTTCGGCTCTGTGTCAGGCCATACGTGACCTGTGATACGGCGAGATAAGAGATGATCAGTTTCAGTGGTGCAAGTTTCACGGCCAAGACAGGTACAGACCCATGTCATCTACTCGTAAATGCTGGACAGCCCCGGCTGTCCCGTTACATGTCCAAATGGTGCGGTGCACTAAACCATTGTGTGAGTCTTCAACACGAGGTGGGATAGCACATCTATCGCGTTTTGCCCACGAGGCCAGCCTGTGAAATGGGGTAATGAGAGCGGCTGCCACACCAAAGATTAATCCATACCAGGCAGGTATAGTAGGCAGTTTGCCTCCTGAGCTAGACCTTCCTTCGTAAAGCCGGTCGCGGAGACCGTGCAGCTCGATTATGGGAACAATGGAACGTGCTTGCTCGCAGCCGTTGTCCGGTCCGTCCCAGTCTGTGTAAAACGAGCCAGCGACCGGCGCAAACGCCGCAAATCTCCCTCCAATCTGCGCGTCGCAGGCAAGTGATCCGACGAAACCACCGCCATTGGACATTCCGGTCGCGTAGATCCTGCTATCGTCGACACAGTAATCCTGACGCAGCCAATCCAATAAATCGTCGACAAATCGAAGATCTTCTATCAACGGTGTGGAGGAGTACAAAGGTCCACCCCAGCTCCCGTTCAAAGCGCTTGGGTAGACCATGATCTTGTCGTTGGAGAACCGCGGTTCGCTCATCTTGGTATCCGCCTCGAAGAAGAAGCCGATGCTACTGCTTCCGTGGAAGCCCAATACGGTGGGATACTGGCGATTCTTGTCGTAAGACAGAGGTATGTGGACAGAGAAGTCTCGCATCCGGCTTGAGCTGCGCAAACGGAAGTAGCGGGTTGTTCCAGGAAACCACTGTGTACGTCCACAGCCAGAACGTCTGATGTCGTTGTCATGATCAAGTGAGCCAAACCCGAGAATTGTGAGCAGTCCCGAGAACATCCAGTTGGTGGAAACCATAATCACTTGGACTCGAGAATGATGAGGGTGAGCAGAAGGATAAGGAGTGATCACTATGTCTCGGCGTTCAGCCGACTCATGCTCAACAAAATGACCGTGGGTATTTCAACTGCGCTGAAGCCAAAGAGAAAATGTAATGCTATCAAGAAGAGAGTGAAAAGCGCTTGAAGAAGTCCATGATGAGTGTAGACGCCTGGATATAGGTCGGACCTTCAAGAGCAGCCAACTGTGAGAAGTTGATTTCTGTAGATGGCCAAACGTGACCTGCAAACGGAGGGTTAGTAAAGAGTAACAAAAAACAGCCGGAAGAGCACTGGTCTTACCCATATCATCGATCTTGTAATGCTCCATGGCGCCTTCGATGCCATTACATGTCCAGACGCTATGGTGAACCTTGCCTTCGTGCGAGTCCTCCAGCCGTGCTGGTGCCACGCACTTGTTTCGCTGCGACCACAAGGACAGCCTGTTTTGGCGCAGTCAGCGGACGATGACGGAGAGACCGGCTATTGTAGCTCACCAGTCTGACACTGCTGGGAGCTCTCCACCCGAACCAGTGCCGCCGGCGTAGAATACGCTCTTATCATTGCCGCCGTGGAACTCAAGGATCGGAGTGACCGCTCGCGAAGGTTTGCATCCGTCGGTGTTTGTATCAGGGTAAAATGCTCCGGCGGCGGGAGCGAAAGCAGCGATCTGGCCGCCAACTTTATCATTGCAGGCGAGCGCGCCGACGAAGCCGCCCCCGTTGGAGATTCCAGTTGCATAGATCCTCGACGAATCAACGCAATACGTCGAGCGAACCTCGGCCAAAAGGTCGTCGACGAATTTGATATCCGTGGCCATTGGGGTTGTGGAGTACGATGCTCCTGCCCAGCTGCCATTCAAGGCTGTCGGATAAACCATGATTGTCTTGGCTGAGAAACGAGACTCGCTGAGCTTAGAGTCTACCTCAAAGAAGAAACCGACGCTGAGGAGCCATGAGCAAAGGTGCCGGACTGAGAAGGGGCCTCCCACCTATCCGAACCATGGAATCCAAGCACGACCGGGTATTGGACATTCTTATCGTAATCAGACGGAAGATGCACATTGAAGTCGCGTTTGGTCCCATTGGACGTCAATGACTTGTACCGGGTGACGCTCGTAAACCAGTGATCCTTGCCACACCCGGAAGTGTCGGCACGCTGGTGAACTCCAGAGAGTGCGAGAAGACCAGTAGCGAGCAGAGCAGCGGGCGCCATAACTTAGAAAGAGAAAAAGGAACGTGCGGGGACACGCCAGCCGACGACCAAGCTTTAAAGCCTTCGGCGTTGTTTGCCTTGTGACCAGATGAACATCATGTGGACGAGACAGCGACCGGCTACGGCCCATGGACGATCAACATCTCAAAGCGAGTGACTTGCGGAGCGGGTCAAGTGCCGCAAGTCACTCGCTCGCAGATGCTGAAGAAGTGCCAAGAATCAGAGGAGGAACCCAGACACCCACCGTTCAACCCGTTGCGCACACGTCGAAACCCCACAACGCTTTTTAATGTCACTTGGGGCCATACCATTCTGCTAGAGCTTCATTGCTCGCAGCATGTTATCAATTATATATCAGCGTCCAATGCACACGCCCTGGTGGCGAGCTACGGCATTGAATCGTAAATTCAGCAATGTAGATGACACAACACTTTCTCTTGTGGAGTGAAACGTAAAGTACAGGCGCAACTCGGGCGGTGACTACAAAAACAAATCAAGAACAAGTACCAGTTTAGTTGATACATAGCTGTAAGACCACAACGAACACTCGGCAAACAACCTCTCCGTCTACTGCGACAGCTCGTGCTATCTGCGTTCTGACCATAACGGAGTTACAACCTGCGAGACTGCGTTCACTTTGGCCTGCACCTCTGCACGCTGAGTATCGGTCCCAATGATGTGCTTGAAAGCACCAGTACGGACAGCCCATCGATCAGGGTGGAACCGCTTGTGCGACTTGTCGACCAGGTCTGTATACGCGTCGACCGTGAGTAACGCCCTGATCTCGGCGAAGAACTCGGTGACTGCTTCCCAGGTGACCTGCTCCACACCAACGGGCGTCTGCATGAGGACTGGCCACGGAATCTGGTCCTGAGCGAGCCTCGACTCGGGGCAAAACCTTGCAGCGTCGAAGGCAACACACTGGCTCTTGTAGCGCTGCAACGCGTCCAATGATGTCCAACGATGCGGGGCCGCCTTGGGAAAGCTGCCGAATCCACCGCTGAAAGAGGTTGATCTGGATGAGGATCGCGGAGGGTTGGATCCAGTGCCAAAGCTGGCATACGCCCTCGACGAGCCATAATGGCTCCGTGGGCTACTCTGCTGACGGCGGCGGAACTCGTCCTGCCTCGCCTCTTCTTCACGCTGCCTGCGATCCCGTGCGTCTCGCTCTTGTCGCGCTCGTTCTTCCGCGTCGCGTTTGGCGCGCTCCTGCTCGGCTTGTCGACGTTTACGTTCACCCTCCTGTCGTGCACGCTCCTCAGCTTCTTGACGTAGGCGGTCCGCCTCCTGACGAAGACGTTCCTCATCTTGACGCCTCTTCTCAGCTAGCTTTTCAGCCAGCTTCTCAGCCAGTTTGCGTTTCCGTTCATCCTCGCGGCGTGAGTCATCCTGTTCACGGCGTCGTCTGCGCGCGATTTCTTCCTCGAGTGCAAGCATAGCAACCTTGTGCGTAGATTGCATTGTTGCTAGCTCCTGTGCAAGCCGCTTAATCTCCGTATCACGGCCTGTGAGCTGTCCTTGGAGGTCCACTATGCTAGCTTCAGCCGCCTTGCTTCGTGAATCGGCCGCGCTTGCTTCCGCCCTATGAGCGGCCTCGACAATGCGAGAACGTTGCAGATCGCCCTCCATCTCCGCGATACGAGCATAGAGTTGGTTCAACTGCGCATGCTGAGCGGCAATCGTGTTCTCTTGTTGCATGAGCAGGTGATTGAACGACTGGCGGTCCTGGACGGGCTGGGATACCTCACTAGCACGGAGCTCTTCTAAGGGAATGGTGAAGAGCTGCGGTACGCCGGCTGGCGGGGAGGCTGCTGGCGGAGACGACGCCGTATGACCTGATGCGGGAAACCTATCAGAAACGGATTCTTGGGGCGAGCGCAAGCCACTTTGCGAAATCGGAGAAGAAGGACTCTGAAATGCTGTCACGGTAGGTGGCTGTTGGCTGAATGATTGTCCGATGATTGGTGGCATGGTGCTTTGTGGCCCCCCGTTCGCTCGACTGGAGTCCGATGTGAAGGATGGCTCTGGAGCGGCATCGACGATACGAACAAAATCTGATGAAGAGGCCCACGAACTCCGATTTCCAAGAGCAGTGACCGGCGACTCCGGGGTCAAGGGTGCGGTACCGATGGCGAAGCTTGCGAACGGGTAGGTTCGGCCAGGCTTCACTGGTGTGCACGGAGGCTCGCGGTTGAGGTTTGCTTCGCGAGTTGGGGAGAAGACAGTAGGAGTAGCAGACTCGGCCACAAAAGATGCTTCCTGGGCATGCGATTGCGACTGCTCGAATGCCCGCATGTAGAATTCCAGGCGGAGTTCCTGTGGGTGGATTAGTGGCTGTCACTGCCATCGTCAACTCAACCTTCAACTAACCTCGAACGAGTACCTGTCAAATTGTGGCATCGCAGACATCGATTGGTAAAAGTTATCGTGGCCAACGGCGTCCCGTTGCTTTGATGCTTGAAACGGATGGGCGCGTTCATCTGGCATAAAGCTTGACCGATGTGCTGAGCCACGCGGTGCGAACGGTGGCGCTGTATCTCGAGGAGCACCGAAAGAAGTAGCTTGTGGCTGAGGTACGGTTTCAACAGGGCGGCTAGGTTCAGGCTGGTGCTCGAATGCCGAACGGGAGTCCCACGGCTGCCGGGTTGTCGAAGGTGCACCAAAGAGCGAGATAGCCTCGGCTGAAGGTTGAACGTTGGCAAACGGCGATGCTGTGCTCAAGGGAGTTGATAGGAAGGAATGCGCGTTGGTAAATGTGCCGGAGCGCGAGGTGGACTGCGACGCCATAAAGGGCTCAGGATGGCCAGGGATGGATCCCAGGCTGGAACCGAAGGTCGTTGGAATGCGCGACATGTTCAAGAGTCCAAATGTGGGCTGAAACGGAGCGAGGTGGGCGCTCTGGTCGATATCGACGGGATGTGTTAGCGGAGGAGCCTAAAGTGGATTGGTGGCGGGTTGTGCTTGCTGCTTCATAGACAAGACAACGCGCGCAGATGATTACAGGTGCTCTCTAGCTAGGGCAGCTAGTGACACCAAGAGGAATGGAATGTGGGAGGCGGAAGGCCGATGTGGGAGGGAGAGGAGGGCGTCGGATGCAAACGGATCTGGTTCCGCGGCACACGTTTCGAGGTCCGCTGATTGCAGCTCTTCATCTGACACTAATGTCCGCTCACGAACGAATACGCGCACGAGTCAGTCTGTCCCCAAATAAACTGCACATTTCTAAACTTCGTTCGCAGGGAATTAGCATCTACAGGCCTATCGTGTGGGGCAATAGCGCATGGACACTCTCGCCTGAAGAACGTGCGACCCTTCCTCAAGAGAAGGCAGACCACACACATCGCTGGACCGTTTCCGTTCGGAGTGCCGCGTCTTTACCAGACCAAGTGGGCGGCGCGGACGACATCACCCACTTCATCAAGCGCGTCACATTCAAGCTGCATGAAACCTATGTGAACGCCACTCGCAGTACGTCTCCTATCGTTCTGCGTCTAACCTTACCAGTGTCCTAAAATCACTTAGATATTGATCAACCACCATTTGAGGTGTCGGAGACTGGGTACGTAAACTGCATCTGGCTGTAGCAGCCGCTCATATCCGCTCATTATCCTCGCTCGTTACTCCAGATGGGGAGAGTTCGAGATCACTATTCGTATCACCTTCGTCCCTGAGAGTGGGGAGAAAGCCATTCTCGTCTATCACCATCTCAAGCTACACCCATGGAATCCTCAAAACGGCCCACCTGAACCTGGAACTTCTGTACCTGTCGTGGATGTCCCAGCGGCCGGGCCACTCGGTGTGCATTCGTGGCAGTACGATGAGGTTGTGTTCAACGACCCCTTCCAATCTTTTCTTAACACACTCATGCAACACCCGCCATCACCACTGCCGCGTGTGCGCATGCGCGGACGCCCACATCCGGCGCATCTCGCGGTCGAATCTTCACTCTCCAATCAGCCACAACCACCACCAGAGTTCACGACTCTAATGGAGCGCGAAGAAGTCGAACGCATTGAGGACTCACGACGGAAGGTAAATGATGAGACTGATCGCCTGCGCCAGGTCATACTGGATAAAGAGCGGCTTCTCGCTCGGCTGCGTGAGTCCTAAATGCTCTTTGGTCCCAGTGTATGATACAGCGCGTGAAATAAATTCATCGAGAGCCGATTACAATACGAGTGATTTCACTACAGATGAGGTGCCCAGCCGTAATACATCCGGCCCTATGCCATGTCAGAAAAAGGTGTGGACGCTCCAGGAAATCATCGCTCACCAAGTTCACCGGGTCAGTCGCCTCGCTGATAAGTGCGGCGACCTGATCTGCGGGCGAGATCACGTTTTCGACGTTCGGAGGAAGCTTGCCACTCAGTCGCTTGTAAATGATTTCCAATGCTTGAAGGGCAAGATGCTTAATCTCTTCCTCGGTTGGTTTACCGCGAGATGCTTGTTGCTCTCGTTTGCGATGCGCCATCCGATCCTAGAGCATGCCAAGCGTGTCAGGAACTGAAGTAATAGGGAACTTGTGCACTCACACGACGCTTTCTCTCGTCCTCCCACTCTACAAGCGGGTCGTGAACAAACGCATCGAGTACGCTCGTCAAGCAGTCCTTGTTGTCGCGGAGGAGGCTCATAACAATCTCGCAGGTAGTGCGGAAGACGCCTTTTTGTGGGCATCAGCCTACTAGAGATTCAGTCAACTCGCGGGCGCGTACCTTCCACCCCCGTAACACCAAACGCGGAAACGATATTCTGTGTTAGTCGGAAGGGAACCCGTTCCGGTTGATCGAGAGTTTTGCCCTGTACAAGATATCAGTTATACCACTGCGTTGTGATTACTGAGGCTCACTTTTTCAAATAGGCAGTTGAAATCGACGTGGACAAGATCGCCTGACGTGGTATCCAGCAGAATGTTCTCCGAATGGCGATCCCCGAGCCTGTTTGCTAATGTGAGTGCGGCTTCTCGCTGAGATCTGATCGAGCGCACCCAAGCATTGCGCCGACCATAGACATGACGGCAGCCGTGCGCGAGAAGGCGAGACGGCTTGTCAACCATGCCGACGGATCCGGAAACGTGTCGATGAACCACTCATGCAGCACAGGAGGGAACCTATAGACTTTGAGAAAGGCGGAAGTTTGCTATCCGATCTAACGTACTTGCCCAGCACTTGAGTTTTGAAGAGCTCACTGATCTCAGCATCCGGTACCGTCTGGTCCTTGAGTTTGGTGTTCATCAATGAAAGAATATCCGCGGGCTGTATGATGTCATGGTCTTGAGCAGTGAGTTGCGAATGATTCAGGCTTCGGAAACGCACGAAGATGCCCGAGCCCCGCGACCTGTAAAGCTTGTCGAGAACGGGTCGAATCGGTGTGACATTCGGAACCCATTGGAGCAAACCGCATTCCTCGTTCAACGTCACGACACTGTATGTGCGGATATCTGCGATTCAATATTGAGACGCAGTGCACAAACAATGACACAGATATTCCACGTACGGAGCTGTCTTCGGCGGGATTCAGAGTTCTTCTTCAAGAGCTTGTTAATGATGGCGTTGAAGTCCATCAGTCGCGCGTCTTTGCGTAGGTCGTCCTTTGGCTTTGCCATCATCGTGTGCCGCTGCCCGTTGGATGACACAATGGTAATGCGGCGCGGTTTGGCGAGCGACTTCATGATCTCAACTTCATCCTCGATGCCTGAAAATATCAGTTGTATTGAACGCGGGACATTGAAAACACTGACTGTGAATGTCTGGTAGGTCTGGTGGGAACGGCTTATGAGCAGATTCGGGCATATTACGCGGGGGCATGCTCGGCGTGAGAGACTCTTGAAACGGCAGGATGAGTTTGTGAGCTAGCGCCACCAAACGAGGAATTCCAGGCAGGTCGCGTCTGAGCGATAACGATGAGTCCTTCCCTGTCTCTATATGGCAAAGTTGTAGCAGCTCTTTGGACATCGCCGAGGAAAGGCTGACGAGAGCCTGAAGTTTCTGGTCATCTCGAGACTAAGTGAAGTTGGTCAGTTAATTTAGGTGCCAGTGAACGGGTCTCACCATGAGTTTGTGTAGCATAGCAGTACCGCGGTGCCTGCGGACTGGGTGATTTGAGTTGTAGACTGACATAATGCCCCAGAGCCCGTGTTGCGGGAAGGCAGAGATGACTCGAAGCATGATATTGCTCAGCAGGCCGTACGCCTTGTCGTTTTTATGGTCCACTCGCGAGACGATTTGCGGGAATGCAGTCAGCCACTAAGTAAGCTAAGGTAAGATTGAGTTGAAAATGGTACAATTGTCCTACTTTGTAGACCGCGATCTTGTTGCCACTGAGCGCCTGGTGCATTTTGAGGAACACGCGTGCTCTGTCAGATGACTGCATGGTGAGCCTGTATATGCGTTAACACGGATAAGAAGACTGGCTGGCAGATTGGACGCACTGGCCCTTGCATTCCGTGATGGTGAGTGGATTGGCGGCATTGTCGAGGAAGATCGTAAGCATCCGCGGCATCGTTTGGTAGATGTATTTGGAGCCCCACTCAAGGGACTTCGCGTAGTTCTGGACAGTTTGGATGTTGAGCTGAAGTGCACTGATGATGCATGGTCAGCGACGCCAATAATTGCAAGCAACCAGTCACACTTGGCGTTGTCAGGAGCATGACCCTTTGCCGACTCGTCTTGGTAAAAACCCAAATGAAAGAATGCACTTTCGGACCTGGGACCAGCGCTTCAGTTTTAGAGAGTGCGTGCGGCAATGTGAAGAAATAGACGTACTCTCCACAGAGTTCAATCGACCGTAAGAACTGTTTGCACACATCGTTGTAGCTAAACCTCGCAGTCTCCTGCATCCACCTTGCTCGCAAAACCATTGCCTGAATGGCTTCAGCAGGCGCAAAATCGGCTGCTCGTTCACGAACCTTTGACAGCTGTCGGCGAGTAAAGTCATCCAGCTCGCGAGCAGCTTCGGGCTGATTAAACTGCTCCAACTCGCTGGTCAACTCCTCTAGCGCGCGCAGCGTTTCTCCATTGTCTTTGACGAGCTTGCATCCCTGGACAAATGCAAACGAAGCGCCGTGCTGCTTTGCCTGGAGCAGAGCGCTGTATGCAGTCTGGTGATGGCTCGCCTTGCGTGCAATCTTGACGGTGAGAAGCCACGCCTGCCCAATGGCCTGGGTATCTGAGGCGCTATTGTGGCCGCTACATACCGATTAGTCAGCTCGGTGCCGAAAATGAGGCAAGGGAATACTACCTGAGGCTGAAGACGGTTCTTCTCATATTGAGCACCGTTTCTTGAATGCGGAATGTCGGGAGGACTGAATTGAACCTTCGCTCAAGCTCAACTCCGATTTCCGAGTTCGCGTCGTAGCTTTTTCGCGCTAGCTGCGAGCCGCGGACAAGTTCGAGCTCATGCACAGCGTGCAAGCCGAGTATGGCTTCGTACGACTGGCGATAAGACCCGTGGTTTGAGGTAGCAATTGGTGTCCCAAGGTCTAGCCGAGCGGCGGCAAGTGCAGTCTGAATGTCCGCTGCATCTCCGGAGCGAGCTGAGAGAAGCAGGCGAGCAATAACGGTCTCTGGTCGATGCACTGGCGCGGTACCCAGGCCTGACGCGACATCGTCCCACGCTCCTACAATCCACGAGCTCTCCAGTTGGAGCCCCATGAGTTGCTCCTTCCAGTCTGGATTGCGTGTCAAAACTCCTTGGATGTGTGTCCGAAGTGTGTCTGCAACGAGGTTACTAGCAGCACCAACGCACTCGCGACATCGTACCGTAGTGACCAAGATTACGCAGGCAGCGCAGCAGGCCCAAATGGAAGTTCAGCTCGTTGGGAGCCCGCTGCAGCTTAACTTCCCAGCAGCTCTGTGCTGATGTCCACCGCCCAGTACTTTCATGCTGCCGGATTTGCATTTCCATGGAAGGGGAGTTAATGAGAGTCGCGATCCCTTCCATGCCGTCCGGCTCGTCTACTAACGAATATATCTCATGCAAACGCTCGTAGTGCTCGTGGAGTTTGTCGTCATTCCGCGCATTGGTGGCTCGGCGCTCGACAGCCTGCTGCTCGAGGTTCATCAAAGCACGAGCATACGCTTTGCATCGGAAAGCTGCATGAGACATGAGATCTCGGTCGATGGCAGAGAGAACCGAATCGACTCTGGTGATCCTGAGTTGAAGGTCGTGCGGACTTTGGACGCCTCGTCGCTGCTTTTTCGCCTCTTGACGAGCCTCACGCTGCCGGGCGCAGCGAACCCAAGTGCTGAGCTGATCGAGAAGAGCGAAGATAGTCTAGGAAGGCTCAGTCCATCACGCCTGGTAGATACTGCAGGCAACTCACCTGCGCGCTAAACGTCCTCCGGTCTTTAGAGTTTTCGGAGCCAGGCGAAACAACGTCTTGAAGGACCGAGGTGATCTCGTCACAGATTGCAGTGCCGTCATTCCCAATGCCCCGCGTGAGAACATGCAAGACGAGGTGCGGCAATAAGTGCAGAGCAACGCGTGTGTCGTTCGCACGAACAGCCCCGCGACACGCGATGAAGATAGTTTCCGCCGTTCCGGGCTCCACGCGGGTGATGAGATACCCAACCCACGTCTGCAGCCACTCGCGGTACGAACTCTGCGAAGGATATATGGGCAAGGCTGGGTCGAGCTGGTGTTTCGCCTGGACGACGAACTTGGCCCCGAGGAATGGCGACATGGTCTCGCGCGCGGGTTCCGATAATTTGAGCCAACGGTCGCGAACGACAGTTGACACGGTAGCAGGGCCAGTCTCGAGGTCAGGCGTAAAACCGCAGAATTTGCTCAGCTCCTGCAGTACGTAGCCGACGCTTGTTTGGAACCGCGGGTCGCTCGTGGAGCGGAAAGCTGGGACGAAGAGCTCCTGAATGAGGTGACAGGCGAGCGTCGCCGTCTCTTCAGCCTCCTGGAAGTTGGACAGCAGGATGAGAAACGAGTCCTTGGTCTTGTTGTCGAACCGGTCCGGGTCAAGAGCGCCGATTGCTCCCAACAGCTCGAATGCTAGGATGTGGACCGACTCGGCATCCTCGCCATCCACAGAAGTCGCAGACAGGAGTACATCGACGATCCTTGAAACCAAGGGGTCAAAAACATCTCCAGAGGCGACGGATCCGAGAAACTGTTGCCCTCGGGCGCCGATGTACTTCTTCAGCTCGAGCAGCGATTGCATGATCATCGTAATGTTTTCGCCCGTGCAGCGACGGAGCAGACCATCAAGGTATTGCTGCTGAGACCATCCCTGCTTGAACTGAGCGAGGCTCTTTGCTGGGCCCTCGAGTTGCGGGATTCCATCGAGATCGACAATCTTGTTGGCGAATGCTTTAATGGAGTCGCGGCGGTCGACGAGACAGTGGTGCAGAATATTGGTCGCATAGCCCTGCGCTGTGGGGGATAATCGTGGCCAAGAAGCAACAAGGATCGCGGAGATGGGTCCGACGTGGGGACCAAGGTCATTTTGGCCCAGAGCTCTGACAAACTTGAGCCAGGACCTAACCGAGACTTCGCTCAGCTCGTCAATGGGTACAGTGCTCCGAAGTGTTGCCATGACCTGGGCCACTATATGAGCTATTGAAATAAACCGACGATCTCGCTAGAGAGGACCTACCTGTTGGGAAACGGGACTAATGGATTCACCCATGATATGCGCGAAGGATCCCAGACTGTTAACCGCGCGAATTTTGTCCTTGACGCTTTTACGACCACGGACGTCGTGCAAAAGCTCACTGAGATGGTTCATAATCCCGAGCAGGTGCGGCTGTAGAAATCTCGCGAGGTTGAGCTGTTTTAACGGCCTCCCAGCCGGTATGGCTGCTTTTTGGACCTTGTCGAGTGCCTGCAGCGCCTAAGAATCGCTGATCAGCAAGACATTTTCGTCTATCATGGTTGACGGTAGCTTACGTCGCGACCTTCCAACTGCTCGGTGTCCCCAAGAACACTTACTAGTTCGCATATGAGGTTCAAGAGGCAGCTCTGGACGATGCTATGGCCTTCCACCTGCTTATTTGTCTTGGCTACCTGCCCCTGGATAAACGCGAAAATGGAGTCGGCTTTCGGGTGGAGGAACGTCTTAGTGAGAACAGGCGCAGCGTGCTTGACGAGCAGAGTGGCGATATTGAACCCGACCTGCTCAGCGATCTTCTGGAGCGCGATTTCTTGCTCGTGGACGACAAACGGCGGCAGTGTCAAGTGCAGTGTCTGAGTGAGGAAGTCCCGTGCTGCGACGCCAAGGAGCCTGCAAAGCTCGTGGAGCGCGTTTGGTGACGAAATCAGCTTTGATACAGCGAGGCAGGCGAGGTCAGGTAAGAACGGGGAAACCAAGTTGTAGAACGTCTTCTTGCGATGAGCGGCGATCCCGCGAAGCTGGTGATATTTGAAGTTAGCGACAGCTCTACTAGCCATGGCGCGCGCGCACCTGAAGATGCGCGAGACCACGGAGCAAGATGTTCGGGTGCCCAAGTTCATTGACGATGGCGAACAGCGCGTTACAAAAAGACGCGTCATCGGCGATTTTGCCAACCAAGCCCAGCGTGACCAAGGTCGTTTCGCGCAGTGCCTCTTGTGTCTCGGCACCCCGTTTCTTCAGGATTCTGATCATCGGGCCGCAGAATCTGTCGTGGTGAAGCTTGAGCTCAGGGGATCGTGCGCCACGGGCGAGAGCGGTTGCGAGAAGAGTTCTACAGATGATAGTCAGCCTGTACTTCCCTTGACAGCCAAATTCAGCATACCCTGAGGATATGCGAACAGATCGGAACGAATGTGCGAGGCCTTCTTCCACAACATGTTCCAGCTCGTCCAATGTTTCCGGACTCCATTGGACAGTATCAACGGTGGTCGCCGCGACGACGGCGTCGTACACACGATGTCGGATGCGAAGTGGTACACTAGGGAGTAGCTCTTTGAGGATTTCGAGATAGGTTGGAACGATGGCGTGAGCGAGAGGTCCCGAAGAAGTAAGAACCAAAGGCAGAGCCGCAAGCCCGTCGAGGAAAGTGTCGTATTCTGCGTCAGTTCTTTCCCTGCATAAGCGTCAGTATTATTGCATGAGCGTCAGCAGGCAAACTGACTGTTGCGCTGCAGTAGCAGCAGTTTCAAGACAAACAAGAGGGTCCGCCACGCCATCTAACTGCATTGTGACGCCAATTTTGATGAGACAGTCACCAACATTCGGCGGTGGGGATGGCGATGGGAGAGGTGCGACGTCTGATCGCGATACGGGAGATCGGCTGATTACGTCGAGTAGATCGTAGCGTGCCACGGAGACAGGCAAGGCCGTCGCCAAGTCGCTCAACTCCTGACGATGCATCTCGTCTAGTAACGGCACCGACTGCGCTGCGGCGGCGCAGACCATATCCTGAGATACGAATTAGCTCATGATCATCGAAAGCGCGGGCGTTGTAGTTCACACGTAATGCAGACACCTCGGGACCGTCCGCTTCAATCCAGGACGCGCTCTTAAGCGCATCAACTGCCGCGAGTCCCGCCAAGCGATTTGGTAACTGGCCAGGGATGGCAAAGTACTGGGCGAGGACGTCGTCGAGTTCGCGGAGGTTAGAAGAAGGTCCTTCCTTCAGGCGAGCACCAAACAAAGCGGCAGTGGGATGCATTGCTGCGCGAGCTGCTGCAGGTTCCGCACTCAGAACGTGTATGGCCTGGAGCAAACGTCGCAAAGTGCGCATGTGACGCGGTACCAGTGGTGCCGCTGCCAAAATGTGCAGGAGTGTACAGCACTCATCAGAAATGGCGATGGTATGCGACGGGAGGAAACACGACGAGGAAAGTGGGGGCTGGACCGAGCGGGCAAGCACGAACAGCAAATCTACGGCGAACGTGAGGGCATGCCTGGCATTTGCCAACATAATGAACGTTTTGGTCCGATCTTGTGGGTGCGCCGTATCGTATGATGGCTTGTCCATGATATGCGGCGTAGAATTCAAATCGACAAACAGCGGATATGAAGGTGCTGGCAGTGTGCGAAGTTCTGTAGCCTTTATGAGTACCGAGCGTGAGCTCTGAGATTGCATTATAAACCTTTCAGAATCGACACGAGACGCGCCAGGGTTTCGGACAGCAATTCCCAGCCAGGCTTCTTGGGCTTGGTGTCCGATGTTGAATGGTCTTCGCCAATGCGACGTAAGAGTTCAACGGCGGTGTCGATGGCGAGTTGGTTCATGTGGAGCGGAAGCAGATCGTGCTCAGCGTCTACTTCAAATGTTGCCCAGCGCTGAAAGTTGGTCGCGGCCTTGAGTAGAAGGGGCAGTAAAACAGCCTCTACGGAAGTGGTGCCAGCGACGAGTGGATCCTCTGAAGCCAGTACGCGACGGATCACGAGCAAAGAGTCGCGTTGCATGCGTCTGCGTGTAACATTCCAGGTGGCAGCATTCACGTCGGGCTCATCCTCATTCTCTTTAAGCGATAGAGAGACAGCGAGTGCGATTTCAAGAAAAGAGTAACCGTGAGGTAGTGGGACCTGGCCATTGGAGGCGATTGTAGCGTGTGCGGCGCGCAGAAGAACCTCGAGACCGCGCGGGTCGTGTTGTGCAGGAGACTGCATGTGCACGGGCTACAGGTCAGGAAGTCGCCACAGTGGCGCAGGAGTACAAGTTGTGAACGGCTAAAGGCGAACTCCGCTGCGTGGTGATCCGCACACAGCGTGTGGCCGGCGTCCGTTGCCAAGTCGGCGACGGGTGCTTTCACTGGATCTTGTCCTCTCCCACCTTGCATTTCTCGTCGCCCGTCCACTTGCCCAGTGCAATGGCTGTCACAAAGTCCCGTATCAGGCTATACGGGGCTCTTCTCGTCTGCAACCTCATCGTCTTCGCTCTTTCCGCCCACGTCAACTCATTTACCAGTTTCTTCTGTATGTGCACGACCTGAGCCATTGCTCTATCAGCTACAATCTACAATTAGTCTAACCCAACCTGTTTGCACAGATGTTGCCGACTTGTTTCCATTCGCCATGAGCATCATCACGTTCCTGATCGTAGGCGGGACACTTCTGGGAGACCTCAAGGGGTCAAACCCAGTCCTCTCGCGTCCCATGCTCGAGCTCCCATGGCTCGCCATACTCGCATTGCTTTGGCTTTGCCTGAACGCCTTCTCGAGCTCGCGGTGGCGCTACGTCCAAGCTGGCGACTGTGGGTCTATCCCGTCAGACGGCGAGCTCACCGCCGCCATCGTCTGGTGCAAGGAGATTCAAGCCCTTCGCAGTTTCGTCTGGGTCGAGTGGCTCATCGGTGCGTTCATATAACGAACGATATGTTTGCTACTACCACGCATTGCTAACGCTCACCCAGTCGTTGGCTCGTTCCTCTGGCTCTGGCTTCAAACCTCACGCGAGGCCAGCCGCGGCAACCGACACGTCTGGTCCACGTCATTCGCCCGTCCGCAAAAGAAGGATGTTGGCCACCTTAGCTTTGACGGCGCTCGTCGATCAGTCGGTGCCATGTCGACAGGCGCTGCAAGCAGCTTCCACACCGGCGAGGACCAGTCCCGGTACTCAACCAACTCGCAACCGTTCCCAGACGACTTTGAGAAAGAGAGCGTCGAGCACTACAACAACACGCACAACCCATATGTCCCGCGGCATCAACACAATACGAGTGGGTCGAGCTCGTACAGCCAGCAGCAGCGCTATCAGCAGGGCCAGCAAGGCTATGGAAACAGTTACGGCTACGATCAGCAGTACCCGCAGCAGCAGCAGGGCTACGGTTACGACCAGCAGTACCCGCAGCAGCAGGACTACAGCCACGGATATCTGCAGCAGCAACCAGCCCAGCAGCAGTACCCCTTCGCAGGGTATGGCCAAGCCCAATAATGTTTCACTTTGCGTGTCACATTTCATACCGTTTCATGTATGTACGTAGCATTGGACGTCTGCAATGTAGGAGTATACTGGATCCACATCTTTGAACTCATCGCTTGCCCGCCCGTTTCTTGATCTTCGACTTTTCCCTCTCCATCGCCTTCTCTTCCGCACGCTCTCCCTCGATCGAACCGTGTACCCGCTTCATTCGATCGTTGTACGAGCGGTCCTTCTCCGTCTGCTGCTTGTGCACCACCTCGGCCATAAACTTGGCGTCCTTGCGAAGCTCTTTGATCGCACCCTTGCGTTCCTCGCGGTACTCGCGACGCAGCTTGGCCGCCTCTGCACGCTCGCGGTCTGGATCCTGGGTCCGCAAGAACGTCGAGTTGCTCCCACCGTTGGTGTTGAACTTGGGGATGTACGAAGCAATGGCGATGGCTTTGTGCGCTTGGAGGCGCAGAGGCCGACGAGCTTGCAATGAGAACTTGAGAAGGCGTGTCAGCCGGTCGACGAGCGCGTCGTGTGCTCGCTGTAATACTTTGTGTCAGCGGCTTGTGGTTGCTAATATCGAACGTGAGACTGACCTTCAACTCTGGTGAATATTGCTGCGCATTGACGGCAGCAAGGAGGGGTTGCAAAGGGGTAAACAGCTCGATGAAGCCGTCGAGGCCCTTGTATAAATCTGCGAAGCGGCCAAGGACATCGAGCGTGCACGCGAGCAGGTCAACCTTGACTTGCTCGTCATTCTTGTTGTCGTCGGATAAGAGCGCCGCCAGATCAGCTTTGCGAGGAGATAAAGATTTCGCCTTCTTAGACAACTTCAGAGAGGGACAGTGGGTCTCGCCGAAGTCCGGTGTCGGGAAGGTACCAGGGAGAGTACTGGGATTTTTGATGGAGTGCGGAGCAAGATGGACGACCGTATTGAACAAGAAGTTGACCACCTCTGGCACCAGACGCTGCGAAAGACGCTCAAACCGGAGGACGAGCGTGCTGAGATACAGCCCGGAGGCGATGTCTTCGAGCGACCGGACCCGCGCGAGGCCAAGGAAGCTCGCCATGAGCAGACGCGCAGGACCGATAACTACGTGTGCCTTGTCACTAGTCGGCCAGATGGTACCGACGAGACGCAGTAGGACCAGCTCTGCCGATCCAGGCCAGGTCCTGCTGTCCACGAGCGTCGGTCCGTGAGACAGCCCACGAGCAAAGTTTTTGTGCATCAGCTTGAGTTTGGCGACGAAGGCTTCTGCGGCTGGAATCGGGTACACCTGACAAAGTTGAGTGAACTGCGGCAGGAGCGCTGTGACGAGTGTCAAGTTCGGCACTGGAAGCGCGGAAACGTGGACCAGATGATCGAGAAGGACGCCACACAAGGTCTATGTCCCAGTTAGCATAGATCCAATCAGTTAGATTAGCTTTTGCTCACCTCGAGCTTTGATTTGTTGTCGTTCGCGAGGCTGGGGTGATAAAGCGTGCGGATCCGCTTGATGACGGTGGGTACATCCGAGTCTTCGATCCCTTCAACAATGCGTAGGAGCTCCGCGTGTGTCGAGGGACAAGGGAATGTGTACGGCAGCTCCTTCTGCGCTGGTTTGCGAGTGGGTTTCGAGGAGGTACCACTTTTCCTACCATCGAGATCGACATCCTGGTCCTCATCGCTATCGTTGTCGCTCCCACCCTCACTCTCACCAGAGCCGGTCTTA
>Ga0247815_10001252_pt1 | contig 19602 bp, 14 predicted proteins | sample UWRJL194509B1_FD_181014 | JGI IMG/M metagenome (GOLD analysis project Ga0247815, IMG submission 181014) | Plant litter microbial communities from Arlington Agricultural Research Station in Wisconsin, United States - UWRJ-L194-509B-1 | ecosystem: Environmental > Terrestrial > Plant litter >...
GGCATAGCTCAACGGCTGAATGCCGCCGCCACGTGGGTCGAGCCAGCCGCCGTGATACTTGTCGGTGCCGAGCAGGCGCGCGGTTTCGTCACGCTCCAGAAACCGCGCGGCGACGCCCTGAGCGTTCCAGTCACGCACGCGGCGTTCCGCCAGCTTCAGGGCGGCGGGCGTGTGCGAGCCCTGAATCCAGCCGTTGCGCACGCGGGGCACGTCCATCTGATGCTTGTCGATCAGGTTGAACACCGCGTCCACGGTGCCGGCGGCGAAGTCGATCAAGGGCTGGGCTTGGTCCGCGCCCAGCTTGGCGATCAATTCGCTGGGGTCATATTTCAGGCCGGGAATCACTTGGCCACCGTTGCGACCGGAACCGCCGAAGCCGACTTCCTGGGCTTCGAGCACCGCCACCCGAACGCCTTGTTCGGCCAGATGCAGCGCCGTGCTCAAGCCACAGAATCCGGCACCGACGATCACCACGTCGGCTTGCATGTCCTGCGCCAACGGCTCGCTCGGGGGTGCTTCAACTGCCGTGGCGGCCCACAGCGAAGGGGCCAATGGAAAGTATGTACGGGTCATTGCAGCGAACCTCGCGCTTACATCGGATGAAGGACGCGCCGCAGGAAATCCTGAGTGCGAAGGTGTTGCGGATTGTTCAGGACCTCGGCGGACGGGCCTTGCTCGACCACCACGCCCTGATCGATGAAGATCACCCGATCAGCCACTTCACGGGCAAATTGCATTTCGTGGGTGACCACCACCATGGTCATGCCGCTTTCAGCCAGGCGGCGCATCACGTCCAGCACATCGCCCACCAGTTCCGGGTCGAGGGCTGAAGTGGGTTCATCGAACAGAATCGCCTTGGGCCGCATCGCCAACGCGCGGGCAATGGCGATGCGCTGTTGCTGGCCACCGGACAACTGCGCCGGAAAGGTTTCGGCTTTTTCGGCCAGGCCGACGCTGTAGAGCAGCTCCATGGCGTGTTCGGTGGCCTGTTTGCGGTCTTCCTTTTTGACGTAGATCGGCCCCTCGATCACGTTCTCCAGCACCGTGCGATGAGGGAACAGGTTGAAGCGCTGGAACACCATGGCCACTTCAGTGCGGATCGCCTTGATGGTCGGCGCCTTGCGGTCGACCTTGATGCCGTCGATGTCGATCACGCCGCCTTCGTAGCATTCCAGGCCATTGATGCAGCGCAGGATGGTGGATTTGCCCGAGCCCGACGGGCCGACGATGCAGATCACTTCACCTTTGGCTACCGAGGCATCAATGCCCTTGATGACTTGCAGGTCGCCATAGGATTTGCGCAGTGCACGGATCTCGATCATTTGCTCCCCCGTTTTTCGAAGTGACGCACCAGCAGAATGAGCGGCACGCACATGATCAGATAAAGCAGCGCGACCAGGGTAAACACCGTGGCGTTCTGGAAGGTCGAGGTGGCGATCAGCTTGCCTTGCAGGGCCAGCTCGGCAACGGTGATGGTCGAGGCCTGGGACGAATCCTTGAGCATCATGATCATGGTGTTGCCGTAAGGCGGCAGAACGATTTTCACTGCCTGGGGCAACACGGCGCGGCGCATCATCAGCCACCAGCCCATGCCCATGGACTGCGCGGCTTCAAGCTGGCCTCGATCCACCGCTTCGATCCCGGCGCGAAAGTTCTCGGCCTGATACGCCGAATAGGCGATGCCCAGACCGATGATCCCGGCTTGCAGGGCGCTCATGGTGATGCCGAAATCCGGCATCACGAAATAGATGTAGAACAGCAGCACGATGATCGGAATGCCGCGCAGCAGGTTGATGATCGCGGAGCTGATCCACGCCAGGACCGGCACGCCCGATACGCGCATGGCCGCCCAGACCAGGCCCAGCACGGTGGACAGCAGCAGCGAGCCGATGGTCACCTGAATGGTCAGCCACGCGCCCTGCAGAAGAATGGGCAGAAATTGCCAGGATTGGGTCAGGAACTCGGACATGATCGACTACTCGGGTCAGGGTGCAGGGAACGCGCGCGGCACGCTGCGCAAGGCAGCGCGCCGGGCACTGCGAAGTGTGCTTACAGACCCCACTTCTTGAGGATCGCGTCGATGCTGCCGTCAGCCTTGAGTTCAGCCAGCGCGGTGTTGATCTTGCCCATCAGTTCGGTGTCGCCCTTGCGGCCGGCGATGCCGATGTTGTTGGGCATGGTTGCCTTATAGGTGGTCACCAGGTGCAGGGCCGGGAACACCTTCTGATTGATGGCGTAGGCCGCAATCGGGTAATCCAGCACGCCGATGTCGATGCGACCCGCGTTGGCGTCGCGCATCAGGTCGGCGGTGGTTTCGTAGAGTTTGACTTCGCTGAACAGCCCGCTCTTTTGCAGCGGTTCGACGAAGGCGGTGCCCACTTGCACGCCGACCTTTTTGCCTTTCATTTCTTCGAAACTGGTGTAGGCGGTGGTGTCGCTGTTGGGCGCGACAACGCCTTCGCCATAGCTGTAGACCGGGCTGGAAAAGTCCACGACCTGTTGCCGTGCCGGGGTGATGAACATCGCAGCGGAGATCAGATCCACGCGCTTGGACGTCAGGGAGCCGATCAGCGAGGCAAATGGCATCGGTTCGATCTGCACTTCAAAACCGGCTTTTTTGGAGACGGCATTGACGATGTCGACCATCACGCCTTCGACGCTGTTGGTCTTGGTGTTCAGGAAGGTGAACGGGCTGCCGGTGGGTGTCGAGGCGACCTTGAGCGTTGCAGCCTGGGCTGCGCTGGTGAACGTCAGGGTCAGCGCGCAGAACAATGTGGCGAGTGCCAATGGATTTTTCATATGCGTTCCTCAAGTGATTAGGTGTGTGCCCAACAATCTCTGTTCTGCCGTCGCCTATTTGCTGATGTGTGTGACGCTCCACATGACGATGGTTTCGGTGGTGCCCGGATTGCGCCAGCGGCGTGGCGTGCTGCCGTCGTAGCAAAAACTGTCGCCGGTGTTGAGCCGCAATAGCTGGTCATGAATGCACAGCTCCAGCTGGCCCTGCACCACGTAGCCGACCTGTTCCCCCGTGTGGGTGAAAAACAGCTCGTTGCCGGTCGAGCCGCCCGGCGCAATCACGGCGCGATACATCTGCACGTTGCCGCGAGCGGCGGGCGGGGTCAGGTTGACCTTCTGGATGCCCTTGTCCGCCAGGTCGATGCCGGTGTGAAAACCCGCGCGCACCACGGCCCCCGCGGTTTCGTTGTCCCGGGGCTGGGAGTTGCGGATCAGGGTTTCCAGCGGGATGTTCAGTTCTTGCGCCAGCGCGCTCAGGGTGCGCAGCGAGATCGAGCGCAAGCCGCGTTCGATCTGGCTCAACAGGCTCACGGAAATGCCCGATGCCAGCGCCACCTGGCGCAGCGGTTTGTCCAGCGCCTTGCGCCGCTGACGCAGTTGTTCGCCCAACCAGAGATCGATGATCGAGTTGATTCGGTGCGCGGAAGCCGAGGTTTCATCGGTCGGCAAAACGGGCGCTATGTCGGGGCTGGTCGTTGGCATGGTCATGTGTAACTTTCACAGTTGTGTAAATTACACAAAGCAATACGCGGGCCAATTCAGTTTTCGATAGCGCCATTTCAGGCTTTTTGCCACGTGAAGGTTGGGAATAGCGGGGCGCCTGGGTTGCACGCTGACAGGTTGATTGCGCCTGGAAGACCCGGCCGCTGCACATCGCCGGGGCGTCCCTGCCTTGTTATGGCGCGGCCGCAGATCAACGCTTTTGCATTGATCGTGCATTGAGTACCCTTGCTGGCCAAAAGTCGCTCCACGGGAGCCGCACTGCACATGACACCTTTCTTCACACACTGGCGTAACGGTCTGGCCTGGGCTGCACTGGCGGTGTTCCTTAGCGCTTGCGACAACAGCGAAAAAACCCCAACGCCCACCCCGCCGACACCCGCGCCGCCGCACACCACTTACACCCAGGCCGGATGGGATGTGTTGCCAGCCGTTACCGACAGCGATTTGCAGGCCGGTTTCGCCTCATGGCGCAGCGCTTGTGTGCGGCTCAAGGCCGATGCGGTCTGGGGCGCGACCTGCGCGGCGGCCAGCACGCTTGCGGCGACGCCCAGCGGCGCGGACATCCGCACCTTCCTGCAGGCCCAGTTGCAGGTTTACGTCCTGCGTTCCGCGGCGGGCAGCACTGACGGTTTGATCACCGGCTATTACGAGCCGGTCTATCCCGGCAGCCTGACCCAGACGCCACACACCCCGGTGCCGGTTTACGGCGTGCCCGACGATCTGATCGTGGTGAACCTGGACAGCATTTATCCCGAGCTCAAGGGCAAGCGCTTGCGCGGCAGGCTCGAAGGTCGAGTGCTCAAGCCTTATGACGACGCAGCGACCATCACCAGCCAGGGCCTCAACGCGCCCGTGGTTGCCTGGCTGACCGACCCGATGGACCTGCAGTTTCTGCAAATCCAGGGTTCGGGTCGGGTTCATCTGGAAGACGGCCAGCAGTTGCGCATCGGTTATGCCGATCAGAACGGTCGTCCTTATCGAGCGATTGGTCGCTGGCTGGTGGAGCAGGGCGAGTTGAAGAAAGAAGACGTGACCATGGGCGCCATCAGTGCCTGGGCCAAGGCGCATCCGGAGCGCATCAACGAGCTGTTGGCGAGCAACCCGAGTTACGTGTTTTTCGCCCGCAACCCGGACAGCAACGAAGGCCCGCGCGGTTCGCTCAACGTGCCGCTGACCGCCGGTTATAGCGTGGCGATTGATCGTAAGGTGATTCCGCTGGGCAGCCTGCTCTGGCTATCCACGACGCGCCCCGACGGCAGCAACCTGGTGCGTCCGGTCGCGGCACAAGACACCGGCGGCGCCATCGCCGGTGAAGTGCGCGCCGATCTGTTCTGGGGCACCGGCGAAGAAGCCGGCCACCTGGCGGGCGACATGAAACAGAAGGGCAGTATCTGGTTGCTGTGGCCGAAGGGCATGGCGTTGCCGGCGGGTTGAAGCGGACCAGACAAAAGCAATCAGAAGCCCAAGCGATTGCCGTTGGCGAGGCTTGCCCGCGAAGAACGATAACGCGGCAGGTCTGGTCAACCGAGGCGCCCGATTCGCGGGCAAGCCTCCAACGATTACAGTCGGCAGTTAGATAGCTAGGTAGCTAGATAGATAGCTATCAAGTGTGTTTGATAGCCGCGCTTTCTCACCTTCAACAATTTCCTGTCGCCAATTAAATGACGAGATTTGCCATTCATCCGAAGGTTTGTGTCTTTATTACAAAATATTGACAGTGTCGTTTTGATATCAGATCATTTGCGTTCTTGACGGCCAGGATGGCCAGGTCCAGTGGGGTTACTCAACAGTTCGATGGGAATGGTTCTTGCCATTCAGCGACGTATAGAGATATGCGTGTCGACGATAACGCCGCTTGATACTCCCTGATCTCCGTGTGACGACCTTCAAGTTCTGGTAGTTCTGCCGATAGTTAACCATAAGGTTAAGTATTGCTTATGCATTCGGACAGTTGGGGTGGAAGGTTTTGGGTGACGTCACGTTAGCTATCCGGCATTTGCAGGATGAGCAAATGTTGCTGCGCGAGGGAGGTTTGTATTGGGTCGCTCTGGATCATGCGACCGACACGGAAATTTTTGCTCGGCAGTTTTTATCAGGCTTGTCGCAAAAGCATAGCGCCACACTGATATGCAGCGGCAGCGATCCCCAAGCGGTCGTCCAAGGCATAGCTGAGGACAGCGGGCCGGGTACTTTGCGCTTGTTTTCCATCCCACACGATGCATCTGCGGCGAAGGCTTTCAAGGCACTTTCTTCGGATTTGCATCGCATAAAACTGGTGCGTGGCAGTCAGTTGGTGCTGATGCTGTCTTCTACCCACCTGGAAACTCTGGATACTCGACAATTACAAAACTGGTGTGCAAGTACGCGACACTGGCTGTTGAGCATCGACTGCACTTTATTAGTGCTGTGCAGTGGTCAGGCGCCTTTATTGCACGAGCGCCTGTTGAGTCTTAATGAACAATTTTCCGGACTGGCGCAGCTTTATCGCCAAGACGGTTCGATTCATTACCAGTTGAACTTCTGGCACAGCGAGTTGGGAGTTTGTGCCGCTCAAGTGCTTGACCTGGAAGTGACTGACCACGGTTTTGCCTTGAGTGACATGCAGCTGTCCAATCCGGCGCAGACTCGTACCGACGACCAGCGCATTTACCTGACCCAGCGCTCGGCCCTTGAGGGAGCCGCCGCGCTGTCTGAGCAATGGCGCCTTTTCGAGCACCGTGCCGACCTGTTGCAGCAGGCTGCCAAAGCCCGGGCGGCCAGCGTGATTGTGGTGTTAGAGAGCAACCAGGATGTAGAGCCTCTGGCGCGCAAATTACACGAACTGCGCGAGCAATGCGGCCCTGCCTTGAAAATCATCGTACGGGAAATGGAGCCTTGTCTGCGTTACCGCGACGAGCGCCTGTTGCTGGCCTGCGGGGCCAATCTGATTGTGCCTTCCAACACTACGCTGGCAAATTTTTTGAGCATGGTGGAAAACGCTCAAGGGCAAATCTGGCGATATCGCCAGACCCCCGATATTCAGTCGCTGTTTGAGCGTCTGCGCCCGCCAGCCCTGCGCGGAATATTACCCCCCAAGGAATTTATCGAGCTGCTTGATCAGATCTATGGCGGTGCATCCGGTGAGCTGGCTCACCAGTTACTGCGATTGCGTCCCCGTGGCGACCTGAACATCGATCAGTACCTGAGCCAGATCACTTTGCGTCGCTTTGGTGATGTGGCCTGTGTACTGGACGGTAATTTTTATCTGTTTCTGTTCGCCTGTCGTGGCGACGGGCTGGAGCCTGCGCTGGGCAATATCTGTCGCTTGCCATGGCGGGATATTTTCAGCGAATGCAAGGTGCTTTCCGCTGCGGATGTGCTCCCCCGTCAGGATTTCATCGACGCGCCCCAAACCTCTGAAACAGCGCGTCTGGCCACCGGGCAAGTGACCGCTGACCTGACCCGCGCCATCGTTCAGACCGACTACGTGCCACAACGCATCACGCTGTCGCTGTCGGAGCCTTGTTCATGAACTTCACCCAATTGCTCCAGGTGATCGCGGCAAGCTGTCTGATGACAGTGGCGTTCATGCTCGTGCTGCGTAGCTTCGGACAGCACATCAAGCGCTGGCTCCAGCGCTATTTGCCGCCGCGCTATCTGCAACCGCGTGGTGTTCGGCGGCGTGCGCCTGCGGCACCTGTTGTGAGTGATGCTCATGACCCATCCTGAGCGTTTCGACGGCAGTCACGCCCAAGTGCAAAGCACCTGGACCTGGCCGGGTCTGGGGCTGTGGAACCTGTATTTCATCATCAAGCTGGCGCTGCTGTGGGGCGGTTATCTGAACATGCAGATTCTGCCGAATCTGGTGTTTGCCGCCGTGCTGCTGGTGCCGTTGCGTAATCGCTATCTGGCGCTGGTACGCACATTGATCGCCCTGCCGCTGGGCGTGGCGCTGTTCTATCAGGACACCTGGCTGCCGCCGTTCAGCCGGCTGCTGGACCAGCCCGGCGTACTGAATTTCACCGGGGACTATCTGCTTGAACTGGCGGGTCGTTTCATTGACTGGAACCTGTGCGGCGCTTTGCTGCTGTTGGTGGTGGCGTACTTTTTTGTACGTCAGTGGTTGCGCCTGACCACTTTGACCCTGGCCGGCTTTGCCTGGCTGGGTGGCGCTGGGCTGCTGGCCATGCATGCGCCGGTTCAGCAGAGCACGACCCCGGCAGCCGTTGTCGGTGGCGCATCAGTGGTCAGTGCCGAGCCGGACAGTCCGACCCTCGACGCCTATCTGCAAAAGTTCTACAGCACCGAGGCCGGTCGGCAAGTGGTGTTCCAACCGTCGCAATCGGCTGCCCAGCCGTTCGACCTGCTGCTTATCAATATCTGCTCGATGGCCTGGGATGATCTGGATGCCGTGGGTCTGCACGACAACAGCTTGTTGGCGCAGATGGACATGGTGTTCGACAACTTCAACTCGGCCACGTCCTATAGCGGGCCGGCGGCCATTCGGCTGCTGCGTGCCAGTTGTGGCCAGCAGCCGCACAGCAAGCTTTACGGCGTGGCGCCTGAGCAATGTCTATTGATGGATGACCTGCGCAAGCTGGGATTCCACAGCGAAGTCATGCTCAACCACACCGGTCAGTTCGAAGGCTTTATCGACGAAGTCCGCGCTCAGGGTTCGCTGCCGGGGCCGGAAGTCAGTACGGCCAATCTGCAACGGGCGTTGGTGGGCTTTGATGGCTCGCCGATCTGGCGTGACCGCGAAGTGCTGGACAAGTGGTGGCAGCACCGCGTGGGGCAGGGCGATTCACGGGTCGCGCTGTTCTACAACACCACGACGCTGCATGACGGCAACCGCGCGCTGACCCTTGATGGCGGCACGAAAAGCGCCGAGTACAAACCCCGTGCCCAGGCGCTGATCGACGACCTGAGCGCGTTCCTCAAGGCGTTGGAGAAGAGCGGCCGCCGCGTCGCCGTGGTGATCGTGCCGGAGCATGGCGCGGCCTTGCACGGCGACCGTATGCAGATCTCCGGAATGCGGGAAATCCCGAGTTCGGCAATTACCCACGTACCGGTCGGCATCAAGCTGGTGGGCATGGGTAAGAATCCCCGCGCGGAGCCGATTCATGTCACTGGCCCGAGCAGTTATCTGGCTCTGTCGGAAATCATATCCCGCCTTTACAGCGCGCCGCCTCAGGGCGATGGGCTGGGCCCGGACTGGCAGGCGCTGTTGGCCAATCTGCCAGAGACCCCGGTGGTCTCGGAAAACGCTGGAACCGTTGTCCTCGACTACGCGGGCAAGCCTTACGTTCGGATCAAGGAGAAGGGCGCATGGCTGCCTTACCCACAAAGGTTCAAGTAAAAAATCAGGTGTTGTCGCGCAATGAGCGGGCAGATGACATTGCCCGGCTTAAAGTCGAGTTGCGCCTGCCGAATCTGGAATACATCGATATTTCTGCGCAGCTGGAGTTGAGCCGGGCGCTCAAGCGCTGGCCGTTGCTGGCTGACTTCGCTATCGCCGATGAGCAAGCAGAGCAACTGCCGCTGCCGGTTGCCCAAGCGGTGCAACAGGACAAGTTCGGAGCGCTGACGTGACATCGCTGAGTGCGCGCGGGGTGCGTGGCGGTGTCGGCAGCACATCGCTGGTGGCGGCCGTCGGCCACGCTTTGGAAAGCCTCGGTGAGCGGGTGCTGATGATCGACATGTGCCCGGAAAACCTGTTGCGCCTGCATTTCAATCTGCTCGCTTCTCAGGAGTTGGGTTGGGCGCGGGCGATGCTCGATGGCCAGGACTGGCACGCGCAGGCCTGGAGCCTGAGCTCGACCCTGCAAATCCTGCCTTATGGCGGCCTGAGCGCGGCTGAGTCCGCCAGCATCGAGCAGCTGCTGTTGCATGACCCGCAGATCTGGGCCCGACGTCAGGCGAGTCTGGCCGCGAACTATGACTGGTTGCTGTTCGATTTGCCGCAACGCCTTGCGGGGCACGCTGCTATCGGCCCTTGCCTGTTCCCGATCCAGGTGGCCGAGGCTGATGCGGCCTGCCATATGCTGCTGTTGCAGCAGGCGGGCAGCAATCCGGTGCTGGTCAATCGCTTCGATCCGGGCAGCCAGTTGCAACGCGATCTGTTGCTTATCTGGCGCAAACATTACGCGGCCCGGCTCTTGCCGCTGACCATCCATGCCGATGAAGCGGTACGCGAAGCGCTGGCGTTCAAGCAGCCAGTGGGGCAATACGCACCGGACAGCCTTGCCGCGCAAGACGCGCTGAGCCTGGCGACCTGGTGTCTGACACGCCGCCGGGAGCTGGCATGATCGCCCGCTGGTTTCCTTATACAGAGTTGCGTCGTCGCTACGATTGCTACCCGCCGACGGCGTTTATGCTGGCGTCGTTCACTGCATTGACCTGGTTGTTCCTGCGGCTCGAGTTGCCGGTCTGGCAGCGCCTGATGGAGCAGCGCCAGCGCTGGTATCCGCACCTTGCCAGCAAGGTCCCCAGTGCCGGTGACCCGTTGCGCATCGTTTTGCAAAGCCTGTGGCTGTTGGTCTTCCGGCCTTGGCCGCAGGCCCGGCGGCGCTCAGCCCCACGATGGGTCAGTAACGTGGGGCAGTCCAACCAGCGGATCTGGAACCGTATCGGGGTTTTCCTCAATGGCCTGCCGGAACATGCCAGCGACAGCAAGTTGATGCATGAGGGTGCCCAGTGGTGGCGCGGCCTTAACCTTCGCCAACAGCAGTGGCTGAACTATATCTGCGCCGGTATCGGGTTGCTTCTGGTGGTGGTATGCATCACCGAGCCGTTCAGTTACGCCTCGCAATTGATGTTCGTGATTCTGTTGTGGGCGGTTGCGATGGTGATCCGCCGTGTGCCCGGTCGGTTTCCGACGCTGTTATTGATCATGCTGTCGATCATCGTTTCCTGCCGCTATCTATGGTGGCGCTACACCGCGACCCTGAACTGGGACAGCCCGCTGGACCTGGCCTGTGGCGTCTTGCTGCTGATCGCCGAAACTTACTCCTGGCTGGTGTTGTTGCTCGGTTATATCCAGACCTGCTGGCCGTTGAACCGCCCGCCGGCGCAGCTGCCGCGTGACACGCGATTGTGGCCCACCGTGGATCTGCTGATTCCGACGTACAACGAAGACCTGTCCATCGTGCGCGGTACGGTGTACGCCGCGCTCGGGATCGACTGGCCGCATGACAAGCTGCGTATTTCGATTCTCGACGATGGCAAGCGTGACGAATTTCGCTTGTTCGCCGAGCAGGCCGGGGTGAATTACATCACCCGTGCCGATAACAAGCACGCCAAGGCCGGTAACCTCAATCAGGCATTGAAACAACTCGATGGCGAGCTGGTCGCGATCTTCGACTGCGATCACGTGCCGGTGCGTTCATTCCTGCAGCTTACGGTGGGTTGGTTCCTGCGCGACCCCAAGCTGGCGTTGGTGCAGACGCCGCACCACTTTCTGTCGCCGGACCCGTTCGAGCGCAACCTAGACACCTTCCGCCAGCGGCCCAATGAAGGCGAGCTGTTCTACGGCCTGGTGCAGGACGGCAATGACATGTGGAATGCCGCGTTCTTCTGCGGTTCCTGTGCGGTATTGCGACGCTCGGCGATTGATGAGATCGGCGGCTTTGCCGTAGAGACCGTCACCGAAGATGCCCACACCGCGCTGCGCCTGCATCGTAAAGGCTGGAATTCGGCTTACGTACGCATTCCCCAGGCTGCCGGGCTCGCCACTGAAAGCCTGTCGGCGCACATCGGTCAGCGAATTCGCTGGGCCCGAGGCATGGCGCAGATTTTCCGCACTGACAACCCGTTGCTGGGCAAAGGGCTGACGATCTTCCAGCGCATCTGCTACGCCAACGCGATGCTGCATTTTCTGGCGGGTCTGCCGCGTCTGGTGTTCCTGACCGCGCCCTTGGCCTTTTTGCTGATGCACGCCTACATCATCTATGCCCCGGCCTTGATGATCATTCTGTACGTGATCCCGCACATGGTTCACGCCAGCCTGACCAATTCGCGCATGCAGGGCGAACACCGCCTGACGTTCTGGGGCGAGGTCTATGAAACCGTGCTGGCCTGGTACATCGCACGGCCGACCACTGTCGCGTTGTTCAATCCGAAGAAAGGCAAATTCAACGTCACTGCCAAGGGCGGCCTGATGGCCGAAAACCAGTTCGACTGGGGCATTGCCAGGCCGTATCTGGTGCTGGCGGTGCTGAATGTCGCCGGCCTGGGCTTTGCGGTATGGCGTTTGTTCTATGGGCCGAGCAATGAGATTGGCACCACGCTGGTCAGCAGTCTGTGGGTCATTTACAACCTGCTGATCGTGGGATCGGCCGTGGCGATTGCCGCCGAAGTGCGCCAGGTACGCGAAACTCATCGGGTGCAGGCCCGCTTGCCAGCGGCGATACGTTTGCAAAACGGCCATTTTTATCCCTGCATGCTGGTGGACTACTCCGAAGGCGGCACCGGCGTTCAGCTGGACATCGAACTGGCACTGCCCATCGGTGAGGGGATTTCCCTGCTGATGCAGCGCGGCGAACGGGAGTTTCTGTTCCCCGGCATCGTCAGCCGCAGCCATAAGAATTTTATCGGCATCGCCCTCAACGAGTTGTCTGCGGATCAGCGGATCGACTACGTGCAGTGCACGTTCGCCCGTGCGGACGCCTGGCTGAACTGGAACGAAGCGTTCGTCCCGGACCGCCCGCTGCACAGTTTTATCGACGTGCTGCGTCTGGGTGCCACCGGTTATTACCGCCTGTATCAATACCTGCCTGCCTGGACCCGCACCCTGGCCCGTCCGTTCATGCGTTTGCTCGCCTGGCTGCTCAGCTATGTGCCGCGTTTCGCCAAGGCAGCCCCTCTTTCTTCTCCTTCTCGATCGGTATGCGCACCATGAGCCGCTATTTGAATTTCACGTTGTTGAGCCTGCTGTCGTTGGCCATAGGGTGCGCTCAGGCCCAGCCCCTCAAGGAATTGGCCCTTAAGGAGCAAGCCGCCAAGGCGCAAGCGCCGATCATGACGCCGGCGGCTGTTACGGCTGTGGCGAGCACTGTGCCGAGCTGGGACGTTTCGCGTAATTTTCAGCAGTTGGGGCGAGTGGCCGACAGCCTGTTGCTGGGCACGCATAATACCGATCAGTTTGAATTCACCCTGCGTCGCGACCGCATCGCCAGCGATGCGAAGCTGCAACTGGAATACACCCCGTCGCCCGCCCTGCTGCCCACGCTGTCGCACTTGCGGGTCTACCTCAACGATGTTTTGATGAGCGTGATCCCCATCGACAAGGAGCAGTTGGGGAAGAAAACCGTGCGCCAGGTCGATCTCGACCCGCGCCTGATCAGCGACTTCAACCGGGTACGGCTGGAGTTTGTCGGCCATTACACCGACATTTGCGAAGAGCCTTCCAACAGCGCGCTGTGGGTCAACATCAGCCGCACCAGCCTGATTTCTCTGAAAGAGCAGGCCCTGATCGTCAAGAACGATCTGGCGTGGTTCCCGATGCCTTTCTATGATTCGCGTGGCTATGACGAGCCGGTCCTGAACATGGTGTTCGCCGCGTCCCCAACCCAGGGTGAGCAGCGTGCCGCTGGTATTCTGGCCTCGTATTTCGGCAGCCAGGCCGCATGGCGCGGCACGAAATTCCCGGTGCTGTTCGATCAACTGCCCGCCGCCACGACCGCGGCGCCGGTGACCGCATCCATCGTGTTCGCCACCAACAATCATCGCCCGGCATTTCTGGCCGACCTCACGCAGTTCCCGGCGGTCGAGGCGCCGGTGGTGCAGATGATCGACAACCCGGTCGACCGCTACAGCAAGGTGTTACTGGTGCTGGGCCGCGACGAAGCCGATCTGGCCGCTGCCGCGCAAGCGCTGGCCCTGGGCGGTGATCTGTTTCGCGGTGAGCGGGTGGTCATCGACAAAGTGCAGCAGATTCAACCGCGCAAGCCTTACGACGCGCCAAACTGGATGCGTACCGACAGGGCCGTGCGTTTCTCCGAGTTGATCAAGTATCCCGAGCAATTGCGCGCCAGCGGCCTGCAACCGCTGCCAATCAGCCTGGACATCAACCTGCCGCCGGATCTGTTTGTCTGGCGTAACCAGGGCATCCCGCTGCAAACCAAATACCGCTATACGCCACCGGCTTCCAACGACGGTTCGCGCCTGAACATCAGCCTCAATAATCAGTTCATCACCAGCCTGCCGTTGCTGGTCAACAGCAATGACCGGCTTGAAGAATTGCGCTTGGCCGTGCTGTCCAGCGAGTCGGCGAACGTCAATGAAAAACTGTCGGTTCCGGCGCTGAAGATCGGCGACCGCAATAACCTGAAATTCAATTTCAGCTTCGCCACCACCGCCAGCAGTTCCCAGCGTGATCGCTGCCAGACGTCTTTGCCAGTGGACATTCAGGCGGTGATCGATGATCAGTCGACCATCGATATGTCCGGCTATCACCATTACATCGCCATGCCTGACCTGGCAGCGTTCGCCCGCAGTGGTTTCCCCTACAGCCGCATGGCGGACCTGTCGGAAACCGTGGTGCTGCTGCCGCCGCAACCCAGCGCTGTACAGCTGAGCACGTACCTGGAAGCAGTGGCCGCAATCTCGGCGCGTTCTGGGCTGTCGGCCATGAACCTGACGTTGAGCAATAACTGGGAAGACGCGTCAAAGCACGACGCAGATCTGTTGATCCTCGGTTCTTTTGCCCCGGACATGCGCGATAACCGCGACATGAATCTGTTACTGGACCGCTCCCGGGACTGGTTGCTCAAGGCAAACAACGAAGGGCCGGGTTCTGCACAGGAAAAGAGCGCGGGCAATCCGGCTGCCAGTCGTGTTGAGGTTTCGGCTAAAGGTCCGATTGCGGCAATCGTCGGCCTGCAATCGCCTTTCCATGAACAGCGCAGCATCGTGGCGTTGCTGGCCACGGAGGATGGTGATTTCCAGTTATTGCGAGAGACGCTCAACGACAGCGGCAAGATGGACGCGGTGGCCGGCTCCGTGGTGTTGATCCGCAGCAGTGGCGTGCATAGCCAGATGGTCGGCGACCACTATTACGTGGGCAGCCTGCCGTGGTGGCTGATGCTCTGGTTCAAGTTGTCGGAACACCCGATCCTGCTCGCCTTTCTGGCGGTATCTGGCGTGCTGCTCAGTGCGTTCCTCACCTGGCGTGTGCTGCAATGGGCGGCGCGTCGTCGTCTGGCGTATGAAGAGTAAATCGGTGAGCATCGTCCGGTCATTGCTCGTGGCGACCGCCTTGCCGCTCGTGGCGGGGCCTGCTCTGGCCGCGAGCGAGTGCGCCTGGCCGGCCTGGGAAAACTACAAGCAGCAGATGATCAGCGCTGACGGGCGGGTCATTGATGCATCATCCCCGCGGCAGGTAACCACGTCTGAAGGGCAAAGCTACGGGCTGTTTTTTGCTTTGGTCGCCAATGACCCGGACAGCTTCGAGCGGTTGTTGAACTGGACCCGCAACAACCTGTCCAGCGGTGCTTTCGATCGCCGCCTGCCCGCCTGGCAATGGGGTATGGACAAGGACGGCCAATGGCGCGTGCTCGACAGCAACAACGCCAGCGACGCCGATTTGTGGATTGCCTACAGCCTGCTGGAGGCCGGCCGCCTGTGGCGCAGGCCGGATTATCTGGCGCTGGGTCAGCACTTGCTGTGGCGCAGTGCCGCGCAAACCCTGCGCATGCTGCCCGGCCTTGGTCTGATGATCCTGCCAGGAGACGTCGGTTTTGATTCCGCGCAGGGCTGGCGCCTGAACCCCAGTTATGTGCCGCCACAATTGTTGGCTCGATTCGCGCTCATCGCGCCGATCTGGGCTGAAGTGGCGCAAAACTCCCGACGCCTGTTGATCGAAGGTTCGCCCAAAGGTTTCGCGGCGGACTGGTTGATGTGGCAGGCCGGACCAGGCTTTGTTGCCGACGCTAAAAGTGCTATCGGCAGCTACGACGCGATTCGTGTCTATCTATGGCTGGGCATGCTGGCGCCCGATGCGCCCGAGCGGAAAACCTTGCTCGCCCATTTCAAACCCATGCTGGAGGCTACCGCGCAGCTGGGGCATGTGCCGGAGCAGGTTGATACCAAGAGCGGCGAAGCCATAGGCACCGGGCCGGTGGGTTTTTCGGCAGCGCTTTTGCCGTTGCTGGCCAGCGACCCGTCCACCGTGACGGCGCTGGCCGCCCAACGTGAACGCCTGCAGCAGTCGCCACCTTTGGCCGACGCCTATTACAACCAGTCGCTGTTGATGTTTGGTCAGGGCTGGGACGAGCAGCGGTATCGATTCGACAAGGATGGACGCTTGCAACCGAACTGGACACGTCCATGCGCGCAGTGAACCTGGCATTTCAGCCGAGCACCTTCAAGGTCGTCGCCTTGCGGTGCACCCTCATGCTGTCTTGCCTGAGCGGTGCGAGCTTCGGCGCGGCCATGCCCGTCTCTGCGCAGCAGCAAGAGCAACAACGCTGGCTGCTGCAACAGATGCGTATCGGTGAAGCCTTGCAGCGCGACGATCTGGTTCGCGACTCGCTGGCGCGGCTGGAATTGATCGCCCCCGACGATCCCCAGCTGTTGGTGGGCAAGATTCGTCAGGCCTTGGCCGACAAGACCCAGGCGCAAAACGTGGCCTGGATCGAGCAGTTATTGGCTCGCCTGCGTCAGCAAGCCCCGGACTCTGCGCAACTGCGCCAGGCCCAGGCGTTGATCAAACTGCAAACTCAGGACGGCCTGCGCCAATTACAGCAGGCGCGGCTATTGGCCGCTGCCGGTCGTTTTGACGAAGCCAGCGTGGCGTTTGAAGAGCTGTTCGGCAAAGAGCCGCCAGATCTCGCGATGGCCCTGGAATACTGGAGCGCGCGTGGTCGCATCCCTGGCCAACGTCCGGCGGTGCTGGCGCGTGTGCAGACGCTGGATCGCGATTATCCGGGCAATGCCAGCGTGCAACAAATGTTGGTCGGGCTGTTGTTCGCCGAGGATCGCAATGACGAAGCCTTGGCGGTGCTGCATCAAATGGCCGCGAACCCCCAGGCCAGCGGCAACGCTGCAGAGCGCGAATACAACTACCTGATCAAGCTGCCGGTCAACCCGAAAACGGCGCAGGCGTGGCAGGCGTTCGTTCGCTATTATCCCTATTCACCCTTCGCCAAGGAGGCCAGCAAACAGCTCGCCGCGCAGCAAGGCTTGCTGGCTGATCCGGCTTGGCAGGCGGGTGTCAACGCCAAGCGCCTGCTTGATCAAGGCAATGCCTCGGGCAGCGCGGCTGCCGAAGGCTTGTTGCATCGCGCTATCAAAGCCTACCCCCAGGATCCAAGCCTTTATGGTGCGCTGGGCACGGCGCTGATGCGCCAGAACAAATACCCGGCGGCCTACGATGCTTTTTCCAAAGCCTTAAGCAAGGAACAGGACACCGATTACATCAGTAAATGGCAAGACCTACAGGCCGTCACGCGCAACTGGATGATCCTGCAAAAGGGCGACGAAGCCCTGCAACGCAAGGACTACGCCGCTGCGCGCAAGGCGTATCAGCAATCGCGCAGCCTCAAGGCCGATTCAGCCGACCCCTTGATTGGCCTGGCCAATGTCGCCATGGCCGAGTCCGATGACATCGCGGCCGAAGCATTGTTGTTGCAAGCGCGCAAGGTCGAACCGGGTAACGGCAGCGTGGTGCGCGCCCTGATGCGGCTGTATCGCGCACAGTCCAGCGAGCGTGCCGAAGCCTTCCTCAATTCCTTGCCCGCCAGCAGCCAGCCTGAATTTGCCAGCCTGCGCCAGAGCATCGAGCTTGAGCGCCTGAACCTGCAAGCCGACCTCGCCAGCCAGCGTTCGGATTGGGCGCAGTTGGTGCTGCTGTTGAAGAAAATCCGCGTGCAGGATCAAGACAACCCATGGCTGACTTATCGTCTGGCCGCCGCCGAGATTGCCCTCGGACAACCGCGCGAAGCCGACGATGCGTTCCGTCAATTGCTGACGCATCAGAGTCGTAATCCCGAGGCCCGTTACGCTCATGGTTTGTACCTGGCCAACGCGAACCGTGACAGTGAAGTATTGGCCACTCTCGGACAAATCCCGGCAGGCAGCTGGACGGACAACATGCGCGAACTGGACACCCGGATCAAACGCCGACAGTTGCTGGCGCGGGTCGAACAACTGCGTAACGCCGGGCATGAACCCCAGGCCATTGCCTTGCTGATGCGTGATCCCACCGTCGACGATTTTGGCACCCTCGCCGATTGGGCGGCCCAGCGCGAAGACCACGCGCAAGCCGATAGCTATTACCGCAGGGTGCTCAGGGTTCAGCCGCAGAATGCCGAGGCGCAGTTGGGCTTGATCGAAGCATTGATTGCCATGGGGCGTATTGCTCAAGCGCGTACCAATCTCGAAAAAGTCGTCGTAGCGCCTTTGGCTCCTGCGTCCTGGCAACGACGGCTGGCCAATGCCTGGTCCGCTGTGGGCAACCCGGATAAAGCCAGTGCGATATTTGCCGGTCTGCTGAAAACGCCACAGACTGATCCGCTGATTTATCGCGATGCGGCGCGTTTGATGGCCAAGGATCAGCCGCAACAGGCGCTGGATAATTACGCCCGCAGCATGGCCGCTGCGGGCTTGATCGCACCTGCCCAGGCCAGCCCTCGCGACAACGTGGCGATGACTGAGGCCAGTCGCGCCAAAGACGCCGATGAATGGATGCCGCGCAGCCTGCGCAGTGATGTCGACGAGCTTTACAAACAGCAGAACCCGACCGTCAATCTCTACCGCGACTTCGCCTGGCGCAATGACAACACGGCACCGGGGATTTCCGACCTGACGACGCAGACGACCATTTTGCGCATCGACTCGCCATTCGCCCAAGGGCAGGGGTTCGTCCAGGCCGAGCAGGTCGATCTAGAGGCCACGGCTTTCGACACCGACACCGACGGCCTGCATCGAGAAGAATTCGGCACCTGTGCCGTGCAGTTCCGTGACCGGGCCACCGGCGCGCTGGTGCCCAATGGCTGCCGCAGCACGTCGCAAAGCACCCGCGGCCCGAGCCTTGCCGTGGGCTGGAATAATGCCCAATGGGCGTTGGATCTGGGCCATACGCCACAAGGCTTCGAAGTCGGCAACTGGCTGGGCGGCGTCGGCTACAGCAACGACTGGAAATCCATTGGCTGGACGCTGACGGCCTCGCGTCGGCCCATGAGCAACTCGGTGGTGTCGTACGCCGGTGCCGTCGATCCCGTCACCGGTACGCGTTGGGGCGGTGTGACCAGCAACGGCGTGACCTTGAGCCTGAGCCATGACGAAGGCGGTGTGGATGGCGTGTGGGCCAGTTTCGGCAGCCACTGGCTGCGCGGCAAGAACGTGGTCGACAACCAGCGGCTTTCAGCCATGACCGGTTATTACTACCGCTTGGTGGACCGCGCGGACCAACGCATGCGCACCGGCCTGACCCTGATGTATTGGGGCTACGACAAAGACCTGAGCGAATACACCCTGGGGCAGGGCGGTTACTACAGCCCGCAGCAGTACTACTCGATTGGCGTGCCGTTCAACTATGCGTGGCGCAATGCCAACTGGTCGGCCCAGCTGGAAAGCTCGGTGGGCTGGTCATTCTCGAAAACCGATGGCAGCGACTTGTACCCGCTCGATGGCCCGGCTGGAAAGCTGTTCAGCCAGGCCGCAGCATCCGGGCTGGATATCGATAGCGACACCTCCCTGACCAAGGCCGGCAGCAGCAGCACCGGCGCGAGCGTGCGCCTGCAAGCGTTGGTCGAACGACGCTTGAGCGATCACCTGGTTTTAGGCACAGGTATTTCCCTGCAACACAGCGAAGGCTACGCCCCAAGCCGCGCCATGCTGTATTTGCGCTACACCTTCGACGAATGGCAAGGCAACCTGCCCATGCCGATCGAACCGGTGACGCCATATGCAGACATGCGCTAGGCACCATTCCTCCGGGAGGGGGACTTGTCCCGGAAGAGGTCGATTGCCGATGCTACTGAAGACGAACCTGCGGGCCGATCTGACGCGGGTCGGTACGCAGTTCGATCAAGGCCGGAACGCCAGCGGCCTGGGCTCTTGCCAAGGCGGCGGGAAAGTCTTCGGTAAGGTGCACCGTTT
>Ga0247815_10001255_pt1 | contig 19592 bp, 23 predicted proteins | sample UWRJL194509B1_FD_181014 | JGI IMG/M metagenome (GOLD analysis project Ga0247815, IMG submission 181014) | Plant litter microbial communities from Arlington Agricultural Research Station in Wisconsin, United States - UWRJ-L194-509B-1 | ecosystem: Environmental > Terrestrial > Plant litter >...
CGGCGGTGAAAGTATCCGCGGATTTATCTTCGCCTTATTGATCGGCCGTATCATTGGTACTTACTCATCGTTATGTATCTCTACTCCGATTGTAATCGACTTGGGTCAGAAAAAAGCAAAATAAGCTACGCTTAACAAATATCAAAAGGCACCCGATGGTGCCTTTTTTCGTTTCTGCCAATTTTTACCTATTTTGAAGCCCCATGAAACAGCAACCGGTTAAACTGATAGAATGCCCAAGAGATGCAATGCAGGGTATTCACGATTTTATTCCTACTGCCCTGAAAGCGGCTTATATCAATTCGCTGTTAGCGGTAGGATTTGATACCATTGATTTTGGAAGTTTTGTGTCCGCCAGGGCAATACCTCAACTGACCGATACGAGGGAAGTGCTGGCACAACTTGATCTGAGTGAAACCAGGAGTAAATTACTGGCTATTGTAGCCAATTTGAGAGGTGCTGAAGATGCGATGACCTTTCCGGAGATCAGTTATATAGGCTTCCCTTTTTCTATCTCTGAGACCTTCCAGCAAAGGAATACAAACTCCTCTATCGCAGAATCTCTGCATACGGTGGAGCAATTGCTGGAACTGTGTGACAAACATCAGAAAACTGCGGTTATTTATTTGTCCATGGGATTTGGAAATCCTTACGGTGATCCATATCACAAAGAAGTTGTAGAACAATGGGCTACTGCACTGACAGAACGTGGTACAAAAATTCTTTCCCTGTCAGACACCACCGGAGTATCAAGCCCGGAAAAGATAGCAGAACTAATTCCGCTGTTAAATAATAAATGCGGGTCGGCCGAAATAGGTCTTCACCTCCACAGTACACCAGAGACAAGTCTGGAAAAAATTGAAGCCGCCTATAACAGCGGCTGCAGAAGATTTGATAGTGCTGCAAAAGGCTTTGGCGGTTGTCCAATGGCGGCAGATGACCTTACAGGTAATCTGGCCACGGAAGAACTGATTGCTTTCCTTGAAGCACGCGGAGAAGCCCTGAATCTGGATACCAGTAAATGGCAGGAAGCATTGAGCTTATCAGCGCAGGTATTTAAAACCTGAGCTTTTAACGTTTCACCATTTTGAAGTGTTTGATCCCGGCTTCTTCAAACTGTTCTCCCTCTACTGCAAAACCAAATTTTGCATACAGTCCAACTGCATCCAACTGCGCATGCAGATATATCAGATCCGCGTCAGCAGGCAGATCGTCCAGAACAGCAGCCAGCATGGCTTGTCCTACTCTTTTGCCTCTGAATTCCTTTAGCACAGCGAAACGCTCCAGCTTATAACCCTTGTCTGTTTTACGCCAGCGACAGGCTCCACAAGGATGGTTATCCATTAAGGCGAGAAAATGTGTTGATACGTCTTCATTTTCATATTCCAGTTCTGGCGGGCAGTGCTGTTCTTCCACAAAAACTTTCTTACGGACAGCGAATGCACTTTCCAATTCTTCCTGAGTCCTGATCTTATTCACCTGCAGTATTTCCATCGTTATTTTAATTATTTTTGTGGGAATGTTTTGTTTTAATCTCGTTTATCTCCTGCGCTGCATCTATAGAATGAGAACAATGAATATCGGTTTCTTGTTTTGCCAAAGAGGACAATGTAACATAGAATTTATGCAGCTGGTCAAGCTCAGCTTCAGTTAAATCTTCTATATCAACCATCCTGTTACTTGCCCTTTCATGTGCAGCAATCAGTTCATTCAATTTCAGCTGAATAGCCTTACCATCCTTGTTCTGTGCTTTCTGGATCAGGAATACCATCAGGAATGTAATGATCGTAGTTCCGGTATTAATGACCAGCTGCCATGTTTCAGAGTAATGGAACAACGGCCCTGTAACCGCCCACAAGATTACCGTGACCAGCGCAATGACAAAGGCAGAAGAACTACCCGTAAATTTTGTTGCAGCATTTGAAAAACGTTCAAATAGATTTTTATTCTGAGCGGTGGATTCCATGACCTTAATTTTATTTTACTAATATATATATTAATGATTGCATCGATTTTAAATGACAAAAAAAAACCGCTTTCTGAAATTCAGAAAGCGGTTTTTAACCTATTGATAAGGATTATAATTTATCACTTGCATTTCTGCAGTTTAAATCTTCAAAAGCCTGGGTTAAACGCTTAACAAAAGCTTCTTCACCTTTGCGCAACCAAACGCGTGGATCATAATACTTTTTGTTAGGTTTATCTTCACCATCAGGATTACCAATCTGACCTTGCAGATAAGCTTCATTCGCTTTATAATAATCAAGGATACCTTCCCAGTATGCCCATTGCATATCCGTATCGATATTCATTTTGATAGCACCATAAGAAATTGCTTCTCTGATTTCTTCAGTAGAAGAACCAGATCCACCATGGAATACAAAGTTAACCGGCTTTTCAGCAGTAAGGTTAAATTTCTCTTTCACGAAATCCTGGGAGTGCTTCAGAATTACCGGTTGCAATTTCACATTACCTGGCTTGTAAACACCATGAACATTACCGAAAGCCGCAGCAACAGTAAATTTATCACTTACTTTACTTAATTCTTCATAAGCATAAGCTACTTCCGAAGGTTGAGTATATAACTTAGAGCTGTCAACATCACTGTTATCAACACCATCTTCTTCACCACCTGTTACACCTAATTCAATTTCCAGCGTCATGCCCATCTTGGCCATACGCGCTAAATATTTCACAGAGATTTCCATGTTTTCTTCGATAGACTCTTCAGAAAGGTCAATCATATGCGAAGAAAACAACGGTTTTCCGGTTTCAGCAAAGAATTTTTCTCCGTGATCCAACAATCCATCAATCCATGGCAATAACTTTTTAGCAGCATGGTCTGTATGCAGAACAACAGCAACACCGTAATGCTCTGCTAACAAATGAACATGTTTTGCTGCAGATACTGCACCAAGGATACATGCATTTAAGTTGTCATTATTTAACGTTTTGCCCGCGTAAAACTGCGCGCCACCATTAGATAACTGGATCATTACTGGTGAATTCACCGCTTTTGCAGTTTCCATAACCGCGTTGACCGTATTTGTACCGGTAACATTAACTGCAGGTAATGCAAACTGATGTTTTTTAGCCTGTTCAAATAATTCCTGAACGGCATCTCCGTAAATTACGCCTTTATAGCCTTTTAAACTCATTGTTATTAGATTTTATATATGCCGAAGTTAGGAAAAATATCAGGGTGGGCAAATCTCTTGTGTCATTATTTAGCCAAAGTAATCCTGAAACTAGGTTAAACTGTTCTAATTTTTTTTCGTTTCTTTGTAATCGCATTTTTCAACGAATAACATGGCTTGGTTTAAGAGAGAAAAAAAAGGTATCAGTACGCTGACTGAAGAAAAAAAAGAAGCGCCGGATGGCTTATGGAACAAATGTCCTAATTGCAAAAAAGCATTACATAGCGCAGACCTTACCGAAAATAAATATGTTTGCCACTATTGTGACTATCACTTAAGAGTGGGCTCTAAAGAATATTTTGAGGTATTATTTGATAATAACGATTTTACTGAACTTTTCAGCGACCTGACTTCAGGAGATCCGCTTAACTTTATAGATAGCAAACCTTATACAGAACGCCTGGTAGATACTATGGCTAAAACAGGTTTAAAAGATGCTATACGTGCCGGCGTAGGTAAAATTGAAGGTGAAGAGCTGGTTATCGCCTGTATGGATTTCAACTTTATTGGTGGCTCCATGGGGTCAGTGGTAGGAGAAAAAATTGCCCGCTCTATCGATTATAGCATAAAACATAAAATTCCATTCCTGATGATTTCTAAATCTGGCGGAGCAAGAATGATGGAAGCTGCATTCTCACTGATGCAAATGGCAAAAACATCGGCTAAATTAGCTTTGCTGAGTCAGGCGAAAGTACCCTACATCTCTTTGCTTACAGATCCGACTACAGGTGGTGTAACGGCTTCATATGCAATGCTTGGTGATATCAACATCGCAGAGCCAGGTGCATTGATCGGCTTTGCCGGTCCGAGGGTAATTAAAGAAACCATAAAAAAGGATTTACCGAAAGGATTCCAGACGGCAGAATTTGTACAAGAGCACGGATTCCTTGATTTTATAGTAGACCGCAGGGCAATGAAAGCTAAACTCGCGTCATTCCTTAAGATGGTAAAGAACTAATATGTCTTTTATACAAGAAAGCCCGGTTGACAATGTTAACCGGGCTTTCTTGTATAAAAGATAATTACTTTTTGTCAGTAGACAAGGAATAAGGAAAATCAGTAGTGTGTACTCCTCTTTTCTTATTTGGCTGCGCTGTCATATTAAAATCAAGCGTTGCTCCTTTCAGTAATTCTGAGTGGGTAAGGTAATTTTTACCATACTCTTTGGTGTTGAATTTCAAAGATTGTATATACCTGTTGTCTGCACTGTTATTGGCGGCATTCAATACTACCTTTTTCCCGTTCTCCAGGTTAAGTGTTACCTTTTTAAACAAAGGCGCACCCAATACGTACTGATCCACAGCAGGTGTAACCGGATAAAAACCTAAAGCAGAGAAAACATACCAGGCAGAAGTCTGACCATTGTCTTCATCACCGCAATACCCGTCAGGCGTAGCTTTATACATCCTGTCCATCACTTCTCTTACCCAGTACTGTGTCTTCCATGGCTGACCTGCATAATTGTACAGATAAGTCATATGCTGAATGGGCTGGTTACCATGTGCATACTGTCCCATATTCGCAATCTGCATCTCACGGATCTCATGGATCACACCACCGTATTCACTCTCATCAAATACCGGAGGCAATGAAAATACGGAATCCAGTTTGGTAGCGAATTTATCTTTACCACCCATTAATGTAGCTAAACCATCAATATCCTGGAATACTGACCATGAATAATGCCAGCTGTTACCTTCAGTAAATGCACCACCCCATTTAAAAGGGCTGAATGGCGACTGGAAGGACCCATCTTTATTTTTACCACGCATCAATCCTGAAGAAGGATCAAACAGGTTCTTATAGTTCATCGCTCTTTTGGCGTATATATCAGTCTCTGATTTCGGTTTGTTTAATGCTCTCCCTAACTGGTAAATAGTAAAATCATCATAAGCATATTCCAGTGTTTTGGCGGCATTTTCAGAGATCTTCACATCAAAAGGAACATAACCCAGTTCATTATAATATTTCACACCATTTCTGCCTACTGCCTCTATCGGACCTTCATTATTCGCGCCATGTGTCAATGCTTCGTACAACTTTTCAATGTCATAACCGCGCATACCTTTGATATAGGCATCGGCCACTACGGAAGCTGAATTGTTGCCCACCATGATATTGGCATAACCCGGGCTTGACCATTCAGGCAACCATCCGCCTTCTTTATAATCATTGATCAGACCTTCCTGCATCTCTTTATTAATAGATGGGTACACCAGATTTAAGAATGGATATAATGCCCTGAAAGTATCCCAGAAGCCAGTTCCAGCAAACATGTAGCCTGGCAGGGTTTTACCATTATACGGACTCCAGTGTACAATTTTATTGGATGCATCGAGTTCATACATTTTGTTAGGAAAAAACAATGTACGGTATAAACTAGAATAGAATGTACGTGTCTGATCTACCGTTCCTCCTTCCACATTTATCCTGTTCAGGGTTTTATTCCAGATGGCTTTAGCTTTTTGTTTGGTGACGTCGAAACTGTCATTTGCCAGCTCACGCTTTAAGTTTAGCTCAGCCTGTTCTATGCTGATGAATGAGGAAGCTACCTTCATCCCAACCTGCTCGCCTTTTTTTGTTTTAAAGCCGACTATAGCACCGGAATGATTACTCTTTAACTCCAGCGTATCTTTTGCCAGCTGATTACCATGCCATGTATCTGCTGATACAATTGGCTTATCAAAATAAATAACGAAGTAGTTTTTGAAATTAGGTAATGGTCCCCTTGCATATTTTGTACTGTAGCCAATGATTTTTCCCTCTTTAGGGATTACCTTAACGTAAGACCCTTTGTCGAAAGCATCGACTACAACAAAAGAACTGTCAGATTGTGGGAAAGTAAAACGAAATTGCGCTGCTCTTTCTGTAGGTGTAATTTCTGTGGTCACATCAGCATCAGCCAGGTAAACACTGTAATAGTAGGGTTTAGCTGTTTCGGCTTTATGGGAAAACCAGCTCTCGCGATCCGTCTGTGAAAATCTCTTTTTACCCGTTACCGGCATTACAGAAAACTGTCCGTAATCATTCATCCAGGGAGATGGCTGGTGAGTCTGTTTAAAGCCTTTAATTTTATCGGCATCATAGGTATATGCCCATCCGTCACCCATTTTACCTGTCTGTGGCGTCCAGAAGTTCATTCCCCAGGGTAAAGCAATAGCAGGGTACGTATTTCCATTAGACAGATCCGGTTTACTGGCAGTTCCCATTAAAGGATTGATCCATTCAACCGGATCAGTAATTTGAGCAGTCTGCTGTGCCAGGGCCGGCAATGCGGCAGAGAACAGCAGTACTGATAAGAATTGTTTAATCATTATTATAGGTTTATATTATTGTTGGTTTTACAATGTAGGATTTATTGTGTAGGCGGTCCATAAATCAGCTAAAGTTTTACCTGTCTTTATTTTCCATATTTCTTCTGTATAGCTGTGATTGCGCATGTGCTGATCCAGTGTTTTCACAATTCCGGCATTCCCGTTTTTTTCCAGCCAGGCCAGAAACCTTGCGGTGATACGGTATCCGTTATCATAATTCTGACCGGCTTGATATGCTGGCAGGGTCCATTTGGCACCAACGTTATCTACCCCGTATTTGTATCTTACATAATCTGCAATTCCTTCTGTCACCCACCATGGACCATTGCTCTGACCATATGCCTGCACAATATGCATCACTTCATGAGTTACCACATCAATATCTCCGGGATTCTTTTTAAACCAGACCGGACTGTACGCAACACGGGCATCGCTTGTTGCTGCTACTCCCTTATATGCGGTATCAATTACAAAAGTAATTTCCTTTACAGCTGCAGGATTATAGGCTTTACACAATTCCGGATAGACTTTAAAAAATGTCTTTATCATCCTTGTCCTTAATGCCGGATCGAAAGCCTGCTCCTGATTGATAAACGTCAGGATATATCCTTTTTGCCTAAATACTTCCTTGTCCTGTGCTGAAACAGAAACTGACAATGAAAATAAGAATAGAATTGCGGCTAAATAGCGAAAGTGGTGTCTGTTCATACAATTTATTATTTAAAACGTTTTAGCATATCAATTATTCCTTGTTATTAAAAAATATTTAATATGTTCAACGCTCTAATGTAATGGAGAATTTCTTAACAGCCAAATTTATATCGTAATATTTACTCTGGAAAGGACATAAAAAAACCCTGAGATTTTTATATCTCAGGGCCAAATTTTGATCATTTCTTTTTTAGAAGTCTCTTCCTGGTGTTACACCCGGCTCATGACTTGATCCTAAAGGCGGGTTCTTTCTATCCGGGTGGCGTGTAAATTCTGATCTGCCGGACTGACCCGGAGAAGAGGTTTCGCCACTGTTCAACTCTTCCTCTTCTGTAGTTTCTTTATACACAGTTTTTTTATTTTCTTCTTCCTGATGTTGTTCTTCCGGAGTTATCATAACAAATATATTTTGATGAATAATTATATGAACTACCTAAATAACAGGTGAAGGTTAGCTTTGTTTAATAAATCTTCCTTGGAACGGAATGGATATTTTATTTACACCCTTTAAAATATACGCAACGCTTGATGAAGCTAATGACCTCAGTAAAATATACTTCCTCTTTTTCAACAGCATTACTCATCAGTAACATTGGATATGATTGTTCAGGATTAGAATAAGATGGCTGCAAATAATCGAAAGGCAGACAGGTCAGTCCATTTCTTTTATAAAAGTGAATCCTGCGTACAGCATCATCAGTTTGAGGAGGCTCTACTTCCAGGATCAGTTTTGTATGATTCAGACCAGTTAGATCCTGCATTACCTGTGCTCCATAGTTTTTTCCTCGATGTTCAGGATCAATGGCAAAATATTCCACAAATAACCACTCCTCCAGAGCCCATAACACCAGGAATCCAATTACCTGTTCATCTGCCTCAATCAGCTGCAACCACATCTCGGGAGTATTTTCAATCATATCCAAGAGCTGGCTCCAATCTCTCCGTTCTTTCTCCGGAAAAGTCGCCATATATAATTCCTGCACATAGGATATATATGGATCATCAACAGCGGTAACTGATAAATATCTAATCATAAATTATAAAACATAAAAAAAGCTCTGACAGTTGGCCAGAGCTAGTGATTTTCTCAAATTAAGAATCCCGTTAAACAGCAATGTTCTGTTCTACGATATGTTTAACTTTTTCTGCAACAATATCCAGTTCAGCTTTGGTATTATATTTACTGAAAGAGAAGCGTACAGAAGGTCTGTTCGGGTCTACCCCTATTCCTGTTAATACATGAGAACCAATATTTGATCCCGAAGAACAGGCACTGCCGCCGGAAGCAGAAATACCCTGAATATCCAGATTGAACAATAACATATCAGCCATGTCCATTTCAGGGAAAGATACATTCAATACTGTATATAAACTTTTTTCAGCATCAGTTTCGCCATTAAAACTAATTCCCGGAACTTCTGCTGTCAATTTATCTTTCAGGTATGTTTTCAGTTCAAGAATATAATTTTTATGCTCTTCCATTTCTGCATAGGCAATCTCAAGTGCTTTCGCTAATCCTACGATGCCATAAACATTTTCCGTTCCTCCACGCATATTACGCTCCTGTGCACCACCAAAAATGAAAGGACTGATTTTTACACTATGTTTTACATACAGAAACCCAACACCTTTTGGTCCGTGGAATTTATGTGCTGCACAAACAATAAAATGAGCTTTCAGTTTTTTAACATCATGCACATAGTGACCCATTGTCTGCACCGTGTCGCTATGAAAAATAGCATCGTAAGTCTCACAGATTTCACCTATACGTTCGATATCATTTAATGTACCCAGCTCATTATTTGCGTGCATCAAAGAAACAAATGAACGGCTGTTTTCTTTCAGCAATTGCTCTAAATGAGCATAATCCAGATTTCCCTTAGCATCAATATTTACAAAGCTCAACTTATCAATCACTCCATCCTTCAATAACTGCTCCAGCGTATGTTCTACAGCATGGTGCTCAATTTTCGAGGTGATTGCATGTTTAAGTCCGAATGCGGCAATACCACCACGTATTGCGGTGTTATCTGCTTCCGTCCCTCCGGAAGTAAAAAATACTTCCGCCGGGGCTGCATTTAATAATCCTGCAACCGTCTTTCTGGCTTTTTCAATCAGCGTACGAACCTCACGGCCCTGCCCATGAATCGAAGATGGATTGCCGTAATAGTTCTCCATTACGTTTACCATTTCAGCCATCACTTGTTTATCAAGAGGTGTTGTTGCAGCATTATCTAAATAGATCCTGGTCATCGTTTTTAATTCAGTTTTAAAATTTCTTTGATATCAGATATGATTTTTTTAGCGAGGTTTTCTGCCACGGTCTCATTTTCTGCTTCACTGTAAATACGAATAATTGGCTCCGTATTAGATCTGCGCAAATGAACCCACTCGTTATCAAATTCAATCTTTAATCCGTCTATTGTACTATTCGGCTGGCTTTTATATTTCTCCTGTACTTTAACAAGTAAAGCATCGATATCCATTTCCGGTGTCAGTGTAATTTTGTTTTTAGAGATATGGTAGTTTGGGTAACTACTACGCAGCAGGGAAACAGATTTCCCAAACTTAGCTAAGTGCGTTAAAAATAAGGCAATACCTACTAAAGCATCACGACCATAATGAAGTTCCGGATAAATGATTCCTCCATTCCCCTCTCCTCCGATAATGGCATTTGTAGCTTTCATCTGGTTTACCACATTTACTTCACCCACAGCTGAGGCATGGTATTCACCACCAGCCCTAAGGGTAACATCTTTCAATGCCCTGGTAGAGGACAGATTAGACACTGTATTTCCAGGTGTATTTTTAAGGATATAATCTGCTACAGCAACTAAAGTATATTCTTCACCAAACATAGATCCGTCTTCACAAACGAAGCATAAACGATCTACATCCGGGTCTACCACAATACCAAGGTCTGCACCCTGACTTTGCACCACTTTAGCTATTTCAGTCAGGTTCTCCGGTAGCGGCTCCGGATTATGAGGAAACTCCCCGTCCGGGGTACAGAAAAGCTCGAAAACCTGTGTTACGCCCAATGCTTTCAATAAAGCCGGAATGAAAATCCCTCCTGTAGAATTAACACAATCGATAGCCACCTTAAAATTCGCTTTTTTAATCAGCTCAATATCTACTAAAGGAAGTGCAAGCACCGCTGCAATATGTTTCTCCAGGTAAGAATCATCATGAGTTACTTTACCCAGATCATTTACCTCAGCAAAAGCAAAATCTGCCCGTTCTGCCATTTCCAGGATCTCCTTGCCATTGTCATCACTGATAAATTCACCTTTATCATTCAGCAGTTTCAATGCATTCCATTGTTTTGGATTGTGACTGGCTGTAAGGATAATCCCTCCACCTGCCTTTTCCATTGGAACAGCAATTTCCACTGTAGGAGTAGTAGATAAACCGAGGTCAATTACTTCAATACCTAATCCCTGCAGCGTGCCGGTAACCAGGTTATTGACCATATCTCCCGAGATGCGCGCATCCCTGCCTATTACAATTTTCCTGACATTTGTATTTTGAATGACCCATGAACCGTAAGCCGCAGTAAACTTAACAATGTCAATAGGTGTCAATGAGTTTCCGGCTATTCCGCCTATGGTTCCTCTAATTCCAGAGATAGATTTTATGAGTGTCAACGCTATAAATTTTATTCTTCAAAAATAGCAAAAATTTAAGAAGGACGACCAATTAAAAACAATTGAACCTAAAAATCGGGTGTATGGAACAGTATTCCTTATATTTGTTTTTTTTAAGCTTATTAATATACCGTCTCTATGCAGCGTAAGTGGTTTCAATACTGGTTCAATTCTCCCTATTATCACATCTTATATAGTCAGCGGAATGATGAAGAAGCAGAGTTCTTAATTGATAATCTTACCGCCTATTTAAGACCCGCTGCAGAAAGCCGGATACTTGATATTGCCTGTGGAAGAGGTCGCCATGCCATTTATTTACAGAAAAAAGGATTCGATGTAACGGGTATCGACTTATCTGAACAAAGCATCAAATATGCCAAACAATTCGAACAGAAACACCTTCATTTTTTTGTACACGATATGCGCAAACTCGGTTATATCAACTATTATGACATCGCGCTGAATATGTTTACCAGTTTTGGCTACTTTGATACAGAGAAAGAGCATGTAAATGCGCTTAAATCGTTCCGGAAAAGTATAAAAGATGACGGTACACTGGTTATAGATTATTTCAATACACAGAAAATCATTAAAAATCTTACACAAAGGGAAACCAAAAGTGTGGAAGGTATTGAATTTGATATTCACAAATATGTGTCAGATGGTAAAATCATCAAAAACATCGACTTTGAACATAAAAGCAAACACTTCGCTTTTGAGGAAAGAGTGCAGGCATTCAGTAAGTCTGACTTCGAGCGGATGCTTGAAAAAAGCGGTCTGGCTATTAAGGCAGTATTCGGTAATTATGCGCTGGAAGAATTCGATGAAACAAAATCTGACAGACTGATCCTGGTGTGTAAAAAGATATGATAGCTACACTGCAGGAATTTGATGTGGATCTTTTTTTAAGAATCCACCGCGGACTATCAAATGGTTTCTTTGACTGGCTGTTGCCCTTAATGCGTAACCGTTTCTTCTGGGCCCCGCTCTATCTGTTTATTCTCATCTTTTGTTTCAAGGAATATAAGAAAAAAGGCTGGTACATCATTGGGCTGTTATTGCTGACATTTGCCCTGGGTGATTTTGTTTCATCCCGGTTTATTAAACCCACAGTCGCCAGAATCAGGCCTTGTAATGATATTGCGTTGGTTGACCAGATTATACACAGGGTGCCATGCGGCGCCGGATACAGCTTTCCGTCAGCACATGCCACTAATCATTTTGGCATTGCAGTATTCCTGATTATTATTTTTTATTCACGGTGGAAGCCAATTTTGCCTATAGGCCTGGCATGGGCCTTCCTGATCTCATTCTCACAAATATATGTTGGCGTTCATTATCCGATAGATACCTTCGCAGGAGCATTGCTGGGTACCGCTATAGGATTGTTTACAGGCCGGCTCTTTAAAAAATTACAACCAGTACACTAATGGAAATTTGGAAAATATTAATCTTGTTCTTCTGTGCTTTTTTAGGCGGACTCTCCATATTCTTGGTTAAAAGTGATAAATCACAACTGTTAAAGCTGATACTTTCTTTCAGTGGCGCATATTTATTTGCAATCACCGTCCTGCACCTTATTCCGGAAGCCTATAGCGGTCCGGATCACGATGAAATAGGTATCTTTATTCTGATTGGATTTCTGCTGCAGATCTTCCTGGAGCAATTTTCAGAAGGTGTAGAACATGGCCATATCCATAAACATGCAGAAGGACAAATTTTTCCTTACGGGATCATGATCAGTTTATGTTTGCATGCGTTTCTGGAAGGAATGCCGCTGGCTGCCGACCAGCACAACGCACTGATTTTCGGTATCTCCCTGCATCATATTCCTGCTGCCTTTGCATTGTCCAGTATCCTGATGCAAAACAAGTTAAAGCGCGGTGGGATTATCTTTTACGTTGCTATCTTTGCGCTTATGGCCCCTTTGGGATTCTGCTTTAGTTATGGCATCAGCAACGGAAGCATAGGTGGTATAGAAACCTATTTCAATAAAATGATGGGCATAGTGATAGGTATATTCTTACACATTTCTACCACTATCCTCTTTGAATCGAGCGTAGACCATAAGGTTTCAAGACGAAAAATGATTGCGGTGCTGCTCGGTATCAGCATTGCGCTTATTGGATTTTATACTTCAGGTCACTAAAAATAGTCCAGCGTATTAATCTTTTTCACCGGTAATTTTATTCAGCAATCTATTTAATTCTTCAGCTTCCTCTGCGGTGAGGCTGGCAGAAATGATAGCTGATAAGTCAATTTCCTTATCCGTTTTTTTCAACAGCTGTATACCCTTCTCGCTGATAACAATATCTACCGCTCTCTTATCATAAGCATTGATATTTTTATCCACCAGATTTTTCTGTACTAACCTGTCCACAATCCGGGAAGCATCACACATTTTATCCAGCATCTTTGCCTTGATCAGATTGATCGTGGCAGGCTTGGGATGCTGCCCGCGTAATATTCGTAATACATTAAATTGCTGTGAGGTAATATCAAAAGGTAGAACAGCGTGCCTTACATCTTCATTGCACCTGTTATAAGCTAAAAATACATTAATCATAGCCTGGTGAAATACCTCTTTTACCGAACTACTTAATTCTTTTTGTACATGCATCATTTTGTTATTTAAATTGTTCAGGTGCAGCGGCGTCGTTATCATTTTTAGGTTTTCCAAAACCCCATGGACAATGTTTGCATTTATTCTTGCAGCAATACCCCCTTTTCAGATGATATGCCGCAGTAAATACCATTAATCCTTCTTCATTAAAATAATAATCAACCCCCTCTTCCATCAACTAAGCAATTTAACTTCTAAAATGTTTTCATAAAAAGTTTTCAATTGATGACCGCTCCCGTGAGTTGTCCATACTTGCCTGGGATTAACCTTTTCAATAGTAAGTAAAATCTCTTTCCAATCCACATGATCTGATATATAAATTTGCAATTCATTATTGTTTTGCAAATGTTTCCAGCCAGTCACAAAAACACGTATAACGTTAATTGCCCTGATATAACTCCTGTAGACCATAGGAGGAACGATATAGATCATGTGTTCGGGATTCGACTTCATGACCTTTCTGTCGTACACCTCATATTTACCCATATTGATACCCATTTTTTCATATATTTTCACAAACGGGACAATATTATGGTGCACTAAAATTCTTTTTTCAGGGCAGTGATCGTTGATCATGCGGATCAGCCGCTGGCTTTTCCCCAGCGCATATGCGCCAAGCATCACATTACTACGTGTGGTATTCAGCTTTTTAATCTCCCCCTCCGGATCCGGATGGGCAGTATCCGGATTTGCAAAAGTGGTTTCTGTAATCAATACATCGGCCGTAACAAATTCAACTGGCTCACAGGTAATATCAGGCTGCAGTTTATAATCTCCCGTGTACAAATATTTAATCCCTTTATATTCCATCATGACCAATGCAGAGCCCAGAATATGACCAGCCGGAATAAAACTGATTCGCACGCCATTCAGTTCAAAAACAGTATGATAAGGTTTAATATGAAAATCTGCCGCAGCGAATTTTTTATAGCGCTGAAGCATGAACAGAGAAGTAGCCTCCGTACAATAAACATTTAAATTCCCGCTCACGGCATGGTCACCATGGGCATGGGAAATTACCGCCTCTTTAACCGCTTCTTTTGGATCGAGGTAAAAATTACCATAAGCGCAAAACAAGCCAATCTTAGTAGGCACTAAAAAATCATCTAATATCATTAATAATTATTTTAAAAATTGATGGTGCAGTTTCAGCACCTGGGGGATGAGCGCAGCTGTCTCCTTATTTTCTATAAAATAATCAGCCATACCCTTCTTTATTTCATCACTTAATTGTTTGTTTATCCTGGACGCTACCTGTTCTCGGCTCACCTCGTCACGTTCCATCACCCGGGCGATTCTAATATCCACAGGAGCCGTAACCAGCACACTTTTATCACACAGGCGATAAGAACCGCTCTCAAATAATAAAGCAGCCTCTTTCAGGATATAAGGTGTACCTGCTGGTACAGTATTCATCCAGCGTTCAAATGCACGAAAGGTGGCGGGATGCACTAAAGCATTCAGTTTATCCAGTTCCTGCTGATCATTGAATACGATCTGCGCTATATATTTATTGTTTAATTTTCCTTCAATAGTATAACTTTCATCACCAAAGGCAGCTTTTACACCTGCTACCAGAAGCATGTCAGTAACCATAATTTGTTTGGCTACAGTATCTGCATAAAATACGGGAATACCCAGGGATTCAAAAATTCTGCAAACAGTGGTTTTTCCACTGCCAATACCGCCGGTTATACCTATCTTCAGCATTATCTTTCTATAATAAAATCTACCTTGTCAGGCGTGAGTTTAACCAATCTGCAATAATCAGGAAAACGGTTCAGTTTAATTGTCAGCTGACTATGTTTTTGTAATTTCCACTCATTCATGTCTACCACAGCATCAATAAAATCCTCATTTACCTGCTGATAACTCGATAAAGCCACCATAAAAGTAATCCTTACTTTTTTAGGAAACAGCTTTACATTATAGTATTCTGTATTGTTAATAATTTTGACAGGCAGATCCAGCGTCTTCTCCGTAAACTCATCTACCGGTAATTTCACCTGTACACTTGACGGAAAGATATCCACATTTTTAAACACGTTTTGTTTCATTGAAACGCGGGTGACTACAGAGTCATGAATATGCTGTAATTTCAGCGTATCCGTTTTCCATTCCTTGATTTTATCCAGCTCTTCCTGCGGACCAGAAACGGTTACGTAATCAGGTTTGAACTCCAGGTCGTCCGAAATCCCAAACTGATTAGCGAATGAAAGGTTGGATACCAATTTTACCGGCACTCTTTTCACCGTCCTTTTAGAAAAATCAAAATATAACGTATCCGGACGTACAGAGATAATTTTCTGCGAAGTCTCCAGTTGCTTGTTCACACTATAGAGTTGCTCAGAAAAAAGAATAAAATTTCTGTTGCTCAGTTTATCCAGACTGATGCTGATAGATTGAGGATTGACACGTAAACGGGCAAAAAGTAACTGCCAGCCGGTTCCTTCCACCTGCAAATCAACCGTATCGGGCTGTAAAGGATGAAAAGCTTTGTTTTGCGGAAAGTTTTCATAGACTAAAACCGTCTTCGCTGTATACACATACTTATTATTCAGGGCCATAAAAAGCCAGCCCGCTATTGCCAGCAGCAAGCAGCCAACCAAAACAAAAAAACGCTTTTGCTCTATTTTTGTAAGTTTTATGAATGCCATGGCTGTAAAGTAATCAATTTTAGCAAAATAAAAAAAAGCCGCACCAAAACGGAGCGGCTTCAATTTTCTTTTTACAAATTAAGCTTTTGGTAATGCTGCAGGTGCTGCAGATGCTTTAGTAGCATCCAGAGAGATAGCCGTTTTATCAAAACGTATTTTAGTACCGCCTTCTACTTCAATCAAAAATGTAGTTTCGTTCATGTCTACAATTCTGCCATGGATACCAGCCGTAGTAACTATTTTGTCCCCTTTTTTTAAGTCGGCAACCAGTTTTTTATGATCTTTTGCTTTTTTAACCTGAGGTCTGATCATGAAGAAATAAAATACTACCATGATTAATACCATTGGAACCAATGTACTTAACATACTGCTACCGCCGGCAGCCTGTAAAATTACTGTAGATGTCATATTGTTTTGTTTGTTATTATAAATTATAAACTTGCAGCCTCTTTCACTTCACCAATAATGTGAACTTCAGAAGTTGAAGGGTTACCATTTGAAGTAATTGTCACTACCTTATCCTGCATTCCCATTTTACCAGTACTGTTAAATACAACTTTGATTACTCCTGTATCACCAGGTTTGATCGGCTCGTTCGGTTTCTCCGGAACAGTACATCCGCAGGATGCAGTAGCATTAGTAATGATCAGGGGACTTTTACCAGTGTTCTTAAACTTGAAATCGTAATGCACTTTTTCTCCCTGTAAAATCTTTCCGAAGTTGTACATGCCATTTTCAAAGCTCAGTACCGGCGCATCGGGTGATACTACTGTAGTGGTAGTCGTTGAAGTAGTTGTTTCTTCAGTCGTTGTTCCGGCTACAGTGGTTTCTGCTGGTTTATTACTATTACATGCAGACATTGAAGCTGCTATAAAAGCTAAAAATAATACTCTTTTCATAATTTATTCCTCTATTAATCCGCGGCCTAATTTCTTAATGCTGTTTGTGCGTTTTAAGTCGCCTAAAATTTTGTCCAATATACCGTTTATAAAAGAATTACTTTTCGGTGTACTGTAATCTTTAGATAAATCCAGGTACTCATTTATCGTAACTTTAACAGGGATAGACGGAAAATTCATCAGCTCACAGATTGCCATTTTCATCAGAATAGTATCCATTAAAGCGATACGCTCCGATTCCCAGTTTTTAGTACGTTCAGCAATTAAGCCCTGGTATTCGTTATTATTTTTCAACGTATACACAAAGAGGTCTTCTACAAATTTGCTATCCTCTTTCCAGTCTGCACTGATTGGCGTAAGCTTATTTTTGAAAGGATCTTCTGAAACAAAGTTTTTAATTGTTTTTGCAACCATACCCTGCATTACTTCTTTATCTACCGGCCAGTTGATAAATTTATCTTCAAAAGCCTGGATAATATTCTGGCTTTTTAAAATGATCTTCCTGAAAATAAATTTGATAATTTCCTTTGAGCCTTCCAGACTATCGTCAGCATCAGCAAGGTAAGCAGTATACTCTGGTGTAGTCTTAAGCTTGTTATAGATCGTCCTGATGAAATCGGGATCTGCATGCCAGTTTACCTGGTATTTGTTAATGGCCGACTGATATTCGGGGTTTTTCTGCAAAAGCACGATAAATTTATTGTGCAGCAGTTTTTCATTAGGGTGTAGATCTTCTTCTGTAGGGAAGTGTTTATTTGCCCTTTCTATCGTATCAACGGCTGTGAACTCCGTGATTTCTGAGATCAATGCGAGCATTCTAACGTACATTTCGTATACGTTATCAATACTAAGCATTAATGCTTTTTTAGACGTAAGGATATCCTTCTTGTCTGTCATTTGCCAAGCAAAAATGTTTTGCAGAGCTTTAATTCTTAAGTGCCTTCTATTTAACATGAATGTAAGAACGAGTTGGTAATTTTACCGGTTATTAAAATGATGATTTTATTTTCTTTATATCTATTATTCTTTGTTCTGCAATCCGGTTAGCTGCCCAGATTGTTGGTATATTATCTGCTTTTGATAGTTTGATCACATTCCTGGTGGCGTCATAAATATTTTCTGTCAGCTGCATCGTCCGCTTTTTTCCGAAACCTGTAAGTTCCGAATAACAATTAATTAATCCTCCTGCATTGATCAGATAATCAGGCGCAAAAAGTATATTCTTTTCAAGCAGTAATTTACCATGTACCTGCTCATCAGCAAGCTGATTATTTGCTGATCCGGCGATAATGGCAAACTTCATTTTTGGTATGGTCATATCATTTACCGTCGCTCCTAAAGCACAAGGCGCATAGATATCTACATCCAGACCAAATATTTTGTCGCCCTCAACCGGTTTAGCCTTATATTTCCGGGCAACATACTGCAAGCGTTCCTGGTTAATATCACTCACAAAAACCTCTACATTTTCATTTCTCAGCAGCTCAACAAGATGTTCTCCAACATGTCCTGTCCCCTGTACAACCACAGATCTTCCGGCCAGCATATCCGTACCAAAAACTTCTTTTACGCAGGCTTTAATACCCAGAAATACCCCTTTCGCTGCCACGGCAGAAGGATCTCCCCCGCCACCTATAGATTCAGGTACTCCTGTAACATGGCTTGTCTCCATACGGATATATTCCATGTCTCTGGTGGTAGTTCCTACATCTTCAGCAGTAATAAATTCGCCGTTAAGGTTCTTAATAAAACGACCGTAACTGCGCATCATTGCCTCAGACTTTCCTTTTCTTGAATCACCGATAATCACAGCCTTCCCGCCACCCAGATTTAACCCTGTAATTGCAGCTTTATAAGTCATGCTTCTCGATAATCTCAGTACATCTTCCAGTGCCTCAGTCTCTGTAACATAATTCCACATCCTTGTTCCGCCAAGAGCCGGGCCCAGCGTAGTATCATGAATCGCAATAATAGCTTTCAGGCCACTATCAGGATCATTACAAAAAACGACTTTTTTATGTCCCAGTGCACTTAGTTGATCTAAAATTGAGGTTACCACAGAACTATTAGCAGACATATGATTTCGTTTAACTGAGAGCAGCAAAACTAAGCAAAAAAACATTATTTACATTGTTTTAACTAAACAGTTTTCAAAAATCCTCCCCAATTGGCTAACTTTACAGCACATGAAGCACCTCCGTTTTTTAAACAAACATTTCTACAAATATAAGTGGTGGATAATACCAGGCGTTTTCTTTGTCATCATCTCCAATATATTCGGTGTAATTCCCGCCCAGGTGATCGGACATGCATTTAACCTCATTACTGAAAACATCCAGATATATGGCCTTTTCAATGGTTTTGACAGGCAGGAAATCATTTATGATATTTTCAGCTACAGCCTGCTTTATTTCGGGACACTGGTACTCTTCCTTTACCTGATCCGTGGGCTGTTCCTCTTTTTTATGCGGCAAACGCTGATCCTGATGTCCAGACATATAGAGTTTGACATGAAGAATGAGATCTATGCACACTACCAGCAGC
>Ga0247815_10001256_pt1 | contig 19586 bp, 12 predicted proteins | sample UWRJL194509B1_FD_181014 | JGI IMG/M metagenome (GOLD analysis project Ga0247815, IMG submission 181014) | Plant litter microbial communities from Arlington Agricultural Research Station in Wisconsin, United States - UWRJ-L194-509B-1 | ecosystem: Environmental > Terrestrial > Plant litter >...
AACTTCAGTTTGAACTGGATTCTACAACTACCAAATCGCAATACTTAACCGGCCGCACTTTAGATTCATACAAATCTGAGGTTGGATATGACTGGCAGGATCAGATCTTTAGAACTGCGCCAATGCAGATGCATACTTTGTCGCTCTCAGGTGGATCGGACCAAACAAAATATGCGGTTTCTGGATCGGTATATGACCAGGATGGGATCATCGTCAATTCGAGTTTTAAGCGTTACCAGGGCAGGTTTGCACTGGATCAAACGCTAAGTAAAAAAATTAAAGTAGGGATCAACACTAACTATAGTTACATCAGGACATTCGGCCGTGTGGCGTCGGAGGTGGGAGCCAGCGGCTCAGCATCAAGCTATTTGCTGTACAGTGTTTGGGGATACCGTCCGATTAACGTTGGCGGTGACCTCAGCGGATCGCTCATAGACCCGGATATCGATGGAAACAATGACTTTAGGGTTAACCCGGTTATTTCCACGCAGAACGAATTAATGCAGAGAACAACCAGAAGTTTAATAGCCAATGCGTATGCAAATTACCAGATTAGCAACGACCTCACGCTGCGCATTACCGGGGGGATTTCTAATCAGATGCTGCGCACCGACCAGTTTTTTAATTCACAAACTGTACAGGGTACTCCTTTGCTGCCAAACAACGTAAACGGTTCATACGGTTCTGTGCTCTTTCAGGAAACCAACAACTGGCTCAATGAAAATACGCTGACCTGGAAAAAAACATATGGTGAACATAGATTAGAAGTTTTGGGGGGATTTACAGCTCAGGGCAGAAATATTAATAACTACGGTTCGCAGGCGGTAAATGTCCCAAATGAATCGCTCGGACTGAGCGGTTTGGATGAAGGCACACCTTCAACAGTTATTTCAGCCATATCACAAAGTTCACTGGCCTCGTTTTTAAGCAGGGTAAATTATGCTTTCAAAAACAGATACCTGCTCACAGGTACGATCAGGGCGGACGGTTCTTCTAAATTTTCTGACGGCCACAAGTGGGGCTATTTCCCTTCAGGGGCTTTTGCCTGGAAGATGACTGATGAACCATTTATGAAATCGCTCAGGTTCGTTTCTCAATCCAAACTTCGCGTAAGTTATGGTCTTACCGGAAACAACAGGGTGACCGATTTTGCTTACCTGGCATCTTTAAACCTGCCAGCACTCAATTCATACTCGTTTAACAATGCTACACCTGGGAAAGGTGTGATCCCGGTTACTTTGCCAAACAGCGAACTCAAATGGGAAACCACAACTCAACTGGATTTTGGATATGACCTGAGCCTCTTCAGTAACAGGATCTCAATTATTGCCGATGTTTATCAAAAAACAACGCACGATCTGTTGTTAAATGCCAACGTGCCTTATTCTACAGGTTACGCTACAGCTTACCGTAACATAGGCAAGATCCAAAATAAAGGACTGGAGCTGACACTCAACACGGTCAACATTAAAACCGCGAAGTTCAGCTGGAATTCCAACTTTAACATCAGCTTTAACAGAAATAAATTGTTGGCCCTGAATGATAATCAGGATAATCTTCAAACGCCAATTGTTTGGGAAACAGCATTTTCTACCAATCCTTTATATATTGCAACGGTAGGCGGACCTGCAGCCAGCTTTTATGGTTATCAATGGGACGGTGTATATCAATACGACGACTTCAACAATTCTAATGGAGTGTATACGCTAAAGAGCGATGTAACCACCAACGGGGCAACCCGAAGCTCGATCAAGCCGGGTGATATCAAATATAAGGACCTGAATGGTGACGGATTGGTTGACGCGAATGACAGAACTGTAATAGGTAATCCTATCCCTAAGCATACCGGAGGATTTAGCAATAACTTTACCTATAAAAACTTCGATCTCAACGTTTTCTTCCAATGGTCTTATGGCAATGATGTTTTCAACGCCAACAGGATTATTTTTGAAGGAAACGCCTTGGGATACCGGAACCTGACCCAGTATGCTAGCTATACCGAGCGCTGGACACCTGCTAACCAAAGTACTACCCTGGCGCGTATTGGAGGTGCTGGCCCAAAAGGTGTTTATTCTTCCAATGATGTTGAAGACGGATCATTTCTTCGCCTGAAAACTGTTTCCTTGGGTTACCGCTTGCCGGCATCATTCCTCAAGGTGATGAAGATTTCGGCGGCGTCCTTTTCTGTTTCTGCGCAGAACCTTATTACATGGACGAAATACAGCGGCATGGATCCGGAAGTATCAGTACAGAATACGGCATTGACGCCGGGCTTCGATTACTCTGCCTATCCGCGTGCCAGAACAATTAGCCTAGATCTTAAAGTTTCATTTTAATTCTCAACGACAGTATATATGAAAAAGATATTTTATTTATTAATAGTTTCACTGACGTTTTGCGTGAGTTCCTGTAAAAAGTTCCTGGAAACTACCCCTACAGATTTTTTATCGCCGGTTAATTATTACGACACCGAAGTGCAACTGAACTATGCGCTAAATGGGATATATGATATCCTGGGCCAGCGGGGAGTATACGGTGATGCCCTGATCAGCAGAATGGGCACGGAGGCAGATGAAGGCTTTTATGCCGTAACTACTTTTAATGGCCCTCAGATATATAACCATTCCACCTCCGATGCCTATGTAACTACCCTCTGGCAATTGCTGTATTCAGGCATTAACAGGGCGAATGTGCTGATCGAGAATATCAATAAGCCGGTGATGGACGAAAACAAGAGGACAGTCATCCTGGGCCAGGCTAAATTTTTGAGGGCCTATTATTATTTTCTTTTGGTGAGCAACTGGGGCGACGTTCCGCTGATAATGACGGCAACCGCATCCGCAGGCAATACCAGCATTGCCAGATCGCCTGCTGTAGACGTGTATAATACCATTATTTCTGAAATGACTGCAGCCGAAGGAATGGTTGAAACAGCTACTAAGGTAGGCTTTGGAGGTCGTATCAACAGATCGGCCATTGACGGTGTACTGGCCAGGGTTTGTTTATATATGGCCGGAAATCCAATCAAAGATGTAACGAAGTATAAAGAAGCACAGGCCTGGACCCTTAAAATAATCAATAGCGGAGAGCATAGCCTAAACCCATCTTTTCAGCAGGTATTTATCAATTACTCACAGGATCTTTATGATATCAAGGAAAGTATCTGGGAGGTAGAGTTTTGGGGAAATACCGCTGGTATCTACCGTGAAGGTGGGCGTGTGGGAATTAACACAGGTGTAGCCAATTCATGGACTACAGCAAATACAGTGGGTTATGTTTATGGCTTTATACAAACTACTGCACGACTGTTTAATTCCTATGCCAGTACAGATTTGAGAAGGGACTGGGCGATTGCTCCCTGGCGATTTGTAACACAGGGCACTGTAAGGCAGAACTGGAGCGCTACCCAGATTTACGAACGCTACTGCGGAAAATGGAGAAGGGAATATGAACTGGTTACTCCAAAATCAACGAATGATTCTCCAGAAAACTTTCCTTTATTAAGATACGCTGATGTACTTTTGATGTATGCTGAAGCAGAAAACCAGGTTAACGGACCGACAGCTGCAGCTTACAACGCCATTAATCAGGTAAGAAGAAGGGCTTACGGGAAACTGGTTGCCGGAGCAACAAATGTAACTGCGGGGGATGTACCTGCTGGCCTTGGTCAGACAGCCTTTGCAGATTACATTAAAGCGGAAAGATCCAGGGAATTGTGTTATGAAGGTTTAAGAAAACCGGATCTGATCCGCTGGGGAATCCTTGGTTCTACGATGAAATCAGTAGTGGCAGAGATTACCGCAGGCGCGCCGGCAGTATTGAAATATGCTGCTACGGCCGGCAATAATCTTACAGAACCAAGGCATCTGCTTTTGCCGGTTCCGGCCTACGAATTAGGAGTGAACCCCCTGCTTACACAAAATCTGAATTGGTAAATAAAGACTTAGATATGAAATTTAAACTATTAGTGGTATTCATCGTTTCTATCCTGATTTATCTTGAAGCTGGTGCGCAAAACACTGCTGAAAAATTCAGGGTGGTAGGATACGTGATGGGTAACCTTGATAAATTGGGTGCCAGCATTGACTTTAAGCGGATTACTCATCTGAATATAGCATTTATTAACCCAGACTCTGCAGGTGTTTTTAAAGATGTTGCCGGTTTAAAAACCGTGGTAACAAAAGCGCATAAACATGGTGTCAAAGTGTTAATGGCTATTGCAGGCGGAAGGGCACCAGCATATTACCGGACTTTGGTTTCACCAGGCAGACGAACTCTATTTATCGCAAACATATCGAAATTCATGAAAGATAATCAACTGGATGGTGTAGATGTGGATATTGAAGGAGAGTTGATTACTAATGACTACGAAGGGTTTGTGAAAGAACTTGCTTTGGCGATTAAACCAGGCAAATTATTAACTGCTGCGGTCGCAACGGAATATGGAAATCACCTCAGCGAGGTTGCATTGGCACAGTTTGATTTTATCAACATCATGTCTTACGATAAGACCGGCCCGTGGCGACCTCAAACCCCTGGCCAGCACGCACCATATGTTATGGCTGTATCTGATCTGGACTATTGGGAGATTGAGCGTAAAATAGACGGCGGACGACTTAACCTGGGTGTGCCGTTTTATGGTTATAGTTTCGGGTTAACAGGTGCAGGCCAGACCTATAAGAAGATCATTGAAAAAAATGCAAATGCCCAGGAAAATGATGAATTACCTACAGCTGATGGGGGGACAATTTTTTATAATGGTGTATCTACAATCAAAATGAAAACCCGCCTGGCACTTGAACGTACCGGTGGAATCATGATATGGCAGCTATTTCAGGACGCCACTAACGCTGATTCTTTACTTCGGTTAATCAATAACGAAATTAGGTCAGGAGATAATAAAAAATAAAGTACCCCGAACACAAAATACTGACATAACTGTTCTAAAATCGGCTGCTTATGGGAAACCCGCTAACGGTTAGCGGGTTTCAATAGGTAAATTATGAAAATTGTCGTCATTTAATTAAACGACTGTCTGAACTCCAAAGGCGAAACGTTTGTCTTTGTCTTGAAAAGTTTGCTGAACGACTGTGGATGTTCAAAGCCCAGTTTATAAGCAATTTCCGAAACGGATAGATTCGTACTCGATAATTTTTCTTTTGCTTTTTCTATGATCGTATTCTGAATGTACTGTTGTGTGTTTAGTCCTGTCAATGAACTCAACATATCACTCAAGTAGCGCTGCGATAGCTTTAATGCTGTGCTGATATATTTCACAGTTGGTAAACCGTTCTTTAGACTATTTTCTTCTTCAAAATACTTATTTAAAAGTTTGTCCAAAGAAGTGATGATGTCGTGATTGATTGCTTTCCTCGTAATAAATTGCCGGTTGTAAAAACGATTGCTGTAATTCAATAACGTTTCTATTTGCGATACCAAAACATCCTGGCTAAAACTGTCAATATTATTGGCTAATTCACAGGCTATAGAGGCTAATAAATTGGCTATGATTTCTTTTTCTTTTGCAGATAAAAATAGGGCTTCTGAAACATCATAAGAGAAAAAGCCATATTGATTTATTGTATTTCCTAATGGATAATTTCGGATAAAGTCTGGATGGAAATACAAAGCAATACCTTCATAGCTTTCTATATCTTCTGGTGGCAAAACGATTTGTTTTGGTTTCAGAAACGCTAATCCGCCTTCTTCAAAATCGTAATATCCTTGTCCATATTTTATTTGTCCTACGAATGTGGGCTTAAAGGAAACTTTGTAAAAATCTAAACTTGTTCTTTGTCCTTTTGGAAACATTTCAATCGAAACTTTATTGTAATCAACCAATGCAATCAGCGGGTGCAATGGCGCAGGAAGTCCCAATACCCGCACAAGTTGAGATATACTTTTAATTTGATGGATGTTAGGTTGTTGCTGCATTTTGTTGGTTACCAAATGTAGTCATTTGTTTTCACGGAGATATTTTTTCGACCGCTGTATAAGTTTTGTGTGCAAACTCATCGTCCTGCACACAAAATCATTGTTGCTGACACTTTGTTATACTTTATTATCTATCGATTTGTTTTTCTAAAACTTCCGGATAGCGGTCGCCAACAAGTGTAATCCCATTTACTGTGGTGTTGATCTTTGCAAGTTCATCGGCAGTTAACACAATATTTGTACTGCCAATGTTTTCCTCTAAACGATGCAATTTTGTAGTTCCTGGTATTGGCGCAATCCAGGGCTTTTGAGCTAAGATCCAAGCCAATGCCAATTGCCCGCTCGTAACGTTTTTTTGCTTAGCTATTTCAGAAAGTGCGTCCACTAAAACCAGATTAGCCTTAATGTTCTCTTCGCTGAAACGAGGAATCACATTTCTGCGGTCGATATCCGCTAATTTAGTATTTATTGTACCCGTGAGGAAGCCTTTACCCAAAGGGCTGAACGGGACGAAACCAATTCCTAACTCCTCTAATGTGGGTATGATCTCGTTTTCGGGTTCACGCCAAAATAAAGAGTATTCACTTTGTAATGCCGTTACAGGTTGAATCGAATGTGCCTTGCGAATAGTTTTTGCACTTGCTTCGGACAAACCAAAATATTTTACTTTACCCTCTTGTATCAGATCCTTTACTGTACCTGCAACATCTTCTATTGGAACATTTGGGTCAACTCTGTGTTGATAAAGCAAATCAATGTAATCCGTTCTTAATCTTTTTAAAGAAGCTTCTACTACAGCTCTGATAGTTTCTGGCCTGCTGTCTAAACCTGTTGTTGGTCTGGCATTTTTACAACCGAATTTTGTGGCTATAATTACGTCGTTTCTATAAGGCTTTAATCCTTCGCCAACAAGTTCTTCATTGGTGTACGGTCCGTAGGCTTCTGCGGTACCAAAAAATGTGATACCCCTTTCAACTGCGTTGTGTAGTAGTGTTATGGCATCTTTTTTATCAAGACCTTTGCCATCCAAAAAGTTTAAACCCATACAGCCAAAGCCTAATGCGGAAACTTCTAAGCCGCTATTTCCTAATTTTCTCTTTTGCATAATCGTTTTGAATTGGTTCTAAAACTGAATAAATTTCTAGTACAAACTTCTTGATTGTGGGTCTGGAAAAAGTAGCTGAATTGGTAGTTGTTGTAGTCAGATTTTCAAACACTATAAATTAGCGCACTGCCTTTAAAGGATTTGAGAGTTGCCTAAATGGTTTGTTCCAAAAGTGATTTCATATCCATATTATGTATAGGCTGTTGGAATGATTGTCCGCATTGTAAATAAAGATGGTATAATTACAGTATTATCAGAGTTTTTCCAGCTCCTGGTCAGACAAATTCGTTGCAGCTTTGATTGTATCTAAAGGCAATCCTTGCTTTATCAAATTACTAGCAACGAGGAATATGCCTTCGAGTTTGCCTTCGAGTTTGCCTTCGATTATGCCTTCTGATTTGCCTTTCAACCAGCCTTTCTGCATACCTTCTCTTTTTGCAGTCCGAAGGACCATCGCTTGAAAGCACTGTCCTAAATAATTACAATTATAACATATTTGAAGCCCTAAAGTTCATCAATAGGCGATCAAGTATTGTAAAGTTCTTCATTGGCACAAATAGGCAGAAGTGGAATTTAAGGTCTTTATTTTTAGCTAAAACTGTAAATTAGAAGAGTAATCAACAACTCCTCATGCACGGGCACAGCTGAAACTGATCACCAGGTTATTCAACAAAAATGGCAAGGCGACTATTGCGCAGCATGATCTGAAACCGCTTAACTAATTGATGGATGCTGAACATATGACGACCAAAGCTCGTCCAGATTTTTGCCGGTAAGTTTTTTCCAGCTTTCTGCAGTGTAGGTATGGTCACGCAGTTGCTGATCAATAGTTTTGACAATGCCTGGTTTAACCTTGCTTTCCATCCAGACAAAAAACCTGGCAGTGATTCGGTAACTGTTTTTATAAGTATGCTCTGACTTTAATGAAGGCAGGGACCAACCAGCGCCAGGGTTATCTATGCCGAATTTATATCTGACATAGTCTGCAATCCCTTCGGTAAGCCATCCCGGGCCAACGCTTCTTCCGTAATCCTGAACAATATGCATCCCCTCGTGGGTGACCACATCTATGTCGCCAGGATGTTTGCCCATGTAGGCCGGACTAAATACGATCACACCATTAGAGGTAGCGGCCACACCTTTATAGGCTGTATCTATAAAGAACTTTACTTCATTAAGTGTTTTAGGATTGTATTGGTTAGCAAGTTTTGGGTAGACTTCGAAAAAGGTGGCGATTAACTTTTCTTTTAGTTTAGGGTCAAAGTTCTTGTCGTTACTCTGGTAGGTAAGCGTGTACTTTCCTTTTCTGATGACTTCCTGGGCGTGTATCTGCGAGGCTGCGAAAGACAGGCTGATACAGGCCAGAATAGATAGTTTTCTCTTGTTCATATAATGTGTGTGCTAAAGTTAAAAAGGAGACGCCATTACTGTACGTCTCCTACAATCTTATTTAATAGCCCGGATTCTGCTGCAAATTAACATTTAAATCTCTCTGCTGCTGCGGAATTGGGTAAAGTGCTCTGGTAGCTGCGGTTGGCGTATGATCCCACCATGTACCAGTAGTAAACTTACCAAACCGGATCATATCATCTCTTCTGAACCCTTCAAAAATGAATTCGCGACCACGTTCTGTGAGCAACTCGTCAAGCGTAAGCGTGGCTGCCGTGTATGGTACGTAAGTGCCGGCTGCGTAAGCACGTTGTTTGGAAGCATTAATCAGCTGCAGCGCATCCGCATTTGCGGTGCCACCGTTTTTGCGCATCAGCGCTTCTGCTTTTGCAAAATAGATCCAGGTTAAACGGTACACATTCCAGTCAGTATTGTTATAGTTTAGGTCGATGGCAGGAACCCCGCCCGGGCCGGCAACCTGGTTACCAAGTTTATATTTGTTGAAGCGAACGCCGCTGTTTTCTTCACCTTCGCTCATGCTGGAAACGGTCGAGTTGGTTTTATTTTTCTGAATATTATCGACGAAGGTTAATTGCAGTCCGTTGTATTCTTCAGAAGCTAAAACAGGTGTTTTTCCATCGGCGAACTTAACCTGTGGACCAATGCTCAGCCAGTTTGACCTGCGCAGATCATTTGTCTCGTATTTGGTGTAATTACCCGGAACCACTACAATACCATCATTACCACCGCGGCCGCCACCATAGATTTCCTGTTGCTTAAAGTGGTAGAATTCTCCAGGCCATGATGGTTCAAAGTTGGCAATGGAAAAGTTATAGGCAATGGAGAAGATCACTTCTTTAGACAAGTCGTTAGTCGTCTTGTACTGATCTGTGATATTCGGATCCAATGCCATCGTTCCGTTTTGTGCTCCGCCGGCACCATTAATTACTTGATCGGCAGCAGCAATACAGTCATCCCAGCGGGCAGTACCGGTCCATATTTCAGCATTAAGATAGAGTTCGGTTAACATTGCGTAGCCACTGGCCTGCGACATACGTCCCAGCTGAACGCTGGAGAGCTTTGGTGCTTTGTCTATATTCTCTTTAATTTCTTTTTCAATAAAATTAAAGACATCTTTTCGCGCCATTGTTTCTGGACGGACAGGAATACCTACCTGGGTAACTACAGGGATATTTCCAAAAAGGTCCATCAGTTTCAGATAATGAAATGCGCGAAGCAATTTCAGTTCTGCCAGGAAGGAGTCTTTCTCTGTCTGGGTGAGGCCCATCTCAGTTAGGCTTCTTTTTTCAATGTTCTCGATCGGATCATTGCAGAACCCTACACCGGTGTACATTAAACGCCAGGCATTGTTCAGTCCACCCTCGTCAACAGTCCATGTATGGTAGTGTAACCGTTTCCATTTTCCACCATCTTCACCATGGCGCCCCTTAGTTGGCCAGGCTAGTTGATCTGCAGATAGTTCTGCGGGTCGCCACCAGCCATCCTGTCCGGATGGAGTTACCCAGGCATTGGCATGTGTATATGGCCTTAAAACAGCCGACAAAACCTCAGTTTTATTGTTGTAAAAATTATCTGCAATCAACAAATCGTACGCATTTTCATCAAGCTGCTTTTTACAGGCTGAAGTAACCATTAAGACGAAAAGTCCTATATAGGTGATATATCTCTTTTTCATTTCTCCTTAAATTAAAATCCAATATTTACGCCGAATACAAATGATCTGGTGCTTGGGTAAGCGCTGCGGCTGTCAATACCGAGTACCCGCCCGTTGTTGTCATTTCCTATACCAGTGTCCTCAATATAATCAGGATCGCTGCCGCTATAGCCGGTGATTGTTGCAAGGTTTTGAGCGGTTACATAAACAGAAAGGTTGTTGATGTACTTGTTTTTGATCCCGAAATCGTAGCCTACTGTTACCTCATCCAGTTTCACGAACGACCCGCTTTCAATATAATAATCTGAATACATGTAAGTATCGTTGATCTGGCTGTATTTGCTGAATGTGCTTTGCAGCAGGTTACCGCTCCATGTTTTATTGGCATATGAAAGTGCTGTGGTATTGAGGATATTATAATCAAACTTGCCTCTCAGGAATACCTTCAGGCTTAGATTTTTATATCTTAAGTTGTTACCCAGTGATGCGTAATACTTAGGAATAGCATTACCAATAGGGGCAAGGTCTGTCAGGTTACGGTCTTTGGAGTTATTGATCTGCGCATTTAATACAGCCTCGCCATTGCGATTGTAGAATAACCATTTGCCGTCTGAGGTAAAACCAGCAAAGCGTTTGCCCCAGAATTCGCCAAGTTTACCCCCCTCGTATGTAGTATAAGCATCACCCAGAGCGCCTGCACCTCCAATTGGTCCAAATGTTTTATAGAGTACTTTGTACTCGTCATTTGAATATGAGTCCAGCATATTCTTCAGTGTACTGGCCGTTGCGGTAATATCCCAGCTGAAATCATTATGTTTCATTGCTGCATAAGCCAGTGCGATTTCTATACCTTTTGAAGAAATCTGTCCAACGTTGGTATAGAGGGTACTTTGTACAAAGGGAGGCTGTGGAGAAGTATAGGTATCCAGCAGGTCCTTCACTTTACGACGGAACAAGTCTACCGAACCGGAAAGTTTGTTGCTAAACAATGTAAAATCTATCCCAATGTTCGTTTCACGTTTGCGTTCAAATCTAAGGTTAGGATTGGGGTTTCGGCTTGGTCCATAAGTTTCAAGATATTGGCCATCCGGATAAATGTAACGGCCACCGCCGCCCAGTGTGACGCGTGATGCATTATTCGCAAAGCCACTGTTACCTGTTTCACCGTATCCAACCCTCAGTTTTAAGCTGTTGATAAAAGTGAGGTCCCTGACAAATTGTTCTTCAGACAATAACCAGGCAACCGATGCTGCGGGGAAATACCCAAATTTATTATTGTTACCAAACCTTGACGACCCTTCTCTGCGCAAGATCACACTTGCAATGTATTTGCTGTTAAATGAATAATTTAACCTTCCGAAAAGGGCAACCAGTGTGTTATCGTTTTTGTTACTAGCGATGGTCGCTTTACCTACTGCCAGGGCCGATCCCTGGGCAAGGTTATCTTCGCGGAACAAGTCGTTGATGAAGCCCCTGTTAGAAGCACTGAAACCTTCTTCAATATGGTATCTGTAGCTATAACCTCCAAGTAGTGTAAAGTTATGCTTTTCCGCAAAAGTTTTGTTGTACTGGATGGTGGGCTCAAATGCATAATCCTGCGATAAGAAAGTACCTCGGGCGGCATAGCCGCCATTTGGGAAGCTTGTGTTTTCTACTGAGTTTTCGCCGGCTTTAAGGATATACTGACCGTCAACACGGTTATCCCTTAACGCCGAACCGAAAGCAGAGAGGGTAAGCCCGTCGATGATGGTAAAGTCGGCCTTTACATCCGCAGAGCTGGTTTGCTGTTTGCGGTAATTTGTTTCCTGGTTTAAACGGGCAAGCTCATTTCTGCTCGTCAGATCGAAACGATAAGTACCGTCAGGGTTAAAGTTGGAAAGTGTGGGGTTCTTGGTGAGTTCACTTTCAAAGCCTTCGCCACCTAAAAGATTTGCATTGTTTAAATTTGTGGCGAGGTTAATGGCCATTTTTAAGCGGTCATTTAGACCGGTTTGTCCAATACTTAACCGTACAGTATAGTCTTTACGGCCATTCTGCTCGGCTATTCCGTCAAGATTACGATAATTTATGCTTGCCCTGTAAGTTGTTTTATCACCACCACCGGCCAGTGAAAGGCTATGGTTTTGGGAGAAATTGTTTTTGTTGATCAGTCCGGAATAAAAATCAGTAGAACTACCGAAATCCTGTTGTTTGATATCACCCGAAGCAATTTTTGCGCGGAACTCGTCTGCTGTAAGAAAATCCAGGCGCTGGTTCAGCACTTCTTTTCTGATATAAGACGAATAGTTGAACTGCGGAGGTCCTTTTTTGCCTTTTTTGGTCGTCACGATGATTACTCCGGCATTGGCCGTAGAACCATATATTGCCGCACCAGATCCGTCTTTAAGCACGTCAATTGATTCGATATCATCCTGTTGAAGGAGGTCGAGGTTTCCTCCCGGAATACCATCGATAACGTAGAGGGGGCTGGTACTTCCTGTTACACTTACTGCACCACGTAACTGGACGCCTACACCGCTGTTAGGATTGGATCCGCTTCGTGTGATTTGCAGACCGGCTACTTTGCCCTGGATCAGATCCAAAGGGTTGCGTGCACCCGTACTTCTGAATTCATCCGGCCCTACGTGGGCAGTTGCAGATGATACTTCTTTTGAGTTTCTGGTTCCATAACCAATGCTCACTACGGTAACCTCGCTTAAATTGTTGCTGGAGGAAATCAGCCGGATGGTGCGGTTTGCTGCCCCTGCACTCTGAGACTGTGAAACAAAGCCGATAAAAGTGAAGGTAAGCGTATGGCCTGCCTCCGCTTCGATGCGGTACGTACCATCGGAATCTGTCAGTACTGTTTTCCCCGATGTGGTATTCTTTACGGTTACCCCAGGAAGAGGTATACCCTTATCATCTACCACCTTACCGGTGATAATAGTTTGAAAGCTGGCTATTTCAACAATATTCAGGTTGTTGTAGGCCGGCCACTCTGGCCCGCTGGTTCCCAGTACCACGGCGGGGGCACTGAGCATCACTATAACTAATAAGCCTGTAAATTTGGGTAAAATAATTTTCATACTTGATTGGTTAGATCATTAAAGAATTAGGAAGATTTAATTTTTGTAGCCGATTACTAAATCGGTTTACTTTCTGACAGCTGCTATCGGAAAGCATGTTTTAAGGTCATGGATAGCTCATGTTCATATTGAAGTTTTATTGGTTAGAATTAACGGATGGTAGCGGGTTTTTGTGAACGAAATACCCTCTTTCACAAAGTTGACAATAGTTCAGCTCAGATTACCCTAACTGACTTGAGGAGCGTAAAAAATCGAAATAGATAATTTATTAAGTAATTGTATTATAGTGTATTATAAATAAAAAACCCTTGAAAAATCGAAACTTTTCAAGGGTTGTTAACTGATGTTTAACCAATATAGCACTGTGATTTTCTGTAAAAATGACAGAATATTGTTATCAATCGACCGCGTCTTTTTCCTGGTCGTTAAATTTGATTTCCATAATCTTTTTATCGAATTCATCTCCCTGAACTATCGCTTTGGATTTAACCCGGAACTTGTAGGTATAGATTGTACTTATGGTGTGTTCCAAAATATTTGCGATGGTTTGGCTATCCTTTATGCCCAGCCTAATCAGCGCAAAAATCCTGAGACTGGTGTTGAGGACTTCAGTTTTCTTGGGGATAATCTGATCTTCTGGCTTAAGCAGGGAATTAAATGAACCGATAAAGTTTGGGAAAAGTTTAAGGAAGATATTATCGAAAGTATTAAACAGTGCTGTGCGCTCTTTTCTTATATCTATGCTTTTTGCAATTTGTGCGAGTTCCTTATAGCTTTCAAGTTTGATCATCTTCTCTGAGGACCGTTTGATCTTTTCCAGCTTCTGAATATATCCCGATACTACCTGAAAAAAGTAGCCTATGTATTCTTCTTTGATAATCGCATCTTCGGAAAGCTTTTTGTTTAAGCAGTCCAGCTGACGGTTTTGCTCATTTACATATGACTCTCTGCGCCTGACATCCTGCAGCTTCCTGTAAACTACAAAAAAGATGATTCCAGTAGCGGTAATTGCAGAAGCTAAAATGCATATTAAGGCTGTCAGCGTACGGTTTTTGCTGCTTTCTAAACGAATCAGTTTTTCTGCTTCCAATGCCTTCATAGCCGTCAGGATTTCATCATTGTGCAATTTATTGCCGTAAAAAGATGCTTGTTCGGAGGCTTCTTTAAGCAAAAATTCGGTGTCCTCAATATTTCCTTCCTTAAACAGAAGTTCTGCCAGTCTGAATATGGCGAGAGTTTCTTTAGTTGAAGTCCTGATATCATAGATCGCAGATCTGGTAATTAAGTTTCTTTTTTCCGGCCCTTCGGTAAGATTACTCAGATTATGGGAGGCAATCGCTTTTTGGTGCGCTGTGAGTGATGCGTTGTTAAGCAGTTTTCTGTAGCAAGCTGCAGCTTCTTTGTCTTTGTTCATGTTGTTGTACAAAACCGCTGTTAATGATAACCTTTCAAAGGAATGAGGGGGTGAAAGCTGGATCGCACAGATCAGTGCAACCATAGATTCTGACTGGTGTACAGGGGAATAAAATTTATTGGTATTGTACATGCTCAGGCGTGTGAAAGCCCGGGTTTTCAACTGGTAGTAAAGGAACTTTACCTGGTTGGGCATAAGTCCCACATCCAACTGGTCGATACCGTCAAATGCTTCTTTGAACATGCCGCAAGAAACCTGGATAAAGCCCAGCTTAATTTGACTTTCATATTTTCTTGGAACCTGTTTAAGATGGGTGGCAATCCTGATGAGCCTCCTGGTGTAAACATGTGCCGAATCAAAAAGATAGTCTTTGTACTCCCAGTAAAGCCGGTCACAGAGCAGGTATTGTCTTTCCAGATCAGTGGAAGATGTACGTCGAAGTTGATTTCTTAACCCTGTTATCTTTTGTTCTTTCTTTGTATCATATACCTTTTTTCTGAGAATCTCCATCTTTAAGACGGACAGCAAGCTATCTTGCTGATGGCACCGGGCAGCGCATGGCAATAGAATATAGATTATAGCTGGTATAATAAATTTCATGGGTTTAGTAAATTATAGGTAGTTAATAAAATAGCGCACCAATTTAATATTTTATATGATGATGTGCCTCATCATTACACTATGATCTCCCTCATTTCCTGTAACGGCTTCAACCCTATGGCGAAAACTTTTTATTCTTAGCTAAAAATTGTAAGTTAGGAATAGTAAATAACCAAATATGAATTTGAGATCTCTATTGCTATTGGCCATACTGGCGACAGTAATGCTACAGGCACAGGCGCAGCTGAAACTGAACGCCAGGCTGTTCAACAAAAATGGCGAGGCTAGTATAACGCAACATAACCAACTGGTAGAAATTACCTGGCCCACAGGTAAAACCCAGTTTGGAAAAGTGCAATTTGATCTGTCTTCCTCAAGCCCTTTATTTAAACAAATTTCATTGGGTACAAAAACAAAACCCATTACCGTGTCTGAAGGACTTGATCCTGTATTTTTGCTGAGTATAGGAAAGCGTGACCTGCTATCGCAGAACGGATGGAATATATTTTTTGATAAAGTTCCGCTAAAACCTTTTAAAGAGGTCCCGGTTGTACTGAAAAAGAATACTATTGCGGTTGAAACTGTTGGTAGCCGCACGGTGGTAAAGATTGGGAAGCTTACTGCGGATCATTTTATCGGGGTACTGGAAGTAACTTTTTACAATGGAAGCCCCTTATTTAATATTGCAGCAGTAATGTCCACCGAAGCTGATGCTACGGCTATTGTGTACGATGCGGGACTGGTAAACAAAACGCAACAGTGGAAAAACTTAAACTGGATTGATACCGAAGAGCAATTACAATCTGCCTCTGTAGATTATACTGCGACTGCCAACAATCTGGCCGTTAAATACCGTAGCATCGCGGTGCAAGGTGAGGGCGGGAGCCTGGCCATTTTTCCTGCGCCACACCAATATTTTTACCCGCTTGATGAAGCCTTTAACCTCAAATTCATCTGGCATGGAACAAATTATCGGAATACCATTGGTGGTTATGGGATAGGTATCCGGCAGGAGCTGGAGGGAGATCATCGGTATGTTCCGTGGTTTAATGCGCCACCGGGTTCGCAGCAACGGCTGAACTTTTTTTGCCTGATCAATAGTGGCGGTAATAAGCAGGCCTTAAATGAGGTGATGAAATTTACGCATGGCGACTGCTATGTACCCATACCGGGTTTTAAAACGATGTCGAGCCATTTTCATAATGAGTTTATTATGAAGGTAGTATTGGCTAAACAGCCTGTGCCAGAAAAACCGGAGTTTGTAGATGTTTTTAAGCGTATGGGGGTGGATATTGTGCACCTGGGCGAGTTTCACTATACTGCTCATCCTAAAGGGCCTGATTCTTTGCGCTTACTGGAGTTAAAAACCCTGTTTGAACAATGTAAACGTTTATCGGGACCCGACTTTTTGTTGTTGCCGGGAGAAGAACCCAATGAATTTTTTGGTGGCCACTGGCTGCAGATTTTTCCTAAACCTGTGTATTGGGTAATGTCTCGCAATGGCCATCAGCCTTTTGTTGAACATCAGCCTGGACTGGGAAAGGTGTACCATATTGGCGACAAAAATGACATGCTGAAGTTACTGGAAGAGGAGCAGGGACTTGCCTGGACGGCACATGCCCGTACGAAAGGTTCTGTGAATGCACCGGATATTTATAAACAGGAAGATTTTTTTAAATCAGACCGGTTTATGGGAGCAGCCTGGAAAGCTATGCCGGCCGACCTCTCACAACCCCGCCTGGGTAAACGTGTACTTGATCTAATGGATGACATGAATAACTGGGGAGGAAATAAGACCGTAATTGCGGAGGCCGATCTGTTTACTATTACCGCCCAGAATGAGATGTACGCGCATATGAATGTAAATTACATGATGCTAGACCAGCTGCCCAAGTATGCTGAAGGTTGGCAATCGCTGGTGGACGATATGCAGCATGGCAAATTCTTTAGCACAACGGGAGAGGTGCTGATACCTGAATTGAAGGTGAATGGAAAATTATCTGGTGAAACGATACAACTTGGTGCGGACGGCAAATGCGATGTGGAGCTAAAGCTTAGCTGGACCTTTCCTCTAAATTTCATTGAAATAATATCCGGTGATGGCAAAAAGGTATACCGCCAGAAAATTGACCTTAGTGATACTAAAGCTTATGGAACCAAACAATTTCAGCTGCACCCAAACCTAAAAGGCAGAAAATGGATGCGGGTTGAAGTATGGGATACAGCCGTTGACGGTGCTTTTAGTCAAACTTTTTATCTGAAATAAGGTAAGAGATATATTTGGTGAGAAAAGTTTTTTGGCATTAAATTGATGATGCTTCTAAGGCCTGTATAAAATAAGCCAGGCAAAATTGCCCGGCTTATCTTTTAGCAAAGTTAACCATCAGGATATCCCTGTGAGCAGACTGTCGGGAATTTCCAGGTAATAACTGTCTTCGAGCTGATGTACGGTAAACATACCGGGCTGGCTCTTCGCTTTATCGGTAATTACCTTTTGGTATGCCACAGGTTTTTTTGCAGATGTTGAATCCGCAGGTTTCTGCGCCATAGTTTTTATTGCAGTGCAACTAAAGACTATGGCGATCAGAATTATATGAATAAATTTTGTCATGTTAAATGATCAGATGAACCAGAAGTCCTTAATTTTTTATTTTGCCGAGTATCTCCTTCAGTTTTTTTTCTACGTCTTCTCCCCTGAGGTTTTTAGCGATGATGATGCCGTTAGGATCAAGCAGGAAGTTGCGCGGAATGGCACGTATACTATATGTTAAAGCGATCTGATTATGCCAGCCTTTTAGATCACTGACATGGATCCATGGAAGGCCATCCTTCTCAATTGCGTCCAGCCAGCGGTCTTTTTTCTCATCAAGCGAAACTCCTACGATCTCGAAGTTTTGATCCTTGTACTCGCTGTATACCTTTTTTAGCGTAGGGTTTTCTGCCCGGCAGGGCCCGCACCAGCTGGCCCAGAAATCGATCAGCACATACTTTCCCTTTAAAGAAGAGAGGGTGAAAGACTGCTGATCCTTTGTTTGCTGGGTAAAATTGATGGCTGGATTTCCGATTGCTGTTTTTCTACCGATCACAATCCGGTCTGCCAGTTCTTTGCCTGCTGCGGAGTTTCTGATAGATGTACTTAAACCAGTAAACATGCTGTCTAGTTGAGCGACAGGTATATAATTGGCTTTCGACTTTATCATATCGAAGCTGACAAATGAGTCTGGATGATCTTTTATGAAATCTGTTTCGATGCGTTGCATATCTGCATTGACTTTCTTTGAGGGACCTTTTAGTGATGCGCGGCCAAGCGAATCTTTATTGCGCCAAAAGATCATCGATTGCCGTGCAATTTCCTTACTTTGGATGGTTAGTGGTTCAAGTTTTGTAGTCAGGCTTTGATAGTCGGCCTGGGTTTTGCCACCTTTAATGGTTGCACTCCTAACATTTTTACCCTCTACATTAATCGATCCTTTTTCCAAATAGAAAACCTGCTGATCGTCAGTTACCGGCTGTTGTTTTATATCCGCACTCTTAGCAGGGCGCGGAGTTCTGATTTGGAGGGTAGCCTTGATTGGAAGATCTATCTTTCCTGCAAAGCTGAAAGCTCCATTTTTCGAAAGAATAGAATCAGTTTTATAAAGGCCGTCCTGATAGTAGCCGAGGTAAATTTTGCTGTTCGGCGATACTTCCGTTAATTTCCCTTTGAGGGTATATTTATCCTGCGAAAATGCTGTTAAGATAATAGAATAGCAAATTGCTGTCAATATGATTCTTTTCATGTCTTTAAATATTACGGGTTGTTGGGCATTCCAGGATTGAATACTATTCCATTCAAAGGAATCTGTAGCGTGTAGCGTGGACTTTTCGGTGCCAGTGTTGCAATTACATTTTTGGATTGGTCAATCCTTACAACTGCCGGCATTAGTCCTTCTGAATCAAGCCTGCGCATATCAAACCATCGCATGCCGTTCATAGGCATCTCAAAACGTCTTTCTCTGATCACCCATTGGAAAACTTCATTTTGATTTCCTGAAGCCAGGGCGCGGTAATTAGCCGGGGCAAACCGGTTGATACGGATCTCATTTAGCTGACGCAGCGCGACTGTAAGGTCATTTGTACGTGCGGCATTCTCCGCAATGATCAGTTTCATTTCTGCTACTGTTGTACCTACCTCGACGTCATAATATCCATTGGCGGTAGCTGAAAAACGGACTCCGGCACTTGGGTTTACCGTATTGTAATTGAAAGCGGAGGCAAGACCATTGTAAAACGTAAGGGCCAGTCTAAGGTCTGTAGACGGATAAGATTTTATAAAGGCAGAATCTGCGATACTGATGATGCTTCCTGAAGTTGGATCACTGCCACGGGCATAGATCATTTCATTCAATTTTGTTGTACGTGGAA
>Ga0247815_10001260_pt1 | contig 19535 bp, 21 predicted proteins | sample UWRJL194509B1_FD_181014 | JGI IMG/M metagenome (GOLD analysis project Ga0247815, IMG submission 181014) | Plant litter microbial communities from Arlington Agricultural Research Station in Wisconsin, United States - UWRJ-L194-509B-1 | ecosystem: Environmental > Terrestrial > Plant litter >...
CATCAGTTTCACCGGATGCATAATTAACAACTACTGTAGCTCCTGCTAAGGCTAGAGCTTTAGCGATTCCAGCTCCGATTCCTTTTGAAGCTCCGGTTACTATTGCTACTTTATCTTTTAGTTTCGTTTCCATTTTATTTTCTAATGAATAAATTATGGTACAAAACTAAATTAAAGTAACTTTACTTTTGATATGGGTTTCCTGGAGTAAAGCGGGTTCCCTCTTTAAATATAATGAGGATGGAAAAGATTAAATCACTAACTGAGGAAAAATCGGATTGCTCACAGATCCTTTTTGCGATACAAGATGCACTGGATCTGATCAGTGGTAAGTGGAAAATTAAAGTGATCAGTGTTTTGCTCTATGGTAAAAAGAACTTCACAGATTTACAGCGACAGATTGATGGCCTTGGAGCCAAAATGCTTTCTAAAGAGTTACAGGACCTTGAGGTCAACGGGATCATTACCAGAACTGTGAACACCACTAAACCGATTACGGTAAGTTATGAGCTAACCTCTTATGGGCACACGCTGGAGCCCATTATCAGGGCACTTGCCGACTGGGGAACGGAGCATCGGCACAAGATCACAGGTCGGTAATCACAATTTCGACTCTCTTGACTGCATTCTGGTTCTTGCTTCTAAAATTGCGGGTTGGCTATCTGCTGCCCATTTCTTTAACATGGTGATGGAAGGCAGTAAGGTTTCTCCTAACTCTGTTAAGGTATACTCTACCCTGGGTGGAACCTGTGGATATACTTTTCTATCAATAAGTCCGTCTGTTTCCAAACTTTTTAGGGTTACTGTTAGCATTTTTTGAGATATGCTTCCTATTTTATGATCCAGTTCACTATAACGGAGCGTCCCTTCACTCAACATATCTATAATCATTAGTGACCATTTATCCCCAACACGGTCCAGCAAACTGCGAATACCGCAATCTGCCATATCAAAGTCTTTTTTAATTTCTTTTCTAATCATAAGTGGTTGGTTTTCAATGTTACAAACATGGCGGTTCGTGACGCATGTTCTGGTACGTTCTTGTTTGGGGCTACCTGGCCAAATATCTTTGACTATCCAAAAGTAGGTTTATACAATTTAAAATAACCGGTTGGGAAAACATATTTCGGTCAATTCTTGGTGAACACTGGTTGCCGACTGTGCCTGGAGATCGACTCTCAACTTTAGCTTTTGGGGTAAATAAAATTAAACAATAATCAGAAAACAAAATGGACTTAAGAATTAAAGGAAAAAGAGCATTAATTACCGGATCTAGTTCTGGCTTAGGAGAGGCAATTGCAATCATGTTAGCAGCGGAAGGTGCTGAAGTAATTGTGCATGGCCGTGATGAAGACCGAACCAAAGCGGTGTCAAATAAGATCAATCTGGCGGGTGGGAAGGCAGAATATGCGATTGGTGATCTGGCAACGGAAGAGGGTGCGGATAATGTGGTAAAGGCGGCGCTCAGAAATGGGCAGGTAGATATTCTGATCAATAATGCAGGGGTTTATCATGGACAACAATGGATGGATGTAACCTCCAAAGAATGGCTGGACACCTACAATACGAACGTGGTATCGGGACTAAGAATGACCCAGCGTTTATTACCCCAAATGCGCGGCCTTGGCTGGGGGCGGATTGTTCAAATTGGTGGAATAACGGCTATCCAACCCATGGCGATACAGCCGGATTACAATGCTGCTATGGCGGCCAGACATAACCTAACGGTATCATTGGCCAGGGAGCTTAAAGGTTCAGGAATTACGTCTAACACCGTTGCGCCAGGAGCGATGATGGTAGAGTCTGTCAAAAACCTGATTTTAGGAATGGCCGGGCAAAATAATTGGGGCGATAACTGGGATGAAATTGAAAAAAATGCAGCAGCCCAATTCTTACAGAATGATACAGGAAGATTTGGTAAGCCAGAAGAAGTGGCGGGAGCGGTTGCTTACCTGATGAGTTCATTCGCCGATAATATCACGGGTTCAGTGATCCGCGTAGATGGCGGTCAAACTTTCTCTGTGTAATCCGATAAGCTAGTTAAGCTATCTCTGCATAGGGAGTATGAGCCACTTCTAGTACCTGTCCATCTGGATCATAAAAGTCTACAGTATAATATTCCCTGGAATAAGGCATTAATAAAGGGCCACGGATAAATTTGGTTTGTTCAGTCATCAGTATATTGTATACCTGATCTACCTGTTCCTTTTCCGTTGCCTGGAAACAGAGGTGCCTCATCCCCAGGGAATTGTTTTTTTCAATATTTTTCATCTCCTGGAAGTAAATAACCATACTGCCATTCGAAAACGAAACCTCACTAATTGGTTTCCAACCAATTAGAGATAAAAAACTATTGTAAAATCTCATGCTCCTGCTGAGATCTGATACCCAAAACTCAATATGGTTTATTCCTGGCTTTAACTTCGAATCCATCCTTCTTATGTTTTAAATTCAATTATTTTATCAGCATAATGCGTACGGGTATGACAATTTTGAAATTGGTACTTTTCCGCACCCATTTTTTTCCGTAATACACATGGCACAGATGTGCAAAAATTTAATGAGACCTATTTCTCTTTTCTGAGGGTTTAGCAATGTTCAAACATACAGCAATTAATGATAACCATTCTGCAAATGTGCAGTAGCATCTTCAAATATTACTTATAAAGGATTATTTGTTCCAGAGACTGGTAGAACTGACTTGTATTTAATGCGCTTAGGCCTTTCTAATTCGGTAGTAGGCAATGATATTTCCATGATACCGGTGGATTTCCACATAAGCAATTTAAAATCAAACATTTGTATACGGATGTTGTTTATAATATAGACTTAAAAAATTATCTATCTATGAAAACATCTCTTATCTACTTAGCTGTTACTGGCTTATTAATTTCAACAGCACCCTGCGCCTCGGCCCAGATCAAAATGAATTCAAAAGGTATTGGAGCATTAGGCAAAGGCGCAAAGGCTATGACATTTTCTGATGCCGATGCGGCTAAGCTGGCATCTGAGGCGGTGGCCTATATGGATACGCACAATACCGTAGCCGCAGAGAACGATCCGTATACTGTCAGGCTGAAAAAATTATTTTCCAAACATCAGAGTGAAGGCGGTTTAAAGCTCAACTTCAAAGTTTACAAAGTAACTGATATTAATGCATTTGCTTGTGCTGACGGAAGTGTTCGTGTGTTTTCTTCCCTAATGGACATCATGACCGACGATGAACTTTTAGGAATTATAGGCCATGAGATAGGCCACGTAGCCAACAAGGATACCCGGGATGCTGTTAGAAGCGCCTACAAAAGAGAAGCTTTGACCGACGCTGCATCTTCTCAGTCTGGTGTGGTCAATACATTGTCTGAAAGTCAGCTGGGTGCTTTCGCCGGTGCATTGTTAGATAGTAAATATAACCGTAAGCAAGAAAGCGAAGCAGATGCTTTTGCGTACGACTTTATGAAAAGCCACAACTATAAGGTGACTGCATTGGCAAGTGCCTTTAATAAGTTTGCGGACATGGAAAGCTCATCTGGTGCCAAAAAAAGTAAATCGGAAAAAATGCTCAGTTCACACCCAGACAGTGGCGAACGCGCCGCTAAGGTGATGGAAAAAGCCAAGAAAGACGGTTTGTCTAAATAACATTTAATAAAATATGTAAAAGCCAGTTAGATAAGTTTTCTAACTGGCTTTTATTAAGATTGCCACTTGACTATATTATCAATAGCCTTTTTCCAAAATAGCGATCATGCTTGCCTGACTTTTCAGCAACTGGTCTTTTAATTCTATAATTGTGTTTTTCTCTTTGATAAGTGCTCTAAGCTTTTCAATTTCAACTCTTGCATCCACCAGGGATTGCGACGCTATTTTTTTTGAAAGATCTGTGTTTTGGTAGAACTGGAAGAAATTAAAGTTCAATACTTCACAGATCTTCAATAAAATTTCTGTGTCAATTGATGCTTCTTTGAATATAGTTTGTAACCGGCTTTTACCTATACCCAACGATTCAGCGAATGTAGCTGTAGATAGATTCTTGCGCTTCATTTCTTTCCAGATCATCAGGCCAATATTAACACTCATGGATTATTGCTTTTTTATGTGAGGTTTAAATTATAGAAATTTAGGGACTGAAAAGAGTTTATTTAGTAATGATATCTGGTTTAATTCTTTATAAGTAGGACACGTGCCGGCCTCACCCCAGCACGATCCTGTGAGACGTTAATGGATTTAAAACCGAAGTTGCCGTCCGTTGATCATCCAGTAACAATTTCCGGAAGCGTAAAATAAAACGTCGCTCCATTCCCAACCGTACTTTCTGCCCACATTTTCCCTTTATGTCGCGAGATGATCTCTGCACTTAAATATAAGCCTATTCCAAAACCAGATACGTTTTGTGCAGTATTGCCTTTAACGCGGTAATAGCGATCAAATAACTTGTGCAATTCTGATTGGTTTATGCCATTGCCCTCATCTTTTACACTCACTGAAATACTACCGTCAGATCTGACAGCTTTGATGGTGACTTTTTTGTCTTTGGCATATTTTACTGCATTGCTTAAAAGGTTTGTTAAGACCGTACCAATTTTGTCATGGTCAGCAATGACCATAATCTCTTCACAGTTTATCTCGAATTCCTGAACGCCAGCGGTCAGACGAATTTCCTCTACTATTTCCAGGATCAAATTATCGAGTCTGAACTTGCTCAAGTTAAGGTGAATCTTACCGGATTCTAATCGGGAAACATTCAAAAAGCCATTGATAAGACTATTCATTTTACTCACCTGGTTTGAGGCGCGGTCAAACAACGATGCGTTATATTCGTCATTATTTTTACGTGCATTCCTTAATCCAAGTTGGGTAAATCCGCTAAGCGAGGTTAAAGGCGTTTTTAGCTCATGGCTGACCATGCCAATAAAATCATTTTTACGGATCTCATCCTCCTTAGATTCTGTTATATCGAATAGTGTTCCAACGACGGAAATGACGTTACCTTTTTCGTCAAGTTCTGCCTTTCCCGTAGAATTAAGCCATCTTCTTTTGCTTCCATCAAAAGGTTGTATCTGATAATCTTCACTGAAACTTATATTTTGGTTGATAGCTTTAGCTATTGCCTGACTGAAACGTTCCCTGTGTTCTGGTACCACCACAGCCAGAGTATGCTCGTAAGTGAGTACCTCGTCAGGCGGGATAGCATGAATTATTCGCCCTCGTGGAGATACTTCCAGCAGATCTGTAGCTACTGTGATCCGATATATACCCATGCCTGACGAATCCATTGCTAAACGTAAAGTATCACTCACCTTTTCCAGTTCAAGACGGGCAGTTACCTGCTCAGTCACATCGGCAGCCACTGTGATCATCCCATTTATCAACTGATTCTCGTCCTTAAGTGCTTCAATAGTTAGATTAACATATATTGTTTCGTCTTCTCCGAAACGATGTAATATTAATGGAATCTCGCCAGATACAAACCGTTCACCAGTTTGATAAACATGTTCCAGTATTTCCTTAAAACCCTGGCTTGCCAATTCCGGAATGACTTCAAATAGTGGCCGTTTTAAGGTGTCATCCTTTGATCTTCCCCAGTAGCTTAACATCCTGTCGTTGGCAAGTTCGATAACATGTTGAGGCCCGCGGTAGATGGACATGGCTACCGGCGCTTCGGTAAGCAAATTTCGCAGTTGTTCTTCTGCATAACCACGGGCTTTACTAATATTTATCTGTGCACGGACCTTGGTAAGTAACTCTGCAGCAGAAAAAGGCTTTATCAGGTAATCGTCAGCACCTGCTTCCAGGCCATCAATTCTTGATTCCTCTCCTGCACGTGCCGATAAGAATATAACGGGCAGGTTATAGAGTTCTTCGTCATTCCTGATATGTTTTAATAATTGCTTCCCATCCATTACGGGCATCATCACATCGCTCAGCACTAACGAAGGGCGGTTTTGTTTGATTTTTTTTAATGCCTCGCTGCCATTAGATGCAGTGTTTATGCTGAAATATGGTTCCAGCAATCGTTTAAGATAGGCACGCATATCCCCATTATCATCAACAATAAGAATATTGGTTTCCAGATTGACGGTATGATCAGGTGTGCTTACGATATCACTCGATGTCTGAGTAACTTCATCAGAGCTCCCTCTTGCTTCATCTTGTAAGAGGCTATACGCTTCACGAATAAAAGGCGCAGTTACAGTACTCATTTGCGTTTCACGGATAGATTCAACCACTTGGTTGTCTGGCAAATGTGTTTTTCCTGACGGTATTTTAACTGTGAATGTACTTCCCCGGCCTTCCAAACTGGTGACGCTGATATGGCCGCCATGAAGCTGTACCAGTTCGTGAACTAACGAAAGTCCGATTCCTGTACCTTCATGGGTTCGGCCCGCTGAGTTTTCTACGCGGTGAAAACGCTCGAACATATGTGGTAGCTCCTTTTCGGGAATACCGACACCCGTATCTGTTACACGAAGTACTGCACAATCACCTTCCTGCTGCAGGTCTACTAAGATAGTCCCTTCCAGGGTATACTTAAAGGCATTGGATAACAAGTTGAGAACTATCTTTTCCCACATCTGACGGTCGGTATAAAATTCGCCGGTTAATGTATGGCATTTGACCAGTAACTCCATCCCCGCTTTTTCTATAATAGAGCGGAAACTACTGGCAAGATCGGTGGTAAGCTCAACCAGGTCGAGTATCTGGTAAGCAGCCTGGATACGGCCCGCTTCAACACGGCTGTAATCCAAAAGATTATTTACCAGTTTCAGCAAACGCATTGCATTACGGTGAGTTGCCTCGATCTGCGCTTTTTTATGTCCATCAGACTCTGTTTGCAACAGATCTTCCAATGGACCAAGCATTAGGGTTAACGGTGTCCGGAACTCATGGCTCACATTACTGAAAAATGCAGTTTTAGAGCGATCAATTTCAGCCAGGGCTTCAGCGCGCTTTTGTTCCTGCTCATAGGCATACACATTGGAAATGGCAGTATTAAACGTGCCTTCAAGCTGGTCATAAAAATTGAGGTACGAATCGTCTAAGGCCCGGCAGGCGCTAACACCTGCGATAATAAAACCAAAAAGATCTTTCTGCCCCGAGATCCTTATCGGCAGGATCATTGCCGTATGTGGCGTTGTATCATATGGGCCGCTATGAAAATCACCAAATAATGTTTTAAGATCTTCAACCTTTAGCATTTCACCAGAATCTATAACTTGTTGCAGGGGCCATTTGCTACCATCAAATGCAACAATATCTGGTGCCAAAACAGCAGCTTCAGCAATTCCGGCAGAACTTACCAGTTTAGCTTCGGTACCTGATAACTCATAGAAAAGCATAAAAGGCACATCCAATTGATAGCTATCAAACTGCGCATTGGTTAGGTCTGCAATTTCGGTAACTGATTTGGCTTTACTAATTACTGCGCCGAGATCCTTTAATACCTGTGTACGCCTGCCCGCCAGCATCTTCTCAGTAGTTTCTGTAATGGGGTGAAAAATTCCGCCAATACCACCAGACTCATCACGGATAGGAGCAAAAGAAAACGTCATCCATGCTTCTTCAAGGTAACCGTATCGTTCCAGAAACATACGCTGATCGGTTATATAGGTACCTTCTCCCTGTTGTCCGCGGGTAAATTTGTCGCCAACAACTTCCAATGCAGATTCCCAGCAGACACGAAAATTCATACCCATAGATTGGGGATGCATTTCGCCACAAATAGGCCGGTAACTATCATTATAGATCTGAATGGTTTCGGGACCCCAGGCTATTAATATTGGGAAGGTAGATGAAAGACATAAACTTACTGAAGTGCGCAAACTTTGCGGCCAGCTTTCCGTTGGGCCTAAGGCTGTTTTTGACCAGTCCATGCTGCGGATCAGCTTGCCCATTTCGCCTCCGCCTGATAAAAATTGTTCACTGCTTTCAGTCACCTCTATTAACATCGCTTAATTTGAATGTGGTAAAGATAAGGTTTTGAAACATTCGGAAACAATGCCGCTGGCGTATTCTATTCGATGAAAAAAACAGTATTTATCTATACAAATAGCTACCATGCTTTAAGATAATCAATTATCTGACGAAGTTCAAGGTGTTAAAAGATGTTGGCGCTTACAATAATCCCAAATGTGCGAGCAATTCAGTTGTTGCGGCTCTACCTGCACGGTTAGCACCTACCGTAGATGCAGAAGGACCATAACCTACCAAATGAATCCGGGGATCTTTCACAACTTGTGTTGCCAATCTTCCTCCCATGAGTATTCCGTCATTTTCTTCACGCAACATTAAGGGCGCCAGATGATCCAATCCGCTGCGGAACCCGGTGCACCACAAGATGACGTCGGCGTAAATGTGGTGGCCATCTGCCCATTTAACACCTTTTGTAGTAATTTCGCTGAACATCGGTTGACGGTTAAGCACGCCGCGCGCTTTCATCTTCTCAATTGCCGGAGTCATTGGAATGCCGGTAACTGAAACAATGGATCCCGGTGGTAGTCCCTGCCTTACACGATCCTCTACTTTTTGCACTGCGGCCCTTCCGGTTTCTTCCAACCATGGCCCTTCGCGAAAGTTGGGCTCATTTCGAGTTACCCAGGTGGTGGAGGTCAGCATCGAAATTTCATCAAGAAGCTGAATAGCAGATATACCTCCTCCTACAATAACTACATGTTTTCCCACAAAGTTATTAGCAGATTGATAATCTTTAGTATGTAGTTGGATGCCTTCAAAAAGCTCTGATCCAGGATAAGATGGAATATACGGAGACTCCCAGCTGCCCGTTGCATTGATGATACCTCTGGCAGAAAACAATCCGTGATCAGTCTCTATGCGAAATCTGTCTCCCCGGTTGCACACAAGATTGGTTTTGACCGGCCGATAGACATGGAGGTCAAATTTCTTCTCGTACGCGGCGAAGTATTGTGGAACAGCGGTGCTTGCTCTAACATCAGAAGCCTGAGTATCTATGGTGCTGGAGAAGGAGAGGCCTGGTAAGTCATGTACACCATTTACGGTGCTGAGTGTGAGCGATGGCCACCTGTACTGCCACGCTCCGCCAGGCTGGGGCGACTGGTCTACTATGACAAATCCACGGCCTTCAATAAGCCCCTGCTGCTTGAGATAATAAGCTGATGAAAGTCCGGCCTGGCCCGCTCCAATGACAATAATGTCAGTTTTAAATATCAACTCTGCTGCGGTGTTCTTTGATTCTGGCATTATAATATGCTTTTATACGAAGCAAATTAACTTTAATAATGTCAGATCGCAATACCTTTTGTGTTATCTTTCCCCATCCAGCCTGAGCTGGTATGCTTAAAATTATCTGGAAACTTGAGGCCGTAACCCAGCATACGGTCAAACGATGAGTGCGCGGCCAGTAGTAAACCGCCGGTAATCAGGATATCAATGTGCATGAACAACCCTGTAGCGACCAGAGCCAGTGCAATGGCACGGTGATGAAATAAGTTGTATGTAAGAGCCCCTATACGAGAGTTAAACAGGTAACCGGCCATGGATAGATCCGGACTAAAAAACAGTAATACCCAAATCCAAAGGGGCAAACCGAGATTATACATTGATAAGAAATAAATAGCAAGTGCTGTTATCGCAGCTTCTTCAACATTGATGATGATATTCATCGCTTTTTCCTGTTTCATGACGTTAGTTTTTGATTAGGTCAAACATAGGAGCGAAACAGGAGGTATGCTCTTGACAAAAGTCAAGAAACCATTTTCCTTCGAATCCTGCTAAAAGTTCGGGAGTCATGCCCAACATAGAAGCCAGGTATTGTAGGGGTACCTGATTAAAGAGTTCCCGGTTCTGATCGAACAGTTTATGATAGCGCTCTTCGGCCGACATAGAGATAAGGTCGAACACACGGTTCTCTAACATAACGAAACACTTACCCATGAACATTTTTTCAAACTCGTGCCATTTGGGTACCAGCTTCCCCATCATAAGATAGCCTTCGTAAGTAATTGTAAACAGGCGCATGTCAGTCAGTGCCTGCATATTGAATCGCGAAGTATTACGGAACATGAAACCTTGAACATCCGTTACAAAAAATCCTGTCGTACCTATCCATTGTGTAACTTCTCTTTCAGGCAGATTAACATATACCCTTAAAATGCCAGTTTCTATAAAACTAAGCTTATCGCAAAACTTACCTGATCGTAAAAAATAATCCCCTTTATCGAGGGTCTCGGTTACAAAAAGTCCGCTCACTCGCTGACAATCAACCGGACTGATGCCGAAGTGGTGATGAATATAACTTTCAAGCTCGTTCATTGTAGGTATATTTAATGATGTAGACAAATATTTGTAAATTAATTATAAATATTTGATTTCTTTATTCTTATTTGTAGTTGTGATATTAAAAAAGAAGCAAACATATGATAATCATTTGGAGAGGTTACGGGTTTTTAGTGCCGTTTATTGCCGCTGCGATAATAGTGCCTGTTAGTGTAGTCACATGGCAATTGTTTCCTACTAGTATATTTTTAGGCCCATGCATTGGTAGTTTTGCCGCGGCGGCTGCAATTTGGTTTCTTGGTAAAAAGTTTAATTCGTCTGCAAAAAACAGGATCATGATTGATAAGGCAAGTGGCCAGGAATTTCTGTTTAAGCCAAATCATTCCTTATTTTTTATTAAGATGCAATACTGGGCATATGTAGTTGGCGCCGCTGGCATCTTCCTTTTACTAGGGGCGATAATAAAAACATAAACGATGTTTAATATTAGTAAGCTGTTTTAGTGCGACAGGGGGGGATAAACATTATCTGGCCTCCGTTTTATTTGTTATTTTTGAAAGATAAAACTAAGGGAGGGTAAATGATATTCAAATTCCTGAGGCGTAACCGTTCTATTTTCCTTTATGGAACATCCCTGGCTATTTTATTATTATTCATTAAATGGCTGGAATGGCGCTTAGTAGTTATAGATTATACTTTTGAACTTTACGCAGGCGCAATTGCTATACTCTTTACCGGGCTGGGGATTTGGTTGGCGAATAAGCTTACCCACCCAAAAACGAATACTGTAGTTATAGAAAAACAAGTGCTGGTTGAAACCCAGCATTTTGTATTGAACGAAGCTGAACTTGCCCGACTTCGCCTGAGCAAGCGTGAGCTTGAAGTATTGCAATTGATGGCTGAGGGACTAAGTAACTTGCAGATCGCGGAGCAATTATTTATTTCATTAAATACGGTTAAAACCCATTCGTCTAAAATATTTGATAAGTTGGAGGTGCAGCGCCGTACGCAGGCTGTTGAAATGGCAAGAAAACTGAAAATTATACTTTAATACTTTAGTGTGAAACATGATGTTTTATTTCAAATCACCCTAAAGTATGAGTGAATTTATGTGCTGATATCTCAATTTTACAGCCTAAACTTTAAGCAAAAATCAGATGAAAAAAAATGTACTTGTCTACGGCCTGATATCGGGCATTTGTGTGGCCACCTTTATGTCTTTTTCCGTCGCATACTGTTACTCCAAAAACTCTTTTGATGGTAGTATGCTCCTGGGATATACGGCGATGCTGCTGTCCTTCTCCCTCATTTTTGTAGGTGTTAAAAATTACCGCGACCAGCAAAATGGGTCTGTTATTAGTTTTGGGAAAGCTTTTCTAATGTCTTTATACATGGCTCTGATTGCCTCAACTTTATACGTCATTGGCTGGATGATCGCTTATTATAATTTCTTTCCAGATTTCATAGAAAATTTGGCGTCCTATCAACTGAGTCCGGCTAAAGTTAGTAAAATGACTGCGGCTGAAGTTGCTGGCATTCGTGAGCAAATGGCAAATTTTAAAATTTGGTATGCTACACCATTTGGGGTAGCGGCAGCTACGTATATGGAAATATTACCTGTTGGAATTATTGTGTCCTTGATTACCGCACTAATTTTGAAGCGAAAAGCGCCGGGAAATTAATATGAACCTTATTTCCCGCTACACCTTTTGCTGCAATAGCGAACTTCGTCCCAGTTTTTCTCCCATTTTTTTCGCCAGGAAAATGGCCGGTTACATACGGGACAAATTTTGATTGGCAGGTTTTGTTTCTTAACGCCTTTCATTATCTTTTAATAAAGGTACAATTTATAGTAGGCCATGCTGAATACAATATTTATGCCTGCTCTATTGAAGGTACTGTTTATTATAGGTGAACAGTCACATTGACGGAGGGGGGTGGGAAATACAATTATACACCGAACCATCTTTAAAATATCTACAGATCTTAAGAATTATCTTTATCTTTTACCTACTGCAGTACTTGTGCTCAATAAATGTTTAAAACAATAAACAGTTGGCGAACTATGAAGACCGAAATGAGAACGATAATTTTATTAATAGTGCTCTTAGCCCTAACCTTGCTCAACGCAGCCGCACAGAGTACCTCATGGAAATTTGCCCATGTTTCTGATACGCATATTGGTAGCGATACAGCTGAGGAAGACCTAAGACGCACGGTTAAAGACATCAATGCAGATCCTGACCTTCAGTTTGTAGTGATATCAGGAGATATCACCGAATTTGGATCTGATACCGAGCTTCGACTGGCAAAATCGATCTTCGATGGACTGAAAAAGCCCTGGTACATTGTTCCGGGGAACCACGATATGAACTGGTCTGAAAGCGGCGGCAATAGCTTCAGGAAGGTTTTTGGATCAGAGACCTTTGCCACAAAACACAACGGTGTCCTGTTTCTGGGAACAAACTGCGGCCCAAATATGCGGATGAGCCCGGGACAGGTACCGAGGGAAAACCTGGTTTGGCTGGATTCAGTTATGAAAGTGACCCCGATAACCACCCCAATTATATTTGTGAACCATTACCCGCTGAATTCTTCTTTAAATAACTGGTACGAGGTGATGGACAAGTTGAAAACGCACAATACTCAGCTGATATTATGCGGGCATGGCCACAGCAACCAGCATTATAATTTTGAAGGAATTCCCGGAATAATGGGCCGTTCTAATTTAAGGGCAAAGGATTCTGTTGGAGGATATAATATAGTGACTATGAGAGAGGATTCGGTCATATATAACGAAAGGGCACCAGGAATAATTACTAAGTCGGTTTGGACAAAGGACAGGCTTTTTAAGCACGATTTTACAAAGAAATATCCCCGGCCATCTTTTGAGGTAAATAAACGCTTTCCTGCTGTAAAAATTGTTTGGAGCCTGACGGACAATAATGATATAGGCGCCGGAATGGCTATTACAGATAAAATGGTGATGGTAACCAATACCGGAGGTTGGGTTAAAGCCTATAATACACTGGATGGGAAAGTTTTGTGGTCGGTAAAAACAAGAGGCAAGGTTTATAGTACTCCTTCTGTTGCAGGTAATATGGTAGTAGTGGCCAGTACAGATAGCTACTTATATGGCATCAACAAAACAACGGGCAAGCTCAAGTGGAAGGCGGCGACTGGTAAACCACTAGTTGCCTCGCCTGTGATTAAAGGAAATAAAGTCTTTTGCGGAAGTGCTGACGGACATTTCAGATGTTATGAACTTTCTTCGGGAAGGCTAAAATGGGATTTTAAGCAGGTACCCGGATTTGTGGTGACCAGGCCGTTATTATACAATGGACGCATTTATTTTGGCAGCTGGGGCAACCAATTGTTTGCACTGGACCAGCAAACGGGTGTAGCAGTGTGGAAGTGGAATGACGGTTATTCGAACCGGATGTTTTCGCCGGCTTCGTGTGTACCAGTTGCTACTGGAAACCGTTTGTTTGTGGTAGCCCCCGACAGGTATATGACTTGTTTTAATGCATCCACAGGTGAGGTCATCTGGCGCAAGGGTAATCCTGATATAAGGGTGAGAGAATCTATGGGGCTATCGGCCGACAGTAGTCTGGTTTATGTGAAAACGATGGATGGTGATGTGCTTGGAATGTCTGCCATGGCAGATACCATGGATATCAAATGGAAAGGTGCTCAAAATATGGGTTATGATATTTCGCCCTCTGTTGTTCAGGAACATGAGGGACTGGTGTTTGCACTTTCCAATTCAGGAATGATCTATGCTTTTAACCGCAAAGACGGCTTGTTGGCGTGGATGTACAAAGTGTCTAACTGTTTGGTTAACCCAATCAGTTTTTTAAAAGACAGGAAACTGATTGTAACTACGATGGATGGCAAGATTGTTTGTTTGGAGTATTAATACTACCTTCAATCTGGCAGTGATTTAATCATGCTTTAAACAAAATCCGAAAATAATTTACTTCATGAATTTAAAACGCTTCTCATCGAAAATAATTGTAGTTGCTTCCGTCCTTATCGGCCTTTATCCCTTGATTTATTATATAATAGATATGCGGAACCAAGGACTTTTGCAATCTAAACCACGTGAATTGATAGATAACAACATTTGGTATGCTTTATTTTATGTTCACATTACCTTTGGAGGCGCTGCACTACTGATTGGTTGGAGCCAGTTCAATATAGCATTTCGTAACCGTTCTGTGAAGACGCATCGTTTAGTCGGGAAGGTTTATATTGTTTCTGTGTTGCTGAGCAGTTTAGCTGGTTTATTTGTTGCATTTTTTGCTACTGGCGGTTTAATCACAGCAATAGGGTTTGGATCACTTGCCGTGCTCTGGTTTGTTAGTGCCCTAAAAGCCTATACATCAATCAGGAAAAAGGATTTCATTGCGCACGAGTATTGGGCCATCCGAAATTATGCACTTACATTTGCGGCAGTAATGCTGCGGATTTATCTGCCACTTCTAATTATGATGTTTCATGGAGATTTTCTACCTGCCTATCGTATTGTTGCCTGGCTGTGCTGGATACCCAACCTTCTTGTTGCAGAGCTAATCATTTATAACAAGTCTAAAATTTCTGTCAGACCTATGGACGTAAGACATCTCTGATGACCATGCTTCGCTAGAAGGTTATTAATAGCTGAACACAAAAGAAACATATTAGAAATGCCGATAAGATTGCTGATACTACCTACAATTTATCTAAGTCTTTTGCTTTTGACCGTTGTCATGTGTTTTATGAAGAACGAATGGGCAATGGAGCACAAAAGAAAATTGATCAATATTAATTTAATTCTGCTGCTAGATTTATCAATATTCAATTTATGGGGCATGTTGCTAGATAGGCTAATTTTTATAGCTTTTCTCGTGACGGCATCTGTAATATTTGCACTTTATAGAAAGACGTTGCAAAGTTGGCAAAAGATATATTATGGTTTGTTCATATTTTATCCATTGCTTTCACCTTTAACGTTTTTCATGGACAGAATTTTACGATTTTCGGGTTAAAACGTATCTTGTGTGATACGTTTTAACCCGAAAAAACTGCCATAGAGCAGACCTTGTATTTATTCGTCTTTTACTACTACAAACCAGCTTGACACATATGCAGTAAAAGTACCAAACAATCCGACTCCCGCAGTCATTAATACAGCTGCGATTATCCGGCCTTCCATTGTTACCGGATATTTATCTCCATATCCTACAGTTGTGATGGTAACATAGGCCCACCAAATAGCGTCTTCGGCAGATTTTATATTGCTGTTCGGATCTTTCTCGACTTGAAGAATTGCAATTGATGAAAATATGATTAACAAGATAGCCAATAAGGTTACTGATGTAAAAGCGCCTTTTGCTTTATTCCTGAAAACGTATTTAACAAACATCTGCGTGGATCTGAATGCCCGGATGAGTCGTAATAACCGGATTAGCCTAAGAATTCGACCGGCCCGTAAATAGCTGACGGCTGGTATACTAGAAATTAAGTCAATCCAACCCCACTTCATAAACGCTAGTTTATTTTCCGCTTTGTAACAACGGATGCAAAACTCGGCGAAAAAGAAGACACAGATCGTATTGTCAATGTATGTTAGAAGTGTTGATGTTTCTGCTGGGAGTTTAAACACGGTGTCAGCGAGTATTGCCAGTAGGACATATATAGATAATACAAATACTACAAGGTTTAGTAACCCAAGTTGATTTTCATTTTTAGAATTTATAGTCATGAGGCGTTATGAGAATATTGAGAGGTTCACTAAATGTAATCACTATATGTTAGATTCTTGCACTACAACCACCGCACGACTCTTTTTCTATAGTATCTAAAACGCTGCTAAAAGTGCTTTCACGAGAGAAATTTCTTTTCCCAGTAATTGAATCGCATTGTTTTCATGAGGGGGATACGGTCTAGAGTATCTAGGTCGATCTTCAGTATTGCTTAAAATCTACGCTGAGCTTTAGATGTAATATCATGCTTACAATGATCAGAAAGGCAGTGATTAGAAATAAGGGATAAATACCAGGTTGCGGTCAGGTTAAGTTCAAAGAATCTTAATACGGATTGGCCCTTTGATGTGGTTAACGTCAATCGGTATCCCTTTTTGTGTGATGACGACTACGCCTTGAGTATGCAGGTCAATCGCCACATCAACTACCTCTTTCATATGGTTGCGCCAATCATTAGGAAAAAGCATGCGTGCAATTTCTGATGGACACGTACTTTTGTCGGTGCCACGTTGGGTAGCGACCGACAAAATGGTTGTAAGTATATCTGTTTGCGGTTCCATTTAGGTTTGCCACATAAAGAGAGCAATCGCCTTAATTGTTTGGATGCCCAGATGAAAAAGCATTGGTCTTTCGTGATGATTGATCTCAACGAATATTTTTTCTTATCCTGCTCAATGATTGCTGAGTGATCCCGATATAAGAAGCAATATGCGAAAGTGGAATCCGATTGATAAGACCAGGGAAATGTTCAATGAACGATAGATAGCGGGTAGTTGCATCTTCAGAAACCAGTGGGCTCCTTCTTTCGATAGTTTTTAACAAACAATTTTTTATGATTAGCCCTGTGATTGCTTGCCAGCCAACAATTGTATTTCCTATCTCGTCCCAGTCTTTCTTTGAAAAGATAAGCATTTTACAATCGGTCACTGCCTGGATATACTCTGAAGCCACCATTTGGGACTCAAATCTTTGCTGGTCCGAAACAAAACTATTCTCGTCAATAAAGTATTGAGTAATATCTTCGCCTTTATTATTATAATAGCAGAAACGGACGACACCTTCAATAATGAATCCAACGTACCTGGGGATCTTTCCTGCTTCCGAGAAATATTCCTCCTTATGAAGTTTCAGGGTTTTTGCTTTGCTCATAATAAAATCTGTTTGCTGCTTATTCAGATTCCCAAACTGTAATATGTAATTGACGAACTCTTGCATAGGTTAAATTTCGGGTTTATTGTTGGTTCTTCATTTACCATTTGGTAAATAAAGACAGTCAGTTACTTGTTATATTTGATCTTGGCAAACACTGACCGCTAATTGGGATACAAGAAACAGCGATCTGGTTAATCTGCCATGATGTGTTAGCAATAAATTTGTTCTACATCTAAGCATAGCATAAATTGAACAATACGATGAATAAAACCATTTTTATTACAGGAGCATCCACCGGCATGGGTAAAGCGACGGCTATATATTTTCAGGAAAAAGGCTGGAACGTCATTGCAACGATGCGAAATCCAGATAAGGATACGGAACTGAACCAACTTGAAAATGTTACGGTGTTACCACTTGACGTTACTGATCTGAAGCAAATTGAAAACGCTGTATCAAAGGCTATTGCTATTCATCCGGTAGATGTTGTATATAACAACGCCGGTTACGGACTGATGGGTGCGCTGGAAGCTTTAAGCGATGATCAGCTATTGCGGGAGATCAATACTAATCTATTAGGCGTGATAAGGGTTACTCAAGCTTTTATACCTCATTTTAGGGAAAAGAAAAGAGGTGTTTTCATTAGTACAACTTCAATGGGCGGACTGTTAGCTTTTCCTTTACATTCGATTTATCATGCCGCAAAGTTCGGCGTTCAGGGCTGGTCAGAAAGTATGTCCTATGAATTGGGGCTGCATAATATCAGGATCAAAACGGTTGCTCCCGGAGCCGTAAATACAGATTTTTTAGGGAGGTCACTGGAAAAAGCGCTGCACCCAGCCTATAAGGAATTAGAGGACAAGCTATTTGCGGCAACTGAAAGTATGATGTCTAAAGGGGTACCCCCTGAGCGGATCGCTGAAGTTGTGTATGAAGCTGCAACTGACGATAAAGATCAGGTCACTTATATCGCTACGGACGATGCTAAAGCAGCGTATAAAAGGCGTTTGGAAATCGGCAGTGAGGCATCAAGAATAGAAATCAGGAAACAAATTTTAGGACACTGATTAGTAACAGGCAGTCCGGATACAAGAGCTGCCTGTTATTATTTGTATATTGCTTTAACTAATGATGAGAGTTATCAATTCCATATCAGATAAACATCGGCTGCTATCTTTGCCAGGCCCGTTGCACCCGCTGGTCAGCGTTGTTCGGATTGCAGATATACGTGTTGTAGACGATTCGGTATGGGAGCGCTTTTCTCTGAATTTTTACTGCATTTCGTTGAAGCGTAACGTTAAAGGCAAAATGCAATATGGTCAGCAGTCTTATGACTATGATAAAGGGGTAATGACCTTTATTGCTCCAAGGCAGGTGCTGGCCCTTGATGCACCTCCAAGTTATGAAAAAGGGGAGGATGCCGGATATGCCTTGTTTTTTCATCCGGATTTTATTTGCAACCATCCCCTGGCAGCGAAGATCAAAACTTATGGCTTTTTCTCTTACACCGTTAACGAGGCACTTCATTTATCTGAAAAGGAGGAAAAGAACATCGCCGGGATTTTCGACAGAATTGACCAGGAATACCAGCACATTGACAAACATACACAGGAGGTTATTATCTCAATGATCGAGTTATTGCTGAATTACAGCAACAGGTTCTATGAGAGACAGTTTATTACGCGTAAATCGGTGAATCATGATATGCTGACAAGGATGGAGCAATTGATGAACAATCATTTTAACAGGGATGAGGGCCTTAAAGCGGGCATACCCACTGTTGAATATTTCGCATCCCAGCTTAACCTTTCACCACATTATTTCAGTGACCTGCTAAAATCGCTGACAGGGCAAAGTGCACAACAGCATATCCAGGAAAAACTGATCGAAAGGGCGAAGGAATATTTGACAGTTACAGATCTGTCTGTCGCAGAAATTGCGTATCAGTTAGGTTTTCAATATCCGCAATCCCTGAATAAGCTATTTAAAAAGAAAACCAACACCTCACCTCTGGAATTCCGTAAACAGTTTAACTAATTTCTTGGGTTGCGGCATGAACAGCAGAGAAGAGGGGGCGCATTATAAAACATAACGCTGCCGTTTGATACGGCTTATTGTGTCCTTGAAACCCTTTCTGCATTGGATCTGCAGAAAGGGTTTTTTGTAAATATATAGTTATTGATACTGTTTACTTCAGGTAAGCCCCGATTTTTGTGTTCACGTCTGCGCCTCTCAGGTCCTTTGCGATCACATTGCCCTTGGGATCAAGCAGAACATTTTGCGGAATGGCTGTGATACCATAACGAACGGCAACCTCGGTTTTGAATCCTTTAACATCGCTCACCTGTATCCATGGCATCTTATCAATTTCTACTGCCTGGAGCCAGC
>Ga0247815_10001263_pt1 | contig 19502 bp, 14 predicted proteins | sample UWRJL194509B1_FD_181014 | JGI IMG/M metagenome (GOLD analysis project Ga0247815, IMG submission 181014) | Plant litter microbial communities from Arlington Agricultural Research Station in Wisconsin, United States - UWRJ-L194-509B-1 | ecosystem: Environmental > Terrestrial > Plant litter >...
ATCGTTATTTAGTGCCTTAAGCATTTCTAACCCCGCAGCCATAGCCAGCGGATTGCCCGATAATGTTCCGGCCTGGTATACCGGCCCTACAGGCGCGAGGTAATTCATGATCTCGTTACGGGCAGCAAAGGAACCTACCGGCAGCCCTCCGCCTATTACTTTGCCAAAAGCCACGATATCTGCTTTTACATTATAAAGTTCCTGAGCACCACCTTTTGCAAGCCTGAAGCCCGTCATTACCTCATCAAATATCAATAATGTGCCATTGGCATCGCAAACCTCGCGCAAGGCTTCAAGAAAACCTTTAGCCGGTGGTATGCAGCCCATATTGCCTGCAACAGGCTCTATAATTATAGCAGCAATTTCATTAGGGTTTGCAGCAAACAGGTCTTTTACATTTTGCAGGTCGTTGTAGGTAGCCAGCAACGTATCTTTAGCCGTGCCCTGTGTTACGCCGGGGCTATTAGGCGACCCGAAGGTTACCGCACCACTACCCGCCTGTATAAGGAACGAGTCGGAATGGCCATGGTAACAACCGGCAAATTTTATAATTTTTTCGCGGTTTGTAAAACCCCTCGCCAGGCGTACCGCACTCATACAGGCCTCTGTACCCGAGTTTACAAAACGTATTTTATCTATATTAGGCACCATGCTAACTGCAAGTGAAGCTATCTCAGTTTCAAGGGCTGTAGGCGCACCAAAAGAGGTTCCTTTTTGTGCCCTTTCTACAATAGCATTTACTACAGGCTCGTAAGCATGGCCTAATATCATAGGACCCCACGAGTTAATGTAGTCTATGTAGCGATTACCGTCTTCATCATACAAATACGGCCCTTTAGCTTCTTTAATAAATATGGGAGTCCCTCCTACCGATTTAAAAGCGCGTACCGGAGAGTTTACACCCCCGGGAATTACTTTTTCTGCTTCGGCAAAGAGCTGGCTGCTGCGTTGATATATCATTGTTTTATTTTACTTTTAGTACCTGGCCAATGGATATTGCATTGCCCGACAAGCCGTTTAATTGTATAAGCTCGTCTACGGTCATATTATTTTTTTTAGATATAGAATACAGGGTGTCGCCTTTAAGAACCGTATAAGACGATCCTGATGCTGCCACCGGGGTATTAGTGCCTTTAGAGGGCTCCTGAACTGTGGGTGCCGGTTTTTTAGTTGTATTTACAACGGCAGGCGCGGGTTTAGGTTCTGCCACTGGTTTAGGTGCCTGAGTATAATCATTACCTAAAACCTCAGCATCATATTTAGCAAGGTCGTAACGCTCAATAAGGCCTATTAGTTTTTCCGGATATTTAGGGTCTGTAGCATAACCAGCCGCCCTTAAACCTTTTGCCCATGCTTTATAGTCATCTTTTTCAAGCTTGAACAAAGCAGCATAACGCCCCCTCGAAGTAAGGAATAGTGAGTGATCATCAAAAGACTCTGACGCTAATTTATATTTACGGAAACATTCCTGTTCAGAGTCATCATCATGATATACCTTATCTCCTGTCCAGTCATTGTGGCATTTTATACCAAAGTGGTTGTTGGCATTAACACATAATGTACCCCTGCCCGCTCCAGACTCTAAGATGCCCTGTGCCAATATAATACTTGCCGGTATACCATACTTTTTCATATTGTTTTTAGCAACATAATCGTATTTTGACACATATTCTTTAACCTGGTCTGAATATACCATGGTTTTAGAAGTAGACTCCAGCACCTCCGACGAGCGCGTTTCGCTACCGGCAGTTGCAGTTTTAGATGGTTTAGTTTTTTTGGGGGTCCTGTTTTTTACAACACCGTTTTTTGTAGTCTGAATTTTTGGTTTAGTACTGCCGCAGCCCATTATAAGGCCCAGCAAAACAAAAGCTAAAATTTTTTTAAGCATGCTCTCACGTTTTAATTGTGGGTAGTTTTTTTCGCGTTAGTTCCCTGTTCATTCCTGCTACACCCTGCAAACCACCGGTGTGAATAAGCAATATATCAGAATTTTGAGGAAAATAACCCTGATTAACAAGGTCTATAACGCCAAAAAACAACTTCCCCGTATATACAGGGTCTAAAAGGATACCGGCAGTATCATAAAAATGATTCATAAAAGCTATCAGCTCCTGCGATACTTTACCGTAACCACCAAAGTGATAGGCTTCTGCCAGTTCCCAATTGCCCTTTCGCGCAAATTTACAAATATCATCGGATAATCCTGCACCTTTTAACGCCGGAAACCCAATTACTTTTTGGTGCGGCAGTGCCGAATTGATGATTCCTGATATAGTGCCCCCCGTTCCCACTGCGCAGCAAACATGGGTAAAGGCAGCATCATCGTTATTTAATATCTCTTCGCAACCTTTTACCGCAAGCGCATTTGTACCACCTTCGGGCACCAGGTAAAAATCGCCAAATTGTTTTTTCAGGCTTTCAATGTATAAAGTATCGGTTTTATTTCGGTAGGCTTCACGGTTAATAAATTCAAGCCGCATACCACAATCCTTTGCAAAAGATAAGGTAGGGTTTTCATCAATTTTGTCAGCCAACTCTTCTCCGCGAATAATGCCAATAGTGTTAAAACCATATTCTTTTCCGGCGGCTGCCGTAGCTGCAATATGGTTGCTGAATGCCCCGCCAAAAGTTAGCAGGCAGGTTTTACCATCAGCTTTTGCCTGAAGTATGTTATATTTTAATTTTCGGAATTTATTTCCCGAAATATGCGGGTGCAACAGGTCTTCGCGCTTAACAGTGAGCCGAATATTATTAGGGAAATCGATTAAAACGGGCTGATTCATACCGCAAATTAACACAAAAAATAAAGACTGTAACGCTTCTGATTTAAAATACATTACTGCTATAACATTGTATACCTAAAGTATCGTGAATGTTAATTTGTTGTATCTTTGTAGCCTGAATAATCTCATGAAGATGATGGAAGATGAACAAAATATAAGAGGCCCTCTAATAGCTAAAATATCTTTTCATAAAGTATTAGAAGCATTAGAAGAAATAGCAGAATCTGACGTTGATTACCGCTCCGATTATGCAAAGGCATTATTACGCCATACCGCGCCCTTTCCTGAACTGCGCGATGGCATTACCGATTTATCATTACTGGATAAACACGAACCGCTGATAAGGAACCTTCTGGCAGATCTTTTCCCTACGGCACTTACCAACAACGAAATTAAAGCTGCAGCAATACCCTTTTTTAACTTTACATTTAACCATACTGCACGGTTTAAAAAAATACTTGCAAACGCAGGAGAAGACTTTGATATGGAAATTCGTAATTTTGATGACCATCAATTTTACGTGTTTTGCTGCTGCCTTATACTTAATGACCACTACGGTTGCCATCTTGATATTAGTAAGCCCCTGTTTTATGATATACCCGATGCTGATGGTATAATGAAACATTACCGCATATTATACAACGGCGACTTTCTTGATTTTATACCTACAGATAAAGCAGTTTCTCTTACTCCCGAAGACATTAGCAAGCTGATAGATAACTTTGATAACCTTGACCTGTGGAAAGAAAAATTCCCGGAAGGCAGCTGGATATCTAAAGGGTTTGGTATTGTATCATTATTTGATGCCACTACAGAGAGTGCTATATCTAACCTTAAAAGCAGCCTGCTTGTAAGTGACGAGCTCAAAGAGGTTAAAAAGGCAAATTTTGAAAATATCTTTCGCAGTATTTACAGGATACCCGATCTTAAAATAGGCTTTACCGAAATAAATGTTGAGGATAACGTATTTAAAATTGCGCCTTTTAAAGACATTAAAAGCCACATTTTAGTAGAGAACAAGGAAATGAATTGCGGCAGCATGTTTTGCACATCTACGTTACAACAGCTTATAGATGAGCGCAAATATATAATTATAAGCGATGTTGAGCTATTTATACAGGAACATCCGGATGATACTGCATTTGCAGGACACCTGCTTTCTCAGGATATAAGGAGCTGCATACTTGCGCCAATTATTAAAAACGAAAAGTTTTATGGTTTTATAGAACTTGTTTCGTCGCGCCCTAAAGAGCTTAATAGTATTAATGCTATCAAACTTGCTTATGTATTGCCTTTTCTTACAGATACCATAGAGCGTTATTACTCTGAACTGCAAAATGAGGTAGATGCAATTATCCAGAACGAATATACTGCCATACACCATAGCGTGTACTGGAAATTTAGGGAAGAAGCCCTGGCGCACGTACACTCTAAAAACAACAATCAGGCATTTAAAGAAATTGTTTTTAAAGAAGTATATCCGCTGTATGGCCAGATAGATGTAAAGGGATCGTCTACCGCGAGGAACGACTCTACAGAGAAAGACCTTATTTTACAAACAGATAAACTGCTTAGCCTGTTCAGGTTTATTTTTAAACAGGAAAAACTGCCCCTTATAGAACAGCACATTTATGAGCTTGAAAATATAGAGGAAGGACTAGGCAAAGAACTAAAAGCAGATACCGAAGCTACGATACAAAACTACATTATAAACGAAGTGCACCCTGTTTTACAGCACTTTGATTCGGCCAACAGTGAAATTCACCAAAAAATTGCTGATTACTTTGGTACGCTCGATTCTAAAGTTAAAATGGTGTATGAAAGCCGTAAGGATTTTGACGACACGCTGTCAATTATCAATAAACAATTGGCTGCCGTACTCGACGAAAAGCAGAAGGAAGCACAGGCATTTTTTCCGCATTACTATGAGCGTTTTAAAACCGATGGTGTAGAACACAACCTTTACATTGGCGCATCTATATCGCCTAAGCATGCTTACAACCCGCTTTACCTTAATAACCTTAGGTTATGGCAATTGCAGGCTATGTGCGAAATGGAAAATGAATACTACAAGCTTAAACCTACGCTGCCTTATGAGCTCGATGTAACATCGCTTATACTGGTATTTAGCACACCAATATCTATACGTTTCCGTATGGACGAGAAGCGTTTTGATGTAGACGGAACTTATAACGCACGTTATGAGGTAGTTAAAAAACGCATCGATAAATCGAATATAAAAGGTACAAACGAACGTATTACACAAAAAAACAAGATAACCATTGTATACACCCAGAAAAAAGAAGAAATGGAGTACCGCAGGTATATACAGCTACTTCAACATAAAAACATGCTGGGCAATGTAATAGAAAGTTTTGATGTAGAAGACCTGCAGGGTGTAACCGGCCTTAAAGCATTGCGTGTTGCAGTAACGTATAATAATAATCAAAGGCCCGAAGGCACTTATAGCTATGATGACCTTTTAAAAGAATTACAGCATAAAGAATAACATTACTTATATATAACAACAACGGCAGCTATAAAGCTGCCGTTGTTGTTATATAGTTTAAATTAATTATTCATAAAAGCATATACAAATGCAGCTACAGATATTACAATGCCAAACATAAAAATATTATAGGTAATGCGCAGCAGGTTGTACTTTCTATTTAATACTTTACCTAAAAGGTAAAGGTCTTTTATCATGGCATTATACAGGTAGTCACGATCCTTCATCATGTCATTTATTGCCCACTCATATTCTTCCATTGGCATTTTATAAAAGTTCCCAAAGAACAGTAGGTTAACCTTGCGGTCTTCTATATCCTTACGGGTAAAAGTACCGGTTGTAACCTTGGGCCTTGTAGATAATATGGCAAACACTATACTGGTTGTGCTAAACAGCATCATAACAAATGTGGGCACAATAAGATGAGAATTAGCAGGTGCATCAAGCTTAGGTATAAGCGAGCTTAATGCAATAGATATTATAATAGCATTTACAGACAGCAATATATTAGCCTTACTATCGGCAATTTCGCTAAGGCGCGTATGATTATTAAGTGTAACCCTAAACATGGTATCTATACCCCTGTCCGGCCGTTCCTGCTTGTCATGTTTTTCTTTCTCCTTCTTTTTCTTCTTATCTTTTTTCTCTTTCACTTCTTCAATATCTTCTGCCTGCGATTGTAATCCCTCAATAACTTCTTGTAGCTGGGCAATATTTATTTCTTTAAGTGGCTGCAAAACAGTTTTGCCATATTCGGTAAAAAAGCGGTGGTTTTGCAGTAAAACTTTCCTGTTCCCCATGGCCCATTCCAGGTCGCTAAAATACCTGCCCTGCGTTTTCTTCCATTCTTCGCGTAATAGTTCTGACAGATACACATAATTAGAATCGGCAAAATGAGAACAATCAGCATCCTTAATAATTTTTTCCAACTCATTTTGGGGTTCTAATCCCAGTTGGGTAGATTTAATAAGCTGTGCAACTATAGCAGCCTTATCTGCAGGATAACCATTTTCTTTAAGGAAATCCTGTGCCATAATACTACCACGGTATTCATGCCCTTCCGGCCCCTGTAAGTATCCTGTATCATGAAACCATGCTGCAAGTACCAATAACTCGGTATCATTTTCGTTTATACCTTCAGCTTTAGCAATAATGCCTGCGTTATTAACCACGCGTAAAGTATGGTTAAAATTATGGTAAATATAATTGGGAGATAACTTATCTTTGAATAAATGAAAGACGTAGTTCTCGGCTTTTTCAACAACATCCATAGGTAGGAAAATTAACACCACCAAATTATGAAATTCTTTTGGGTTAACCGTAATACATTTGCAAATATTAAACTTTGCATCAGTCTCATTATTATGGCTTGTTTTGCCTCTTGCGCAACACATCATGCCCAGTATGGTAAAGAAGCTACAGCACTACCTGCCGATAGCGTGGTAAACAGCGAAGTAACCCACCGTTTTTACCTTGTGGGCGATGCCGGCCTGGCAACACAGCCACAGTCGCAACAACTGCTTGGCATTATAAAACAAAAGTTAGACAAAGAAAACAAAAATAGTTCGCTGTTATACCTGGGTGATAATATATACCCCCTTGGCATGCCGCCTAAGGGCCATGACGACCGTAAGGAAGCAGAAGCATCTTTAAACAGCCAGCTTGCCCTGGCAGATGGTTTTAAAGGTAAAACCTATTTTATACCCGGCAACCACGACTGGTACCACGGCCTTACCGGCCTTAAAGAAGAAGAAAAGCTGGTAAAAGAAAAGCTGGGCAAACACTCTTTTTTGCCTGATAACAGCTGTGGTATAACCGATGTTAAAATTAACGACAGCATTGTGCTAATTGCTATAGACAGCCAATGGTTTATAGAGGACTGGGACAATTATCCTACTATAAACGACGATTGCGACATTAAAACCCGCGAAGCACTTTTTACAGAACTGGAAAGCCTGCTTAATAAGAACCAGGAAAAAACCATTATAATTGCCATTCACCATCCGCTTATGAGCAATGGCTCGCACGGCGGCGAACTTGCATTACGCAAAGAGATTTTCCCGCTTAAATATAAATTCCCAATGCCGGTTATTGGGTCGCTAATGAATTTAATACGCAACACCGGCGGGGTAGTATCTCAGGATGTGCAAAGCAAGGTATACACTACATTATCTAAAAGGATCAGGGCACTTATACAGGATAAAAATAATGTTGTAATAGTATCCGGCCACGACCATAACCTGCAGTTTATCCGTAAGGATAACATTAACCAGATTATTAGCGGATCCGGCTCTAAAGTTGAAGCTGCAAGGGTAAAATATCCCGAAGACTTTAGCTATGGAGGCACAGGCTACGCAATGTTAGATGTGTATAAAAACGGACTTGCCAAAGTATCGTATTTTAAAACAGTTCCCAATGGCGAGGAAAAGATATTTGAAAAAGTAATGCTGCAAAAGCCAGAGGTGGTTATTAAGCAGTATCCTGATACTTTCCCGGCAACAACACAGGCATCTGTATATACGGCAGACATGACTAAAAAGAGCGGCTTTTACCGTTTTCTATTTGGCTACCATTACAGCAGTTATTATAGCACCAGCATTACTGTGCCAATAGTTTCGCTGGATACACTTCACGGCGGCTTAACCCCGGGAAGGACCGGCGGCGGGCATCAGTCTAATTCGCTTAGGCTAATAGATAAAGATGGCAAAGAATATGTTATGAGGGGCTTAAAAAAGAGCGCAACGCGTTTTTTACAATCGGTAGCATTTAAAGATCGTTATGTAGGCGATGATTATGAAAACACATCTACAGAAAAATTCCTGATGGATTTTTATACCACGGCGCATCCTTACACTCCTTTTATTGCAGATAATCTTGCCGAAACTGCGGGTATATTTCATACTAACCCTGAGCTGTATTACATACCTAAACAAAATGTGCTTAAAGAGCATAACAAAGATTTTGGCGGAGAACTGTACATGGTTGAAGAGCGTCCTACCGACGAGTTTAAAAATCTGGCAAGCTTTGGTAATCCGGATGGTATAGATGGTACGGATGATGTATATAAAAACCTGCACAAGGATAAAAAATACAAAATAGACGAACGTGCTTACATAAAAGCGCGATTGTTTGATATACTTATAGGCGACTGGGACCGCCATGGCGACCAGTGGCGCTGGTCGCGTTATGATACTAAAGACAGTATTTACTACAAACCCATACCACGCGACCGCGACCAGGCATTCCCTAAATACGGAGGGGCGCTGCTAACCATATTAATGCAATCGCCACCATTGCGTTACATGAAGCCTTATAAAGATGATATAGGCAGCGTAAAATGGCTTGCAAGGGCGGGTTATGCGCAGGATTTGGCTTTAATAACAAAATCAGGAGAGAATATCTGGCTGCAGGAAGTACAGGAACTGCAAAAAAGCCTGACCGATGATGCGATTGACAAAGCTTTTGCAAAGTTGCCAAAAGAAGTACAGGATGAAACTATGGAAACCATAAAAGCCAATCTGAAAAAAAGGCGACAAAAACTTGAAAAATATGCATTAGAGTACCGTAAAGTTTTGATTAAAACGGTTCTTATAACGGGAACCGATAAAAAAGAAAAATTTGTTATAAACAGGCTGCCGGATGGCATAACCGATATTAAAATATACAGCCTTAAAAAAGATGCCGAAACCCTTGTTTTTTCGCAGTCTTACAACCATAAGCAAACTAAAGAAATCTGGGTTTATGGCTTAGACGATGATGATGTTTTTGAGGTTACAGGCAAGCCCGAAAAGCCAATTACTTTAAGGCTGCTGGGCGGGCAAAACAACGATACTTATAACGTAGAGAATGGTAAAAGGGTAAAGATATACGACTTTAAAAGTAAGAGCAACACCTATGCCGTAGACAATAAAACACAAAAACTATTGACCGACGACTATGAAACTAACAGTTATGACATTAACAAACCGGCCTACAATGTTTTTGCAGGCTACCCTGCGCTTGGCTATAACCCGGATGATGGTGTAAAAGTAGGCGTATCAATTAATTACACGGTTAATAATTTTAACCGCAGGCCTTATTCGCGCAAGCATAACTTAAAAGCTAATTACTTTTTTGCCACTAAGGGTTTTGAACTTATTTACAGGGGAACCTTTATGAACATTGCCCATAAATGGAATTTTGCTTTAGATGCGCGCTTAACAAGCCCCAACTTTAGTATTAATTATTTTGGTTATGGCAACGACACTAAAAATTTTGACGACGACCTTAGCATGAACTATAACAGGGTTAAACTGCAGGTTTTTAAAGTAGCTCCCTCATTTTTTAAACAAGGCAGAAATGGCGGCTTTATGGAGGTACAGCTTCCTTTTGAAACCATAGAGGTAGACGGGACCCATAACCGCTTTGTAAACCAGCCCGGGGCAATACCCGAACGTCTTTTTGAACACAGGCAGTACGCAGGTATAGAAGGTACTTACAGCTTTAAAAATTATGACAATGCATCGCTTCCTGCCAAGGGCATGCATTTTTACATAACAGGTGGCTGGAAAACAAGCCTTGACGAAATAGAGCGTAACTACCCTCACCTTGAGAGCTCGCTTAATTTTGTACACAGGCTAACGCCCGATGAGAAGTTTGTAATATCGAGTACCGTAAAAACAAAAATATTATTAAGTAACGATTTTGAATTTTACCAGGGCGCAACCCTGGGGGGCGATAACGATTTGCGAGGGTACCGCCGCGAGCGTTTTACCGGCAAAAAATCTTTTTACCAAAGTACCGACCTGCGTTACACGTTGGGCAGGTGGAAAAGCAGTTTTGTACCCGTTACCTACGGCCTTGTGGGAGGATATGATTATGGCCGCGTATGGATAGAAGACGACCGCAGCAATAAATGGCATCAAACCGGTGGTGGTGGCTTTTGGCTAAACGGCGCAGATGTTGTTACTGCAAGGGTTACTTATTTTCAGGGGTCTGATGGGGGGCGCCTGGCTGTAGGGTTATTGTTTGGCTTTTAAAAGGTCTGACAATTTTACTTCATACAGCTTACCGCCTTCTTTCTTAGATTTTTCATCGGCTATGGTAAGCATATCGTTGTCTTTAAAAGCGATGCCTTCTTTTTGAGACCAGTTGTTTAGCTCCAGCATTTGCAATGATCCTTTAGCAAAATTATCTTTACCAAAGCTGGTAAGCAACCATACCTTGTCGCCAGATATTAACGCGACTTTTGTACCATCAGGGCTAATATCGGCACCGGTAATGGCACATTTTCTAAAATTGTCGCAAGCCTGAAGCGTGCCAAGTAACTGCGCAGCATGGTTACCCTGCTTGTTTGGTACTTTATATACCTGAAATTCTCCGTTAAACCCTTTACTGCGGTTTTTTGTAAAAAGGTAAAAATTACCTTCATGTTCAAAAAATGCTTCACAATCGAAAATAAGGTTCGATTTTTTTGGCGGGAATTCCTTTTGCTCAGGATAATAAAATTTAATTACAGATGCAGCCTTATTTAAATTTGCAGCGTCAAGCTTATAAATGGCAAGGTCTTTTCGCTTACTGTCGTTATTACCAAAATCGCCTATGTAAAGGTTACCGTCTTTATCAGATGTCAGCTCTTCCCAATCAATATTCTTAACATTTGCAATTACTACTTCCTGCTCTATTTTGCCTTTAGGATTAAGTTTATAAATACTATTCTTATTACCGCTATCTTCCAGCGCCCATAACGCGCCATTAATATATTCTAAACCCGAAACTTCTTTTAAAGAAAGGTTACCCACCTCTTTAAGCTGGGTTTCACTACCGGAACATGATGCAATAAATAAAGGGAGTAATGTAAGGCAAACGGTTTTCATTATAAATACTTTTTTGTAAAAGTAAAACGCAATTATTTATAAATAGTACATTTTACAGCACATTTAAGATTTAGGTATAAAAAAAGAACCATCTGCAAAAGCCGATGGTTCCTTACCACTATTAAAAAAAATCAAAGTACCTTAAAAAAGAGGAGCATCATACCATGAAGAGTATGACTTACACACCGGGGCAAATTTGCCCGTTCTTTCCAGTGTAATTCTCCATTTGTAGCATGCCGGCAACTGAGCGGGTAAAACAGAAACTGCCGGATGTGTTGCCACAACATTTGTATATACAGTATTGTTACTTATTATTGTAACAGAACCTGTATTGCTGCTAAAATCTTCACAATCTGAAAGCTGCTGAATCTCTACCTTAACTAAAAAACTCCAGTTGGGATTAATGGTTCCTGCAGGAGCATCTGAAATAAAATTTATTACCGGATTGTTTAATCCCGCCGAAACATCAAGGTTTATATGGCCTGCAAGCCCCTTAAAACAGTCTGACACGGTGGTTGCCTGTGCTATTGCCCCCAGTCGTGATTCTATACTGTCATTAACACTAAACGTTGTAGCCTCTGTTGTATTTTGCTGATTAACTATATCGGCACTATCATCTACAGAACATGAAGCAAAAAACAGCATCAGTAAAGGCAAAAGGTATAACTTGTTCATGGCAGTAAATGTTTTAGTAATTTTTTAGTTAAGCAAACTTACACGTTACCATTATAAATTATTTACAAAATCATAAATAGACGTTGAACAGTTAAAAAGCTTCGACGACATGCAGTTATGTGCAGTTGTTAATCATGCGTTAATTGTAAAACGTTTACGGTTAAGGCATAGTAACTTTATAAATACAAAAGCAAGTACGGCTATTGCGGCTCATTATCAGTCAGTATAAAATACAGTTAAGACGTACGCCTAAATTAAAAGTCATGCAGCAGCACATAGCAAGGGAAAACAATAGTGAATCGCGCGAATTAAGGAGCCTCTTTGAGAAGCAGCTTAGAGAGTTATACTGGGCAGAACAAATAATGACTGATATGCTGAAAAGTGTAATCCTGCAATCTTTTTCTAAAGACCTTATTGCTGTATTGCAAAACCATTTAGGCGAAACGGGCAGCCATATTAGCAGGTTAGAAAATATATTCAGCAATATAGGCATAGAGGCTGAAGCAGAGCCTTACAAGGCTGTAAAATGCCTTATAGAAGAAGCAGAAGCATTAATTGCTACCACCAAGCATGGCGTTGTGCGCGATGCCGGTATTATTGCAGTATTGCAAAAAATAAAGCATTATGAAATTGCCTGTTATGGTACTATGCGGGCATATGCACTTGCCTTGCGCGAAGAAGATGTTGTAGTATTACTGGAACTAACACTGGAAGAAGAAAAAGTTGCCGATCTACTGTTATCGTCTATTGCAGAGTCACACATTAATATTGAAGCCGCAGATAAAGAAATATAACACACCTTAAAAATATTTGGAATGGCAAAACCGGAAAAATTACCCGCACAGGAACAGGAAACACAACCGGGCAAGGAGCATAAAATGAATCCGGAACCGGAAATTATTCGGGATAATTATAAAGGCAGCGGCAAACTGGCAGGTAAAAAGGCTTTTATAACCGGTGGCGACAGCGGTATAGGCCGTAGTGCTGCGGTACACTTTGCCCGCGAAGGTGCAGATGTTGCCATTGTATATTATAACGAACATAAAGATGCCGAAGAGACAAAAGCACTTATTGAAAAAGAAGGCCGTAAATGCCTTTTAATAAGCGGAGATCTTAAAGACGAAGGATTTTGCAGACAGGCAGTTAAAGATGCCGCAAAAGAGCTGGGAGGGCTTAATATAATAGTTAACAACGCAGCAGTGCAATATCCGCAGGCAGAATTTAAAGACATTACCGGCGATCAGGTTCGGGAAACCTTTGAGACAAACATAATATCGTTCTTTTACATAACCCGCGAAGCACTCAATTATATTACAAAGGGCGATACGATTATAAACACAGCATCGGTTACGGCATACAGGGGCAGCGAACATTTAATAGACTACAGCAGTACTAAAGGAGCCATTGTATCTTTTACACGATCAACATCGGCTATGCTGGCAGAAAAAGGCATCAGGGTAAATGGCGTGGCACCGGGACCTATATGGACACCGCTTATACCATCTACCTTTACTGCAGAACAGGTAGCAGAATTTGGGCAGGATGTACCAATGAAACGTCCCGGACAGCCCAGCGAAGTGGGTCCGGCGTATGTTTTTTTAGCCAGCGAAGATGCCTCATACATTACCGGACAAATTATCCACATAAACGGTGGTGAAGTTGTGGGCGGATAAACAATAAATCAATAAGACTATAAACCATAAATTTTAAACATCATGGAAAATACAACAAACGGCACTCCCCAAAACACCGGGCTGCCAAACAGCACAGAGGATAAAAAAATCATCCCAAACCATATAGAGGCAACTGCATCTGACGATATTTTTGCGGAAACAGCTCCTGTAAAAATTATTACAATTGATAATGCTACAACAGCACATAAAGAATCTTTTGATGACCTGCCGTATGAAGACCCGGCAGTTACAAACCCGGCAGAGCTTGCCTCATTTCCTAAAGCTGCACCAAAGGTTGATGCAAGCGAGGTAGAGAATGAAAGCGGCAACCGCCTGGTAAACCGTAAAAGCAGCCCTGTAAGGGAAGGCAGGAACATTGCCCAAAGCGATAACCGCCCTGATGAAAACGGTTACATATAACAGATACAGTTTTATATAACAGGACAGCCCCGCAATTGCGGGGCTGTCTGCATTTTGGGATATTTCAAATTACTTATTCCTTTATAACTTTTTCTACGCTTACCCCTTTATCAGTTGTAACTTTAATAAAGTATAAACCGCTTGTTCTTGAAGATATGTCAAGCAATTGTAAAGTGTCGTTTACAAGATTTGTTTGCAACAGCCTGCCCTGAATATCATAAAGCTGTAACGATTGTATGTTGCTATCTGCTTTAACTGTAAGAGTATTTTTAGCAGGGTTAGGATATACCTGTACAGATGCATCTTTAGCAAAGTTACCTGTACTTAATAGTGCAAATACAGTACGGGCATCGTTTGTTGCAAGAGGGCTATTATAGTCAAAGAAAATGTTGGCCCTGTTTACAACTATATCTCCCTGCTGTAACGAAGCACGGCTTTTTAATTTAAAAAGTATGTTACCATGTGCAGCTACCCCAAGTTGTATACCGGCAAAAGCAAACTCTATCCTGTTTCCGCTTAACCTCGCCCTGACATCATGCGATGCATTTAAAATTTCTACCGTATTAACATCAAATTCAGCAGGGTCTATATCATGGGTAATTACCACAAATTCTGCAGGTGCAGTACCTGTGTTTTCAAAATTAACCACATAATGCAGGTAATTACCTATGGCATCAGGGCTTTCAGTATCGCCCTCAACACATACTATATTATTCGGGTCTAAAGAATTTACTACCGTCTGGTTAAACTCATAATAATTATCATCAGGTGTTTCATCGGCATATCCACTGTTTACAGATGCTATAAAAGGTAATACATCGCCATCGTTTACAGCCGGCACCTCGGTTGGGCTGTTTACGTTAAGGGTCATAAGTATTTCCCTGCTTTCAAAAGGCTGCAGGTTAGTATAATCCCATGAGTAAGCATCGGGTGCCATACCATTAGGAAACGGATCGAGTAGCACCGGAGATAAAACAGACGTATCCCAGCCGCAGCTTACCCTGCCGGATAATACCTGGTTACCTTTATTTTTATATACAATTTTGTATAAAGCGTCAAACCCCGGGCGGGCATTACTCACAGGTACCATTACAACCTCTACATCGGGGTGCATGCCATTTGCAGTAACACAAAAATTTTCTGTTGCAACAGAGTTATCTACTACAGGAAATACAACCTGTGCCGATGCTGGTGATGCTATAAAAAACTGATTATCTTCAAACTCGGCGGTAACGTTAAATGTTCCTGCCTGGGTGTAAAACATAAATTGTCCTGCATTGTTAGTAAATGTATAGCCTGTATTAGTACCGTCTTCTATTTTTACTTTTATAAAACTTTGGGTAGCATCGGCAGCATCGCATCCATCATTATTGCCGTCAAACCTAAGCGTTCCGGTAATCGTGTTATAATCTCCACCAGGGGTAAATGAACAGTAGGTACTCAATACAGTTGTGGAAGATATACCAAGATTATTTGCATAATCTTGCAATGAATTAATTTCACCTTCATCTACACAAATAAAAGCAAGATTAGGGCTATTTCCAACGTAGGTGTCAGTAAGGTTAGAAAGTGAAGTCCCATTCTTAAGGTTTATTGATGTCAAAAGTGCATTGTTACTTGCAGCAAACCATGATATTAAAGGGCAGCCACTAAGATCTAAAGTTGTAACATTAGTGGAAGAACAATCTACACTTACAAGTTCGGCAAGATTATTGAGATACAAATTTCCAAGTGGATTATTCCCATAAAATAAAATTTGGAGACCTAAATTATTAGCTACATTCAAATTGGTAAGCTGGTTATTATAGCAATATAAGCGTGCAAGGATTGGCAAGGGTGATGCATCAAATGTTTGCAGCTGGTTGTATTGGCATTCTAATATGGTTAAGTTAGTAAAACTCTCAATCCCGGTTAGGTCCTGTATATTTGCAGAGCTAACATTTAAACCATATACTCTCGCTGCTTCGCTTACCTGAATTTCTCCATCCTCATTAACATCAATAACTATACTTCCGTCAATCCCGGAAGCTACAGCATTGTTAGTTGCTGCACTAAGCAGTTTTGCTTTAAAATTAGCATCGGGTATATTTACAATTTGCGCCCCCGCTATACCTGTAAAAAGCAGCAATAGGCAGAGTAAAGTTGTTTTCATAGTCTATTTTATTGGTAGGTAAATATATATTTTATAATTGCCGGTATGCCAGCCCGTTTAGAATTTAGCAGGTTTCACTTAGAATTCGATTTTTATAGCGACTTAAGTAACTCCTGCAGGCGCTCTTTTTTGCGCTGCGATATTGGTAAGTTGCTGTTATCTGCCATCACGGCATAGCCGCCATCTTTTTTTATATATGATTTTAAATAAGCCAGGTTAATAAGATGTGATTGATGTATACGCTCAAACCCCTGACTCGAAAGCAGGTCTTCATATTCCTTGAGCGTCTTGGCAATAAGCACCGGCTTATTATTTTTAATATAGAATTTGGTATAATTATCCTGAGATTCCAGCCTTATAATATCACTCACGTCAAACAGGTGGATACCATCTGAAGTTGATAGTGCAATACGCTTGAAGGTATCTACCTTTTTCCTTATATTTTCCAGCAGCAAATCTATATGAGCATAGCTGTCGTTATTAGTAAGCACCTTTTTAATTTTCTCAATTACTTTACGCAGCTCTTCCGGGTCTACCGGTTTCAATAAATAGTCGAGTGCACTAAACCTAAAGGCTTTTAAAGCATACTCTTCATGAGCCGTTATAAACACCACATGCGATGTAAGCTTGCCGTGCTTTTGGGCCAGCTGCTCCAGTATATCAAAGCCTGTACCGTCTCCCAGTTGTATATCCAGGAAAACCACATCCGGCTTATACATCTCTATTGCAGTAATACCTCCTCTTACACTATCTGCCTCGCCCAGTATTTTAATATCCGGTGCATACATTTCCAGCAGGCCCTTCATGCCTTTCCTCAGATTGGCATCGTCGTCTATAAGTAAAGCTGTTATCATATTAATTAGATGCGTATTGTATTGGTAAATTTAGTATAATTCTGGTTCCGTTAGGCACTCCAAAAGCATCTGTAAGCTCATTTATTACAACCTGAGACGTTTTAGAGGTAACAGCCTGTATAACTTCAAGCCGTTTTTTAGTAATTTCCAGCGCAAGCGATTTATGTACCGTAACCGATTTTTCCTTCAGCTTTTGCGACCTGTTTATACCTATACCGTCATCTGTAACTGTACAGATAAGTTTATCGCCCGAAACTGCAAAATCAACATATATATTACCATGCTCTTTTTTAGGCACTATACCGTGTATAATGGCGTTTTCTACAAAAGGCTGTAACAATAATGGCGGTATGGCCATATCATCTTCTATATCCGGATTTTTAGTGATTGTAAACTGAAACATATTATTAAACCTTAACTGCTCCAGCTCCAGGTAATTTTGCAGCCCCTCAATTTCCCTGTCTATAGGTATTAATGATTCTTTAGAATATTCCAGCGTTAGCCTCATAAGCTTAGAAAACTTGGAAAGGTATTTTATAGCCGAATCTTTACCGTTTTGCACTATAAAACTTGATATAGAACCAAGGCAATTAAACACAAAGTGGGGGTTCATTTGTAAATGCAATGCCTTTTGTTCATATTCTGCAAGGTCGCGCTGCAGGGTTAGCCTTTTTTTTAGCTGTAAACGGTTATAAATTAAAAACGCAATGCTAAACAATAACAATGTAGATATGCCAACAAATAACATTTGCTGCTGGTGTCTTTTAGTTTGTTCATCAAAAAGTACCTGACGTTTTTCGTTTTCTACCTTTTGCAATGCTTCCTTACGTTCAAACTCATAATTCATTTCTTCACGAACCATGTTTTTAATACTCTCGCTATTGTTTATATTGTCTTTAGAAGCACTATACTTTTTGTAATGCAGCAAAGCCAGCGCGGGCTTATCCATTTTTTCATAAAGGTCGCTCAGTTCTTTTTCAGATACTTTAACCTGCTCCGGTGTACCTATCTCCTCCGCCAGTGCCGATGACCTTTCAAGGTATTTTACAGCTTCGGCATTTTTATGCAGTAACGCACATACGGTACCTAAATACCCCAATGATGCCGATGCACCGTATTTTTCGCCGGTTTCATCAAAAATTTTTAATGCCTTCAGGTAATATTTCGCGGCATTGGCATAATTGCTTTTCTTTTTATAGTAGTTGCCAAAGTTATTGTAAAGTTCTGCCAAACCACGCCTGTTTTGGTGCTCCTTAAATTTAGATTCAGCTTCATTATAAGACTGTAAAGCTTTATCATCTTCATTTTTAGCAAGGTATATTTTACCTATGTTAGTAATGGTAATTGCTTCAGAATCGTCATCATTTTTTTTTTGTATCCACAAAGCTTTATTAAAATATTCCAATGCCTTACCAAAATCCTTTTGCGATTCATACACAATACCAATATTATTATAAATAATGGCAACAATGTTTTCCTGCTTGGTTTCTTTGTAAAGTTTAAGCGCTTTAAAATAATATTCTAACGATTTTGCATAATTATTTTGTTCAGAACATACAACACCAATGCTTCCGTAAGCGCGGGCAAGGCCGTTTATAATTTCTATATCGGGTTTTTTGGTGGTACTATTAATCAGGTCTTCATAAATAACCTGAGAGTTTGTAAAGCTTTTTAATGCCTGTGTATATCGGCTAAGCATTATATTAGCATTACCTATATTAAACCATGAGTCTGCTTCATGCTTTCCAAGGTTGTTTTTTTGCGCCAATGCCATCGCCTTTTTCGCATACTGAATCATTAATTCAGGATTGTTCTCTACATATTCATTAGCAATGGCATTAAGTAACTCGGTCTTTTCTGTAGCCGTTTTGGCTAAAGAAAGCTTATGCTGAAGGCTGTCCAGTACTTTATTTTGTGCCGATGTTTTTACAAATAGTAAAAACATTAGTAAGGGTAGTAATTTTATAAGCTTCATACGTAGTATAATCTACAGCAAATGTATCATTTACAGCGGATAAATTGCAAGCCGATGAGAATTTGAAGCATTTGGATTAGAATTCGATAATAACAGGAGCCTGCAAATAAAAAAAGGCTGCCCTTACGGACAGCCCTGAAATATTCTCAAAAGAAAATTATTTTTTGATTTTGAATGCTTTTTCGCCAGGGAAATAAGCAATATCCCCAAGCTCCTCTTCAATACGAAGTAGTTGGTTATATTTAGCCATACGGTCGCTACGTGAAGCAGAACCGGTTTTAATCTGACCACAGTTAAGTGCTACAGCAAGATCGGCAATTGTGTTATCCTCAGTTTCGCCAGAGCGGTGAGACATTACAGATGTATAACCGGCATTGTGAGCCATGTTTACAGCAGCAATAGTTTCTGTAAGGGTACCTATCTGGTTAACTTTAATAAGGATAGAGTTAGCAATGCCTAAGTCTATACCTTTAGCAAGACGCTCTACGTTAGTAACAAATAAATCATCACCTACTAACTGTGTTTTATCGCCAATAAGTTCAGTAAGATACTTCCAGCCATCCCAGTCATTTTCCTGCATACCATCTTCAATAGAGATAATAGGAT
>Ga0247815_10001264_pt1 | contig 19496 bp, 14 predicted proteins | sample UWRJL194509B1_FD_181014 | JGI IMG/M metagenome (GOLD analysis project Ga0247815, IMG submission 181014) | Plant litter microbial communities from Arlington Agricultural Research Station in Wisconsin, United States - UWRJ-L194-509B-1 | ecosystem: Environmental > Terrestrial > Plant litter >...
TAAACCGGACAAAAAATATCCGTCTAAGGAGCCGATCTGCACAACAACTTTTTGTTCTTTTCAAACCTCAACTCTGAGGGGACAGTTTGCAGTGGCGAACGGGGGTCATTTTCATTGGTATATCCACCTTAAGGTAAACCATTTCTTCGGGCTCCTTGTCCAGAATTACACCTATTATAAGCAGCTCATTGCTGAAAGATATCTTCCTGATTTTAATTGGGAAATAACCCCTTTTTGGTTTTCTGATCTCGGAATATTGGTTCAGTGTATTTTCTGTAAGTATTCTTGTATTTGGGGTAAAGGGCAAATGAAAGATGTTCGTCGATGGAATATTTTTATCCAGCATGATCCACCTCGCTTTCTTTTTTTAATTGTGTGTAGGATTCTGCCACTATTGCAAGAGATTTTATCTTTTCACCGCACATAATCTCAGTAAGCTTTAAAAAGGTGGAAACACGGATGAATATTTGTTCCGCATCGGCTTGTTCAACCTTAAAATCATGTTTGTAACGTGCAGCGGAATAACTTTTTACCATAATATCAAAGAGCCGTTTATCATCTTCCCTGCCCGATAAGAAGAGGCTTGATGGTGCCTGAGAAAAGCTATCGCACAACCGAAGCTGTCTATATAGGTTGTGTATATCAGAACGGTATGCCAGATGAACCCTAATCAAAGCAATACAGCATTGCTCTACAACCTGATGCGCCATGAATGCACTTAGATTGTAATGTTGGTTCGTCAGGCATTCTTTTGCACTTTTTAAAAAACCTGTTGCCAACGGAAAGCGGTGATTGTAATGTTTTTGGGCTTTTACTGCTCCCTGGGTGGGTATAAAATTTATGATGTGAGTGCGCTGCAACATACCATCCCGACTATAAAGAATCTGGCCCTCGTTATAAATGGTAATGAAAAACCTATTATTGGCCTTTATTGCATCTGCAATGGCTTCTTTCCCATGAGCCAATATGGTGATCTTGCCGAATGGATAATGATTATTGGCAAAGTCCTGCACCTCGTGTTCAATTCTGGTAACGCTTTCGGTTACCATCAACAAAAAATAGTGATAGTTTTCTGTACGGTTGTCTTCTATAAAACACCCGTCATTGACTTTAAAATCGATGTTTTTCCCAAAGCTATAGATTTGCTCGGGCTTGAATTTTTGAACCAGCTCCTTAATAAAGGCCGAAAAGGTTTCTTTCTGGATGTGACCAGATTGCGAGAATTGTGTTTCCATAATCGTGATATTTTTGATTTATTAGATCAAAAATGCTGTACGGCAATGCCGTAACCTACCACTATAGCTGGTATCTTACTACAATACATTGGTTCATTACTATATTAGGAATTTATTATATTTGCTTTATGGAAACGCCTACAAAATCTAACAAAGTGCACATCGGCAGAAAGATCAGCCGCATCAGGGAAATACGTGGTATAAAACAAGATTTTCTTGCTATTGAACTAGGCGTAAGCCAGCAGACGATTTCTAAAATCGAGCAGAGTGAGGAAGTTGAAGATGTAATGTTGGAAAAAATTGCAGGTGTGCTAGGTGTGAGTGCTGATGCAATAAAGAATTTCAGTGAAGAGGTTCTAATATTCCATATCCAAAATATGCATGATAATGCATCTGCATATCAGTACAATTATCAATGCCACTACAATCCACTTGATAAAGTTGTCGAGCTTTATGAGCGACTACTTGCCAGCGAACGTGAAAAAATAGAAATTCTAAAGGGAAAATAGATTCATATTATTCATGTAAACATATTTAGGTAAATCAGTGGTCAACTAACGGTGGGGATGAAATTTTATAACAATTTAAAATAAGTGCATTAAATATATCTTTCTTTGCTTTCATTGCAATGCATCTCAACAACCTCCACCCACTTTTCGTACCAGTACCACATGTTTTCAACTTGAACTCCAAATCCTTTTCCTACGCCTTTAGCATTAAGGGATTGCCAGAGTTGTGTATGTTGGTACATTTTAAATTTAGTAAAGCCTTTCGCTTGCATTGATTTACATATTTGCGTTGGAAGATGTTTTTTCAATTCACGATCTTTTATCACAACATATTCTTTATTAATGTGCTGTGCAGCAGGTGAATCAGCTTTCAGAAATTCAATAACCTTATCAGCTTGACCTTTCTTATTAACGATCTTTGGTACATAAAGAACCCTGTAAGCAAAGCGACTGTCATTAAATTCCTGTTCAGTTAAACCATCGTCAAATGCATTAATATAAGCTGATATATTTTGAGGGAGATCCGTAAATTGCCTAAGTTGCGCCGCATGCTCATCTTTGATCGAAGAAAACTGTAGCGAAAATGAAAGATGCTTATCAATACCATACTTTGTATCAAATAACGATTTAATAGCATCATTATAATTCAGGCAACAAGCCTGAAATCTTGCACTTAGGTATTCATCTATTTTATTAGTCATCTGATGTTCAATTTCATGTCTTAAACCAATTAAGAATCGCAGATTTGCCGCCACTATCGATTCTACAGGTGATTCATCGCAATTTAGACATCTTTCCAGCTCATAAAATTTATACGCTTTACGCTTAGTTCTATCGTACCGTTTCCTACCATTCTTAACCGTATGATACCTATATTCTATACCCTTATCTCTAAAATAAGCGTGCAAAAGATATGTCCAGGAAATGGTTGACAGAACAATATATGTTTCTGATTTAAAGTGAATATTCGGATTATTAAAAATTTGTACAGCACTAAGCATTGCTTCTCGAGATTTAGTTAGAAGCTCCTCTTTTATCGACCAAGTTTTTCTCTTACCCATGATTTAATGTCTCCTTGGTGCTGATCTAGTGTGAGGTCTGACGTAAGTACCGTCTTTGCGAGTGTATCCTTTTACATGAACCGTTCCACCCGAAGAAGTGGAAGATTTTTTGCTACTGATACCACCTCTATATGTTGAATTTGAAACTTGATTGTAAGAATACCCTGCATCATCATTAAAAGTTAGTGCCGTAAGTTGCTTTTTGTTAAGCTTTGCTAACTTACGCCAGCTTGTTAAGTATGCGCTATATCCATTAATCTGACCATATTTTGTTTTTGCTCGCTTACCTTTTCCCCAATAAATAAAAGGCCTATTAGATGGAATAATAGCTGTAGAATTATTTTCGTTGGGCTGCGAATAAACAGGTGTTTTCTCACCAGAACTAACTAAATAGTAATTGGTGGTGCAGCTGGATAAAATAATTGTGCATGTCAGAATTACGAATGTGAATCGACTTATTAAGCCGAAAAATGTTTTATTAGTTTTGACCATGATTAGTTATTAAATATCTACTAATGTAGATATGATAATAGCCGTATCAAAACGGGAAACCGTAAAGCCTTTATTTTATATCAAATTATAAACTATGTCCGTGTGAAATATCCCTACTTGCTTTTTTTCTTCTGCGTTTTTCTGCCTCCTCTACCGGATTTGTCTGAGGTGAATCATAAACTGGTTCCATCAAAATGCTGAGTAAATCAGCACCAAATTCACCTATAGAACTTACCATTTGGCCAACATTTTCAAATAAGCCGTCTGCTACTCCGATAGTGAGTTCTTTGAGCGGTTGAGATAAATTAATATTTCGGTGTTGAATGCCATCCAAAATTCTCATCAGCATTTTTTGTTCCGCTGTTCCATTTTTCATCGTATTAGCATAGGCAAGGGTATCTTTTAACCCTCTGTCAAACCCAAAAAACGCATCAAAAAGACTTTCACCAGACTGTTTGAAAGCTGTTCGGTTAAATTCGCCAAGCTTGGCGGAATGCACTTTGTTATTTCCCTTGGAGGTATTCTGCGGGCTAAGCTTAATTCTATTTGTAATGTCCTTACGGCTGACAATGATCTGAATATGATCCTGTCTTCCATCTTTGCGCTCGCCCTTTTGCCTTGTTCCATCCTTTACTTCCTTATCTGTGTGTTTGTAATAACGATAGTTTTCGTGCTTGCCATACCAGAGCAAATCTTTATGGCTGTTAACGCCTGTCCTCTTAAATTTTTTGGCGTATTCGTCCATTACCCTCACAGCAAATTCCTTTAGCTTTTCCTTTGTACCTTCTTTGCCGTATTTCTCGTAAAGGTGCGCCAGTTCCTTTTGGCTCGGACTGATGTTGATTAGAAAAAATTTACTATCAATGCGTCCAAGTTTGGCAATGTTGCCGTCTATCTTCATCCTGACTTCCTGCCTGCGGATTTCGTAACCTGTGCCGTTAAACCAATTTTCCTGTTCCAGACCTTTTCCTTTTTCAATCTGCATCTGGTTCTCTTTTTCAAGGTAATCGACCAGCGCACCGCTGCTGCCCTTATTGTCTCCCGTTTCTGATGTGGTGATGTTGATGAACATAAGCTATAGATTTTCCAACGATTGTCTGACATGGGCTTGCAGTTCCTCTTTTTTAACATTGGCCGTAGTCCAGCCCAGCGATTCCCTTTGTGTGATGTAATATTCGAGTATCTTGCTAAATCGTAATTTCAGCAACGCTTTGTCTTCCATATGGGTCTGTGTTTTGGCAATACCACGCTGGAGTGCTGTCATACCCTCTGCAAGCTTTTTCGTATTTTCAAGATCCTGCGCCATAAACTTGCCAATGTCCTTAATGTACAGTGTGTGTTGTTTTGCTATTGTCACTAGTGTACCCGAATCGCTGAAGATAGGCAACAGGAAATCTTTTTCCTGCGTTTTGAAAAAGCCAATAATTCGGTTATTTCCGTTGACCAGCTCTTTTTTCAGCAGTTCGTCATTCAGGTCTAAGGGGTCTTTCTTGCTCCGGTAGAAATACTCTACCATTTGTATGACGGTCGTTTTTTTTGTCCTGCCCAGCTTGAGGGCAATCTTTTCCAGTTTTATATCGGTGGCTACTGGGTAGCGCACCGATTTTGTATTGATATCCTCCATATCCTGAATGTTTAAGGATGGTTTGGTATTTCGATAATAAATCTTACTAGAGTACCTCTTTGCGGGTGCCATGAAGGATTGTATTCTATGTAGCCGTATTCTACAAGGTCTTTGATGTTTTTATGGTAGGTGGCAATAGACCTGATGCGGGAGAACCGCATCAGTTTTGGCCTGCTGACCTGAAAGGTTTTTTCAGGCGCATCGCTATCGCTGTAGTAGAACAATGCCATCAGCAGGCTGATGTGTGTGGCATAAAATCGGCTTTCCAGTGCCACCCGTTCAAAATATCCACTAAGGGCATGGCGTTGTATGTTCAGATAGTTCTTCATGTTATTCTCCTTTCAATATTTTTTCTATTTGTACCCGGCTGTAATACATCGTACCTCCAACTTTGCGGAACGGTAATGTTCCGTTGATGCGCAGGTTCTGTAAAGTACCTGGTGATATGTTCAGCATTTTGCGCACCTGCGCACTTCTTAGCCATTCGCCGTTTTGCTGGTGTTCCATCCCTTGTCCGATAATGCCTTTCATTTCCTGCAATAGTTCGGTTTTGAACTGGCGGAGGTCTTCCATTGTGATGATGTCCATTTTCATAAATTGCACTCCTCTCTAATGTTTTAATTTGCTGATTAGCTGGCTAATCATATATCTAATTAGCTGGCTAACTGCTTATCTGCTAGTTTAGCTAATTGGTATACCTAAAAGTATACCGTTTATGGTTCTTAAAAGGCTTGCAAAGCCTCAAAGTAGCCCCGGAGGCTACTTGAAACCCCTGTAGCGATAGCGTAAGGGCAAGCAAGTAGGGCTCTGCCCAACTTCCGCTCGCTCAGTCCCGAAAAGGGAACTGACTAGCATAAACCGCCTTTCTACCGCCAATGACCGCGCCACGACCTTTTGGGCTGTCCCAAATTATCACGCTGTGCCAGTGGTTTTGTTACACATAAACTATTGTTATGTGGATATATATATCTATGTTGTTATATGGATACGTATCTGCTTAGCAACAGGGATATATAGTTATGTTGATGGTGGGATACCGTTCGTTGGAGAATAGACTTCTTCCGCGGTTTTCTTCCTTCCCGATCTTACCCATTCGGATAGTTCCGCTATGGAGAAATAAAGTCTTTTGCCCCGCTTGTTCACGGGGATTTCCTTCCGGCTCACTTTGGTGTAAAGCGTGGGTACGGACAGGCTGAGAAATTCGGCAGCCTGTCTGATTGTCAATAAATCGTCTCGGGGACGTTGGGAATTTTGCGACCTGTTTTCCAGCAGCAGGTCTTTAATACAGTCTACCTTTTCGTGCAGTGTACTAATGGCCTGCGGTAGTTCTTCAAATGTGTACTTCATAAGCGGTATCTTTTGTTTTGATACCGCAATGTTAGTGGCTTGTTTTGTAGGGTTACAACACGTTAAACCGCATCCTTACTGTTTCCGTACTAATATTTACTATTTTTTTTGTTTCGGACTGTTGGAACCAGAAAAGGAACTTTGTCTTTTATCCTTACCTCTAAAATTGGTGATTTGCAGACCTTGGTATCGGAAGATATAATCGCACTTAGCCAGCCTTCCGAGTATTCGTTTACTTTATCTCCATTGCTATATAAGAAGTGTTTTAGAATCCATTTTTCAAGTTCCGCTTTATTGCATCCAACAATCAGATTTGCCTCATAAAGCTGCTTAAAAGCATCTGCAAGTTTATTACTGTTTCCGTTGAAGATCATTTGGCTTGCAGGTTGTTCGTCCGCTTTTATTAGGGCATCAAGCTGGCTGAAATGTTCCTCTGAAAAATAAGTCCTTATGAGTTGCAAAAAGTCATCTATATACTGATGATTGAATTTTGGCCGACCCGAATCGGGATTATATGGGATTTTTGTGGGCTGCTCAGGCGTGATATCTTCAACTTGTTGTGGGCTTTTCTGCTTGGCCATCCATTCCTCGAAAGTTTCACGGGGATGTAGGAATTCATCAACTTCGTTAACCAACTCGCTTAAGAACTTATCCCTGATCTTTAAAGTATCGTGCAGACTTTCCACAAACTCATCACCTATATAAATATCCTTGTAGTCTGATTGCAGGTTGTTAACGATAAACAAGTAATCGAGTTGAATCGAAAATATGAAGTTGCTGGGATATTCTGCTCTAAGCTCACTGTAATGCTGGTGGAAATTTGTCCATATGAGTTTAAACCTTTCCTTTAATTTTTTGAGCTGTTCCAGTTCTCTTTTTAAACTGGTGTCATTAAGGGACAGCAGGTCAATTAATGCCATGTCTTTTAATACCCTGATTTCACTCTTATAAGTAAAAGAATCGTAGTAATGTGTTTCGTGTGCAAGGCTATAAGATGGCCTGTGTCCGTCTACATTTATGGGCGCCTTTAATTCAGCCTGAGTTATGATGCGGAGTTCAAAAGTTTGCAACTTAGTTAAGAATGTTGTTAGGCTATGCATAAAATAGATTACATCTTTAAGGGTACAACAATTAGTCGTTACACATTATTAAACTAGGATATATAAAGATACTTGAAATATCTGAAAACGTCAGTTTCGAGGCTAGAATGAATATCTTCGAACGTCTTTAAAGGAAGCTTATGAAAATTGGTTAATCCAATCACCAGCATTCGACATATTTTCAAAACTATGTTTATCTTCATATTTCAGGTGCTATTTATATCGAAAAACGGGGTAATTTAAATTTTAAACTTACCTTAGCAACGACCCTTATATAACGTGTGAACAGAATCAAAGAAATATTGGAACAAAAAGGTATTAAACAGAAGTGGCTCGCTGAGCAACTAGGTAAAAGCTATAACATAGTCAATGTCTATGTTCAAAACAGACAACAGCCTAGGTTGGAAGTTCTCTTTGAAATTGCAAAAATACTTGACGTAAATCCTAAAGAATTAATAAGCACCGACAGTCAACGAATATGATATTAGATAACGAAAACGATAATGTAAAGGTTCACGAATGGATTTCATCTTATACTGATGCCGGAAAATTAGATATAGTTACAGGATATTTTACAATTGGAGCCCTTGCTTGGTTGTCCAAATCGGTGAACGACAAGATCAGCCACTTTCGTTTAGTTCTTGGTGACATCGTAAATGTTGATACAGCAGACTTTCGCCCGTTGGATCTGCTAAATGAAGACATTTCTATTCAAGCATCATTAAAATTAAGCGCTTTATCACAAGAAGCGGTTGATTTTTTAAAACAAGATAAGGTAATAGCGAAAACACTAGAGCCTAATTTCTGTCACGCAAAAAGTTATCTATTCAGCCCGGAAAAGAAAGATGATCGAAATAAATATTTCATTTCTGGAAGTTCAAATCTCACAGAAGCGGGTATCGGCCTCAAACAGACAAATAATGTAGAGTTAAATATTGCCGAGACGGGAAATAATAATCAATATAAAGAACTAGTACATTGGTTTGAATCCCTCTGGAATAGACCACAGGCCCATAAAGAAAAAACGCTATATGCCCAAGATGGGACTAAATCAAAAATCGATTTTAAGCAATACTTAATTGACGAAATAGAACGGATATTTGTTAAATATACACCACGAGAGTTATATTATAAAGTGCTCTTTGAGTTGTTTGGTAGTCAAATATTGGAGACGGAGAGCGATCCAAATTTTAATCGTCAAATAGGTAGATTGGAAAATTCAATTGTCTATAATTCGCTATATGATTTTCAAAAAAAAGGAGTGCTAAGTCTTGTTAGGATGCTGCAAAAATACAATGGTGCAATCTTAGCAGATGCGGTTGGTTTAGGCAAGACTTGGAGCGCCTTGGCAGTAATTAAATTTTTTCAGTTACAGGGCAGAGAAGTATTATTACTGTGTCCCAAAAAGTTAGAGCATAATTGGAGGCGTTATTTAAAAAATCAAGATGCTCGATTTGAGAAAGATCAATTTGACTATTTCATTCGTTTTCATACCGATATGGAAGACAAACGAATGCGAAAATATCACGATAGAGCAGATAAATGTTTTGTTAATGATAGGCCGAAGTTGATAGTTATCGATGAGAGCCATAACCTCCGAAACGATCAGTCGAATAGATATATGTTTTTGCTAAATAATATTATTAAAAAAAACGAGGATGTAAAAATTCTTTTATTATCGGCTACACCTATCAATAATTCGCTCAATGATATTCGTAATCAGTTTAAACTGATGGTGAAAGGGAATGTCGATGGGTTTAATGAAAATCTGAATGTACGTAATTTAGATTCCTCATTTCGGACAGCACAAAAGGTATTCAATGAATGGAGGCAGGATGTCACACCAAAAATCAGCGAATTTATTAAAAAACTACCTGCTAATTTTTTCACTTTAACAGACTCGTTGATTGTTGCTCGTACTCGTAAGATGATAGAGGGAGAACAAATGGGATTATCTTTTCCTATAAAGACAAAACCTATAAACCTTTTTGTTACTCCTAACCAACTAGGTAACTTCGAATCTTTTGAAGATCTATTTGAACATTTTCCTCCAATGCTATCAGGTTACCAACCATCTTTTTACGTTGAAGAAAAGAAATCAGATGAAACAAGCGTCTTGCATGATGAACGTCAACGTGACCGTTTCTTGGTGAAAATGATGTATATCCTTATGGTGAAAAGGCTGGAATCCTCTTGGCATTCCTTTTATGCTACTGTGAAAAAAATAGAAGAACATCACCAAAATGTCTTTGATAAAATCACATTGTATCAGCAAGGAAAATCCAATACCAATTTGGTTGAAGAAAATAGGTATATTTTTGATGACGATGATTTTCTAGATGACTTTGAAGAGCTCACCCTGGGAAAGAAGCGTAAAATTAATTTGTCTGATATTGACGCTTCTGGAAATTTAAATAACTATAAAAAGGATCTAAGAATCGATTTAGAGGCCTTGGAGCACTTATCAATAAACCTTCAAAAATTTAATCATAATATTAAAAATGAGATTTTAGTTCCCAATAATCTAAAATCAAACGATGACAAGATTGAAGCATTGATGGTTCAAATCAATAAAAAAAGAGCGTTAGGACAGAATCATAATAATCGGAAAGTGATAATCTTCACTGTGTACAGAGACACGGCAGAATATCTGTTTACACAGCTTAAGGCGAGGGGATTTGACAAATTGGCAATGGTATCGGGTTCTGGATCTTTTACAAGCGATTCAAATGTGGAAAATAAGAATTTTGAGCCAATACTAGAGCGGTTTGCTCCCTATACGAAGCTTTTTAAAGAGCGGCAATGGGATTTTAACTCTTCAAAATCCGGGGTTGAAGCCTATAATGAATGGATAGAATGGACAGTTTTAAATAGTCCCGATAGTTATGAAATTGTTCAAAAGCCGATAGATATTTTAATAGCGACTGACGCTTTGAGTGAGGGTCAAAATCTCCAAGACGCTGACATGGTTATTAATTATGATATCCATTGGAATCCAGTGCGAATCATACAAAGGATGGGTCGCATCGACCGTTTAGGCAGCCCCAATGAGAAAATCTTTGGAATTAATTTTTGGCCATCCAACAACGTTAATACCTACCTCAATTTACAAGAAAGAATTGAACAAAGAATGGCAGCGATGAAGCTGGCAGGTGCAGAGGTAGATGAAAGCTTCTCCGATAGTTTCCAAGAAATGATTAAGGATGAATCACTTGATCAGAGAATGAAAAACAGAATGATTACACAGATGCAGGTGAGCTTTGAAGATCTAGATGGTGACGATACGTTTGGATTCGACGATCTTTCGCTCGAAAGATATCGTCAAGATCTATTGGAAGAGTTCAATCGGGACAAAGCGAAATATAAACAGATGCCAAATGGTATTTATACAGGCTTTAAGGCAAATAAGACCATATGTTCAGAAAGAGGATTGATTGCCCTCTTCGGATATCCTTCAAAGCCGGCACAAGCCTCAACTCATGATTATAGGGTATTTGACTTGGTTTATTTAAATATGAAAGGAGAATTAGTTTTACTTAATCAAAAAGAGGTTTTAAATGCTTTAACTTATCATAAAGATGAAAATAGATACGTTCCTATTTCTGTAGATAAGGGTGAAGAACAAGCTATCGGGGACTTGGTATACGCAATTAAAGTATGGCTAGATAATCAAGCTATCGAAGAAATTGTTCATGAAGACGGTTCTACGAAAAAATTGATGGGCAAAGAAACTAAGGATTTGCTTGCGAAAATTCGTCGAGGAGATCAAAACGCGATGAATAGATTAAAAGAAAACATCAAAGCCGACAAAAAATTCCAGTTGGATAATTTCGATTTAATAACTTGGTTTTTAGTAAATTAAAAATAGATGAACTTAAAGATTTTCAATCAAATAGGATTTGCGGATGCAGTTAAATCTTTTTTCACGGAATTGAATATTCCGATGAATTATGTATCTGATCAACCAACAACAGCAGAGGACATTTTACAAGAATTTTATAAAGAAAATTCGACTTTTCAGTTAATAGACGATGTTTACTTTTCTGGAATGATTGATGATGCTGCTTTCGATGGGAATTCTTCACTTAATGCAAAAAAAATTAAATCAGATTATGATGGAATATTAGTTTTCGGAATCACATTAAAAGATCGACCGAAAGGACTATTGCCTACCCGATCACAGTTAGCAGAAATTACACGTTCATTTAATCGCGCTTTTTATTTCACACCGGTAGTGGTGATATTCAAATATGACACTTATTTAGCCTTTGCGAATACAGAAAGATTAAAGTACATACAGGAATGGCGAGAGGGTGAAAAAGCAGGCAAGGTAAGTCTGTTGCGGGACATTAACATCGACGCACCGCACTCCGGACATGAACGTATTTTAAAGGAATTAAAAATACAGACATCGGGTGCTAAAAAAGTTGATTCTTTTGAAAAACTATACGCATATTGGCAGGAAATATTTAGTGTTAGTCTTCTAAATAAAAAGTTCTATCAAGAATTGTCCAATTGGTATTTCTGGGCAATAAAATACGTTTCTTTCCCAGGAGAACCAACCGTCTCGGATGCACACAGTAAAAATGCAAAATTTGAAGATTTACTTCAAGAACATAAGGCGACCAATGTAATAAGGATGTTAACCCGTTTACTTTTCGTTTGGTTTATTAAAGAGAAAAAGCTGATTCCTGAGGAACTTTTTGAGATAGAAAATTTACAAAAAAATATCTTAAAAGATATTGATCCATACCATAATAATGGTCTATTTAAAGAGCGAAATACAGAAAGTATATATTACAAAGCGATTCTTCAAAACTTATTCTTTGCAACGCTTAATTGCCCAATTGAAGGTGGTAGTTTAGATAAACGGAAAAGAAGTTTTCGAGGTGATGGGTACGGAACACATCGTGGAATTGACTATTTAATGCGTTATAAACAGTATTTCAAAAATCCTGATGCCTTTTTGAAGAAATTGAATGCTGTGGTACCTTTCCTAAACGGCGGCCTTTTTGAATGTTTAGACGACAAGTTCAATAATATTTATGTTGATGGTTTTTCAGATCAGATGATCAAAGGTGAAAAATTGATTGTTCCTGACTTTCTTTTTTTTGGATTGGAAGAAGAAGATGACTTAAGCGACATCATTGGGCTTAAGGACAAAAAACACAAACAAGCAGCAGTCAAGGGCTTAATTAATATTTTGAAATCTTATAAATTCACAGTTACAGAAAATACCCCTGTAGAGGAAGATATAGCACTTGATCCTGAATTATTAGGTAAGGTTTTTGAGAACCTGTTAGCAAGCTACAATCCCGAAACTAAAACTACAGCTCGAAAACAAACTGGTTCATTCTATACTCCGCGGGAGATCGTAAACTACATGGTGGATGAAAGCTTGATCGCTTATTTAAAAAATTCTGTTTCGGACTGGAATGGCTTAGACGCATCAAGTATAGACAGGGAACTTCGCATATTGACGTCATTTGACAGTAAAACTCCTTTTGAAAGGCATCCAAATTTAAGTAAGGAAGTTATAATAGCCCTTAGTAACTGCACTATTCTTGACCCAGCTTGTGGTTCAGGGGCTTTCCCTATGGGGATTTTACAAAAAATGGTATTCATTCTCCAAAAACTTGATCCTGAAAATTCCGAATGGAAAGAAGTACAATTGAGGAAGGCGCGAAAAGAAAGTGAAGACGCTTTTGATATAGAAGATAAGTTAGCTCGAGAAGAACGTTTACTCGAAATTAACGAAGCTTTTGATCAAAGCATTAGCGATCCCGATTACGCTCGTAAATTGTTTTTGATAGAAAACTGTATATATGGCGTTGACATACAGCCAATTGCTACGCAAATATCAAAGCTTCGTTTCTTTATCTCCCTTGTGGTAGAGCAAAAGGCAAATCCTGAAAAGGATAATTTTGGAATACGCCCTTTGCCAAATTTGGAAACTAAGTTTGTGGCAGCAAATACATTAATTGGGATTGAAAAACCTAGTGCGCAACTAACCCTATATAATACTAAAGAAGTAGTAGCTCTAGAAACCGAACTAAAAAAGATCCGTAGTAAACTTTTCAGCGCCAAAAGCAAAGAAACAAAGATTAAATATCGCAAGCGCGATGAGGAATTACGAAATGCTATAGCGGCCGAACTAGAGAAAAATGGGTGGAAAAGTGACACCGCTCAAAAGTTAGCAACTTGGGATCCATACGACCAAAATGCTTCATCTTCTTTCTTTGACTCAGAATGGATGTTTGACATAAAAGATGGGTTTGATATAATAACTGGAAATCCACCTTATAAAATAGTGGGTGCTGATGAGGCGACGGAGCAAATATTTTACAAGAGTAATTATAAGATGGCATCATATAAGATTAACCTTTATGTGCTTTTCCTAGAAAATGGTTTAAAAAATTTAAACGGTGAAAATGGTTGCTTGTCATTTATAATTCCAAAGTCTTTAGTCTTTAATACTTTTTTAGTTGAAACACGGCGCCTATTATTGACAGATTATGTAATTCCTAAAATAGTGGAAATAAGTGAGCGAGTTTTCGAGAACGCGGAGGTTGGAGATAATATTATATTCTTTGCGAACAATTTGAATTCGGATGAAAAAAAAATCCTGAATTATGAAATTGTCAAAAGGATCTCTCCTTTTGACCTAATAGATAGCTATAATACTGATCAACAGCAACTCCTTGAATTACATGATGGAAACTTCTATCCTAAAATAGTTTCTCATGACGCTCATGAAGTTCAATTGAATACTATCGCGGAGCTTTCTAATGGTTTGAATCCAGGTAATGTTAAACATATTTTATTATCAGATTCTAAAACGAGTGATAAGCATCAAAAAATGGTTTTGGGAAAAGATATTAAAAATTACTGTCTTAAATGGTCAGGGACATGGGTGAACTATGACAAAAACCTTAAGAACGTATTAACGATAAAAGACATTAAGTCAAAAAATGGTATGGTGGCACAGATGAAAGTGGACTTCGCATTAAGAAATCCTATCATTTACAGTGTAGACAAAATCTTAGTTAGAAAGACCTCCGATCATATTATTGCAGCATATGATCAATATGGATATTATTTTGATTCGTTAGCTTATGGGATAAAGTTGAAAACATCCACTAAGTTGTCTGTTTATTACGTTTTAGGCTTTCTAAATTCAAAATATATCAACCACATCCATAATAGTACCTCGTTGAACAAAGGTAAGGTTTTCGCAAAAGTACTACTTAAAAATCTTGCAAGCCTACCTATTTACAACATTGATTTTAGTAGTAAATACGAAGCGTCAATTCACGAAATAATTTCAAATATTGCTCTTTACTTATCAATTAGCACAGATCCGAATGTGTATCAAATATTTCAAAACATAATTGATGCTCTCATTTTGGAATTATATTACGAAGGACACATGAAAGAAAAAGATATTGATGTGTATAAATATATCCAAACTGACTTCAATTTTCCAAATCGTGATCATACGGATATTATGGGACTAAATCATTTCACCGTCCAGATGCATAAATTGTTCGTTAAGTATTCGCATCCAGACAATGAAATTTTGAACAGATTTAAATTGTTTGCGATTCGCAGCCCTGAAATATTAAAACCAATATTGGAAAGCTAATGAAAAGGATTAAAGAAATTAGAATTAGAAACTTCAAAGCTTTTCAAGAAGAACAAATCTTTCCTGTTAATGGAAAGCATATGCTTGTATATGGTAATAATGGATCAGGAAAGTCTTCTTTATTCTGGGGGCTATATACCCTATTGCAAAGTAGCGTGAAAGACGATGATGCGGTAAAAAAATATTTTAGAAATTACCTGGAATCAGATAGAGACACCCATCAAACGTTGAGGAATGTATTTATGGATGCAGATGAAAATTCATACATAAAACTAACCGCAATTGATACCGATAATGGGCACGAGCAAACGTATACGATATCCCACGATGTAATAAATACTAATAAAGAGACAGATACGCTTATTCAAGAACTGAATATTGCGAGTGATTTTATAAATTACAAACTATTACACAATTTTTATCGAGCTTCACATAAACAGGAAGTGAATCTTTGGCCAGTTTTCGAGAGAGACATCTTTCCCTTTCTTACAGAAGGCACGAAAAATTGGCTTCAAGATATAATTAAATTACAAACGTTAGATGTCCCTAGGACACCAAAAGGAGCAGTTGCTTCAAGAGATAGAAAACAACGATATGTAGATAAGATTGATGAGCTAAATACGAAGATCCAAGCATTGCTCCAGAATATTTCAGACAATGCAAATTCCTTTCTAAAAGAACATTTTTACCAAGGAAATGACGTTTTACGTGTCTCATTGAGTTTTGATAAAAAATTTAGGTTTGATTTAATTCGCGAAAAAATTTGGGAAGAAAATAAGCAGGGGCATCGAGATGACAAACTGCATATAAAACTTGTAGTAGAGGTCTTTGATAGCACATCTCCCAACAGCTGGCGTAAGATTGAGCGTGTTCAATCTTTTCTCAATGAGGCACAATTAACTAGAATCGCCATTGGAATTCGTATAGGCGCTTTGCGAACTAGACCATTAGCGGCTGCCAAATTCAAAATCCTTGTACTAGATGACATGTTGATCAGTTTAGATCTATCTAATAGAATGGATATTGTGAGGATAATTCTCAATAAAGAGGAAAAAGAAGATCTGAATTTTTTTGACGGGCTCCAAAAATTTATTTTCACACACGACAAGGGGTTTTTTAATCTAATAAGAAGGAATACGGAAGAGGAAGAATGGGTTTATTTTGATTTTAATAAAGATGAGAATAAGACAGATGCTCCTCGGGTTTCGGAAAACATGACCCCGTTGCAAACCGCAATTAAAAACTTCGAAAATAATGAGTTTGAAAATTCAGGTAACAATTTAAGATTGGAGGTAGAAGCAATTCTGTCTTCATTTCTTGATCCAGAAATGAAAAATGTCAGTAAGGACTTTATATCATTAAAGAAAAAAGTTAACGAAGCTTATAATTTAGTCATATCTGAGAATTACGCAAAATTTAAACGTAAATTTATAAAGAACTGGGATATAGAGAAGTTAAAAAAGATAAACACCGCTTTTGAAACAGATGAAGCTTTAACACCTGGAGACATCGGTCGTTTAACATCCTTAAAAAATGATTTGTTTATTCTATTCATTAAAATGAATGAAACTAATCTAGAAAAGGAAAAAGCTCTTAGCGATATTGCAGAAATACTTGACAGAATTCTAAATCCTGCATCCCATCATTCGGAAAATCCTCTTCATAGGGCTGAATTAAAAGAGGCGATAAATATGGTGAAACAACTTAAAGAGCATTTAAATGAATAAAATGATTGCTCCTGCTAGGAAATCTTTACCTTTCAAATGCTGGCTATCAATCGCTTGTACAACTGATTGCAAAATTGAGAGAGGAAATTGCCAAACGTTTTTGAGACTAGGATACACAGTAATTCTTTGGGAAAGCTATTAAATTTTGAAAATATCACGAATGCTTAGCGATCTTGTTTGGGGAGACTGGCTGTCCTACTTCGCTCCATTGATAAATGTGCTACCAAAAAAACCGAATTGAACATAATCGCTTTGTTATGATTAAGTTAAACACTTATTGATGTTATAATTTTTATTTTTTGACATTAATAATTATATTTACATATAGCAATTGCAGCTAAAACGTATTAAAAAAATAGTGAGTAATTCAATGAGTAGAATTACAAAACAGCCCCAAATACTATTTAAACGTTGATTTTTGCACTAGGTGCAAATCCCAGCGGGATCACCAGAATTTAAAAACGCTTCTAAAGTAATTTAGGAGCGTTTTTAAATTCATATAATATTTTGAAATATCCACTTCTATTAATATTGATTAAATCAATTTTACGAAATTTGATTTAAAAATGCTATTATAATACCGGTTAAATATACCTCATACCGTCGATATGTAATTATGGGTATGGGCAAAAGGAATATTCATCATAGTAGCTCCATTTGCACAGGGTCTAACAGATAAAGGCCATCTTTTGTATAAACATTAGCCCAGCCACCGCCATAACCAATCATGCTGGAAGAAAGTACCTCTCCGATTAGGATGTCAGCAATTGCCTTTTTAAGATCTATTGCCTCTTTTGTACTATTAGCCGACGGCCTCCGCAATAGATAATTTACCTGCTTCAATTGCTTATTTGACCAATTATAGTGATAACGTGCTTTTACTACTATAACAACTAGATCAACGTCCGGGCAGTTTACCAAATCGAACTCATTATCAAACGCATGCTTTACTTCGAATTTTTCCGCTGCTGCCAGTGCTAAACTCAATTTAGTTGTACTCACTGCAGTCAACTCAAGTTCAGGAATTATTTTTAATGCAGGTATATGTGACTTAGGTGTCCAATCTTTTGTATTTGCTCCAAGTATACCAGTTCGACATAGGTACCATAGATCAGGTTAGATTGTTAAAAAATATTCGTTTATTTACCTCCATAACATATAAAATCGTCATCACATGCCCCACCAAAATTATCCTAAAATAAACAAACCGAAATATCTTTTATTTTTATCAATTTTAATAGTTACAATCTTTTTTTCATCCATTGCACAAGCACAAGATAAAGATAATAAAGTTTATACGCTTGATTCAATAAAGACAATACCTTCATATAAAGGTGGAATGGTATTAATGTATGTATATCTTCGTGATAACATTAAATATCCAAAAGAAGCACAGACGAATAGGGTGCAGGGAAAAGTGTTAGTATCTTTCATTATAGAAATAGATGGACAGCTCACTGATGTTAAGGCTGAAAGTGGGCTCGGATATGGATTAAATGAAGAAGCAGTAAGAGTCGTGAAAAAATCCCCCGCATGGACTCCAGCATATCTAAACAATGTACCTGTAAGATGTAAATATTCAATGCCAGTATCCTTTAAGTTAAACTAAAAGCTTTTTTTTTGCAATTTAAGCTAACTATTTCTAAGGACTCTCCAATAAAAGTGTTCGACATTGGTACCATAGGGATCACCAGAATTTAAAAACGCTTCTAAAGTAACATGGGAGCGTTTTTTGGTTATGACCTATTGCAGAATTAAACCATTTTTTTCTTTATCAAATCAGGATCATTGTTCGCATATTCCTAGGTTGTTTCAATGCATCACAATTACTAAAATTAAGAAAATAGGGTAGCGAAATCATGGATATGATGATTCACTAACTTAAATTCTGAAATTATATCTGTTGCGGAACTAAAACAAGCCGATTCCATAACCGACTAATGTGAAAGTTAATGCAAATATCAGGATGGCAAAAGAGGTTTTAAGCCCCATCATATTTGTCGATTGTTCTTTTGTGTAACCGCTATTTGATTGAAATTTAATAGACAGCAGAAAACCAACAGTACTATCAAATAAGCCTAAAAGTCCGTTAACTATGAGGGCTGTCTTTAAATCAGCTATTTTACAGATTAAATAGGCTAGTATAATATATAGGATCGCTGAAAAGATGCTTAAGTACGAATATTTGAAATTGAGCTTTCTAGATAATGCTGCGCCAACTGTCGCTATTATAACAATACCAAGTAAACCCAAAATTATATAGCAAATTAAGAGGTTAATATCATTTATCTTGTTGAGCGTTGTTGTTTACTTTATTCTTAAAGGTTTTCTATTACAAGTGAAAGATACGATCATTATCGCTTTATAAAAAAAACATAATTAGTTTTTAACAAAGTTTAGTGGGGTTTATAAACGATTAAAACTCCATCCTTACTTTTTTCTTTTATAAAGATTCTCAAATTCTTATCGTAATTTATCTCAAGAGCGTTATCAGATATCCAGTTAAAGTCAATATCATTAGGCTTAAGGTCCGTTTTGCCATGGTCATTGTCGACTGTAAATACATTTCCAACCGCAGCAGTATCAAATTCAGTGTCAAAATCAGTAATGCTTACCTGATAAGAATCTTCAACGGTAGCGCCTTCTTGTTTTAAAAATAAAACAGCTTTTTTAGAATGATTATTGTTCGCACTTTTCTTTAGCAGCGTGTTTGATCCGTCACCTGATGAAAAAATACAAGAGCTTGTAGCTGTTAC
>Ga0247815_10001265_pt1 | contig 19490 bp, 21 predicted proteins | sample UWRJL194509B1_FD_181014 | JGI IMG/M metagenome (GOLD analysis project Ga0247815, IMG submission 181014) | Plant litter microbial communities from Arlington Agricultural Research Station in Wisconsin, United States - UWRJ-L194-509B-1 | ecosystem: Environmental > Terrestrial > Plant litter >...
ACGTGACAGAAGGGCGGAGCCCCGCTCGGGGAGCCATCCATGCTGGGAGGTGCGTGGCTGGCAAGCAAACGGAGGCAGAAGGACAATGGGCTGAGTTAGAAACAAACTCGGCTCCTTCCTCTCCTCCGTGCCCACGCCCCCGCTTCGAACGCCTGGGCATGCAACATGCAGCACCTGGTAAGTCCCCTCCGCCATTCACACGCGTACCTATGATAATGCAAGTGCAGGGCTGTGGCCGGGAGATCGTACGGGAGCAGGACGACAACAACACGGTGTATCGGGCCGCCTGCACGATCCAGGCAACGCGCAGCACTCCTGGTGCGCTTTGCTCACACCCTATGGGCACTGCGTGTCTCAGGAGAGGCTGACACAAGTGCATGGAGTTCTGTGCAAACACAGGTCCCCCACCAGGGGGGGGGGGTTCTTCTTATTCATGGTATGCCATTCTGCTTTACTTTGGACAAGCTGGGCTCACCCCAGCTCTCACATTGCATGTAATGTATTGAATATTATTATTATTACTATTAGTATTATTTTTAAATGCTTTGCCTGACAATTACACCAAAATGCGAAATTTCTGTGAACTCGCGCATTGCTGTATTCGGTGACATCGTTCCTCGAATTTCGGCCGGCTTGTTTCGCGGTGTCAGGATTCCAAAGGAGCGCAGTGTCTGCCGATGACGATGCAAGACGAGTACCATCTGAGGAAAAGGCGACCGAGTGCACAGGACCAGAATGACCGCTCAACCGTTGATAGGCCCGGCCCTGCGAAATGTTCCAAATGCATACAATACCTGCTTCACTGCCGAACGTGACCTGCCTGCTGTTCTGAGCAAAGTCGACCGACAAAACAGGTCCATCGCCACTGCGCATTGGTGACAGAGCTTCCTCGCCAGACTGTGTGTCCCAGATACGGACAGTGCCATCGACAGAGCCCGAAGCAAGGAGTCGACCATCAGAAGAATATGAGACACACTGAACTGCGCCAGTGTGGCCAGTCAGTCTCATAAGAGTACTTCTGCCGTGTTGAGGGGCGATTCCAAATGTTTTGACGGTGATGAGGCCAATGCAGTGCGGGAAGAAGTCCTCGTAGATGAGCGAGGTCTTGTCTGCAAACGGAAGGGCAGAGACGTATATATGCGGCGCACTCCGCTCGATTGCGTCGTGAGACGAAGCTGCAAATATGTTTGCATCTTGAAGGAACTGCAATAATATGCTGTCGCTGACCTGTGGCAGAATGAGTACGTCAGCGGAACTTGCTGTGATAAACTCACAGCAGTGCGTGCGATTGTTAGCAGCCCCGGCGCAAGATTTGTCTTGCCTAGGACACTGAGCACTTCAAGCCAGAAAAGAAAGTTTGGCCAGAACTTCAAACTAATCTCAATGTCGAATGGAAAAGACTCGGAGCCGGCCTCGTCGCCAGGGTTATATGAGGCAATATGATGGGCCCAGTGCAGGCATGCATACTCAAGGGCAAGACTAATGGTACCCGGCCTTGTTGATAGATTGGGCTGGTAAGACGAGGGGCTGTGTGAGATGTTGAAATAAAGACTTTCCCCCATTGTGATGAGACAAGCGTGTGCGAGTATAGCCTGCCCGAATGACCGCGAGAAACGAATTTGGTCAGCTGCACGACCGTACAAGTAATCACCGAATGAGGCGTGCAGAGTGCGCAGGCCAGGCGCATCATCATCCTCGGGTACGTGAACAACGGAATGTAGACGAGACAAGCTCGCCCGCACATCGTACGCCTCCAGCCCCAGCAGATCCGATACAGCCTCAATGGATAATTGCACCCGGGCGCCGAGTAATGACGCAAGGAGCCGCAGCAGAGCAGGCAGATCTGGAGCTTCGGAACCATCTGCCCTTGCTGCTTCCATTAGGATGAGTGCGTACATGTTGTCGAGAGAGGATGCAACCCCTGCACTGAGATTGTCACGAGAAGCATTGAGCAGCCGCTTGAACCTGGCGACAACTGCTTCCGCCCCCGCACCCATGGTATGCTTCAGAGCGGTTGCTGCGATGATGAACAGGCCATCACAAAGTCGGACGAGATGCTCGATCTCATCGTCAGTGATGATTGCCCGGAGTTTCGGCTTACTGCAGAGCTTGGCGTCAAGCGTCTGAGTAATATATCTACGAATGTCCGCATCGACCTCCGCAGTGTCAACTGCATGAAGCCGTAGGATTCTACTAAGCTTGTCGTGTGACATTGGGGTGTCTCTAATCTGAGTCTCGGGTCGCGATGTGACCAAAATCTTGACGGGAAACTGGAACTGGGACTGGGTCAAGTTGACAAGGGACACCAGCGTGCTAGTGACAATGGTGTGACATTTCGCGTCATCCAGCATTCCATCAGAGGTCTCCCCTCCGCACTCATCGAGCGCTTCTATGACGAACAAAATTGGCGTTTGCGAGGATTTGAGTGCAAGGAGTGGCTTGCAGAGAAGTTGCTGAACTTGCACCGAAGCCTCTTTGTACTGGATACCAAGCTCGATGGTTTCGGCCAGAGCCAAACGAAACTCGGCGGACTGCAACGCGAGGAGCTGGACCAGTGTCGGAATCACACAACGGATGTCGCGTTGTGCGGCCAAACCAGTAGAACACGAGCAGAAGAAACTGCCGCCAAGTGTGATATCCGGGTTTTCATCCGCTTGCTTACACACAGTCTTGGAGATTGACGTTTTGCCGGTGCCCGCCATTCCTGTAATCCGGCAAATCTGGAGGGCATCGGGGTCCATGATCCAAGCTTCGATCTCGTTCAAGATCCGGACGCGCGTGTTGTCCATGCAGCCCGAGTTCAGCTGCGCGTCGTAAACGGCTTGAGGGACGAAGCGTTCCTTCAAGGCTGCAGGAAGTCAGCCGATGCAGGGACTCCTGAGGCTTAGAATCGGACTCACCTGCAGCAATCTTCGCATAGTTGCCGTCCTGAAATGATACTGTCAGATATTGGCACTGTGATCAGGAACAACACGGACCGATGTGTCTGGCGCGGGCCCTGGCGCAGGCGGAGAAATGATGGTGACTGGGTTGTAGTGCACGGAAGTCCCTGTGCTGGACTGAAAATTCAAGTTTGTGTTGCTGCTAACGATGTTTGCCTGGCCATAAGCTGTGTTCTGGTTATTGTTGTTGCTGATCGTGGAACCGTGTGCCCCGTTTCCTGAGGAGGATCCATGATCGCTAGGCCAGGGCGAACGAGAATGGCTGCGATCATGCCGGTGTTCGGTCACTTTGGAGCATTGCGCAGGCATATCTGAGTCGGTTACACAGAGGTGTCACGGAGGGTCAAAGGGGTGGGTTCTGAGAGAGGAGAGGAATGGTAACACTTGTTGACAGACCGCAGAACAGCAAGCAAACGACCCTATGAAAATCTCGAGCCGGGCTCGTGTGAAGGCTGGAAATGGAACTGAGCTGAGGGGCTACTTTCAGTTAGGCTCAAAAGAATCACATCCTATTCGGGGCCGCTGGGCTTCACAGCGCTTCAAATAATTGATGGCAGTCGACAGGTTGAGTCGTGCAGCGAGCGCACCCGTCCAAATCGGATTTGGAAACCCCCTATCCCTCGTTCGTTTGCACGGTGAGCCCACCAGCTGAATGTACAAGCCGATTTTGTTGCAGGAGTTGTCTTAAAGACTCTCAACATTTTTATTTTATTTTATTTTATTTTTCATACGTCTTTGGTCGAAAGCAGCGTCAATTCTTCGAGGAATCGGTTGGGAACTCATTCAAGGCTACATCACAATTAGCCGAGCGAAAATGTGGCACTCGCTTAGCATGAGGAAAACACCACGCTTTGGGATGCTTAAGGCCGATGCAGCCTCACTTGTAGCGCAGAGACCCTTTACCAACTAAATTGCATGCTAGCAGAAGTCGTCTGCCCAGATGATGCTGCTGGTTCGCTTGCCGTGCAAATGGATGAGGGATAGGAGTACTTCCAAATCCGATTTGGATGGGTGCGTTCACGGCACGACTCAACCTGTCGACTGCCATCAATTATTTGAAGCGCTGTAGTTCTTGGTGCCTTAGCTATCATTGTTTTGCTAATCGCGCACGATCATTTGGTAAGGAGCATACTTAAATAAACGCAGTCAGATACGAGTGTTGCTTAGAGGGTCTCGTGAAAGCTGACAGAAGCGAAGACAAGAAAGTGACATTCCATACTGGAGCTGAACTGATCATTCGCAATGTGAAGGTTCAGACTATACCTCATCATGTCTTTAGTTCCTACAGAGCGTCACCGCAATGCACGACAGACCGGTAAGCCCCGACCTAAGCTCGAGCAGTCTCGTTCGAATCAGCCCCCTCTCTATCTCGCAGACGCGCGTGACACGGTGAACTGTTCAAGTGGGATAGGAGTAGGTCAGCGTTTGCGAAACGAAAAGGCAAGGAGAAGGGAAGAAGTCTTTAAGAAGCACGGAAGAAGTGCCGACGACGTGCGCGCATGCCAATAAAAGGATTGGAAATGTTATGACGTGGAGTAGGATGTACGGTAAAGGTCCCGTGAGCGACTAGACCGGCCAAAGAGGAATATGACACACAAACAGTGAAGGTTGCGCTTCGGCCAAGTGACCCTCGCCGTCGGCAGTTTGTGCGTTTCTACCACGCGAGGCCAGTGAAGACCTTGGCGCGACTGGTCGCGCGTCCTGTCCTCAGGCCGTCATGCCCCACGGAGCACAACCACCAGACGAGACCCAGTGATTCGTCCGCCCGGTGACAAGGATTCAGACACAAGGGCCAGCACAGAGTGAAACGAATCGTCTCCCGAGAGAAAGACGATTCTGCCGAGAGGTACCATACCGTGCCAACAAGGGCAAGGCTCTATACCTCGTTTCATTGAAAGAACGTGTGATGAATAAGAGCAGAAGCGGGAGGAGCAGGCAAAGCACGAGGAAAGAAGAAATGAATGCAGGCATAAACGACACACCGACAGGATAGTGAGGTAGTCGTGGAGAAGACAACCAGAGGTGAGCCATGTGCGGTCTATGCACCAGAGAAAGTATGCGATGGGGATGGTCACGCAGAAAGAATGCAGGAGAGTTCGACGTTCGCGAGCGACGACGAGCAGGAGGTACGACATCAAACATCAGGCGATACCAAGCCGATGATTGGCGTAGCTCGATGAAGCATCTAGTAGGAGGAGTCGAGAAAGGAGGACGAGAAGATCAGGCCAAGACATTGATGGTGTAGGAAGAGGACCAGCCTTCCAAGAACGAGGGGGCATACTCACCAAGCACAGTCATTCCTGAAACCATGGACATGTCGTTCTTCATCGAGTATGCGTGCACAATTCGGCGACTGCTGCTGCCGAGAATAACACGATTCCGATGTGTCTAGAACAGAGGCGCATCAGTGTTAACTCTTGGACCAGTAGGACTGAGTAGATGACGAACCTTGCCCACCATGGTAGTTGGCGCGTGCTTGGTCCTAATGATGGACAGGACGCCCAATGTGGTGGGCGCGAATTCGATGTCTTGAGCTTGGTGAGAGCGGGCGACCTTCGCGAGTGGTGGTTAGGTTGGTTGCCGGGCTTCGCGGGAAGGATGGGGCCTAGCCGTAGAGAGAAATGGGTTAGTCATGAAAGGCGCGTGGATTGAGCTGGTACAGATATGAGTAAATGGGAAGGGAGATCACGAGAATAGATTTGTGAACGAGTTGAGGGTGAGAAGTGGAAGAGCGGGTGAAGGACACGGGTCGTTGGATGACGACAAGTAAGTGGCGTAAGACCTCGTAGCCTCAGATGAAATGGACCACCACAATTTAAGAAAGGTCAGAGAACATAGACAAGTGAGGTCGCACGAGGTCCGAGGAAACACCTCATTTGGAGGAAACGGATCGAGGTGGCAAGGAACGCAAACGAACGGGCACGTACCTTTTGACAGGCCCTTGACGAAGACCGGGTTATGGTTGCGGATAAGGAGCCACCAAAGATCCGTCGACTTTTAGACAGTCCAAGTAAGAGGATGAAAAAAGAAATGGTATTCGTCAGCAAACTGGATACCAGCGCGAGAAGAGGCGGCCGCGCAACGTCGCCAACGACCATGCGACCTGGTCCGCCAGAGACCAGCGAACGCAAAAACGGCAAGAACAGTCGTAAAGAGCGCTGCTAGCTCGAACATCATTCCTCAAGGACGTAACGGCCTGGCGTCCGCGTGTGGCGTCCACAGACTTGTCGACACAGACTCCCAACGCACCTTTCGCTTGCTAGCCCGTCACACTAGCACCTTTGCGATGCGCGCATCCATGGCAAGGAGGAGCCTTGATTTGCGGGCTTCCAGTTGCGCACAAGGGAGACACGAGGACGAGTATCGAGGGTTGGTGGACAAGCGGCAGCCGGGCGCCAAACGCGTCGTCGGAGCGGGCCGTGAAGATCCCACGCCTTCTTCCCACTCACGGTCGACACCACTTGGCGTCGCGTCCCTGTCTGGTTTGGCACGCGCGTCCGCTTTCGTTCTAATGTGGCTGGCTTACAACACGCTTTCATATCTTTTTATGCGATATACCATTTTGCGATAACTCTTGAACGTCGTGTGTACTCACATCCCGCGCGAACCCTCGCTCTTGTCCACCGTATCCCTTTCTCGTAGCCTTTGCGTGGCTAAGAGCAACGCTTCACTCTGTGACCCTCCAACACCTGCTCTTGCCAACTAGACCTGGTCCCATTCGTCGATCTCTACTGTGGCTCGTTTTATCCTACGGCAGTACTCGCTCGTCTGGTGCAACATCGCTAACTGCCATCTTAGGTCGCACTGGCACAGACCTCTGTCAAATGAAGCCACAAATAAACACCTGCTCATCGTCAATTGCCTGCTAAGCCGATGTGCGGAAGTGAACACTGCCGTCAAGAGCGGTGCGACGTTTGATGGGGCGGCGAGCAGCGGTGCGACGGCCGGGTCGATGCGTCTTGAACTACACATAGACCGCTCATGTAGTCTAGCGCATACGCTCAGACAGTTTCCGGAGTATATGACGAGCCACAAGTACGACCTTCACTCACATCGGTGAGGTAGCAGTAGCCGATTTATATTCTTACTCGTCTTCTCCGAGAAGGCATCATACTTTCTCTTTGCCAACTTGAGGCTCTGCGCATGAGACCGCGAACCATGCGAAAGGAAGAGAGGCCGAAAGTCGATGTGTGTGGAGCATGTAGGCAAACTAAGTAGGCACAATTTTCACGGCTTGAGAAGTACAAGATTCGGCCCAGGATGAGATGTATGGTGAACACCCCAATTCTTACTAAACAGAGCCAAGCGAATAGCTATGCACCCGACGCACGGTTGAAACTGTTAGCGTAGGATCGGTCCGCAGGGTTCTGCGCGTGTAGCCACACCGTGTGTACTGTATTCGAGGTGTCCGTGATTAGGTACGTGAACGTAGGAGGACAACTCGATAACTAATCACATGTGCCGACGGAGCGGACACACATGAGCCGGAACCATAATCTAACAGAAACAGCCGTCATGCATTAATTGCATGATCGTTTCCGAAGAAAGTCACAATGAGCAAACGTATCCACGCCCGTCAGAGAGGCACGAATGTTCACAACATCACTGGATAGACATATTATTACACATAGGCTTAGATTTAATTGTGCAGGTTCCTCTAATGCTTGTGTCTTCCTATAGCTGCTGCAGCGTATACAACGAAACTGACTTCGAGGGCGACCACATTTGGACAGCCTCAGCCGCAACATCAATCATCATCATCTTCTCGAGGGTCTCCGTGTCCGAGGCCTCCTTCTTATCTTTTTGCGACTGAAAGATTGCGGACGCGCGCGAGGTTGTGTTCTGTGCAAGCGGAAGAGACGGTGCGAGTCAGCATGAGTGAAACGGTCGGGGCTTGAGGAATAGCAAGAATGATAGGTTGCCGAGTCGAGCGGAATTGAAGTGTAAGAAAACAGGTGGGCAGGATGATACGATACTTCAGGAAAACGCGTCCGAGTTCGTAGCCGATAGGCGCCGCTACCCTGCGTGACGTTGCAAATCACTGCTGTGCCAGAGACACCGGAGCCCCCTGGGGCTTGTCGTGAGGCAACGTAACCCCGTGCTCTTGTGATTTGCAGGCGCATAGCCCCGCACCACGTTGACAGAGCGCATCGTTCTGCTCAGGTTGAGTAACGGTAGCGCTACTATCGTGCGCGGCACTAATGCACCTCCCGCCGGCTGCTGCATGCAGCTGTACCTCTCGCAGAAGAGCAGCTCATCTGAAACATCAGCCATGGCATGCTCTATCCATTATGTTTGCCCTCGCCGTCTCTCCGCTGTTGTGCAGCTCGGGGACGACTGGCGATTGCTAGCATCTCTCCCTCCTCCCTTGTCGCGCTGTCATGCCCATCTGCCTGCCGTGCTCATTTCGCGCCGCCGTCTGCCCCATTCCCAGTCAGCAGCACTATCAGCGTATCTTTACGAGTTTGAATGTGCTCTGGCTGGGAGGTCGCACACAGTGTAACGTGAGTTTCCAACGGAGTCGTGATGCCTCTATTCATCTGTCGACGTGGCCCAGTACGTAGATCGATACATATCCTTGTCGACCCACTTGTTCAAAAAGAAGTCATCGTAATCATCGAGAACCGATGCCGCCGTCAAGCGCTCAGATACCGCGCACGACCCGAACTTGGGCACCAGCTGGCAGCCTCGTCGCACATCTACGAGTTCGACAATGGTACAGTCGATGGTGCCATCTGGATGCCTCGCGCGCTTGAGTGGGTGCATCCCATTTACCGGGTGCGCCTGACGCAGCAACGGCGTGAACCACTCAATGTAGGCCAGATGCCTGGGCTGCTCGCGGCCGAACAACACCTCCTCATACGCTTCGTGAACCTTGAATATTGCCCTTAGTCGAGCAACGCGAATGCCTGGCCCACGTCAGACTGATTGGCAGACACTGTGGTCCCACAGTACTAAGTTTGCTCACCGTCTAATCCGCCGTCGCCTACCAACTCTTCGCCATGAGTTTGCACAAGCACGGTATCGTATCGATTATGCTGCGCTGACGCATACACCTTATTGACCACGTCCTTGGCAGCAGGCGTCTGGGTGTTGGGGATGCGAAAGGTCGCATGAGTCCAGATCTGGACTGACGGCAGGCGACGCAGACCTTGCTCGATGCGGGGCGGGAGCGCAGTCTCGAAGCCGTTCCACACTGGCAGATTGTGCCAACGCCGGAGAAACGCGCGCATTGAGTCCACAAAGCCGACCACAACACTGTCGGCTCCTAGCTGAGCCAGTGTAACGCGCAAACGATGGGGGCGATTGGCGAGGAAGAGGGGTTTGTGGCGTGGGCGGATGCGTGCATCTCGGATGCGTGCCTTCAGGAGTCGTGCATCGAAGACCTGGCCTGCCTTCCATGCAAGATGTGTCGCAAACCAGAAGACGCGCTCGCGGCGCTCATGCCAGCGGCACATCTGGGCCGTGAAGCTGCGCTTGTTGCTCGCACGAAAGGCGTTCTTGGCAAGATCGATGTGGAGCCGCTCGGTCGCCTCAGTATTGTAGTTGTCTGTTGTTCCGAAGTTCTCAATAGATGCGACGTAGTGCTGGAGCGCGTGCAATTTGGGGATCTTGAGGTCTGTAGTAGCGTCAGGTTGTCTGCAACGCCGAAGAACGCATCCCGTACTGCTCCGGACACCCTCCTCAATGAAGACATCTTTGAGGGTGTGAAACTCGCTCAGCGCCATGCGTATGTCCTCCAACGTGTCTGTTGAATGAGACTCGTACTGCACCATGTACAGAAAGTCGAGGAGGGCCGTGGTTGCTTGCACAGCGGCATCAGGCACCAGGCCATACACGCATGCAACAATTTGCGCGTAGATTGCCTTGTGCTCCGCTCCAGAGATATTGGCAAGGCCCGTGATACCGTTTTTGAAATGACGGAGCTTGTCGGCAAGCGGTAAGCACTGCATGCGATGGTTCAGCTCCTTTGCTGGCGCAAGTTCGACAAGCCATTTGACGACATGCTTGCCTACACCCTGCACAAGCTGGTGCAGCACATCCGAGGTGATTGATGTGTGAATGTTGGCGTGCGCCCATCCGGCCCAGAACGGAGTTTTGACGAGGTTGAGACCGGCTTCGTCGAGAATCTCGCGCTCCGACTGGTGCGAACGTGCCGCGCCAGCGGCAGCGATTGTTGCGAGCGTGTCCGCTGCGTCGCGCAGGTCCCCGATATTGTCCAGATCAAAGCTGTCTCGAGTTGAGTCACAGACAGGGCACGCCTGCCCGTAGCGGACACAAGTAACGAGGCACTGTTCTGGGTAGTCAGCCACATACGCTGCAAGGATCGGATGACAACGCCGAACACAACCCCAAGAGTCTGCAAGCCTGACACCGTTCTCAGCTGGCTCAAATAAGGGCTGACATATCTTGCACATGCATGCATGGAACAAGCTCGCCCTGAGGAGCTTTGCATCCTCTGCGCTGAGCGAGTCGTCTAGCTTGCCAGCTGGCAAATAGCCCAGAAGCCGGTGTGCGCGCATGGACAGCGTCAAGCGGGCGTGCTTTGCGATGTTGCCAATAGTGAGATAGACTGGGTAGCATGAGTGGTGGCCGGTGAATGATGTGAGCTGTGTCTTGTCGGAGCTCAGAATAACCGGCACCACCGTTGCGCTGTCTGGGAGCTTCGTCTACACACGGTGTACATGAAGTTGGTCAGACCTGCACACCGTGCACCATCCAATGTACACGAACCTGAATCCCCCACCACCACGCCGCAGTATGCATCTCATTGTAGAGACGGCTTTCGCGCTGATCATCAACGTAGCGGCGCTCCGGCGCAAAAGACATGCAGCCTGCAAAGGTTGGATCCGCCAGGAGATCGCCAATGACCTCCAACGGATCCCGCCAGTAAAGGTCAAATGGTTCTTCCACGCCACTCACGTAGACTTCGTGGTGGTTAAAGGAGGCGGGTGCGGGAAGCCGGTCGAGTGCACTCTTGATGTCGCACGCAGATCGAGCCGAAAGTTGTCCACTCAGTGCCTCAATCTTGAGCAAGCGCGAGACGGCATTGTCAGAGACTGTCTCCAGCGTAGACCACATAGCAAACTGCCAGTCGGATTTGTTCTCGAACGGACCCCACTCGCTGTCGAATGTTGCAAAGTCGGCTGAGATTGCGGGGTCCCGTCTCTTGCGCAAGAACTGACCGCCTCCGACATAGAGATCAACGATGACGCCCTGATCATCCTCGGGTTCAGCGGTGACAGTTGCGCGGAATGAAGGTGCGGGTGGGGGCTCGGGCGGATCTGGGGTCTCGTGTGCTGGTTTGACGCGTTGGAATAGTGCATCATCGAGAGTTTGATCCAGACGCTCTTCAAGGACATGAGGTCCGTCATCGTGGTAGACCAGATGCATAAGATCGCCGTCGGGCTCGTTATTAGAGTTGCTGTCGCTTTCGCTTTCGCCATTGCGCAGCTTGAGGTGCTGAAAGACTGTCGACCAGTGCTGCTGCAGCGCCAACTTGCATGACTGTTTCCTCGCCGTGTGCTGGGTAAGTCGGCCACACGATGGGAACCGTCGACGACACACAAGACACTGGTACTTGCCCCTTGGCATGTGAGATTGGTGGTGTAATGGGACTCGAGAGAGAGAGGCTGTTTGGGCTATGTGCGGCGTGCCGCAGGTGCCGCAGGTGGCAAAACTTGGCAGTGACAGACAGTGCACACATCTCATTTTCTTGGCTGGTAACGGCAGGGCCATAGAAAATTATCGATATTCGGCTGAAATCTCAGGTACATTTCTCCGTCTTGCAGTGCAACGTGACCTGCTGCGACCACAGGACTCAACTGAAACCACTGCAGAAGCACAACACAGCTCGGGAGCGACGACGAGCTCGGAAATATGTGAATTAAACTGGTCCCGTGGTCGATCTGCAGGAGCAAGAGGACAACGGAATACTAAGCGAGCTGATCATTTCCAGCGGAGTTCGGACCGCTGGAGTGCTCTTGTGTCTCCTGCTTTTTGCATTCGCTCTGCTCTTGCGCCTTAAAATGCCACCATACTCTCGCCTTTTCTCCTGTATCGTGCCTCGCATTTTTTCAACTCGCCTACATACAGCTCAGTCTCGAAATGGCCACTAAGAAATCCGCAAAGGGCAAGGCTGCAGCTGCCTCTCGCTCATCTCCCCGTCGTACTTCAATGCCAGCCTCCAAGAAACCGCCAACCTCTCGCGCCAGCAAAAGCAAGGCCAGTCAGCCTACAGGTGTGCTTGTCCTGATTGTTTTCAGTTGCGGCCGAAGCTGACGCGTTCTGCTCTTCTTTTAGCCAAGGCCAAGGCTGTGGTCAAGAAGAAGAAGAAGCAAGGTGTGCGGGTCCAGCGAAGTGAGTCTTGGGGCTTTGGCTATGCTATATTCGATGTAGCTCATACTTTCAGTCATCGACTCCGACGAGGCCAGTGTTGACAGCGACGACAAAGATGATGATGAAGATGATGAGGATGAGGACGAGGATGAAGACGAGGATGAGGAAGACCAAATGGACAAGGGCAGTGATGGCAAGTGGCTTCCTTTTCACTCGAGCTTACCACAACTGCTCACTGACTTAAACAGAAGATGATGACACCTCAGCAGGTTCGGACGATGAGCCTCCTGCACCTGCAGCGCGAAGGCGCAAGGTCCCCCCGCAGGTTGTTGTGCGTTTTGTTTATTTGCTTGTTCGTGTTTGTGCTGCTTATTGTTTCGCAGTTTCAGGAGTCGCCAAAGAAACGCCGCCCAACCGCTCCCTCGACGCCAGGTCGCCTTTCACACATCCCTCTGACACCAACGTCACTCATTCGCCGGATGCCAAACCGCCTGCCCGCCTCACTTCTTGATACAATTGCAGGCTCTGACTCTGACTCGAACACTTGGAAGCCTGCGTACAACCCAAAGGACCACAGCAAGCCCAAGCTTGGATTGCAGAGCCCCAACACGCAAGAGATCCTCAGCCCCGCCATGCGCCGCTTCTCGGGCCGTGTCATGGCACGCAACCCATTCCCAACCACACACGAGCGTACTGAGATGGCGGGCAAGTCGTTCCCCGAGTCGGCTAAGGAGCTCAACTTTGCAAAGCATACCACGCGGTTTCAGAAGAACCCAATCTACCAGCGGGAGATGCTTCGTCTTGTGAGTTGCACTCTCTGTGATGCTTGGTTTTTCCACACCAGCTACTGACATGATGTGTAGATTACGCCTCGTGACTCGCATGTGCGAGGCCAGGTTGTGACCATAGCACGTGGCGATATTCGCCTGCTGTTTGGTCTCAATGCAGCCTCTCGTGGTGGCAGCTCCGGTGTCCAAAGTCTGGTTGAATCCCTACTACGGGACGCCAACTTCATCTTTGCAACGGTCACATGGGTCGAGAAGGATGACATCGTTGTGGGGCACGTTGCGGTGCATCAACACACTCCAGCATTCGCATGGCTGTTTACTGACATCGTCTTTCTCAAGGGCACGCGCAAGGGACCATATCGACACCCCGCCTTTGGCGAACTACTTACTAAGCAGCTCTTCCTCCAGAACAAATGTGCTGCGGTCGATCCGCTGACTGCAGAGCTCTTTAAGCCAATTCCGCTCGAGACGATGGCTCTTCTTGCTGCCGCAGTACGTTATGTCTCGCACTATATGATCATGCTGATTCAAGCTTTCATCAGATTGAATGCTCGCTGCATGACTGGCTTCAGGGTTTCCAAGCCGAGTCTGCCACAGAGTTCACGGCTGACAAGTGGGCTCCAATTTACCGTCAGCATTTGACTCGCCTGCATGCATTCCGTGATGCGAAGCCGCTTGAGGTGGATGCATGGTTGATGCGGCTTTGGCGTAACTGCTGGTATGTCTTGTCCTTTCTGTTGCAACTCCGTGCTCACATAGCCCCAAGGGATGCCACAAAGGAGGGCATGATGCAGGCAACATCAGACGAAGGCACCGTCACCCTCCTCTCAACGGAGGAGATGGATGACTTCAACGACATTGACCTGGAGCTCGATGCCTAGACCGCTCATCTCGCCCTCATATGCTACTGTGTCTGCTTGTATCTGCTCCTCATCTCAGCTTTTCCTCGTATTCTGCGCCTCCCGCCTTACTGTTCGTAGTCATGCTCGTTTCTAGTTTGCTCTGCCACTGGTTCTCTGCCACCAATATTTGCTCTATTTCTCCTCTCCGATTGCGCTAATTTGTTCACACAGTCTGTACCTCTATCATTCTATGTAATTCAGAGCCAATACACGTTCCATTGCTCGCAATTTGCACGTACAATCCGGATTTGAATTGCCCAGCTGACGCGTGCCCGACCATCCCACTCACAGCTATCAATCTCATAGCAATGTGCAATGGTCGTAGAGGACAGCTATGGAACCTACCTGTAGCATAGTGGTAGTGAATGGGGTGTCTACAAAGAGGGGGTCACGCAACGGCAGTTACGGCCGCTATGTAGGCCCCATCACACTACGTAATCTCAACGAGTTTTCCTGAAGTAGATGGGCAAGCGGAGTAGGATCTCCGATGAAGACACCGTGTACGACCGGACAGAGCGGAGAGAACAGCGACACGCAACCAGCGACGAAGGTTCGTGACAAGGCACAAGCGACCTTGCGGTCAATAGGCCGCGGATCTGCACGGTACAAGGCAAGTATAGAGAACGAGACGGTCAATCATGCGGAGCGTATCAATGGCCCAGCCCAGACGACACGACGCAAAAACCGGCGAGTCCAAACTGAAGAAATGTCCGCATAGCGACAAGCACCGTGAAGATGCTGCTAAACCTGGTTCTAATGAGAGCGCGCTGGGAGGAGAGGAGGACGCCGTTACGGGTAAGCGGAGATAGGACGAGAAAATATATAGGAGCAAGGTCACGATGAATATATGATCGAACTGCGAGATGACGGGGTACCAATGCAGGAGCTGACAAGGTGACGAGGGCAATTGGGAAACCGTGACCGACAACTAAGGGCAAGGGCAAGACGCGGAATGAAGAGGAATGGGATGAAGGAAGCTGCGTGGAACGAAAGGAACGACACTCACCGAGCGCGGGTCACTCTGATAGCACTTGGTCGCGGTGTTCTTGGTCCCAACGCTAGCCACATGGCGGCCGCCGCTACGCGGGCGGATAGTCTGGTTGCGATAAAACCAAACCCAAGGACGTCAATGAAGGTTCCAAGTCATCATGTCTGGGTGAGACACACCTCGCCAATGATGCCGGTGGGGCGTGCTTGCTCCCCGTAATGAGGGTGACGACCGAGGTGGAAGGGGCGATGTGGTTGGTCTTGTGGTTGGCGGGACCGCAGAACCTGTGTTGGTGGACGTTGAACAGGTTGCCGGGCTCCTTGGAGAGGATCGGGCCTGCAGAAGGAAAATGAGTAAACGGGAAACATGACTTGGACTAGGCAAAGGTGATTCGACTTAGATAAAGAAGCGAGTTGGAAGGAGATGAAAACGAAAGAGTTCGATGTGGACGAACGACTGAACGGTGGGGCAAAGTGGAGACGCAGGCAAGCAATTGGCGCAAGCGACAACTTGGCCTGAAATCAATAACGCCTGCATCAATCATGACGGTGCAGATCATGACGCCAGACAGCAGCGCGTTAAGTTGGAGGGAGTATCCACGCCAGGGGTAACGGATGAAGGTGGCGAGAAGTAGGAGAAGCGGGGAACGGGAGCGCACCTTTTGGCAGGCGCTTGACGAGAAACGGGTTGCAGTTGCGAATCAAGAGCAGCTGAAAATCTGTCGATCTTTTAAGGATCTGTAATGAAGCAAGTCGAAAGCCAAGGAATTGATTAGCAAACAGGATATAAATACGAGGAGAGCACCCGCGCAGGCTCGCAGAGTCGCAGACAAGCGAGCGACACCAGTCTGCAAGAGATCGGTGAACGCAGCTAAACCAAGAACAAGCGCGAAAGGCTCTGCTAGCTCGACCGCGTTTACGCAAGGACGTAACAGCCCAGCGCATGCACGTATTGCATTCACAGCTCGTTGATGCACTTACGCTCGACTCCCAACGCATCTTTGCCTGCAGGCCTGTCACACTAGCACCTTGGAAATGTGCGGATTCATAGTGAATTAGAGAGTGGTCTTGCGTGCCTCTGACTGCGTATAAGCGAGAAACGAGGACGATCGGTCAGAGGGGCGGTCGACAAGGGGCATTCCAGACCCAAACACGTTGTCGGATAGACCCGAGATATTCCCACGCCCTATCCCCGAGTGACACGGCTCGGAATCGAGTCTCCGCCTGGTTTAACCCACAGAACTCTGTTCTCTTTGCTGTTCTCGCGGCATAGCGGATCGCCATACCTTCGGCTAACGTAACCTCCTAGACATTCCACATGTACCCTTGCTTTGGTTGAAGCCTCACTCGGGTCCACCATATGCCGTCCTTATACAACTTGCATACTACACGATGCACTAATCACTCCATTAGTTGTACATGCTTGTTCTGACGACAAGAACAGAACTCACGGCCACTCTGTGATGCATCGTATTTGACAGAATGAGAAAATGATACTAGATTGTTTGACTCGGATACGGTCTTCAAGGTTGGGACAAACAGGGACCGCAGATTGTTGGATTGTGCTTGAGAATGATTGTAGGCTACAGAGTCTGGGTCAAAACTGTTTGAAGGGGATATGGTGATTTGTTCAATAAACTTTATTCCCAGAAGCTTTTACAGCAGGAGAGATCTGGACGTACAATTTAGGCACGCCAGCACGATGTCCATTTCGAGCCAACATGCAAGCCGTTGTCAGGTGCTGTGATCACGACGCGGCTTTTTTTGAACCACAATGCACATGGCGGCAACTGCAGGTGCTCACGATATTCCGCCGGCACCCACAAGAGAATCTCGCCTGATGAACCCACCAGCCATCCGTTCTCAAGACGGGCAGACGCAAGTGCGGTAACAGGATTGTTACTGCTTTCTGAGGCTAGCCTGCATGCCGCGGGCACATCCCACTTGCGGATCATGCAGTCCCGAGAACCCGAGACGATGTATTGTCCGTCGGATGTGAATGTCACCGATCTAACTTCTTCTGTGTGACCGTGGAGTGTCGCAAGCGGTGCGCCAGTCAACGCGTCCCATAGACGCACTGTTCTGTCATGGGAACCTGTTCCAATGAGACGCCCATCGGCGGACCACGCCACGGACGAAATATAACTTGTATGTCCCTGAAGCTCGAGGATCATCTGACGTGTACTGACGTCCCAAATTCTCACTACCTGTTCGGATCCACTAGACGCGATGCGCGTGCCATCCGGTGAGAATGCAAGCGACAAAACAAATCCATGATCTGCCTGGAATGGCTCCCGTGCTTTCTCGCCTGTATCTGTCCGCCAGAGATAAATGCGACCACCGTAGTCTCCCGCGGCGACCAGTTTGTCGTCAGGCGAAAATGCGATTGCGAACACCCAACTATCGCAGCGCATTGGGCCGACAGATGATGGCTTTCTCGTTACGGGATCCCACAAGTGCACCGTCCAGTTGTCGGATGCTGATGCAAGCCAACACCCGTCGTTCGAGAATGTCACAGCTCTGACGACAGCGGTATGGCCACCAATCGATCCGCCGATTGCTGCCCCTGAACGCGCATCCCACAGACGAACTGTTTTATCCTGGGACGCTGATGCAATCAGGCATCCATCTGGTGAGATGGCCACGGATTCTACCCCGCCTGTGTGCCCAAGTAGTGGCGGAAACGTTTCCTCACCTGTGCACGCATTCCACACCCGCACCGACTTATCATTAGAGCCGCTGACGATGAATCTGCCATCCCGAGAAACCGCCACAGAGTTTACGTCTTCGGTGTGTGTGAGTAGCAGCTGAACAGCTGATTGCCCGCTTCCAGCATTCCAGATCCTGATCGTGCCGTCATCAGATGCCGACGCAATGTACCGGTTGTCTGGCGAGAATGTAGCCCAGCTGACGTCATCTGTATGGCCGCCGAGATCAACGTAGGGAGCATTGGCCGGGTCAGGATGTAGGGTCCAAAGGCGGACATCACGGCCGTGCGCTGCCACCAATGACCGACCGTCTGATGAAAATCGGGCGGAGCGGATCTTGGTGGTACCCTGTAGCTGTGCAAGCCGCTTCCCGTTCTCTAAAGACCAAAATGCGACACTGTCCTGATGATAAGCAATTATTACGGCAATCATCTCGCCATCCGGAGAGAAGTCGACGCCGTGAGACTCGGATCTGTCCTGCGCTGAAGAGTGACGCAGCCTTGCATGCAGTGGATTACGCGCAGGTTGGCCTGTGGAGCTGTTCCAGAATCTGATTATCCTGTTGCCAGAGCTAGATGCCAAGATATTCCCGTTGTGAGAGAAGGCGACTCCGTCAACTGAATGCCTATGACCAGTCAGAACTACTAGTTGCTCCCCTGTCTCGGCATTCCAGAGACACGCAATATCCCCTGATGCCGATGCAAGTCGAGTGCAGTCGGGCGAAAATGCTACACTGTACACCGGCCCAGAATGGCCGCTCAACCGCCGATATGCCTGGCCCTGCGCAATGTTCCAAACACACAAAACGCCTCCTTCAGTGCCGGACGCGATCTGTTTGTCGTTTTGGGCAAAGTCGACCGACAAGACAGATCCATCTCCACTTCGCAGCGGTGACATTGCTTCCTCGCCAGTTTGTGCGTTCCAAATGCGAACTGTGCCATCAGCAGAGCCCGAGGCGAGGAGCCGACCATCAGAAGAATATGATGCCGAGTAAACGGCGCCACTGTGCCCGATGAGCCTCATGATGGACGCGCCTTCACCGTGCTGGGCTACACCAAATCTGTCAACGGTAATCAGGCCATTGAATTGTGGGAAAAATTGCTGATAGATGAGTGATTTTCTGTCTGCAAACGGGAGCGCAGAAAGGTAGATGTGTGGTGCACTTCGCTCGACTGCTTCGTGTGAAGAAGCCAGAAAGACGATTGCATCTTCAAGAAATTGCAAGCCTCCGTTATCTCTAACCTGTGGCAGAGTGAGTAAACGTTCAGACCTCGAATCAAATGACTCACAGCAGCGCGTGCGATGGATAGTAGCCCAGGTGCAAGAATGATCTTGCCCAGGACACTGAGCACTTCAAGCCAAAACAAAAGCTTCGGTCGGAACTTCTGATTAATCTCGAGATTGAACGTATGAGTATCAGAGGCGGTATCGCTGCAGGGTTCACACGCAACAACGTGGTGTGCCCAATGCAGACATGCGTACTCAAGGGCGAGAGTAATTTCGTTAGGTCTGGTTGAAGGATTGGGCTGGTACGATGAAATGCTGCGTGAGATGTTGAAATGAAGAAGTCTAACCATTACGTCGAGACACCCGTGCGCGAGTACGGCCTGTCCGAATGTCCGGGTAAAGCCGATGTGGCTTGGTGCTCGACCGTGCAAGTAGTCGCCGAACGAGGCGTGAACTGTGCGGAGGCCGGGCACATCGTCATCCTCAGGTACATGAACGACAGAGTGTAGACGAGACAAGCTCGCTCGCACATCGTAAGTCTCCACGCCGAGAAGATCTGACAATGCCTCGATGGATAGCTTCATCCGGGCAGCGAGC
>Ga0247815_10001269_pt1 | contig 19463 bp, 25 predicted proteins | sample UWRJL194509B1_FD_181014 | JGI IMG/M metagenome (GOLD analysis project Ga0247815, IMG submission 181014) | Plant litter microbial communities from Arlington Agricultural Research Station in Wisconsin, United States - UWRJ-L194-509B-1 | ecosystem: Environmental > Terrestrial > Plant litter >...
TCTTGATTGCTGGTTATATCATTGCCCCAACGTTCTATTGTAATTATTTCTTTACTCATTACGCCTCATTCTCCAATTGTTGCATTACTAACTCAGCGTCGTCTAAGTTATCAATAGTATCTTTCTCAAGAACCTTTTTAATAAAAGCCCTCTTAGCGTCTACAGTTATATAGTTTTGCTGAGTTAGTTCATCGTTAATAGCTTTCTTAGCCCGAGCCAGAATAGCCTTTGTATCGTCTCCCATAGGCTCTGGATTTGCTTTAGCTTCTTCTGGGCGGTTACGGATTTCCTTAGTAGCTTTAGGCTTTACTTGTTCGCCTGCTGCATCAGCGTCCTCATCAGTGACTAATCCGAGCATTGCGCTGAGAGCATACCTACGAATATAGGTAATACCAGAGCCTAAAATCTGAAAATCATTCATACCCTTAAGTTGAACTCCCTGCGGAACTTCTGCCGTGCCGTTAATAGCTTCGCCTGATTCAGAATGGAAGAGATGGGTGGTAATATTAGTACCCTCAATTACTTGTGTAAATCCTAAACCATGTTTTTGCATTAAAGGGTTAATTACATCAAGAATCTGACCCCAGTCAGCATACTTATATGAGTATCCTTGTGTACCTTTGTAAATGTGGGGTACTTCTTGCTGGAATGCTGCTAGTGCTTTGTATAAATTTTTCATTATTTACCCTCTTCTTTCACTTCTATTAAATCAAGTAACATTGATACTTCAATCTTTTCAACATGTAGTTTCTCGGCTGATTCGATTAAACTTTTTAATTTTTTATATTCTACAGTGTATACGGTAGTTTTGTTACGGTTAATGCAAATAGATAATAGATTTGATACAGGGATAATTATAAATATTATTGCGCCCATAATCGCTAAAGCTATAATAAAACTATCCATTATATGTACCCTTTGCAATTTTTTCTAGGTCGTAAATATATGTGGCTATATTCATCCTAATTGATGTTGCTTTTATAGAAAGATACCCTTCTTCAGAACATATTTTACCGTAATCCATCAAAAGCACATGCAAATCACCACCTGATACTTCTTTACTCATAGTGCCCCATAGGAAATACGTTATAGTTAATTCCGTCTTCTGTTCCTAACGGATATTCGCTTTTAATGTAGTTTACTCTAATATGTATAGTCATTTGATGTGCTCCTTTTGTTATGTTTCTATTGTAGCACTATCGCTTGTGCTAATCAAGTGTTTTGTTACAATTTAATCTTGTGATATACTGTTAATCGTTACAGGTTATTCTTACTAATTGATGTGATAAAACCTTTACCTGTAATACTTGCCCTAGCGATGCCCACCCTTGCTAGGGTTATTTTATTTCCCTATATGCAATTTTCTAACGTTAGTCTTGCGCCTATTGCTTCTTCTAGAGTATCTATTCTTTCAATTGTATATATTTTTTTATTGCGTATTAAACGGGCAACGAAAGACCTCCCGGTTGTGTAAACACCTATATAGTATTTATTGTATATTCTTCGGTTGACAGATTGCTCTAATTTAGTCGCCCAACGGCAATTCTCTTTTGAATATCCTTTATTGTTGTCAATACGGTCAAGAGAGTATTCACTTGATGGACGAAGCCCCATATCTTCATAGAAATTGATGAAACTGTCACGCCATTCATCACAAACCGTAATTCCTCTTTCACTATAATATTCTTTGTATATATAACTTTCAGAGTAGCAACGTGACTTCATGTTCTCCCAGGCCTTATATTCTGGAGTAGCGTTCATACCATGATTCTCTAAAATACTTCTTCTTTTCATGATTCTCCTAACAAAATAACCGCTCTGGATTCAGCAAAGCGGTTATTTCATTGTACAATTGTAAGTTTGCTACTGAATCTAGCTATCTAATTATAACATTTACCTATTGCTAAATAAATACATAAGCAGTATTATTCAGATATTACTAAGCTCCGGTAAGCAATCCGGCCTCCATAACTTGGTAAAGTACCTTTGGTTTCATATACCTTTCATATATACTCACATAACGGGTACATACTTTAAACAAACATTAGTCCGTCCGGCAGCCCCGGACGTTCTTTTTTGGGCTTGTATTTATTATGTTTACGGTTTATAGTTGTACCTAGCTAGTCGTTCGTCAAAAATGACTATGCTATTAAAACAAGTTTAGGGGCTTGCATTTCTATTAGTTTTGTCTATACTTAGTAATGACGAACGACACAGGAACACCCCTAACCGGGTGTTTTTCTTATTTACTCGGGGGAGCTGTCGATTAGGTCGGTCTGATACGAGGATAAAGAAGTGAAAGAATATCTAACTCAACGTTTTAGGCTATCGTACAAGCTTGCTTTATACTGATGAAGTCACACCTTAACAATTTGAATCAATGTTATAGATAGTTATCCGTACATGTGTCTGAACCGAGTAACGTTCTCGCTAAGGAGTTATAAAACCCGTGTGCGGAGCAATCTGTCTATAACTATTAAAATGTTTATAGGATTGTATAAGACATTGTGTTAGCACTTTAATTAGTTCTACTTTCCGCTTTGCCTTATACCTATAACATACTTTTAATAACCTTATAGTAATTAGATACTTGTATAGTAGTACTTTATAAATATCAAACAAAACTATAACGGGAAGTTAGTTTTAACGCTATTCCTGATTCAAACCGAACTGCTTGCCCACACTCAGGTAATGCTTTAGTACCAACTCCCTCCCTTGTAGCGGAACAAAGAAAAAGAGGAGGCTTTTAGAGTGCCGTGTTATAATCTAAGGTATAACTAAGGAGCAACAAACATGCAATCATTAGCAGCACGAATCATTCTAAGTATCATAATCGGAGTAGTGGCTTGGGCAATTACTTACGTGGTAGGACTATTACTAAAAGACCTTACTATTCTTGATTTAACAGGAAGCTTTCTCGTGAGTATTAGCGTTATCCTGGGCTTTGCAGCAGGTATTTGGTATTTCATTACACAAAAGAACCCACTACGTTAATTTAGTGTTATAATAAAACTAATCATTCTAAGTGATTGGTTCGCCGACGAGATAAAATAAGCCTCACGATTACCAGGGGCTTATTTTATTTATATGGGATATTTCTAACATACAAACAACATAACCGTTTATTACCATAAGCACGTAGGCAAGTTGTACACGAGCCTAAGCACCTAATCGTTTCTCCTGCTGTTAGAGGGTGAGCCGGTTCCCTAGCCGTATACAAGCCCTCTAACGCGGATTTAAGCTACGTGACGTTGGCGTAACGCTTTAGCGGATAACTCTAAATACGGTATTTGTCTGTTCAAGTGGTCAGATAAGTATTGGCCGTCAGTATCATCAAGGCTTTCTAATAGGCTCTTAGCGCCGTCTAAGGCCGTATAACGCTTTGGAAGCTCTAAGATGTTCTGTAAGACTACTCGTGCTAAATAAGCTCCTGGAGGGCGTATAGGCTCGACATTTGCATGTAATTCGTTGTGTAAGGTAACATCCATTAATTGAATAGATTTGTCATTGTTTCGTATTTGGCTACTTAAGCTGTAGCTTTCAAACTCTCTTCTCTGCCACCAGAGGTGATGTTTGTTGACTTCTATCACTTAAAACTCGCCGTCTCTGTGACGACACCACAACTCGGTTGCGATAATACCGATTTCAAGTTGTATCTGTGCCTTGCGTTCTGGGCCGTGTTCGATATTATTAATAGACCAAGTAAGTTCTTTGCCGCGCTCGTCTAATTTAGTAAGAGGCCAGTCAATATAATTAACTAGCTCAGTCATATCAGTTAACGCTTTTCCAAACGCTGTCTACGTGTTCTGGGTTGTCGTATTCGTCTTGTGAGGCATCATAGAAGCCAAGACTAGTCATAAGACCAACAGCGCCAAGTAGTCCGATACGTTCTTTATTCGTGAGCGATGTTATTTCAACCGCTTCGGAGAGTAGTGATAATTTGTCAGAATTTGTTAATCTTTCTGTCATCGTGGTTTCATATTACACCCAGCTTAAGCGTTTTACAACAACAAAATACCCGGCTTAATACCGGGCTAACATTTTGCTACTGCCACCATAACTATTTTAAATCAGGTGCGTATATGATTGTAAACTATTTTGCCTGTTCTTTGTAGTAGTCAGCAGATGACTTAGCGAGTAATGCACCTAGAAGCACGTTTAAAGCACCTAGAGTGGTTAGAATCTGCTCAGTGTATGCAAATCCCCATGCGATTGCTACAACGCCGTAGAAGGCGATTACAGCAGGTAGACCAATTTGTGCGATATATTTTAGTGTGTCGTATAGTTTTGCGTTCATCTTGATTTTCCTTTTCCGGTTCTCTTGAACCTGTTTAATTAAAAGTCTGGTCTGTGTTCTTAATTTCTTTTGATAAGGCGTGTATACCTGTTCTCTTCAACTTTCCACTATTTAACTGCCCTGTAGAACTTCTCATTAAACAAATCACCTGCGTATTCATACTTTGCTGGAGCGAGGTTGGCAAGTTCTTTTTGCAAACGTACTCGTTCGTCCCTGTTCCATACAAGCAAGTCTTCATTGATTACATTCCAGGGTTGGTGGGTGTAATAGGTTACTTGTTCTTGCGATGGGTTACCTGAACCAAAGGCTTTAAATTGGTTGTATACTGCTGCTTCATCTGGCATAGTTATTTCCTCTTCTTGTACTACTCGTACATTATTAATATCTTCTGACCATCCGACGTATTTCATACCATTACCGAATGCTTTTACAAGGTCTTCTATTGAGTTGAACCACGCCCTACCAATTCCTGATAAAGGTGATGACCATATTATACCGCTTTTATCTCGTACAGCCACATGACCGTATTGCTTTTTTACTGTGTCACCTGGTAGTTTGCCCCACCAGTCGAACCAGACAGGTACAGAAGCGTCAGGGAAGTTTTTGTCTTCGTGACGGTACTGAACCTTCTGCCACGCCTGCCACGCTGGGTCGTATACGGCGTCAATACCAAAGACACTTCGTGAATACTTTAAGCATAAACCCGCTTTAATATTAATAGCGTAGTTCGGTTGAATAAGTTGATTCATCTATTCTCCCACTAATAGTTGTGTTACGTTTCGGACTAAGCCACTCGTTGTTTCAGTAAGACGTTGTAATATGCCTTGTCGAGGCTCTGGAGGCGTTTGAACGGGCGTTGGCGTTGTAGTTACAGGATTTGCCATGTTTGGAGTGAGAGGGTAAGGCAGGCGCTGTGGTTGCTGAGTATTCCCAATAGAAGTTTGCTCTGGATTAGCTTGGTAGTATTGGTTTATCTCTTCAAGCTGTTGGGTGATGACACTAAGCTGGCTGGGTATACTTGGTTTTCCAATAGTAAAGTAGTCTGAATATTGCTCTACTGGTATACAACGACGGAAGACAGCAGCATTAAGACAATACTTTGCGCGAATAAGAAGCTTATATTCGCCTTCAGGTGCAGCAATATCAATCGGAAGTTTGATTGTTTCTGAATCCCTACAACCTTTAATATCATCTAGTGTTTCAAGTGAAGGGGATGAGTCTAACTCTTGTGGGTTAGTTAGGCTGCTGTCTTTAGGAATTATAAACCTTCGCACTTCTGTTTCTGTACCTTGCTCAACGTATCGGCAAAAGTTTACTTTGTATTCAATTAAGCTTCCAGCCTGAACTTTGTTGAGAACGGTAATTTTGTTTATCTGAGCAACGTTAAATGGAAACGTGTAGAAGAAAATTGTACCCGATATAAGCGAAAATAAGCCAATCATTATAATTAATGTTGAGTGCTTTAAGAGCCAGTTAATTGGTTTCATGAACATTTCCTAACGCCGATTGAACGGCTGGTATGGTACTAAATAGACCCCATACAATAATAATTACTACCGCAATCGAGAGGACGGTTAGAATAGTTTTAGTGACGTTACCAAATATAAAGTTAATAGATTTTACGCCGCCTGCGTCAACGAGAGCTGCCATTCGGCTGTTCTCAGTTACAATGTCAGCGATTGCTTTTTTTAAATCTACCATATCTTTATCATAGTCCTTTTGTGAAACAAATGCGAAGTTGTCCATTCGGTCAATGATAACTTTTTGATTGCTCGACATGTCTTTATAGATACGTCGTATGTCACCTTTAATAAGCCCTACATCGAGCTTTAGTTCTTGGATGTCGTCGCCCTGTTGTGTTGCCATCACGGGCATTCCAATCTGTATTCAGAACATGAAACCAATGTTTCCCAATATTTATCGCCAGACATTTTAGCTTCTATGTTTTTTGTATCAGGATTTACTTGTATACGTTGCTCACGACCATCTGCCCCACGACATTGTGATTCTTCTAAAAGACAACTTGGCGAATCTCCTTTATCGCCTTTTTCTCCCAGTAGGGGAACTTCTTTTACTGTTTCTTTCGTAATCGAGTAACTAACCGCATTAATTCCGGCTGTTCCATTAAAATAGTCTTTTCCTAATACAGGAGTATACCCATCTTTAGCTTGTACATACACAATTTTAGGAGGATTGTTATTGAGCTTATCTGTGATTTTATTTGTATTATTTAGTGACTGAGTAACGTAAACAAAAGTAAGCACATTCATGAATGCTAGTAAAATCATTGCTAGTGTGAAGTACTTACTTTTCATTATTTAATTACCGAAAGCAGATAATACTGATTGAGATGAACCAAGCGTATTTGTTGTAATGTTGAATACAACAGTATTACCAGTGAAACTTGTCCATGTTCCTTCGAGTACAACTGTACCAGCAGTATTCTCAACGCGGATTGCTTTGTTGTAGGCTGTCGCTACTGTGTCGTTTGAGTAACAATATTGGTCACCACCGTAAATAATACCTTTCATAGGCTTAATACCTGGGCCACGAATGTCGATTTGCATCCAGTTGGCAGTCATACCAATGGTGATTGTTTTTGTACCTGTTCCTGTTGATATTCCAAATGGGCCACAGTTTGATGCCATAATCGTTCTCCTTCTTTTAAGTCTATGAACCTATCATAAACACGCTAACAGTAATATCTCCGGCTGCACCGGCTGTGTTCTGGGCTGTAACAGTAATAAGAGAAGACGTTTTAGCAAACCCTCGTACTGCAATAAGGTTGTTTGTCGCTGTACCTACGTTAAGGATTACCTTTGGTGCTGTGGTAAAGAACCCAACTGGAGGAATAATAGTGTATCCACTAAACACCGTTGAACCAGCAACCGTTACACTAGCAGTATCAAGCCAAAGCAGTTTAATACCACCGAGGTTGATGTAGCTCATTGTGCCACCTAAGTTACCTGTGTTAGTGGCTGTTTGGACTTGTCCGCTAAAGATAGTCGAGAGGAGCTTTGCAAAAGTAATAGTGTCATCAAGTATCTTTGTAGTAGTCACGGCGTTATTTGCGATAGCAGAGGCTGTCACGACGTTATTGCCAAGAACACCAGCAACATCAACAGAACCGGCCTTTAGTGTTCCGTCCTGGTCAAGAGATACTTGGATACCTTGTACTAACCTATTTTCACGGCTAGAGGCTACAGGGATGTAGACACGAGTAGTAGAACCAGCTGGATAGTTTTGGTCAGTACCGAAACGTATAACCGCTGCAGTGATAGTTGTGCCAGACGATACAACCCCCTCCCATTCAGTATACGAACCAGGGTTTCTTACCTCAACACCATTAACAAGGGTAACGGTGTCTACGGCAAATACCGCTCCTGTAACAGTAGGCCAGTTTGATGTAGAACCTACAGTAAATGAAGTACCACCTATCGTATGACCCGGTGCAGCAAGGGTTGTTGCCGTTCCCGGGTTCCCTACTTCTGTGAAATAATCGTTATTTGCTGGCATGTTATTTTTCCTTCTTTCTTAAGTTTACCATAAACATTATTTATTTATACCTTGGTAAATAAGGTCTGTATTTGATGTGCCTCGGGTGTTTACCGCACTTAATTTAAAGTCACAGTTGGCGTCCTCTGTAACGACTTCCCAGTCAAGCTGATTTACGAGCCCTTTTGGCTTTGTGTTAAGTACTGCAATCGAGTTAGCGAATGAATCAATTTGACCAACATCATCACCATATTGGTAATCACCAGAGTAGTCCCACTGGCCAATTCCTGTGAAACTTACTTCTACACCAAAACTGTCTGTACCTGTATTTGAGGTAGTTCCTCGTTTTGATAGACCGTAAGCATTGGCCATGATATTACCTTTAGGCTGTAGCAACTTGAAGAATTGGTTGCGAATGTTTGCCAAAGCAACACCATCTTGGTCCCACACCAGTGAACTAAAAGCTGTGCGAGTACGGAATGGTAAGCCATCATCTGTAGTTGTTTGTGAACCGGCACGAGTAAATTCAAGAATTTTATTATCTTCTCCATAGCCTGATAGATAGCAAAGATGAGCTAAGCCGTCGTTGTCCTCATAGAGCCATATGTCACGAGCTGGTACTGTCCAACGAAGAACCCAGGCATTTTTACGGGCGAAGTCGATGTACCAAATCTCGTTGTTTTGTTCTGAGCCTACGGGTAGAGCAAAGTACACCCGGTCTTGATATTCTACCGCTGAAGCATTCTTGAGGGCAGTTAGGTTAATTTTGTTAATATCTGGTTCGATGAGACTTGAAAGCGTATTTGTTGTAAGAATATTCACAATGTTCTGTGATGTACCAGTTGTTTTAATCGCGTCACCTGTAGGGTAGATTAATGCGTCACGCACTTTAGGAGTCGCACGTGGGGCATAGGTACCGCTTTGGCCGTTTGCCTCAATAACGTTTGGATAAAAGATAGTTTGGTCACCATAGGTTACAGATTCGAAAGTAATGTGGTTAATGTATCCTTTACCTGCCGCTCCTCGCGAACTGGTTGTGATAACAGGGTCACCCTTACCTGTTCGAAATCCATCAACAAAGTTAAGTTGAGTATCTCCACCTTCGTCAATTGTCGTGTACCCGCCACCATTTAATGAACTAAAGTCACCCGTACCTGCAGCTGAGTAAGCAGCTTTGTTGTCTGCCGTAGTTCCAAATACCTGTGAGTTTCGCTTATCTACATACATCCAGTTAAAGACGTAACCCTGCGTTGAGTTAGATGCCGGTGCTTCTTTGAATGGGTTAAGGGTGAGTGAACCATCATCGACGTAAGATAAAGTAGTAAGCCCTGTGAGGGTAATAATTTCGTATAGTTGGTTTGCGTCTGTACCGCCATAGATAGTATATGATGTCGCTCCTGCTACTGAAGTCCATGTAACTGTTACACTGTTTGCTGCAGTCCAGCTGTCGCGAATGGTATTTACATTAATTGCAGCACTTGCTGCTGAAGCGGCTGACTCTCCTACGACGTTATTTGCCGTTACTTTATAGTAGTAATTATACGGTTTTGTGCCTGATATAAGGCCAGCAGCGGGTGTTCCTGTAGGTGCTGCAGGAGTTGCAAGGGCTGTATATTCAACAGTGGCCATAGTTGGTAAGTCAACGTACGATAGATTATTTACGGCGTTATAGACATACACGCGACTTTTAGACTGTCTAAATCCAGCAAAGTCACCATTGATAGCATATGTGTTTGCTCCACCAATAAGAGTGAAAACACCTCCATCTACTTGACGATAGATACGACCAACACCAGCAATGTTCATCATAAAGAACTGACCCCTAATACCATTGTAACGATATGCGCCACGGCCGATAATTTCGTAACCAGGCTGTGTTCCAAAAAGGACAGATGGTGGTCGTGGTCGTGGAATATTATCCTCGACTAATTCCATGTTTGTCATATCACTTAGTGAGTCTTGAGGACGGCGAGCGTTGTTAAACGTCGATACGTAACCCTTCTCAAAGTTATTTTGGTGATAGTTAATAGCAACTTGGTGCGGTTTTGCTCGCCTGCTTTTTACAATATAGGCCATTAGTAATTATTCCTCCATTGATTCCAACCATTACCTGTACCACGAATAGGATTTACTCGTGTGATAGCGGTACGCGGGTTCCCTGATGTTCCTTTACGATTTGCGTGTGCCATTTGGCTATATAAGAAGTTAGCCTTACCAACTAAGTCAGGACTCTTGTCGCTATAGGTTAAGTCGTTAAAGGCAAGTTCAGAAGCAACTGAATATACAACCCAGTACGGGTCATCAACAGGAATCTCATCATTGCCACTTGTAAGGTCTTCTGGGATGAAGTAAGCGGCAAGGTTGATTGTTCCCCCAATTGGGCTTGTATCGGCCTTAAAATCATCGTAGAACGTTAATTGTTTAGGGTCGCGACCTGATATGTATACAGAGTTATAGTAGCGTCCGCGTTCTTGAGGTTCTACTAAAGTATATTCAAGCGTATTATTTGGGTTTGTAGTAGTAATCGTTACTCGGTCAGCCGGTGTTAAGAAATCATCTTCAAGGTCATATGTCTGTGTTCCAAGTGATACTGTACCTACTTCGCGGATTTCAAAAAGTGATTTCCATGGGTTCTTTGTATCTCGTGCCCACTCGTCTTTTTTACGGTTAATAGTCGAAAGCCACATGTTGTAATCAACAGAGCCTTCTGCAGGTACGTCGTCATCGCTACCACGGTAACTAATGTTAATCTGATTCATTGCTTCTGTAACGTTCATACTATATCTTCTTCCTGGTTATCTTAGAACCGTTTACTAACTTACGTAAGGCATCTGAATTACTCTTAGCAGTCGCCGTGGTTGTTTCGAGTAGTTTTGCATAGTCGTATTTACCTTTTTTAGCGGTAGACTTCTTCTTAGTCGAAGCCTTCTTTGTTTTAGTAGTTTTCTTTGCTATTTTCTTATCTTCTTTTGCCTTAATTTCTTCTGCTGTTTCAGGAATAATACCGTCGAAATAATCAACCGGTTGACCGGCTACATACGCTTTTTGTCGTGTGTTTAAATTTACGTCCGTGTATTCTGATTTAATAACTCCATAAGCTGTATCGTTTGCCCTATCGAGTACTTTCTTCTTATCTTCATCTGAAAGTGAGGCGTAACGTGGGTCAGTAATAACCTTATCCCATTCGTCAATCACAGTTGAGCCGATACGCTTGTTGATGTTATTCAATTCTTCACGAGATTGTCCTTTAAATGAACCTTCTGCATCTTTAGCCTCAGTAGGAAGAATGCCCATACCTGCATCTTGTAATCGCCTAGCTTCTGATTCTGCTCCTTCTAGCTTAGTTTCTTTTGAAGACTTGAATGGGTCGAGAAGTGTGCCAGCTGCTGAATTTCGCCGTTTTAGTTCATTTCCAAATGCGTCATGTGCAGGTTGTAGTTGGTTGCGAAGTCCTGGTATTTTTGTTTGAATCTGTTGAATAATGTTGTTTGTTTCTCGTATCTTGTCGTCTGATGCTTTTGATATATCACTAACGAGGGTAGGAATAGCTGAGGATATTGTGTTACCTATGTAGCGTTCAGCCGCTTTACTTACATCGCCCTCAGAGGTTTCAAGGGTATTAATAGCATCGAGAAATTTATCAATACCGCTTAATGGAGAACTTTCAAGAACCGTTTTCGGCACGCCTAAAGCTGCTGCAGTGGCTGAGCCTATAATGTCGTTACCTTTATCTTTTTCTTGATTGAATTTACCACCAGCAGCTAACATCACCATAAGTGGCCCGGTGTAGTTTAATGAACGCCAACTATCTCCAACTTTGATTGAATAAGGTGTTTTGCCTTCCGCTTCCCACAATTTGCGTTCTTTAGGGTCTGACGGGTAGCCAAGTGTCATAAGGTTATCTTTAGCCAGGTTCGCACCAAGCCATAGAATACCAAGCCCTGTAATTTGATTACCAAGAGCTGTTACTAATTCCTTCTGAGCTTGTGGAGTAAACTCGCCGTTTGAGGATTTCTTAATGGCTTTGTAGATAGTAATAGGCGCACCGGCTGGGTTGTATTTAGCAATTGCAGAAGTCACAGCTGAAGGGATACCGGTAAAAGGTGCGAGTACTTCTGCCGTAGCACCAACAGCTTCACTCTGTCGCCAAGCGTTTTGTTTGAAGCCAGACAAAGCAGAACCAAGCCCAGTCTTTTGCTGGAAGGTTGCCTCAAGTGCTTCATTCGTAGCGTTCTCTAATGCTTCTACAGGTGGATTTTCTACAAAGTCACTGATAAACTTTGTGCGTTGTATACTAGGAACTTTTTCGTTAATACTGGCAACTTTAGCCTGTTCATAAAGTGAACGCTTAACAGTTAATTCTTTAAATGGTTTGTCAACTGCACCATAAATTCCAAACACAGTATCCGTGTACTTCTGAGCAATCTTACCTAGTGGTTTTTCGCTAAATAGTGTCTTTTCATAATCGAATTTAGTGGCAAGGTCAGCGGCAACTCCGCCGTTCTTAAACTCACGTACTGCGCTTTCAGCACCATCTATAAAGCCAGAAGCTATGCCTTTTAGAGTAAAGGCCTTGGTACGGTTACCCGTGAATTTTGCAATTGCCGTATCAATAGCGGTGGCCGGTACATCTCGTAAACTTCTAAGTAATACGTTAGTAGCGTTACCAATAGCTGCGCCGCCGAACGCGCCCTTGATACCCGTAAGCAGGCCAGCTTTCCATATAAGGATAGCCTTTTTAGCGTTAGAAGAAGGAATTACCCGCAACAATTCATCTTGGACTTTCTTTTGAGCCATAATTTGTGCATCTTCTGCAACATCAAAAGCATCTTGGGCTATTTCATATTGACGGGTTGCTTCTCGCTTTGCCGCACCTGTTTTGCCTTCAATCGCTTTTTTAGTGTCGATAACAGCTTGAGATAATTTGGGGTCTGGTGCTGCTGCTTGTGCATCTTTTGCAGTTTGATAGAGCTTTTGGGCTTGTTGCTCAGTCAGTTTTAGGTTGCCGTTCTTTGTAGGGTTCTCCTTAATCGCTTTCTTAATAGCTCGTTGAGCAGATAGGACTACACCTTCTGGCGTAAGGCGATTGTAAGCTGCGAGGATTTGGGTAGCCTGGCCGTTCTTCCTCGCACGGTCTGCGGTAGCTTCGACAATATCAAGCGCATCGCCGTGGCGACCTTGTTTTTGAAGCTCACTAATGAGCTGGAGGCTTTCTGCTTGAATGTCAGTTGTACCATCCACTTCTGTTTTGGCACGTTCGATTGACTGCTCTAGGCCACGCTTGTTAATACGTTCAGCCGCTTTACCTAGTGACTCTTCGTTGGTAATAACATCACCCTTTCGACTTGTGAGTCGGCTAGCTAGCTCATCACTTGTTTGGGGTGCAGTCTTTACAGTATCTACGAAAGAAACGTCACTAGTGCGCTTAGGCTCGGGCAAGTCTGCAGCTTTATTTGTTTGTAGTGTAGGTGTCTCAAGAGCCTTAGGTTTAAGAACCATATTCATACCATCTTGAACGTAACCTTTTGAAACAAGGTCAGCGTATTGTTCTTTTTGTACACGAGCTGTAGCTTGACTTCCGTCGCCACTTATCAAACGAATAGTATCCGGTGCTTGGTTAAGGTTTTGCCCTACAATCGGTAATTCTGACCCGTTACCAGGAACACGAGCATAGCCACCTTGTAAGATGTCACGTTGTAGACCGTTAGCTGTTGCTTGACGTTGTGCGCGGTTGTCTGCCATAAGTTGGTTTACTTGTGCTCGTTGTGGTGAACTAGGGTCAAGACGGTCAAACTGTTGAGCAAGTGTAGCATATTGGTCATCAAAGCCTAACACACGTGGGTCTTGAGATACTGTTCGTTGAGCTACGGAAGTTGGTGTATTCTCACGTACTAACTTAGTAGTTGCTTGTACAGCAGGCTTCACAGCGTCTCCTGTGGCCTGCACACCCCTTCGAGCTATTGCTCCAGCGATTGGTGCACCTATATCTAATACGCCTTGTGTAGCGCCTGAAATGAGGCCAGTAGTAACTGCGGACTTAGCAGCTTGACCTAGGTCTCCTGTTGCACCATAAGTTTGTAGACCTGCTTGTGTACCACCAGTAGTCCCGAACAACGCAGCATCTTTTGCTCCAAGAGCAACGGCTTGCTTTAGTGGCATACCACGAGCAATTGCAATAGGACTTGCAAACATAGTCGCAGCGTTAGCAGCCTCTAACCCTTTACCTAGAACAGCAGCGTAGTCTTGTATATTACCTTGCCCAGTAGCAATCTTTGTAGCATTAGCATCTACATTTGAAGTACCGACAATATTTTTACCTTCTGCGTCTTTAAGCTTTTGTAGATTAGTGCGAAGCGGGGTTGTATAATCAACTGTCGCTTGGTCTACGTACTGCGCAACATCTGGGTTAAACGCTTTAACAAGAGGGTTTGCAATTACTGAACCTGCTTGAATGCCCACATCGCCAACTACACCAGCGCCTTGTTGAATGCCGGATAGTAATGTTTTACTAAGGTTATTTACGTTTTGTGCACCTTGACCGATATTGTTAGCTGCATCAATAAAGAAATTACTTTGTGTCTTCTGTTTAACCTTTGGTTGCGAAGTAGAAGCAGGTTGAGGAGTTGAAACCCTTTGACGAAGCCCTGCTGTTTCAGCGAGACCATTGGTTGCGTCTTGGAGTAGCTTCTTGAGGTCAAAGGCCATAAGGCTCCTTAGTTATATTTAAACTGTGCCAGCTTGTTTTTTGCGGAGTAAAGCAGCATATGGGTTGCTTGCATCAACGACACCCTGGTTTTGTGCGTTAATTACTGAACGGTCAGCCGTGTAGCCGGCAAGTTCAGGAGTAGCCGCAACAGCTGCTTTAGGTGTGTAAGCAGTTCTGAATTGGTTGAAGAATGATTCAACTTGATTTCGTGAGTTATTAATGCTGTCTTGGAATGGTTGTTGAGCTGCACGGATTTGGGCTGCACCACCTCCTCGGGCTTGAACTTTTTGTCCTTCAACTGTGCCAAGTTGGCTATTAAGTGTTTGGCGTTGCCCTTCAATTCCACTTCTAAGAGTAGACTCGTTTGTTTTCTTTTGACGAAGAAGGTCGTCAAGTACATCAGCAAATGATATGTCGTATTGACCCTGCGCCTTATCAATACCCTGTAGGTTAGAACCATATGTTTGGTTAGCGGTACTTCTCTTAGTTGAAGTGTCTGAACCAATCACGCTAGGGAGTGATTCACGAAAGGCACTTGAAGCAGTACCAGCAGCTCGTCCGATAATTTGAGCAAGTGAACGATACCCGTTGTTAGCGTTTTTATTAATAGTTTCGTAAGTGTTAAGTTTACCTTGGTTTTGAGCAACACGCTGGTCTTCATAGTTTGCATATTGCAGAGCCTTAGAAGCGTTCGCACCACCTAATTGTCGGTCATATTCGTCTTGGTTTTGCGTCAAGCCTTGGTTAAGCCCGGTATCAGTACGAGCAAGAAGGTCGCGTAGTTGTTGTGCTTGATTATCTAAATATGCAATATCTGCTGCTGATGCGCTTGTACCACCAGAACCGCCACCCGATACTGCATTGCTTGAAAGTTGATTTGCGATTGTGTTAGTACCAAGTACTCCAGAGACTGGGGCAGGCGCTGTGGGTGTTGGTTTTGTGAAGTTTAATGCTGCGTCCTGGGCATGGTTTGGTGCAACACTAGCTCCACCTAGGCTTTCAGTCCAACCCAGTTCTGGTGTTTTAATACCAATATTGCTTGCACCATTTGATACGTTCTGTAGTAAATCTGCTAGAAATCCCATAAAGTTTATCTCCGTCACCATAAGGTGTAATAATAATTAAATTACCATTTTCCTTAATTTCGGTGGAATGGAGAGTGCCTGCGTTGAGGCTTATCTATGCGCATTGTAACAGTTATGTTTAAATATTACAAGAATCTATAACGATAAGTACAATAGTACTGATAAATGCGAGTACAAATAGAAACGGTACTGCAAGTAATGTGATTTGTGTAGATGTTTTCATATAGCTATACTACACTATCGCTTGTGCTAATGCAATAGTAATTTAAATATTGGGCGGAATTATCTCTAGTGGTTGCCTGGTTTGATATGCGCTTTCAAGCTTCTCTACTTGCACAGTTACTGTTTTAGGGCTAACGAGAGCATAGACTACCACGCCGTTTACTATAAAAAATATAGTGCCTACAATCAATAAGAATTTCTTGTTAATGATATATTCTTTATCTGTTGCCATTACACTGCCACTCCCCACCATGTCGCCTTTACAGTAACACCGTCAGGTATAGCAGTATTTGTTGTCGAACCAAGAACATTGACACTTGTTAAAATAGTAATACCCGTAAAGGTTTGTTTGGCAAACGCCTGAGATATAGACTTATTACCACCACCTATAGTAACTGCACCAGGTAAATAAATCCCTGAACTATCACGATAATTTGGTTGGATAGAATCTGCAGATAGATAACTGCATAAGGCACTCCCAGTCGAAAGGCGGTTTGATGTAGCGTAAAAGGTGGCGCTGCCACCTACAGTTGTTACTGAATCGGTAAAGATTATTATATCTCCAGTATTAGGTGTCCCATTTTTAAACACTCCATTGTCAGAGTATCGAACGGCAGTCTTACTATTGGCCACTTCTAGTACAGCTTGGTCGCCTAAATACACTTGAGCTTCAGACGGAATCTGAGCAGGGTTGTTAGTCATTGGCATCGAATTTGTAACCATATCAGTGGTTAAAGCGTTGAGTGGTATATTTGATGGTGATATGTCTGGCATTATGCTTTATACTCCGTAACTGTCATGGTTGATTTTGTTATTGCGCCAAAGAGCCTTCCGCCTCCTGTACCATTGAATGTTGTAGTTGCTGCAGAAGCTGGCCCAATTCTTAATCTAAACGTTGTAGCAGAAGTTGTGCCCGCCGCCATGGTGTATATAAGTCTTGAAGTCATTAACTGGCTAGTAACGGCTTGGTACATAGTATCAGCTGCCAGAGCGTTAGCAGTAGCGTCTTGGAACAGAGCCCAAACCGTGTGAGCGTTGGCACTGGTTGAATAGAGGAAGTCAGCTTCAATAACGAGCGTATGAGTTGTAGCTTTTGGGGTGATGGTTACAGTCATGTATTCATTGCCCTCTGTAATTTGAGGAATTGTGTCGTCTAACGGCATCACAGTTGTACCTGTTGCAACTGCATTATACGAACTGGTCACAACCTGAACAGCAAACCCGGTAGCTGCTTTATCAAAAGTAATTTTACTCGTGCCAACTACTGGAAGAGCAGAAGTACCTGCAAGGTCGCCTGCTAGCTGAATTTTACCTTTAGAAAGATTCGTTGCGTCAGGTGTAGGAGAGTTAATAGCTGGCATTAGACAATCTCCGTCACTTGCATAGAAGTACCACCAGTAGCTACCCATATACCCGAAATAACTCCTGAGTATTCTTCACCACGTATAGTAGTTGTACCGAGTGAAGGCAAAAGGAAGGTGAATGCAGTTGAGGCTGAAGTTGCACCATACGTCACATAACAGTCGCTTGTTCCACCATTGTAAAGCACAATAGCCTTACGACTTGCATTAGAAGCCTTAATAGTCGTGCTTGTAGTTGCCGGTGTTACCTGAGTAATTGTTGGAGTTGCAGCTACTGCTTCGCGAGTTACCCATGGGCTTGTAGATTGAGTAGTCGCTACCGTACCGGTGACTGTAGTAGTAGGCATAGTAGCTACGTTGACAATTTGCTGAGAAAACTGTGCTGAAGGTTCAATAATAACCGCGGCTGAACCTGATGTCCAAGCTGTAGCACGTACTCGAAGTTGTTGTTGGCCGAACAATGGCGCTACGTTCCATACGTTAGTTGAGTTGGTAGTAAGCACACCTGTAGTTGAAACCATGGTTGGTGTTGCACTTAGGGCTTGCTGAGCAAAGATAGGCACCCATATAGTACCATCCACAGTGGCTTCGAAGGTAACGTTAACTCCAACGTACGCACCTGATATTTGAATTGTTGCTGCACCAACGCCACCCAAGTTGGTAGCCGTAATCGTTGTAGTTGCTGTAGTAATATTCCCTGTGGTAGGTGCAATGTCCGTTGCAAGCTTTGTTGAAAGTGTAGATTGATTAGAAGCAATAACGACAGGCTCGCTGTTCGCCATGGTTGCTTGTCCGTTTGGGTTAGTTTGATTGTATGCCATGTGTTATTCTCCTTAAATTATCGACCAGCTAGTATTTGTGCTTATAAGGTCTACTGAACTAAATGGGGCAAGTGTTATGCCACCACCGTCTGCCGTTTCACCTCCTGTAAAAGCCAGTGCTACTGGGGAGGTGTGATTGTTTTTTAATGTGTAGCGGTTAGTGTTACCTACTGCCGTCGGAAGTGTTACAGTATGAGCGCCTGCAATAAGATATACGTAATCTACTAATGCTGTGCTCCCTGCAGTAACGTTCCCTGAAGTTACAAATATACTTCTTGTGATTCCTGAACTTCCCCCACCACCCGCGTAGTTAGGAATATTAAGCGTATTACCAATTAGAGTAGAAGCTCCACTAGAACCAACTGTTGTAAGTGTAAGCGTGCCTTGTTTACCTGCTAAATCGGTGACAAGGTTAGTTACCTGTGACTCTGCTATCTGAATTGTTGTGTTAGATGAGGCAGTGATGAGTCCTTTAGCATTAACTGTGTAAGTAGGCGTTTGCGTTGCACTACCAAACGAGCCTACATTTGAGTTGACGGTTGCTAATGTCGTAGCATTTGTGTTGTTTGCTGAACCATTGAAAGAAGAGCCTGTTGAAGTAACATCGCCTGTCAACGTGCCAATAGTGCGAGAGGTTTGTAAGATGGTAGCACTACCGGCATTTCCTGTAATCGTTGTCTGGTCGCCAGTATTTGTACCTGTTATTGCAGCAAGTTTTGTTTTTTCTGTTGCCGTGAATGCTTTATTAGTTGTTCCATCTGGCACAGCGTCTTGGTTTAGTGTTTGAAATGTCTTATCTCCCCTATAGTACTGAGCTGTTGTACCAGCCGTAATTGTCGGTTCTTTAGTATTCAGTGCCGTTTGCGTAAGTGTAGATATAGGTTTGCCAAGGTCGCTTGTATTATCCACATTTGAAAGCCCCACATCTGTTTTATCTAAAGTTACTACACCGGTTTTGCCAGCAACAGAAATAACCGTACCACCTCCTGCTTGCGCCACCCATTGAGTGTTATATGGTGTCGAGTCTATCTTAGCGAGTACTTGGCCTGCTGTACCGCCTGATGGTACGCCAACTCCATCGTCACCTTTGCCACCAGTAACAACATTCGCACTTACAGAAGTACTTTCGTTGACACTCGTGTTAATTGTTACACCTAAGCTAACATCGGCAGATACACCATTGCCATCGACAACGTTTGAACTAATATTTAAAGTATCTGCCATTATGTAAGCCTATTCGTAGGTGAGCCATCTAGAGAAACTGTACCTTCATCTAACTTGTAAATTGTCCCATCTGCGTTTTCAACCTTAACGTCGTAGTAATACTTGTTAGGTATAAGTGTCGCAGTATCATCGGGAACAATAGTGATAGTTGCAAGACCATCAACAGTACCGTCTGTAACGTTTTTAAGGACGTTTGCAGTGGCATCAGTGGTGCTTTCATCATATTCTACAGGTTTCATTGTGAAACGTACT
>Ga0247815_10001270_pt1 | contig 19460 bp, 22 predicted proteins | sample UWRJL194509B1_FD_181014 | JGI IMG/M metagenome (GOLD analysis project Ga0247815, IMG submission 181014) | Plant litter microbial communities from Arlington Agricultural Research Station in Wisconsin, United States - UWRJ-L194-509B-1 | ecosystem: Environmental > Terrestrial > Plant litter >...
GTCAGCTTTTTTCGCTGCCGGAGAAATTTCAAATTTTCTTTTAAAAAAATTTCTTGCGCTTCCATTTCTATTTTGGTATCATTAGAACCATGACTTTGGTCTCAATAAGACCAAATGTAGAAAAATAAATTGATAACCAATAACTAACGCTCTAAAATTATGCTACTCAATGTTCACTCTTATTTCAGTTTGCGGTACGGTACCATTAGTGTCGAAGACTTGACAAAGCTGCTGGTCAGCAAGGGACATCATACCGCTGTGTTAACCGATATCAATAATTCGTCTGCTATCTTTCCGTTTATTCAGAAGTGCCGTGAAAGCGGGTTGAATGGGTTGGTCGGTATGGAATACCGCAACGGCGATAAGTTGCTTTACATTGGGATCGCAAGAAACGAGGTTGGTTTCGGAGAGTTGAATCAGCACATGACAACCGGGAATCGCGACAAGAAGCCACTTCCGGAAATTGCACCTTTTTTCAATCAGGTTTTTGTCGTTTATCCATACAAAGCCAGGGCGGTAAGAGACCTGCGCGAAAATGAATTCATTGGTATCAAGCCGTCCGACATTCCCAAAATCATCAGGGAGCCGAAAAGCAATTTTGAAAAGTATGTAATACTTTGGCCGGTCACAATAAAAAATCCGAAGGATTTTGTGCTGCACCAGCAGCTGCGGGCAGTAGACCACAATTTAATCTTTTCGAGGTTAACTCCGGAAATGCTTGCAAGTCCGGATGAAATGTTCCCAACGATTGACCAGTTACTTGATACTTATCAAAACTTCCCGGAGATCATCAGGACAACAGAAAAATTACTTACAAGTTGCAGTTTCAGCTTTGATTTTACAATTGTCAGAAATAAAAAATACTTCACAGGAAACAAATATGATGATAAACTTTTACTCGAAAAACTAGCCAAATCAGGCATGGTTCGCCGGTACGGCAAAAACAATAAGGAAGCAAAGGCGCGGGTAGAAAAGGAATTAAGGATTATTGATGATCTGAATTTTGGTGCATACTTTCTGATCACGCATGACATCATACGCTACGCAGTGTCGCGGGACTTTCATCATGTGGGGCGGGGGAGTGGTGCCAATTCCATAGTTGCGTACTGTCTTGGCATCACGGATGTTTGCCCTATTGAGCTGGATCTGTACTTTGAGCGGTTTTTAAATCCGAAACGAGCCACACCACCCGATTTTGATATCGATTTTTCATGGAAAGATCGTGACGAGATTTACGACTACATTTTTACCCGGTATCAAACCAAACATACTGCGCTCATGGGGGCCATGAGTACGTTTAAAGACCGAAGCATTATCCGTGAATTGGGGAAAGTTTACGGACTGCCGAAATCAGAAATTGACGAATTGATAAAGAATCCGAAGTCGGTTTACAATTCTCAGGAAGCTGTCCAATTGATCCAAAGTTTGTATGGGTTGGTCTCCGATTTTCCAAATCAACGAACAATCCACGCATGCGGCGTATTGATATCGGAAGATCCAATTACGAATTATACAGCACTGGATTTTCCTCCGAAAGGACTTCCAACGGCGCAGTTTGATATGTACGTGGCCGAAGATATCAAATTTGAAAAATTTGATATCCTTTCGCAGCGCGGACTTGGGCACATCAAAGATTGTGTGCAGTTAATCGAAGAGAACCAGGGACAAAAGGTGGATATCACCAATCCCAGGCGGTTTTTCGAAGATCCGAAAATCAGAGAGCAAATCAGGTCAGCCAATACTATCGGCTGTTTTTACATCGAATCTCCCGCCATGCGTCAGCTCATTACAAAGTTGGAATGTGACAATTATTTAACGCTCGTTGCTGCCAGTTCAGTTATCAGACCAGGTGTTGCAAGTTCTGGTATGATGAAGGCGTTCATCGAACGGCACCGAAACCCGGAAACAACGGTTTACCTGCATCCGGTGATGGAAGAACAATTGAAGGAAACCTACGGCGTGATGGTTTATCAGGAGGATGTGATTAAAGTAGGGCACTACTTTGGCGGTCTGGATCTGGCCGATGCGGATGTATTGCGCCGGATGATGTCAGGGAAAAGCAGGAGCGTAGCGCATTTGAAAGAAATCGAGGGGCGCTATTTTGACAACTGTAAGAACTTCGGTTATCCGCAGGAAACGGCAAGGGAAGTCTGGCGTCAAATGGAAAGTTTCGCAGGGTATAGTTTCAGCAAGGCACACTCTGCGAGTTTTGCGGTGGAAAGTTTTCAGAGTCTTTATCTGAAGACTTATTTTCCGATTGAGTTTATGGTTTCGGTTTTAAACAATTACGGCGGGTTTTATACCTGGAGAGACGGCTGCGATACGTATACCTTTTGGTGTAAATTCTTTCGAAAGGCTTTTGCTGTAGTTATTCAGGGCTGCTTTGGCTACCGCGTACGCACCCAGGGATTCATAGACGGGCAGAGTGCCGGTTATTGAGGAAATATGTATAATAACGCCGTTATTCTTTTCTACCATTTGCGGTAGAATGGCTCTGTCCATGCGAACTACGGAATGCAAATTTAACTGCATATCATTCTCCCAATGTTCGTCAGTCAGAACGCCTAATCCTCCCGAAGGACTGTTGGATCCGCCCATGTTATTGACTAAAATATCGATGGCTCCATATTTTTCATTGATTTCCCACACCATCTTATCGGCTTCGCTTGCAATAGTTATGTCTGCGGCAATGAAATAGTGTTTGAGTTTTTCATCTCCGGGATGGTTTCGGGCCGTTACAATCACGGTAGCACCGGCCTGTGATAATCTATCGGCGATTGCCTTACCTATACCTTTTGTTCCTCCGGTCACCAATGCTACTTTCCCGGTTAGTTCTTTTTCCATTTTAAATTAATTGATTATTGAAACAAATGTTTCAAATTTTATTAAATTTTTTTCTTAATCATCGACCTATTAAACAGCCGGGTAGGTACCACCGTCGACAAGCATGTTGGCTCCTGTAATGTAAGCGGCGCCATCCGATACCAGAAAGGCCACCATGCTGGCAATTTCTTCAGGTTCAGCCAACCGGTTCAAGGGAACACCACCAAGGCCATCCATGATCTGTTGAGCTGCTTCTGTTACGGTTTTACCGATGGACTGTGCATAACTTTGCAGGAAAGTTTCCATGGCCGTTGTTCTGACCATTCCCGGGGAAACGGTATTTACCCGTACGCCATCTTTGGCGACTTCATTAGCCAGCGTTTTACTGTAAGCGTTTAAAGCGGATTTCATCACCCCATAGGAGAAATTGGATTGGTATAGGGGTATTTTGCCGTTCAACGACGAAATATGGACAACCGCACCGGACTTGTTTTCGATCATTTTGGGGACAATGGCCTTGTCCAGTCTTATAGATGCCATTAGGTTGAGTTCAATATCGCTGCCCCAGTCTTCGTCACTGAGCATTTGAAAACCACCCGCAGGAGAGGAAGTGCCCCCAACATTATTAATAAGAATGGCCGGTATGCCATATTGCTGAATTAAGGTTTCAGTAAGACCGGTTATATCGCTGCTGTCTGTAAGATCTGCGGCTATAAAATGATGTTCAATTTTTCCTTCGGGTGGTTTTCGGGCCGTAACTACAACGGTTGCCCCTTCGGAAGCTAGCTTGTCCGCAATGGCTTTTCCTATTCCTTTTGTTCCGCCGGTCACCAGGGCTATTTTCCCAGATAGTTCTTTCAATGATTTTTCCATGTTTGATTCGTTTTTATTGAAACATTTGTTTCAGATTTATTTAAAAATTATGATGTTTTGCAACAGGATCACGCAGGATGGTCTGCAGGTGCTGCTGGCTTTGTCCCTGTTCAAAATGAGTTAAGTGAATTTCGTGATGCATACCGGATTTTCTAAAACCGTTACTAGTCGCAAATTTTTGCAGTACGGGGAGCGTTTTCAGTTCTCCTGCAAAAGGACCTACATGTAAAAGCTGCACACAAGTCCCTGCCGTGTAAGTGAAATGCTCAAAGTCTTTGGCGAAGGAAATATCCTGTTTTTGCCCGGCAACTTGTTTGATATGTTCAATGGTGATAAAATCCGGAATACGGATTGCAATCCGGTATTGAAGAAAATCCAAATCTACTGTTGTATAGAAATTTCCGATATCTACATAGCCAACTTTCGCTTCATCAAACCAGTAAAATATTTCCACCACACTGCTTGAAAATGCAAAATCCGTTTCAGCATGATTGTTCTCCAATGCGGTTAAAAATTCTTTTATAGCCTTTTTCTTTTCGTAGAAAATTGCCGTTCCCGGGCTTCCTTTTCCAAGAATGGAAACATAGCTTGCTTGTTCTATTTCCACCACCTCAGGCTGTTCCCTTGCCGTGTAGTAGCTCTTGTATTGCTGGCGTAAATCCATAATTATAAAACGTTTGTTTCAGATTTAAATAAAAAAATTACTGGCTTATCTGCTTGATTAAGAATGCAGCCATATGCTTGATCCGTGTTTTGTCCTTGTGAATGATAAAGGATTCATGCCAACCCGTAAAGTGGTTGATGATATAGTCCGTCAGCATGGCTGCGTCCTGGCTTACTTTTATTTCTCCTTTCTCAATGGCTCTTTCCACTAAACTGATTAGCAGGTTATAAGTAAAATCATTGTCCGCTTTTATGATCTGCTGCACCTGCATATCAGTTGAGGCTACTTCAAAGGTCGTTTTAATGGCCAGGCAACTATCAGGCTCATTTGTAATGACGTAAGCAGCAGATTGAATATATTTCTCAATCGCTTTTACCGGTGATTTGATAGGTTCCAACTGCTTTAAAGCAGCTCTCATTCTTGACTCTGTATAGTGCTTTAAGCTCCTGATAAAAAGTTCGTGTTTATCGCCGATCGTATTGTAGAGGCTACTGCTGTTAATACCCATCGCCTCTGTCAGGTCCCTCATCGTGGTACCGTTATAGCCTTTTTTCCAAAAGACATCCATTGCCTTGGAAACTGCTAACTGTTCGTCAAATTCTACGCTTCTTGCCATAATGAATGCAAAGATAAGAAAATATCTGAAACATTCATTTCAGAATTTAATAATTAAGTCTCACTTCTAATTCAGCAGACTTTTTTTATAATCGGATGGGGAAAACAAGGTTTTATTTTTGAAGAGTTTATTGAATGACTGCGGATGCGCGAAACCTAAATGATAGGCAATTTCGGCGATGGTCAGTTCATCTTTTGCAAGATATTGCTTGGCCTTTTCGATCACTTTTTCGTGGATGAACTGCTGAGTGTTCAGTCCTACGAGATTTCGCAGCAGATCGCTCAGGTAACGCGGCGTAACATTCAGTTTTTCTGCTACATCATTAACCGTAGGCAGCCCTTTTAGCAATGACTTGTCCTCATTAAAATAGTCTTCCAACTGCTGCTCCAGTCTGGTAAGCAGGTCATTGTTCACGGCCTTTCTGGTCAAAAACTGCCGGTCGTAAAAGCGGTTGGCATAATTAAGCAGCACTTCAATTTGTGAAATGATCACATCCTGACTGAATTTATCGATACGCTCGCTGAGCTCATCCTGAATGGAACGGTATATGCTCAGAATTGTCGTTTTTTCTTTTTCGGAAAGATATAGGGCTTCTGCCGCAGAATAGCTGAAATAGCCATATTGTCTGATGGCTGCGTTTAGTGGATAAGGCCGAAGAAAATCAGGATGGATATGAAGCGTCATACCACTGTAATCGGCCTCTTCGTCCTGCATTTTCAATAACTGTCCCGGAGCGATGAACGACATTCCGCCTGCTTCAAAATCGTAGAATCCCTGGCCGTATTTCAGTTTCCCGGAAAAACTGGTTTTGAAAGATATTTTGTAAAAGTTCAGAATAATACCCTGTTCGAAATCTTTGGGATCAAACTGCGCCTCTCCATAATTCATGATGCTGACAAGCGGATGGGACGGAGCTGGTTGTCCCATCGCTTTATGGAGCTGGGATAAGGAATCAAATACGACCGGATTTTTTTTCATGTCCACAAATTTAAGTAATTCAAATAAGGCATTTCCTGTCTCCACCTTTAAAAGGCTGAACAGGAATCACTTTACATTTTTAAAAAATGAACTGGTCTCGGATTTTTTCGAATTGTCCTTCCGGGCTCAGTTCCAGGCGTTCCTCGTACAGCGCAACCGCGTCATTGCCGGCGATATACCTGAGCTGGTTTTTCCCATCGGTGGCTGCATCATAAATGATACTGGCTACGTCTTCTGCTTTTGTGTAACGGGCAAGCTGCTGCTGGCTATAACCCTCACTAACTTTTGCAACCAGCTGACTATATGCTTCGTGCATTCCTCCCTGCATAGATCTTCCTGCAAAATCCGTCTGCATGCCTCCCGGGGCTACGATTTTTACTTTGACGCCGAATTGGGCCAGTTCATAAGCCAGACCTTCTGAGAAACCATCCACAGCAAACTTGGCCGCATTGTAAATAGAGCAGGTAGGGTATCCTAGAAGCCCAAAAGTTGAGGTGATGTTAATGATGGTACCGCTTTTCTTCTCTCTGAAATAAGGAAGAAATGCTCTGGTAATGTTGATAACACCGAATAGATTGGTCTGGATTTGGGTCTGGATCTGCTCATCTGTCAAAGCTTCCAACGGACCAATCAGACCGTATCCGGCATTGTTCAGCACCACGTCTACAGAATGTGATTTCAGAATCTGTGAAATTGTTTTCTTTATTTTTTCAGTATCCGTAACATCCAATTCAACCAAGGTTATATTCGGAAGTTCCCTTAGCTCTTTTTCCGCATCGGTTTTTCGCATCGTTGCAATTACATGCCAGCCACTTGCCTGAAATAATTTAGCGGTTGCTTTACCAAGACCGGAAGAAGCTCCTGTGATGAAAATTGTCTTTTGCATAGTCATTGTTTTAATTGTACTATGCAAAATTCAGCATTACAGAATGCGGGAAATTAACCTAAAAGGAAATATTGTAAGCCAAAATGACGACGGTAATGGATATATCGACAGGTCAGGTTTAGATCCTGGTATAAACGGCACGTTTACCGACCAGCTAAATTAGCCGTTATAGCTACTTTTTGCTCAACGACCTGACAGTTGTTGGATTGTGGACAAGCGACCTGAAAATGTTTGAACGAAAAAATTGGAATTATCAAACCTGTAATTCGTTAGTCCAGCAATGGTTCTAAGACTTCACGATGCTCTTCACCCCATTTTGCTGTCGTTGCAATGACAGGAATCAAAGTTTGACCAAGCGCTGTCAGTGCATATTCAACTTTCAATGGCAGCTCATTAAAAACAAGCTTAATAAGTATGCCATGATCGACCAGCTGCTTTAATTGCGTATCGAGTAATCTGCGGGAAGCTTTTGGGATTTTTCGCTGTAATTCACCTGGCCGCCTGATGCCGGAATGAATACACCAAATCAGACTAATTTTCCATTTACCGCTCATGATTTCCATGAACAGATGGAGACCACATTCCAGGGTTACAGGTGTTTTGCGCTCATACATGCTGCAAAGATAACAATATTGAAGAAAGTTGATATGGCTGAATTTAGCCATACTTGACTGGTAAGGAATGGCTGACTTACTTTGCAATATGAAACAAAAATTATTCGGAACACAAACGGGACTGCCTTCAAGTGAGCTTGTTATGGGTGGTTCTCAGTTGGGAGATCGTCGTGGCTACGGCACTGCTTCACAAGAGGCGTTGCAAATATTATCGGCATATGCGGATGCTGGTGGAAATTTTTTCGACCTGTCGGATCTGTATCAATATGGAGAAGCAGAAGAAACCATTGGTAAATTCACGGAACATCACCGGCAAGACTTTATTTTTTGTACCAAGTACACAGCAGGCAGCCAGCCCAATGCGTCGGCTGCCAATACCGGTAACCATCGTAAAGCTGTGCGCCAGGCAATCGAGGGGAGCTTAAAGCGGCTAAAAACAGATTACATTGATATTTATATACCTCATTTCGATGATGGGGTAACGCCGTTGGATGAAACGGTTCGTGGGCTGGAAGATCTTGTCAAAGCGGGTAAGGTTTTATACACCGGATTAGCAAACTTTCCTGCCTGGAAGGCAGCGTCCATTGCTGCTTCTATACCGCTGACAGCCATACAATTCGAATATAACCTGGCCCGACGGACAGCAGAGCGGGAAATAAAACCGATGGCCGAACATTTTGGCCTGGGAATGATGTGTTATTCTCCGTTAGCCGGTGGGCTGTTGACCGGGAAATACCGGGAAGGGCTCTCAGGAAGACTAACGCTGTTATCATCTGAAGGTTCCCGGGAAGATGAGCAAACCAGGCGGATAATTGATGAATTATTGCAAATGGCAAAGGATCTCAATGCCACAGCAGGACAAATAGCATTAGCCTGGGTGATGCGAAAAGGGGTATTCCCGATCATCGGAGCACGCACGGTTTCTCATCTTGAAACGAGTTTAAAAGCTGCTGATGTGAATCTTAGTGACAGTGAAATGTTACGACTGGACGAGATTAGTGCTATTTCAATGGGCTATCCTCATGAATTATTGACCACTGTACAAAAAAAATACTAAATGGTTATTTCGGATCAAATCTGTCACGGAATCAGATGGTCAACTTCTCGGAAATATCCAGGTAAATCTCCAACTCAATTCAGAAATATCAATTGAGTCGAAATGTAAGTAGTTCGATAAACTGGTTTTCGCAGGAGCGATTCGCAACAATAATTGGGACCCAGACAGGTGATTCGGCAAAAGAAGCCAGGGTGATGATTGAAGTGGCTGAGGTAGCAGAACCGCCTTTATATTTGCTTTGGAGAGCAACGCCTACGCCCGAGCCTATACTAAGCTGGACTTGCTATCTTCCTTTTACAAGCAGTGGGAAGCGTTGACAAGTCGACTGATTTTGATTAATAAGATGCATGCATTCCAATGACCCAAATTGCCAAATAGTTGGCCTTATTTCCAAGGCTTCTCCGCCACAAGTGTTACAACTTTGTATTGTCAATATCGACAGTAAGATCAAACAGATATAATAATGCAACGTACAGCAAAAGCGCATTGGTCGGGAAGTATAAAAGAAGGCAGAGGAGAGCTGACTACCCAGAGTGAGATTTTGAACAAAACAAATTATAGCTTTAAAACCCGGTTTGTCGGAGGAGAAAAAGGGACCAATCCCGAAGAGCTCCTGGCAGCAGCGCATGCAGGATGCTTTACAATGGCAGTCAGCTATGCGCTCACCGAAAAGGGTTTGACAGCAATTGAGCTGGATACACAGGCAACTGTGTCCATGGATAGCGCAGGCATCACTGGCGTACACCTCTCAATTACAGGAAATGTGCCGGATCTTAGCTCCGAAGAATTTGAAGTAATCGCGAAAGAAGCAGAAAAAAACTGTTTAATTTCAAAAGTCCTAAGTATATCTGTTTCGTCTGAGGCAATTCTTGTATCAAAGTAATTGCAGCGGTATAAAGCCTTTTCATATAATGATGGCTATGTGCTTGTTCAATGCTGGGTTCAATCTGGTAGTGAACAAACACTGCCTGTTAGGGCTATATCTGTTTAAAAATGATGGCTGGGCTATTGGCAAGCGTTTATAACTTATCCTCACTACTTTTTCGTGCAACATTATTTACATGGTCACTGAATATAAAAAATTTGATTTGTTTGGTGAAACCTTCATTCAAAGGTTAAACTTAAAGCGGCCTTTTGAATTCACTTTTCCGGTTGCTGAGCAAGCCTGTTTCTTATATATGTTGAAAGGGGACATGGAATATCAATCAGGAGCTGATCATTTGAATATTCCTGCCCATCAATCCCTGCTGCTAAACTGCCTGAAAGCTGGTAACCAAATTAGGGACATCAATTCCAGCGACAATAGTGAACTTGTGATTGTTACATTTCATCCAGATATTTTGAAAAGGATTTATGATAAGGAACTTCCGCTGATATTTACAAAAAGTGACCAAACGACAAATCAGCAACGAGGAGTAATCAAAAATGACTTTTTGATCCAAAAGTATATTGAAGGCTTGCTGTTCTATTTTGAGAATCCATCGTTAGTCAATGATGAGATTTTGATATTAAAGCTGAAGGAAATAATACTTTTACTGTCCCAAACACAAGAGGCACAGACCATACAAACCATACTGTCCCAGCTTTTCTCAGCAACAACATTTACCTTCAGGCAGATCATAGAAGCGAATCTGTTTTCACCGCTCAGTATAGAAGATCTGGCACAAATGAACAATCTGAGCGCTTCATCATTCAAAAGAGAGTTTAGGAAACTCTACAACGATTCTCCCGCCAGTTATATCAAATCTAAACGCCTGGAAAAGGCAGCACAGCTCCTTTCAGTTTCTGATGAACGCATTACGGACATCGCTTTCGATTGTGGTTTCAATGATCTTGCCAATTTTACTAAAAGTTTTCACGACAGATATGGAGTCGCGCCATCAAATTACCGTATGAAAAGAAATGAAAGTTGAGGGGCAATCATAATCCAGTAGATAAATACGCGGAGATCACATTTGATCATGGACGAAATTGCCAAATCATTGACCTGTTCTGCAAAGAAATCCTGCTGCTTGCTACGCAACTTTGCATAGTAAAATCAAAACAAGCAAAATATGGGATTGTCAATTTTAGGTATCTTTCATACCGTTATTGGAGTTGTTGCTATTATTGCAGCCGTTATATCTTTAATAAAAAATGCTAAAATAGATCTGGGCAAAGCCACCGGCAAGATTTATTTTTACTGTACTTTAATTGCTTCGCTTACTGCTTTGGGATTGTCGAGCGTAAAAGGTTTAAATCCTGGCCACATTCTTGCGCTACTGATTGTATTGTTTATCGTGGTAGCCTTCTTACTTTATTTAAAAAGACCAGGGAACAATCGGTCGCGCTTCGTTGAAAACTTTTTTTTCTCGTTCAGTTTCTTTTTATCTCTCCTTCCAACAGTGAATGAGACATTTACCCGTGTTCCGGTTGGGCATCCTTTGGCAAACGGTCCGCAAGATCCGCTGATTGCTAAGACACTACTCTCACTTTTCCTTCTGTTTATTGCAGGATCTGTTTTACAATTCAGAAAGCAAAGAAGGATAAACAGGTCGAAATCAGCCCAGCCGGTATGAGGGGAGGTACCAATAGAAATATCGGAGTATGACCTGGTGTGTAAACGGACGGTGTTAATGCTTCAACTGGTAACTTTTTCTATTGGTGATCTTAATATCAATGGTACCGTTCCTGCCTTAAATGACACACTTGTTTGTTATCCTTATCGGAAAAGATCCGATCGCATTCAGGATGAAACTTTTGAAAAGGGCAAGAGAAAAGCCTGTTGGAAAAAACAACGAATATGAAAAGACAAACGCTATTATAACAACTTTCAAAGATGAAACTGAAAAAGTAATTTGAGGTTTGCTGTTTTGAATAAATATTAAGGAAGGCCTGGTTAATAAGATCAGGCCTTTTTGCCGTTGTGTTTTCTTTATTGATTATCAACGAAACACCGTCCTTGAAGAATCAAAGTCGTGCATTTATTTTTATTCATTGAAGATGTGATAATCTAAGTACTTCTTACTTTCGCATTTTCAAATTTCAGTTGGTAATCCCATTCCAGTGCTGCCAGTCTGTTTTTACATCGGCCAATGAGTCCAAAAGATCCAGTGAACAAAGCGGCACATACAAAAAGGTTTACCAAACATGCTATTTATAAACTATTGGTTTATAAATAGCAGTAATTATGAACTTTATATTGTACAGAGTTGGTTTTATCCTGTATAGATAAACTATGAGTGTATCAAGTGAGACAAAAATAAACCTTTTGTTGCAAGACTGGCCCTTAGGGACGGTCTCTGCCACATCGTGGCTTAATCAAAAGGGATATTCTAATCAGTTGCTCAACCGGTACAAAAAGAGCAGGTGGCTGGAGTCCTTTGACACCGGCGCTATAAAACGCGTCGGCGATTTCGTAACTTATGAGGGCGCTATCTATACCTTACAACACCAACTCGATCTCTCCATCCATCCAGGGGGCAGAACAGCTTTATCCTTGTTGGGCAAAGCCCATTATCTGGAATTGGCTCAGTCTAAAGTCGATTTATTCGGCGCAGAGAAGGAAGTATTGCCAGCCTGGTTCAAAAACACAGATTGGGGAATAAGGCTAGTTTATCATCAATCCGCTTTTTTGTCTGCCGGAATAGGCATGACAGAAGTGACAGTTAAATCTTTTTCCATCAAAGTGTCGTCGGCAGCCAGGGCTATGATGGAATGCCTGTATCTGGCTACTTCCACCCAGGATTTAGTAGAGTGTTATCAATTAATGGAAGGGATGAATAACCTGCGGCCCAGTTCAGTTCAGCAACTTTTAGAGCAATGTAAATTTATAAAAGTAAAACGCCTGTTTCTTTACATGGCAGAAAAGGCAGATCACCAATGGGTTCAGTATCTGACCATCGAAGAAATCGACATGGGAAAGGGGAAACGCAGTTTCGTTAAGAACGGAAGTTATGTTCCCAAATATCAGATAACAGTACCCAAAGAAATGGAGGAGAATGGAAAACAAACTTTATAAACGACAGGTCGGGTTACTTCTGGATGTATTACCAGAAGTTGCAAAGGAAAATTGTTTTGCACTCCATGGCGGAACCGCTATCAACCTATTTGTTCGCAATATGCCTCGCCTGTCTGTGGATATCGATTTAACCTATCTGCCGATTGAAGATAGGGAAACATCTTTAGGCAATATCGGGGAAGCATTGGAAAGAATACAGGGACGGATTGAAAAGACGATTACGCCTGTTCGTGTGCAGCATAAAAAGGAGATTGCAAAGCTTCTAATTTCTTCACAAGGGGCGGAAATGAGGTTTTTCTTGCAAATAGGCGAAAAACGGCGCTAAGAAACTATAAGTTTAGGTGATAATTTTCCTGATCAGCTAGGGGTTCTTTTAGTAACTGAACAAAGAATAGCGCTTAGGAATTTTAATTATCTGGTCGGAAGTTTTGTCTATATGAGATTATCTATCATTCAAGTTTTCCAATAGCAATTTGATATTATCAACAAGTAGGGCCGGTATACTTTCCAAAAGTTGAGAAATTTGAAAGTAATGCCTTACGTCCATTAAGGACTAAATAACATCAACTTATTTCAAACAGCTAGCATCTTAGTTAGGGTTAAATTAAAAGAAAGGATAAAACCGTCACGACTATCTTGTATGGCTTTTCCTTTACCCAAATTTGTAATATTTGATTCTCAGGCTATATAGTTTACATTTTAGTTGCAGTTTTGAGACCTTTTATAAATTCGTCGATTATGATTTGATAAGCCACGAAAGTATGTAAATGCCTGGCAGGATAATACAAAACTATACGAAGCTTAAAGATTGCTATTCAAATATCATTCTTGGCTAATAATGCAGGTATTTAAAAGTTCAAATCTCAGCCCACAGATATCCATAAGCAATTCTAAACCGCCATCCAGGGCCGCAAACGCGGTATCAGATAAAGAAAATCATCATAGTCATGTTTGGTATATTATTATTCGGCGTTGATATAGAAAAAAAAACTGTCTCCTGAATAGGTCCTAATTTTGGGCTTCATCAAACAGTAAGATTATGTTACATGCAAGCCGTTATATAATGGCACTCACATTTACTTTTCTTCTTGCCAGTCCAATCCTGGCCCAGGATTGCCAGGCTTCTTACCTGGCCAGTAAGGGCGTTACGATTGAAATTACCGAATATGATGCCAATGATGCTCAAAAAAGCAAAAAAGTCTATTCTGTCACCGACGTACAGTCTTCCGGACAGGATGTTACATCAAAAGTGAGGTCTGTGACTGAGCAAGGCGGGATTGTTACCGAGGACAAAGTATTTTCATACCGCTGCAATCAGGCAGGCGTAGAATGGGGACTGGGTACAGAAGACCCAAAAACAAAAAAAGAGATCTTTGTGGCCTATCCGGCCAACATGTCCGCTGGAATGGAATTAAAGCCAGACATTAATTACGAACTCTCCCAGAAAACACCCGACGGCAAGGATGCCAAACTAATTGCCAAGATAAACAAGCGCAAAGTGGCCGGCACCGAAAAAGTCCAGGTTAAGGCGGGCACCTGGGAATGTACCAAGATTACCTATGATTTTTTACTGAAAATTAAGGTCGGAATATTGACCCTGCCCATTAATGCAAAGGTAATTGAATGGTATAACCCGCAGGTTGGGATTGTACGTTCTGAAACGTGGGTAAAAGGCAAAAAAGAAAACCACACTGAGATATCAATGGTACAAAAGTAAAGCTGAATGTATAGCTATTTGTTCTGCCAGCAAGTGCCGGGAAACAGTTCGTTTAGAAAATCAAGCGATTGGTATAGTTTCCACTGGCACTTCCCTGGATAGGAACAGCTTTATTGAACTCTATCTTACAATTTATTTAAAACAACTTAATGTCAAGATCCCTATTTCAATTAAACAAAAAAAGGATGAAAAATTTAGTTTTCCTACTCCTCCTTATTGCAGTATCATCTGCAGCACAAGCACAGTCATTTAGTATTGGCCCCAAAGCCGGGCTCAACCTGAGTAACTATACAGGTGGGGATATCAAATCCAAGTCGCGTGTTGGCTACCATGTGGGTGGACTGCTTAATTTTGGTTTTGGTTCTGTGTTTTCAATTCAGCCCGAGGTGCTCTTTTCTACGCAAGGCGCCAGAATTGAGAACAATGGTTTCAGGCAGGAATTTAAGATTAGTTATATTACCGTCCCTGTACTTTTGAAATTTAAAGGCAAAAATGGTTTGTATTTTGAATTCGGGCCACAGTTTGGATTTAGATCATCGCAAGATATCCCGGATCAAACAATTAGGAATTTTTCTAAAAACCTCGATCTTTCAGGAGCTGTTGGACTTGGGTGGCAGTCTAACATCGGACTGGGAATAGGCTTTCGTTATGTTGCAGGAATTAGTAAAGTAGGAAACTTTTCGGTGGGCAACCTTAACCCGGATTTTCGTAACAGCGTTATTCAGGCGAGCCTATTTTGGGCAATTCCGTTAATTAACTAGGCCTGGGTTTGGTCTGGGTTTAGTTTGGCCCTGTACCTTTTCAGGTGCCGGGCTTTTCATTTGAAGGCTTGGGAACAAATTTTCTATAAGGCATATGCGTGAGACGAATTCTATTCCAGGAATGCCTTGAAGAAATCCGGTTGGTAAGCTTTTCCAATTGCAAGCTCATGATCTGTGATATAAACAGTGTTTGAATCAAATGAGGCTATCTTGAACCTATTTACTACGTACGATTTGCTGATTCTTAAAAATCGGTCTTGCGGCAGTTTTAAGTGAATATTTTTTAGGTTCACTAATGTAATAATCCTTTCAGAAGTGGTGTGTATGATCACATAATCTTTCAGACCGGCGATAAAAAGGATATCTGAGAATCCAATCTTTATAAATTTTCTGTCCGCCCTGACAATAATATGCTGATCTTCTATGCTTTCAAATAAATTCTTAGCGCCTTCCAAAAGTTCAAGATGCTGTCTGGCGCGATAAACTGCCTTTTCAAAGCGTGGTTGAGATATAGGCTTTAGCAGATAATCCACCGCATCAATTTCATAGCTTTCAAGAGCATACTGAACATAAGCAGTTGTAAATATAGTAAGGATTTCTTCTGGCAATGCACTGGCAAATTCTAATCCGGTAATCCCAGGCATTTCAATATCAAGAAAAATAAGTTGTATTTGATTATTCTTTAGGAAAGGCATTACACCAACAGTGCTTGCAAATTCTGCTGTCAGTTCCAAAAAGGGGTAATGCTCAATCAATCTTTTCAAACCCTGCCGAGCCAAGGGCTCATCATCAATGATAATACATTTCATAACGGAATCTGTAATTCTACTTTATAAACCGTTTTCAAATCATAGAGCTTTAATATGTGTTCTCCCCGATATTCAAGCTCCAATCTTCTGATCACATTGGCTAATCCCAATCCGGGGCGACTATCCACCCTGCCAGGGGCTGGCCTGGAATTGGTGCATTCAAACTTGATATGCGAACCGATCAGGCTAATAGCAATCCTTATCCTTTGGCTGCCACCAGGATTTGCACCATGTTTGACCGCATTTTCGACAAATGTCATCAGCATATTGGAGGGAATCTTTACTCCCTTTGTAATTGGATAACGGCTTACTATTTTAAATTCAAAATCATCTTTTCGTAACTTTTCGATATTAAGGTATTCTGTCAAAAACTTTATATCAACGTTCAAAAATACCGCATCATCAGCATTCTCATACAAATAATATCTCAGAAAATCCGAAAGTTTCTGCATGACAAGTTGTGCCTTGACAGGATCAGCCATGATCAGCACATTCACGTTGTTTAGCATATTAAAAAGAAAGTGCGGATTAATCTGATTTTTTAGCGCTTTAAGCTCGCTTTCCAGGGCACGCTTTTCCAGTTCATTAATGCGGCTATTGTCATCAACCCAGCGCTGAAAGACTTTCAGTGCCGTCGACGGAAGTAGAACAAGGATCATAAAAATAGTCCCGATAAGTATTGTGCTGATAAACCCCGCTTTTTCTTCGACAGGTTTCAGCCGATATTTTTCAAGCAGCAACACTTGGCTTGCTTTTAAAAATACAAATGCACAAACAATTAACAGGACCAGATACAGAACATATCTTGTATGCTTGCTCAGATAGATTGTCCTGGGAATAAGCACATACATGTTAATGTAGAAACATCCAATCAGTAGTGCAGTTGGAATCAACTTGCCAACAATCTGATACTTTCCTTTGAATTCTAGATTTTGCTTTACGTCTGCCACGAATAACATTGCAAATAAAATCATTAATAATGCGTGCCTTATAATCCGATACTTCTTTCCGGTCAGAAGAGCTAGAAAGAAATCGTAATTTTTGCTATCCGTCGCCATTTTAGAATCTTTTTATAAGGCCTTTATATTTGTTTGAAATAGTTATTCCATGCCCTAGTAATCATAAGACACAATAATAATTATCTATAATACAAACGGCCTACAAGGTGTATTTTAGAAGGGTTAAGCTTGTATTCAATCGTGAAATCGATTAAATACAAGCTTAACCCTTTTTGTACTAAAAACCTACTTGGCGGTAAATCTGACAATTACTTTTCTTTAATATGTAACTGAGCAGTATTATTTTAAATTTTTAATGGCAACGTCTTGCCATAAGCTATTTTGTTGAATTTCCGGATTAGTCCCCGTAAAGGCCTTCCCTGCTTCAATATCGTTAAGTAGCGTATAGAAAAACCAAGCCGTCATATATCCATCGGCCTTGTAAAGCATTTCGCCATGCTCAGTACCTTTTCTTCTTGCCCTTACAGTAGGTGTACTGCTAGGTAACTTGTCATAATTTTCGATCATTGACGCAAGGGGCGCTATACCACTGTCTTTTTCTGTTGCTTTTCCAGCATCGGAGCTTCCTGTTCCTGCAACGGCAAAATATGGAATCGTGACGCGGCTGACATCATATGGCCACTTCAAGCTGATAGCCAAAGCATGTTTTACCGTACTTGCGCCAAAAATTGAATGATAATATTTGCCGTTTGGCTGATTGCCATAAGCGTTTATTACAGCGGCCCCACCTTGTGAATGACCTGATAAGCCAATTTGCTGTGTATTCACCTTTTGATAGAAGATGCTTCTGGAATCAGAATTTTCGGCCAATAGCAGCGCCAGTGTCTTATCCGAAGAATATCCACTCCACGAATTTTTATCATTGTTTCCTATCGCAATGAATCCCCAGGAAGCTAAATGCTTGAAAACTTCTTCATAAGCGCTATTAGGGATTCCGGTTCCGTTAGCAAACACCACAACAGGATATTCCTTGGACGTTGTTTCCAAATCGGCTGGATACCAAATTTTAATATTTTTAAAGTTCGACTCATTTACCGTGAAATCTTTACTATTGACTGTAAGTGTTCCAAAGGCTGTATACTTTTTTTCTATGTCGCCTTTTGCTCCGGTTTTGTCCTGATAGTCTTCAATGACAGCCGGGCGACAACTTGTGTTCAGTAATGCTAACGCCAGCAATAAGTTTGCTAGTGTAATTATTCTTAAAGAGCTCATGTTAATTTTTAATTTAAACTATAATAATTTTATACAACATCAGCCAAAACGGGTTTTCGATGGTAAAATCCGTATAACTGTTTGTGGTACAAAATTAAGGGATCTCCTTTGAAGAGTGTTTTACTTTGCTATATTAAAACCGAAGGTTGGTATAGAAAGCTAGATTCATTTTCGTGCAAGAGTGCCTACGAGCCTTTTAATGTATCAACTGGTGGAACGCCTTGAAGCAATTGCAGTTAATTAAACATAAAACATTACACAGCAAGATTGTAGTAGTTTAGGTAATGACCTCCCCCCGGAAAACTGGACAATTAAAAACTAGAGAAAATCGGGCGATTTTGATAATTTAACCATCAGAAAAATCGCTTATGAAAAAGACCGCAGCGGCGGCCGCAAAATTTACGGAAGCGCAGATCATTTTTGCACTACGTCAGGCGGACACAGGCGTCCCGGTTGCAGAAGTTTGCCGAAAAATGGGTGTGAGCGAAGCCACCTACTACAACTGGAGTGTGCTATGAACTTTTGATTGGGAACAATCAGGAGGTGCTGCGTAGAAGATGGAAGAAGGCCTTCCGAAATCGGCTTACAGGAGCTGGTTTCAAACCGATGTATGCGGCTTTAATTAAGAGTTAAGGTCGTGAGCGATACATGTAACAGTAGTTTTAACTACCAGGTGACTGTACAGAAGGTGACTGCAAAGGAACCATCGATGAGGTGTCGAAATATTAGAGATGATGTCAAAACCTGCTACTCCAGTTTGGCGGGGATAGGCTTAAGAGCTACCTGTTTACTGCTTAGGCGGCATCCGGCATATAGATGGCACGATCTGTACAGAGGCTTTTACGTGGAACATAGGAACCTGTCGTCTGAATGGAAAGGGAAACATCCAAAGCAGTGATCCTGTAAGGATAAAAGTACCGAAGTCGGGCACAGGGGCGGACTGACTGGTAGTAGTGGTGAAGCCTTTGTAATGAAGGGGGAGCGAAGCGGTCAGCTTATTCAGCAGTTTATATTGATCAACTAAGCAATTGGGAGGAGTTAGTGCAAACTGTAAAGTCATTTATAATTTCGAGACAGCTTGTTTGGCAAGCCTATCTACGTGTTAAAGCCAATAAAGGCTCTGCCGGGATCGATCAGGTCACTCTTACTGATTTTGAAAAGGACTTAAAAGGGAACCTGTATAAGATCTGGAACCGGATGAGTTCCGGAAGTTATATGCCACCTCCGGTTAAGTTGGTTGAGATACCAAAGTCAGATGGCAAAACAAGGCCTTTAGGTATTCCGACAGTAGGGGACCGAATAGCCCAAATTTAACTGTCCCCAATCGGATTCAAGTCGATAACGGTGCTGAATTTATTTCAAAAGCGCTGGACAAGTGGTGTTATGACAACAGCGTTACGCTTGACTTTTCAAGGCCTGGAAAATCAACGG
>Ga0247815_10001273_pt1 | contig 19449 bp, 22 predicted proteins | sample UWRJL194509B1_FD_181014 | JGI IMG/M metagenome (GOLD analysis project Ga0247815, IMG submission 181014) | Plant litter microbial communities from Arlington Agricultural Research Station in Wisconsin, United States - UWRJ-L194-509B-1 | ecosystem: Environmental > Terrestrial > Plant litter >...
GTCGGTGGAGAAGTACGGCAGGCCGGCGCCGGCACCGAAGATGACGACGCGACCCTTTTCGAGGTGGCGTTCGGCGCGGCGCGGGATGTACGGCTCGGCGACCTGGGTCATCGCGATGGCGGACTGCACGCGGGTGGCGGCTCCGGCCTGCTCGAGGAAGTCCTGCAGCGCGAGTGCGTTCATGACGGTACCGAGCATGCCCATGTAGTCGGCGCGGCCACGGTCCATGCCGCGCTGGCTGAGCTCTGCGCCGCGGAAGAAGTTGCCTCCACCGACGACGATCGCGATCTCGACCTCGTCGACGACCGATGCGATCTCCTTGGCAATGGCACTCACCACGTCGGGATTTACACCGAGGGATCCACCGCCGAATGCTTCTCCGGAAAGCTTGAGAAGAACCCTGCGTTTCTTTGTTCCGTCAACTGACATACGTGACTGGTCCCTTCCATTGGCGCCCATACGAGGGTACCGGACCGTCCTCCGAAAATTCACCGAATGGTCGCCGCATCCCCTCCCTCGTCCCGCCTCAACTTCCAAAATTCAGGAGATCGGATGCCGTTGCCGGCGCGTCGCGCGATGACACGCCGCGAGGTGCTCGCGACTTCCTGCGTTTTGGAAAGTGGGAAGGAATCCAGGCGGGTGCGAAGAGGTGCGCGGGCGCGGGTTATCGGGAGACCAGGCGGGTGCGAAGTGGTGCCCGGGCGCGGGTTAACGGCAGAAGGGCCGCAGACGAATCTGCGGCCCTTCTGACTACTACTAACGCAGCTACTGCTGGTGGATGCTTACGCGCCGACCTTGAAGCGAGCGAATCCGCTCACCGTGAGTCCGGCATCGGCGAGAACCTTGGTCACGGAGACCTTGTTGTCGCGTGCGAAGTCCTGCTCGAGAAGTGCAACCTGCTTGAAGTACGCGGTGACGCGACCTTCGATGATCTTCGGAAGGGCAGCCTCAGGCTTGCCCTCTCCGCGGCTGATCTCCTCGACGATGCGACGCTCGGACTCGACCAGGTCGGCCGGAACGTCTTCGCGTGCGAGGTACTGCGGGTCAGCGAACGAGATGTGCTGCGCGATTGCGCGAGCGGTCTCTGCGTCGTCTCCCGAGTATCCGACGACAACGCCGACCTGCGGGGGCAGGTCCTTGCTCGTCTTGTGCAGGTACACCGAGAACTTCTCACCGGAGATGAGAGCAACGCGGCGCAGTTCGATCTTCTCGCCGAGGATTGCTGCCTCTTCGCCGATCAGGTCGGCAACGGTGCGGGCGCCGGCGGGAGCCGCGAGGGCTTCCTCGAGCGTCGCTGCACCGGATGCTGCAACAGCTTCTACGACGTTGTCACCGAGAGCGATGAACTTGGCGCTCTTCGCAACGAAGTCGGTCTCGCACGCGAGCTCGATGAGCGTCGTGGTCGAGGCGTTCTCCTTGGCGGCAACGAGGCCCTCGCTCGTGGAGCGGTCGGAGCGCTTTGCATTGCTCTTTGCACCCTTGAGGCGAAGCAACTCGGTTGCCTTCTCGAGGTCTCCGCCGGCTTCGACGAGAGCGTTCTTGCTGTCGACCATGCCGGTGCCGAGGCGCTCGCGCAGGGTCTTGAGGTCAGCGAGGCTGAAATCTGCCATCGTGATTCCTACTTTCTAGATCAGTAAAAAAGAGTTACTTAGCGGCCTTGGGAGCTGCCGGCTTCTTCTCGGCGGGCGTCGCTTCGGCTTCGATCTTCGCTTCGGTCTCGTCGTCCGACTCGACGGTGTGCTCGGGAACGATGGTCGCGTCAGCGGCGGCCTCGTGCTCGGCGACAACAGCGTCAGCGTCGTTCTCTTCGACGGGAACCTCAGCGGCGACTACCTCTGCAACAGCAGCTTCGTCGGGCGTGGTCGAGGTGACGAGTCCGTCAACGGCCTCGATCTTCTCGGCCTCGGTTGCGGGGGTCTCGGATGCGGCGAGAAGCTCAGCTTCCCAGGCAGCCAGCGGCTCAACTTCGGCGCCGTCTTCGGGCTTCTGGTGACGCTGGACGAGGCCCTCGGCAGCTGCATCCGCGATGATGCGGGTCAGCAGTGCGACGGAACGGATGGCGTCGTCGTTACCCGGGATCGGGTACGCAACTTCATCGGGGTCGCAGTTCGTGTCGAGGATCGCGATGACCGGGATACCAAGCTTGTGAGCCTCGTCAATGGCGAGGTGCTCCTTCTTGGTGTCGACGACCCAGATGGCCGACGGGGTCTTCGTCAGGTTGCGGATTCCGCCGAGGCTCTTCTGCAGCTTGACGAGTTCACGCTTCTGGATGAGGAGTTCCTTCTTCGTGAAACCACGCGTGGTGTCGTCGAAGTCGACCTCTTCGAGCTCCTTCATGCGCGCAAGGCGCTTGGAGACCGTCTGGAAGTTGGTGAGCAGTCCGCCGAGCCAGCGCTGGTTGACGAACGGCTGGCCGACGCGAAGCGCCTGCTCTGCGATCGATCCCTGTGCCTGCTTCTTGGTACCGACGAAGAGGATGGTTCCACCGTGTGCAACGGTGTCCTTGACGTAGTCGTAGGTCTTGTCGATGTAGGCAAGCGACTGCTGAAGGTCGATGATGTGGCTTCCCGAACGCTCGGTCAGGATGAAGCGCTTCATCTTCGGGTTCCACCGACGAGTCTGGTGTCCGAAGTGGACGCCGCTGTCGAGCAGCTGGCGAATGGTTACAACGGCCATGGCCGTGCTCCTTTTCTGGCAGGCGCATTTCTGCATACTTCTGCCAACTCAGTTGTCTTTCGCCACCGGTTGGGGCGAAACCTGGTGCCCAGCACGCATCCGCTGCACTCTTTCGAGTCAGACTGAGTGGATGCGTAGCACGTCGTGAAACGACGCAATGGGCACGCGTAGTCATCCCGCACACGGCGAGATGCTCCCGAAAGCATACCAGCCCCTCACCATCCGCGCGCGCACGGTGTTTTGCACCGGTGGACGGTCACATGGACAGCGGATGCCGCACCCGGTTCACGATGGACGGATGCTTCGGTCTTCGGTTCTCATTCTGACAGTCATCGCTGTGATCGGCGCGGGTGGTGGTGCGCGCACCTCAGCGATGAGAGGACCGGAGGCCGTTGCTTCGTCCGACGTCGCGGTCGCGTCACCGCAGTGGAGCTGGCCGGTGACCGGCGCGCAGGCGATTGCGCGGCCCTATCTCGCTCCCGCGACGAAATACGGTGCCGGGCACCGCGGTGTCGACCTCGTCGGATCGGGAGAACTCCTCGCTCCCGCGGACGGAACGGTGCACTTCGCCGGACGGGTCGTCGATCGCGGGGTGCTGTCGATCGACCACGGCGGTGGCCTGCTGTCGAGCTACGAACCCGTCGAGACGGAGCTCGTCGCGGGCGATCCGGTGCATCGCGGCGATGTCATCGGAGAAATCCTGCCTGGGCACTGCCGCTCCCCCTGCCTTCACCTTGGCGCGCGAGTCAAGCGTGAGTACGTGTCGCCGCTGCTCTATCTCGGAGGGGTGCCCCGCGCGATCCTGCTGCCGACGAGGCGGCTGCCCGGCGAGTAGCGCCGGTCTGCCAGCCCCGCTGGTTGAGCCCGTCGAAACCGGGATCGCCTGCAGCTACGCCCGCGGATGCGCGAGCGAGTACGACTCCTTGAGCCGCTCGGTCGAAACGTGCGTGTAGATCTGGGTGGTACCGAGGCTCGCGTGGCCGAGGAGTTCCTGCACAGCTCGCAGGTCGGCTCCCCCGTCGAGCAGGTGCGTGGCAGCGGTGTGCCGCAGCGCGTGCGGGCCGGATGGACCGGAGCCGGGCACGTCCTCGAGCAGGCTCGAGACCAGGGAGTAGACGGAGCGCGTTCCGAGCCGCTTGCCGCGCGCGCCGAGGAACAGCGCGTCGGAGAGGCGAGCGGATGCTGCCGCCGCTGCAGGAGCGGAAGTTCCGTCAGTAGAGACGGCGAGCACGTCGTCGCGCACGCTGAGCCAGGCGACGATGGCGTTCCGGGCCGGGACACCGAATGGCACGATCCGCTCTTTCGAACCCTTACCGAGCACACGAACCGTGAGCCGGGAGAGGTCGACGTCGCCGACCGCGAGTCCGACAATCTCGCTGACGCGAAGCGCCGAGGCGTAGAGCAGTTCGATCACGGCAAGGTCGCGAATCGCGCCCGGGTCGCCGGTCGAGGCGCGGGCGGACAGCCCGCCGAGCAGTCCGTCGATCTGGTCGCGAGTGAGAACCCGAGGCAGGTGGTGGTCTGCCTTGGGCGCGCGAAGCCGTGCTGCGGCATCCGTCGGTGTCTCGGCGGTACGCGCGAGCCACGAGCTCAACGAGCGGGCGGCAGCGGAACGCCGAGCGAGCGTCGACTTGGCGAGACCCTGCTGGGATCCGTTCCAGAGCCAGCCGCGCAGAAGCTCGAGGTCGATGTCGGTGACGGTCTCCGCGCCGGTCGATGCCGCGAACTCGACCAGGTTGGCCAGATCCGACCGGTAGGAGCGAACGGTGTGCGCGCTGAAACCGCGTTCCGCGCTGAGGTAGCGCGAGAACTCGTCGACGACCGCTTCGAGCTGCATTGGTCAATCGTCGCTCATGTGCACGCGGGTGGGGGTTTCGACACTTCGACACGGCCCTAACGGGCCTGCCCAGTGCAGGCACTTTGACACGACACGGCCCTAACGGGCTTGCCCAGTGCAGTCCACCGCGCGCTACTTCGCGTGCACCTTCGACGGCCACCAGAACTTATCGCCGGCGATGAACGCGAGCGCCGGAACGATGACCGTTCGCACCAGCAGGGTGTCGAGTAGCACACCGATGCAGACGATGATGCCGATCTGGGTGAGCGTTATCAGCGGAAGCACTCCGAGCACCGCGAAGACCGCGGCTAGCAGGATTCCCGCACTCGTGATCACGCCGCCCGTGGAGGACAACGCCCGGATCATTCCCTGCCGGGTGCCGTGAACAACGGACTCCTCCCGCGCTCTCGTCACCAGGAAGATGTTGTAGTCGACACCGAGTGCGACAAGGAACAGGAAGCTGAACAGCACCACGTTCGTGTCGATCGCCGGGAAGCCGAAGACCGACTCAAAGAGCAGCCAGCTCGCGCCGATGCTCGCAAAGAACGATGCGACGACGGTGAGCAGCAGGAGCACCGGTGCGACGAGTGAACGAAGCAGCAGGACGAGCACGAGGAAGACCAGTCCGAGGATGAGCGGAATCACCAGGTCCTGGTCGTGTACCTGGGCGGTGTTGACGTCGAGAGCCTGCGCGTCGAGGCCACCGACGAGAGCATCCGCGCCGTCGATAGCGCCGAGTTCGGAGCGCAACTCCTCGATCGTCGCGAATGCTGCCGGGGTCTCGGCCGCGGCATCCAGCGTCACGTTCACCTGGGTGATGTCACCGTTCGTGTCACCGACGCTGACCGAGTCGACGCCGTCGAGCTTCTCGGCGGCCGCGGCGACCTCGTCCGCGGAGGCGGCGTTCACGATGACCGCGGCGGGTGATCCACTGCCGGCCGAGAAAGCATCCGCGATGATCTGCTGGCCGGTGACCGCTTCGGGCACGGACGTGAACTTGTCCGTCTGCGCGAGGCCGACCTTGATAGTCGGTACGGCGAGCGCGAGCCCGCCAAGCAGCAGCGCACCGACGACCGCGACGGCGACCGGCTTGCGGGAGACGAGCGTGCCGAGGCGGAACCAGACGCCGCGCTCGGTCGTCGGCTCGGATCCGAACTTCGGAACGTACGGCCAGAACAGTCGCCGCCCGAACAGGACGAGCGCGGCTGGCAGCACGAGCAACGCAAACAGCATGGCGATGACGACACCCACGGCGCAGGCGATTCCGAGCGCGCGGTTGCCGGTGAGCTCGGCGAAAACGAGGGTGAGCAGGCTGAGCACGACGGTGCTTCCACTGGCGATGATTGCCGGCCCCGCTCCGCGCAGGGCTTTCGCCATCGCCTCACGGCGATCTTCGTTCACCCGCAATTCGTCGCGGTAGCGCGCGATCAGCAGCAAGGCATAGTTCGTCCCGGCCCCAAAGACGAGGACGGAGAGGATGCCGGTGACCGACGCGTCGAGGGTGATGCCGGCGAGGGCGGCGACCCGTGTTGCCACAATGCTTGCCAGTCCGTCGGCGAGTCCGACGACGGTGAGCGGAACCAGCCACAGCCACGGGCTGCGGTAGGTCACGAGCAGCAGTACGGCCACCACGAGCACGGTCGTCAGCAGCAGCGTGAAGTCGGCACCCTTGAAGACGGCGGCAACGTCGACCTCGAATCCTTCCGGGCCGGTGAGGAGCGCGGTGAGCCCCTCCGGCAGACCGGTGCGGGAAATCTCGCGAAGCTCGGCGGCGCGGTCGGCCTGGGCGGAGACATCCGACTCCTCCTCGAGGGGAACCACGACGAGCGCCGCGGTTCCGTCATCGGACACGGTCGGCGGCGGCACAAAGCCGTCGAGTGACAGCTCGGCGAGATCGGCCGTCGTCGCCGTCACCGCGGCAATGTCGTCGTCGGTGAGTTCCGCGCCGTCCCGGCTGAAGACGATGAGCGCGGCGCTCGAATCGGCCGACGGAAGGTCCTCCTGCAGCGCCGCGACCTGTGCCGACTCAGCGCTGTCCGGCAGTCCGGATCCCGGGGATGTCTCCCCGTCCGCGCCCGACCCGATCGCAAAAACTGCACCCGCGGCGAGCGCGGCGGTCACCAGCACTATCCACGAGGTCTTACGTGCGGTGAGGAAGCGGGTGAATCTCTGCATGGCAACTCTTTTGCTAGAAGAACTTATTATTCGATCGTTTAGCTACCTTAGCGGTAAACTAAATTCATGACCAAGCCCGAAGGAACTCGCGGAAGCGTGCGCGTCCACGACGCGACGAGCCTCCTGCGCGAGATTCGCGAGGTCGGCGCGGCCTTTGAAGCACACCTCGGATCACAGCTCACGGTCAACCCCACCGACCTCGAGGCCATGGAACACCTGATTCAGGATGGCCCGCTCACGCCGACCGAGCTCTCTCGCCGACTCGACGTGAGTACCGCGGCAACGACGACGATCATCGACCGGCTCACCGCGGTCGGGCACGTCAGCCGGATCCCGAACCCCGCCGACCGTCGCGGCATCCTGGTGGTACCGGCCCCGGCATCCGTTGACCGGGCAATGGGCGCGATCATGCCGATGGTCGTCGGCATCGACCGCGTTCTCGCCTCGTACACCGACGAAGAGAAGAGCGTCATCACCGACTACCTCGCGCAGGTAGTCGCGGTCTACCGCAGCCACCTGCCCGAAGAGCAGAGCAAAGGCTAAATTTCGCCGCGGTTGAACGCCGAGCCTTTGGCCGAGAAGGTGGCGAGTCGCTCGTCGAAGCTCATCCCTTCGATCCGGGAGATGAACTCCGTCGAGAACGAACTGATCTCGGGCTCGTCGCCTATCGGCACCGTCGTGTGCACGATTGAGTCCTCGTAGACGTGCACGAGGTTCATCGCCTGGTTGGCGTTATTGCCCGACAGCAGGCGGTCCTTAACCGTCAGCCCGAGCGTGTAACAGGTTGCCGCCGAGACCGACACGGGGATTCCGGCAAAGGTGCCGTGCGTCGAGTAGTGCAGGTGTCCGCCCAGGATGCCCCGGACATCCGTGCCCTCGAGCACCGCCGCGAGGCGGTCCTGGCCGTGGAGTTCGAGCATTTCCATCGCCCAGAGCAGCGGGGTCGCGATCGGCGGATGATGCAGGGCGAGCAGCGTGCCGTGCGGAGCCGGGGTCGCGAGTTCGTCGGCGAGCCAGTCGAGCTGCTCGTCGGTCATCGCACCGTGGTGGAAGCCGGGAACGGTCGTGTCGAACGAGATGACGCGCAGGCCGTTGATGTCGTAGACGCGGTCCTGCGGGCGGGCGCTCGGCTCTTCGCCGAACAGCCGGCTCGAGTACTCGGGGCGCTCGTCGTGGTTGCCCATCACCCAGATGATCGTCGTTCCGAGCCGTTCGGCGGCCGGCTCGACGATCGCCTTGAGACGCTCGTAGGCATCCGGCTCACCGAGATCGGCGAGATCGCCGGTGAAGACGATGGCTTCGGGCCTGGTCCCGAGGTTCTCTAGTTGAGTGAGCGCCTGTACGAGGTTCTTCTCGGTTTCGACCGCCCCGTACAGCAGCTTTCCGCCACCGAGCAGGTGGGTGTCGCTGATGTGCGCGATGAAGTGCGCGGGCGCGGGGTGCTGGCCGAGAGGGATCATGCCCCAACCCTACGTCTCGGCCTTCGGCGGAGCGCCTATCGTTGAAGGGTGATCAGCAGACGTGAAGTGGCCCTTCGGCTCGATATTCCCCTCGAGATGGCGAACCGCCACGGTATCCCCGCGAAGATGACGGATGCGGAGTTCGCCGAGCTCGACTCCAACCCTCCGCCGTGGCTCGTGCAGTCCCGTGCGAACCGCACCGGCAAGCCGGTCTGGGTGCAGCTGACCTGCGACGTCTGTGGCTACACCGAAGCCGCCCGGCCCAAGAAGTGGTGGCCGGCGTTCACCTACCTCACCTGCGAGCACCACGAGATCGGGTCGGTGCCCGAGCCCACGGCCGGTCTCTACCGCTCTGAGGTGGACGGCATCGGATCCCGCTTCGTCGGCATCGTCGACGCTGCGCCCTAACCACCTCTCCTTTCTTCGGGACCAAATGAAGGAACAGACGCACTAGCCGGCATCCCCCGCCGCGGAATCCAACGCGCGACCCCTGGGCGGTTCCTTCATTTGGCACTCTTGTTCAGTCTGGGTGAGTCCCGAAGCGTCCATTACGCCCGGCGCATCCACCCGCGCTCTGACTCGCGCACCTCGCCGTCGAGCTCGAGCGCGCCCAGCAGCGACTGCACCCGGGCGATCGACAGGCCCGACCGCGCGGCGAGATCGGCGGCGGTTCGCGGCGAGCGCGCGCTGAGGGCATCGAGCAGGCGGGTGTGTTCAGCGGATGCCGGATCACCGGGCACCGCGCCGCGGCCCGCTGCCGCGCGCTCCGACTCGGCCACTGCATCCGCTGTGCGGCCGGCGATCGGGGCGAGCTCGGCCATCTCGTCGACGTTCGTCACGCAGACCGCGTCGTAGTCCCGGATCAGCCGGTGGCATCCGGCAGATGCCGCGCTCGTCACCGGTCCGGGCACGGCACCGAGCGGTCGTCCGAGGGATGATGCGTGCCCGGCCGTGTTGAGCGAGCCAGAGCGCCAGCCGGCCTCCAGCACGATCGTCGCGAGGCTCGATGCGGCGATCAAGCGATTGCGCTGCAGAAACCTCCACTTGGTCGGCGTCGTACCGCACGGCACTTCCGACAGCACGGCCCCGGACTCCGCGATCCGCGTGAGCAACGCTTCGTGCCCGCTCGGATAAAACCGGTCGAGTCCCCCGGCGAGAAACGCGATCGTGAACCCGTGGCTCGCGAGTGCGGCCCGGTGCGCCATCCCGTCGATTCCATATGCTGCACCGGACACGATCGAGTAGCCGCGGTCGACGAGCCCTGCGGATGCCTCCATCGTCACGTGCTCGCCGTAGCCGGTGGCGGCCCGCGCCCCGACCAACGCGATGCCGGTCTCGAGTGACGCGAGTGCGGCATCCGTGCCCCGAACCCAGAGCGCGAGCGGTGCGAACGCCTCGAGGTCGGCGAGCCGCACCGGCCACAGCGGATCGCTCGGCACCAGCAACCGCACGCTGTACCGCCCGGCCTGCCGCAGTGCCCGCAGCACGGCCTCCGACGACAGGCGGGGAGACCACCGCGCGAGCGCATCGGCAATTTCTGCAGGGTCGACGCCGTCGTCCCCGGTCGCCTCGCGCACGCGACGCACCACGTCCGACGAAGACACCCGCTCGATGATGACCGCGAGCGCGTCGACACTCCCGAGGGCTGCGACCAGGGCACCGGCGTGCCGGTCCCCCGGTTCGGCGATCGCCGTCCACGCCGCGCGCGCGAAACGTTCCTGCACCTCCTCCGGCGCGACCTCGCGCCCGGTCGCCGCGGCAACGAGCGCGGTCAGATCTTTCTCGTCGAGTCCGAACATGGTCATGTGCTTCTCCTTCGGTGGTCCGTCATCACGAGAACAGCGCCTTGCGAAAGTAGAGGGCCCGGCCGACGTGGTCTGGCCCCGGCCGATCGACGGCATCCAGGTCGGCCAGCGTCCACGCGACCCGCAGAACCCGGTCATACCCGCGCATCGTGATCCCGCCGCGTTCGAGCGCTCGATCAATGGATGCGGTGGTCTCGTGCGGCAGCCGCACCGCCTGCCCGCGCAACCATGCGCCCGGAACCTGCGAGTTGAGCGTCCACGGCGTCGACGCCAGCCGGTCGAGCGCCCTCGCCCGCGCGGCGACCACCCGTGCGCGTGCGTCGGCGGTGCCGAGCCGCGGGCTCTCGTTTGCCAGTCGCAACTGCGCTGACGTGATGCGGTTCACCCGCAGCTGGATGTCGATCCGATCGAGCAGCGGACCGGAGAGGCGCCCGAGATACCGCCGCCTGATCGTCGGCGAACAGACACAGTCCGAATCCCTCGCCCCGTACTGTCCGCACGGGCACGGGTTCGCGGCCATCACCAGCTGGAACGCGCCGGGAAAGTGAGCGACCGCGTTGGCGCGATGAACACTGATAGTCCCGGACTCGAGCGGTTGCCGCAGCGCGTCGAGCACCGCCATGTTGAACTCGGGAGCTTCGTCTAAAAACAAGACACCCCGGGACGCGCGGGATGCTGCACCGGGGCGGATGACGCCGCTTCCTCCACCAACGAGGGCGGCGGCCGTCGCCGTGTGGTGCGGTTGCTCAAACGGCGGGCGCGTTTGCAGCACCGTGCCGACCGGCAGTCCCGAGAGCGAGCGAACGGAACTGACCTCGAGTGCGGCATCCGCATCCAGATCCGGCAGCAGTCCGGGCAGGCGCGACGCGAGCATTGTCTTGCCTGCACCCGGTGGCCCGAGCAGCAGTACGTGGTGCCCGCCCGCCGCGGCGACGAGCATCGCGCCGACCGCGTCGTCGTTGCCGATCACATCCGCGAGATCGCCGTCGTCGATCGCGGGCTGCACCACGGCGGCCCGCAGGATCGGCTCCACGACCTCGGGCTCCAGTTCGGCACCGTGCCAGATCGCGGCATCCCGCAGGGAAGCGAGGCCGACCACCCGGATGCCGGGGACGAGCGAGGCTTCGTCCGCATTGCCGACCGGCACGAGAACCGTCGGATACCCCGCCTTCGCCGCGGCCATCACGGCGGGAAGGATGCCGTTGATCGGCCGAAGCCGCCCATCGAGCCCGAGCTCGCCGAGATGCACGACGCGTTCGATCGCTTCGGCGGCGACGTAGCCGGCTGCGACGAGAATCGCGAGCGCGATGCCGAGGTCGAACCCGGATCCGTGTTTCGGCAGTGCTGCCGGCGACAGGTTGACGGTCACTTTACGGGTCGGAAAGTCCATCCCCGAGTTGGTGATCGCCGCTTGTACCCGCTGACGCGCCTCGTTGAGCGAGGCATCCGGCAGCCCGATCAGCACGATTCCGGGAAGCGTGGATCCGATGTGTGCCTCGACCTCGACGACCGCTCCCTGCAGCCCGAGCAGGGCGACCGCCCTCGTTCGACCGACCGCCATCAGTACACCCCTTCGAGGTGCTCGATCGTGACCGGTCCCGATCGTGGCGCGATGACCGCGATCGCGTCGATGCGAATGCTGCTGTACCGACCGGGGTGCGCTTCGCACCAGGCACCCGCGAGGCGCCGCAGTCGAGCGAGTTTCTGCACCGTGATGGCTTCGAACGGATGTCCGAAGCCGACGCCCGACCGCGTCTTGACCTCGACGAAAGCGAGTGCACCGCCGATCGAGGCGACGATGTCGATTTCGCCGAGCGGGCACCGCCAGTTGCGCTCGATGATGACGTATCGCTTGCCCTCGAGGTAACTCGTCGCGAGCTGCTCACCGCGCCTGCCGAGATCGTCCTTTGCCGCCATTCCTCGAGAATCGCGGACCGCGCACGGCTCCAACGAACGGAAGTTTCAACTGTGCAGAGATCGCCGGATCAGCGCCGGGGGTGGAGAAGCAGAAAGGCCCCGCACCGCGTTAGCGGTCGGGGCCAGTCTGGTTGTGCAGGGCGCATCCTCGAGGGTGCGCCGAGCCGATCATTAGTCGGCCAGGATTCCGTAGAGCGCACGACGGGTATCGTCGAGCGCCTTGACGGCGGCTTCGCGCTGCGCATCGGTAGCGGCAAAGCGGAACTGGTGGATGACTCCCATGAGCTTTCCGACGGGGGGGCGGTCGAGGCGGAGCAGGCGTCCGAGCGCATCAAAGCAGCGAAGGAACGGCGGGCTGAGAACGGTGAGTGGCGCGGTGGCATCCCGACTTATGGCTGCCGTGCCGTCGACAAGAAGCTGGTGATTGATCGAGCAGAAACCGACTTGCTGGGTGGCGGTCTAACTGTCTGCGCCACCTGCGGGAACCGTCTGATCGCAGCGGGCAAACGGCTCGAGGCATTCGATCGTGACTCGCCGGTCAGGCGGCTATTAAAGTGTACGAAGTTCGTCAACGGCCCGACGGCATGCAACTCTAACCTGGTCGACCACGACCTGTTGGAGTCGTTCGTGTTCGAGACGCTCATCACGTCTTTCGCGAAGAACGAACGGTGGCAGCAGAGTCAAGGCGAGAAGGCCCCCGACGTGCACGCTCGTATCGACAGCCTCGAAGGACCGCTAGCCGGCCTCACCGAGCAGCAACGGCGGATCAACGAGCTCTATATAGCAGGCGACATCGACCGAGTCCAACACTCGGCACAGGTCCAGCGCGTCAAGGACGAGGACACGGCGCTGCGACGATAACGAGACGACCTGCTGGGAAAGCCGTTGCTGTCCAAGGCTCTGCAAGACGGGATCGAGAACTGGCGCGAGTGGCCTCCGATGACGCGACGCAGCTTCTTGAAGCAGGTCGTGGACAAGATCGATGTCAGCAAGTGGCCGAGACAAACAGCCACCTCCTTATCACGCAGGAACAGCGAGAGCGAGACCGACCCGAAAGCACGTCGGGCTCAGCACGCATTTGACGTGATGGCCCAGCGCGTGTCGATCAAGTTCAAGCGGTCCTATTCCCACCTATGTGCGTGACGCTACGAACCCCCGAATGCTCGGCAGTGTTGGAAGGTCAACCCATAACTTGATGCTGTGCTCTGCAATCGAGGTGCCGCCCACAACGAACGCTTCCTCCGACATCGAGTCGAGAAGCGGCGCGAACGTGGCGGCTTTGGCTGCCGAGAGGTATCCCACCTTGTGACCATTGCCGTAGATCGCGACCGCGCTCGTGTCCGCCTTGTTCGACGGCTCGCGTACGAGAAGGTACTCCGTACCGCCGAACTTGGCGCGGTTTGAGTCACTGATCACGTACGCGGACCCCTTGATCCGCGTTCGAACGTTCGGCAGTTGACGCAGGTCGCACTGAGTAAGCGACTCGAGGTCGACAGTTTGCGACTTGACGCGAATACGACTCGATGGTGCTGGGGTCTTTGCCTCCATGTCGGCTACCCACTGGTCGAATGTGCGACCGTCGTCCTCGACCGTCCTGGTCTCGATCACGCCACCGGGGAGCTTGACTGTATATGACCTCGACTCGGCGTCACTTTCTGGGGTCGACTGAGTGCGCTGCCCCAGCAGCGCCGCAAGCTTCGACCGCCATACCATGTCGTGCAGCCTATCGTCGAGCTTCTATTTGCTCCCAGTCACTTTGCTGACAGCCTGAACAAGATTGGCGACTTGCTCGATCGTGGTGACCGGGACGTCGTCGGATTTGTACTTCTCGCTCGACGCGCCCTCGTAGGTCTTACCGAAAGCTTTGTTGACGAGGTCGATCCGCGCGTCGTCTACCTTTTCCGGGTCGGCGACATCGGCGAGGAACGGCCCAATTGCTCTTAGCTCCAACTCCATGCGCTTCGACGCGTTGGCGGAGTTGATCAACCTACCGCCCAACCTGATTACAACGGTGGCTGCCGATCCCGCGAGGATGCCGATGGATAGGCGAATGATGACGCGCCCCCACTGAATCTCGTCGCCAGCAGACTCTGTCTTGTGATCAAACAGAAGAAAGACCAGGGGCAGAGCAGCGCCCGCGAGAAATAGAAACCCGAGGGAGTAAAGGGCGATGCCGGTAATGCGACCCCACATGGCCTCTTTCTGAAATCGCAATGCGATCTCATCCGCAGCGATGGCACCAACGAGTTTCGTATAGGACTCCTTTGCCTTCAGCAGTTCGGAGTACTCCGCTTTGGCATCGACAACCTTCGACTTAATCTCCTTATGGAGCGGATCGAATCGTCCGTTGAAGTCCTCGACGCGCTCCACGGCCCAACCTTCGAAATTCTCGTCGTTCACCTTCGTCAGCGAATCGACCTTTCGCGACGCTTCAGCAACAGCGGCGTCCACGGTGGCTCGTTGGTCGATAATTTTGACTTCAAGGTCATCGAGGCTGCCGGTGGTAGTGCTGAGTTCCTCAGCGACAGACGTCCGTTTGTCTTCGATCTCCGTTCGGAATTTCTTGACCTCTTCTCGGAGAACGGTGTGCTCTTTCCTCAACGCGTCGATGCTTGCTCTTTGAACTTCCAAGAGCTCTTCAAAGAGCGTGCGCATCTGCCTGACCTCGCCACCCTTTCCGTACGCGCGAGGCCACGGACCCATCTGCATGAGTGCACTCTCGGCCTGAGTCGCAGCTTGCGCGACATAGCTGGACCCACCCGGGCCGGTTGAGACTCGGCCGTCGAGCTCGTTGTTGACTTGCGCCCAGATCACATGCACGGCATCCAGCATCTGGGAGGTGAAGAATGCCGCTCTCGTCGATGCGATCGCATCGAATGAACGAACGTACTCCTCCTGTAACCAGATCCGTTCGAGATTAGGAAGGTCATCGGCGAAGTGCTCACTGAAGATCGTGTTTAGGTATTCGTCGGTCGTGCGAAGCGTGTCCCACAGAGGGTGATTGTCGAAATCTGCACGCAGCATTGATGCTCCCGATTGGGCGGAAGCCAGGGCCGCGGACGCTTGTCATCCGAGGTTTGTTCACGCCATTGGCATGAGTCTATTAGCGGCTAGCGGCACCCGCGTGGCGCTGCTCTGTCCCACCTTGAAGAAAGGCTTAGTCTCGGTAGTAACGATCCACAACATGCACGCGGAACTAGCTAGCCCGCCTCGCCTGGGTCGTCATCAACCGGTAGGATACCGGGCCGAAAGGCTAGGTTCCTCCTATGCTGTCTCCGGCCCGATCCCTCTCACAACTGAGAAGGAGAGGCACATGGATGACACGATGATCCGACCACGCAAGGCGGCAACGGCTGCGCGTATCGAGGTGGCGCTCTGGTTCGACACCGTCGAGCACTACCGGCAGTTCGCATCGCTACCGTTCGGGCCAGTGGCCAAGACGATCACGGACCGCGAGTGGATCGAGGCATGGGATCGCAGAGAGCGCGGAGTCACAGCGCGTTTTGGATTCACTCACACCTGTCGCAACAACGGCGCGCAGGTCAGCGACACGACCCGGTTCTTCATGAGCACAGCCAACGCGAGCGGCTTTGAGGCCGGGCAAGCGGATGTCATCAAGGTCGAGCTGATGAGCCGTGACAGCGACGTGCCGCAAGTCAACTGGGTCGAGCGGTTGTGGAGCATGCCCGAAGACTTCTACGACGACCCGCGAGGCAACCCGGAGCTAGCTGACTAGGCGAGGCGCTTAATCCGCCATAGAACGGCAGCGACCGACCCCGGGAGCCAGACCCTGCCGCCTCCGGGTAGAGGCACGGAGTCGTCGTTCAAGGACCTCGCGATAGCAGCGAAGGTCCGTCCGATGGCACGCTCAGCGACGATGCGGTCCTGCACTTCGATAGGCAAGAGGACAGGCGAGCCGATCTGCTTCCCTGCTTTGCGAGCCTTAGCCAGCCCCTCCTTGGTCCGCATACCGATCATGCGGCGTTCCCACTGGCTGACGCTCGCCATGATCGACGCGACGAGTTCGCCGGTTGGGGGGTGGTGTCGATGCCAAGGTCGATGGCGACCACGCCCCAGCCCTGCCGGCTGGCCGTCTCGATCAGGCGAGCGAAGTCAGCCAGCGAGCGTGATAGGCGGTCGAGCTTCGAGACTACGAGCGCCTCAGCCCTCCCCTGCCTGAGCAGGTCGAGAGCGCGGGTGATACCCGGACGGTTGATGTCCTTGCCAGACCTCCCCGCGTCCTCGACCCACTCGACGTGCCAGCCTCTACGGTCAGCCTCGGCAGCGATGGCAGACCGTTGCGCCTCGTTGCCGTACTCCTGGCCGATAGTCGAGACGCGGAGGTAGCCGATCACCTGCACCGCGCGCTACTCTCACTCATGCCTTTGATTCCCCAACAACATTTCGTCACTGCGTTCGGATCGGGCGCGGATTGTGTGGCCGAAGCATTGAAGAAATTCAACGAAGAGATGGACAAGCTCCCGCCAGTACGTATCGTGACGCTGGATGCTAACCACGGGGGAATCCCTATCCGCGAAGACTTGGTGATGTCCACTGTGACATTCCTTGCGGTCGTGGAAGAGGTCTGATTGGTCACGCGACTACCTCGACGCGGTTGTCAGCGACCCACTTCTTGACGCTGGCCAGATCCTTGAGCGACTCGACCTCGGCGAGCGCCTGCTGGTAGCCCTGCTGGACCTTCGTCAGACGTGGAACCTTCGCCTTCGATGCGGGCTTGAGCTCCGGGTTGACAGAGTGCAGCACGCTTACAGGCACGCCCTTGGCGTCCTTCGGCGCTCCGCTCTCCATCCACTCGACCACTCCACGGAGCACGGTCACGGTGAAGCTCGTCGGTCCTGCGTACGTCTTCGACGCGAAAGTGGCCAGCACGTCCTTGCGAGTGGGCACCTTCGGCTCAGCAGGGGCAGGGGTCACATCGTTCGACTTGGTAGCCATTGGTTCGTTCCACCCTCGGCAGCTACTTCCTGCCGTTGATCGAATCGAATCTAAAGTTGGGTGAGATGTAAATAGGTAACCTAAGCATCTGTCATGTCGACGTACTCGCTCTCGATATCAGTCACAAGCTTTCGAGTCGCTTTCGATGTCTCTATGAAGTGTTGCGGATCAGCGGACCAGGATTCGATGGTGGCAATGGCAATGCCAAGTAGGGACGCACGCTCTACCACTTGTTCCGTCGACATCGGGAACACCTTGGGACGTTCGTCGAGCCACGTCAGTATTGTCAGCAGTTCCTCCAGTGCCTCGATATTTCGCTGCGGAGCGGAAATCGCCAATAGACGCATGGCGAGCCTGTCCTCCTTATACGGCTCTCCCTCTGCCTTATTACCTGACCACTCGTGGAACGCCCAGTTTCTAAGTCGACGTGCCACCTCTTGGCGGGCTGCACGTTTCGAGTCAGCCTCCGCGGCGGCAGCTAGGCGGGCGTTGAGCCGATGCGATTCCTGGGATACGCGCCACGTGGCGTAGCCAAGCACTATGGACGCCAGCCCCAGGGCTAAAGGAACGCCAATGCTTCCTAGGATTTCGAGCCACGAAGGGCCCTGTTGATCTTGCTGGATCAGCACATCGAGGAGGCATGAGACGTCGTCAGTTTGACATTGCATGCATGAACTCTACGAGCGAATTCCAAGCAGTCGCTCATCTACTTGAATGTCGTCGATCGAGATCCTAGATCGAAGCGGGCCGACGGTAGCCCGTCCGGCTCTCCAGTTACTCGGCAGAGCGCGGACCCTGGCGCATAGCGCGATTCTGAGGCCGGACAAAGGCGCCAGCTTCGGAGTCATGCAGCGCCGGGGGTGGAGAAGCAGAAAGACCCCGCACCGCGTTAGCGGTCGGGGCCAGTCTGGTTGCGCGGGGCGCATCCGCGAGGTTGCGCCGAGCCGGTCATTAGTCGGCCAGGATTCCGTAGAGCGCGCGACGGGTGTCGTCGAGCGCCTTGACGGCGGCTTCGCGCTGCGCATCGGTAGCGGCAAACCGGAACTGGTGGATGACTCCCATGAGCTTTCCGACGCTCTCGTGCAGTCCGGCATCAGCCTGGACCTGCTCGGAGGCACCGGCCCAGAGGGCAGCGAGTTCGTCGGTGTGCTCGGCGATCCAGGCGCGTCCGGCATCCGTCAGCTGGAATTCGGTGCGCTTGCCCTCGCCGATCGACTCGATGAGCTCTTCGTCGACGAGCTGCTGCAGCGTCGGGTAGACCGAGCCGGGGCTCGGCGTCCACGATCCGCCGGAGCGCTCCGCGATCTGCTTGATGAGTCCGTAGCCGTTGGACGGCCCATCGGACAGCAGCGACAGGATGCCGACGCGGACATCGCCGCGACGCTTGCGCTGGGGGCCGCCGAAGCCGCCGGGGCCGAATCCGCGCGGGCCGAAGCCGCCGGGTCCGCCAGGGAAACCGGTGAAGCCCGGTCCGAAGCCACGTCCGCCGCGGCGGCGTTCGTGATCGTGGTGGTCAGTGTTGTTGTGGTGTTTGCGGAATTCGCTGTTCATTGCGTTTCCAGCCTTTCGATAACGGGCCGCAGCTTCTTGAGCTGGGGCGCTCTTCGCGCCGAACGATTGTTCGACGATGTGTTAACGATATATCGGTAGTGTTCCGAATGCAAGTGGGAACACAAAAAAAATAGCCCGCCGAATCCGGCGGGCTATTTCAGAAAGAGAGGAGGCTACTCGTCGAGCGCGAGTTCCTTGGGCAGTTCGAGTTCTTTATTCGAGAGCTCTTCAACGTTGACATCCTTGAACGTCAGTACGCGGACGGCCTTGACGAAACGGTCGGACCGGTAGACATCCCAGACCCAGACATCGTTCATCGTCAGCTCGAAGTAGAAGTCGTGCTCGGTGTCCTGCCGCACGAGTTCAACCTCGTTGGCCAGGTAGAACCGACGCTCCGTCTCGACGACATAGCGGAATTGGCCGACGACGTCGCGGTATTCGCGGTACAGCGCCAGCTCGACCTCGCGGTCGTAGTCTTCGAACTCGTCTTCATCCATGCTGTGATCAGTCTACGCTCTGAGGCTCGGTGCCGTTCTTCAACCAGGTGTGCCGGTGAAGTTCGGTCGCACCGAGTTCCGCGATCGCCGCGAAGTGGCCGGCAGAGCCGTAGCCCTTGTTCCCCGGCCAGCCATAGCCCGGCCAGGTCGCATCCGCGTCGATCATCAGGCGGTCACGATTGACCTTGGCCACCACGGATGCCGCGGCAACCGACGCGCAGTCACGGTCGGCCTTGACGCGCTTCTGCACGCGCACCGGGCTCGACAGCGCCGGATTCAACCAGTCGAACGCCCCGTCGAGCAGAACAACGCTCTGGCGGATGTCCGCGCCGGCTTCGTGAAGAAGTACCAGCGCACGCTTCCCGGCGAGTCCGAGCGCCCGCGAAATGCCGAGCTGGTCGACCTCGAGGGCTGTGGCGGAACCTACGGAGGAGAACAGCGCCCACTGCGCGGCGAGCGGCGCGAGCAACTCGCGCTTCTTCTCGCTCAGCATCTTCGAGTCGCGCAGCCCCTCGGGATGCGCGCCGATCGTCACGTCGACGACGGCAAGGCCCACCGAGACCGGCCCGGCGATC
>Ga0247815_10001274_pt1 | contig 19440 bp, 12 predicted proteins | sample UWRJL194509B1_FD_181014 | JGI IMG/M metagenome (GOLD analysis project Ga0247815, IMG submission 181014) | Plant litter microbial communities from Arlington Agricultural Research Station in Wisconsin, United States - UWRJ-L194-509B-1 | ecosystem: Environmental > Terrestrial > Plant litter >...
CATAGGAGGGAGGAACTCGCCATCAGGCAGTGCAGGCCAGTTTTCTGCCTGTCCGCTGATACCTGCGAAACGCTCTACATAATCATACCATTTACTCAGGTCCTTATATCTGATCGGCCAGTCGTTACCATGACCATCTTTTGCATTGTCTTCAAAATTGAGGTCGCTGAAACGGTAACTCTGGCGGCCCCACATCAGCGATTTTCCGCCTACATGGAAACCACGGTACCAGTCAAAACGTTTCACCTCTGTATATGGGCATTCCAGGTCATTTACCCAGAAACTTTCATTGAATTCCTGATAAGGATAATCCCTGATCTGAACCGGGTGGGTTCTCTTTTGTTCTTCAGTTAGCATTCCACGGTGTTCAAACTCCCATGGTTTTTTCATTGCAGTAGTGTAGTCTTTGATGTGCTCTACGTTTCTACCCCTCTCCAGCAATAAAACTTTGAGGCCTTTTTCAGTAAGTTCCTTTGCTGCCCAGCCTCCGCTGATTCCAGATCCTACTACAATGGCGTCATATGTATTTTGTGCAGTTGCTTTAGTATTTAAATTCATTGCTCGTTCTTCTTTATTATTTATGAATAAACTCTCTGACCAGGTTTCAGGTCTACACAGCCATCGTAACGACCGGGAACAGCGATGTATTCCAGGGCCTGAGTGGCGCCAATTTCAGACGTAAAATAGCCCAGCAGGGTTAAATCGCGTGCAATTGCAAAGAAATAAGGGGTAGATTTTCCATACCTGTCCGGAGCGGGTATAGGTTTGTCAGCCGGTTTAGCAGTCGCTTTTTCCTTTTCTTTCGCCGCGCTGTCAGCTTTCTGTGAAGCAACGGTTTCGTCGCGTAACTTTCCAAGAAGCTGCTCGCGTTCTTTCACAGAAATTTTAACGAATGAGTTGCCATAGTCTTTTTTAGCTCTGTCTTCCAGATCTTCCAGGCCTTTTACAAACGCTTTTTGGGCATCCTCAGGATAACAATCCTTAAGCGTAGCTACAATAAACGGTCCTACACCAGCCGCTTTTGCGCCCGGCGTTTTCGTAGACGGAATAATGACGTCTGCTACTTCTGTAATGAGCTGCTCCTGCTCTGCTGAAAATAGATTTGATCCTTTATTAGCCGAAGGTGAATTACAGCTATCCAGGAATACACCGATTGTGGTTGCAGAAAGCGCGCCTCCAAGCAGGAAAGCAACACTTTTAACTGCCTCTCTTCTATCCATATTGATTTAAATTTGGTTTTTATGTTCTGTCGTTGTGTTTTGGTCATCCTAAAATAAGTAAAACAGTTGAGAAAGTGTAATATTAACACACATATATCATGGTTTTGTTACCTAAACTATTTTGCCTGAATCTTTTATCGCCTGATACGTTTTATAATTTATAATTTATCTTAATAAGACATCTTTGATATACCTGAAACTTTCTGTCACACTCTGGTATGGGTCTTTTTTGATCACGTCCTGTTCTACAAATATATATTGCAAGCCTGACGTTTTAGCCTGGCTAAAAATACTTTTAAATTTGATAGTTCCTGTTCCAACCTCCGTAAATACGCTTTTATCCGCTTTACTCATATCTTTCACATGCCACATGCTAAACCTTCCTGGATTTTTCTTAAACATTTCCAATGGGTCGAGGCCCGCATTTACTGCCCAAAAAAGATCAAGTTCAAATTTCACCATTGCCGGGTCGGTCTCTTTTAAAAGGATGTCATAACCTGTAATGCCTCCACCAAGGTCATTGAACTCAAAGTTGTGGTTATGGTATGCCAGCGTGAGGCCGTGTTTTTTACAAAGTTCGGCAGCGTGGTTAAACTTTGCGGCCATGCCTTTCCATCCGTCCTGCTTCCCGTCTTTTCTAACTTCGGCAGGTAAAGCAGGAATTACAAAGTACTTCTGACCAACAATTGCTGCTGTTTCAATATGTTTTTTCAGGGTCTCATCCGTACCGTCCTTACTTAGAAATTCATTGGTATTATAATGGCCGGATGGTGAGCTGAGACGATTTTTATCCAATAAGGCCTTAAATGCTTTGGCATCCAGGCCCCAAAAGCCCTCTTTGGCCAGCGCACCGGGATAACCATAGTACGTCTCAACGGTTTTGTAACCGATGCCTGCTACTTTTGAAATTACACTATTTACATCCTGTAAAAGCAGGTCCCTGAGGGTGTATAACTGAAGGCCTACCTTGTTTACTGCCGCTTTATCTGCCGCCAGTGCAGAAGATAAGATGGAGGGACTTAAAAATGCAGCAGCTGTAGCGATACCTGCTTGTTGTAAAAAACTTCTTCTATTGCTCATAAGATAAATTTTTCATAAGAATAATCAGGCTAATCAAGCCAAATTTGTGAGAGCGAAAGGGCAATATCTGAAGATAAATATAAATAATAACATTTTTATTTAGGTTTGTTACGTTTTTCTACCTTTGCCAAAATCTATATTTCAATGAGCGAAAAAATAGTTGTATTAGGTTCTAACGGACAGATCGGCACGGAGTTGGTAATGGCACTGCGGAAAACCTACGGAGAGGATAATGTTATTGCCTGTGATATCCGCCGTCCGGATTATGATATCAAGAATTCCGGGCCTTTTGAGTTCGTCAATGTACTTGATAAAGAAATCCTGAACGCGATTTTTACCAAGTACAAACCTACACAGGTTTACCTCCTGGCGGCATTGTTGTCGGCCACCGGTGAACAGAATCCAAAACTTGCATGGGACCTGAATATGAACGGCTTGCTTAATATTCTCGACCTGGCCATTGTTTATAAAACTGCAAAGGTTTACTGGCCAAGCTCAATTGCTGTTTTTGGGCCAAATAGCCCAAAAGATCAAACGGAACAATTTTGTGTAATGGATCCCAATACTGTTTACGGAATTAGTAAATTAGCGGGTGAAAGATGGTGTGAATACTATTTTCAGAAGTTCGGCCTTGATGTGCGCAGTATCCGTTATCCCGGTTTGATTAGCTGGAAAGCTGCTCCGGGCGGTGGTACAACGGATTATGCCATACATATTTTCCATGATGCACTAAAAAAAGCAAGTTATGCTTCGTTCCTTTCAGCAGAAACGGAGTTGCCTATGATGTATATGGACGATGCGATCCGTGGTACAATCGAACTGATGGACGCGCCTGCAGCGCAGATTTCTATCCGTTCAAGTTATAACTTTGCGGGTGTAAGCTTTACGCCCGAAGTATTGGCCGCAGAAATCAGGAACCATATACCGGATTTTAAGCTAACTTATACAGCGTACGATCCACGTCAGGAGATTGCAGGTAGCTGGCCACGCTCAATTGATGACCAGTTTGCCACGCGCGACTGGGGCTGGAAGCCGGAATTTGACCTGGCAAAAATGACAACTGAAATGTTTAAAAATTTAAAAAAATAAATAGGGTAAAGCCCTCAATAAAGTAATACAATGGGAAGAGCATTTGAGTTCAGAAAAGAAAGAAAATTTAAACGTTGGGCTAAAATGGCCGTGCAATTTACCCGTATAGGGAAGGAAATTGTAATGGCTGTAAAAGATGCTGGCCCAAATCCGGATACCAACTCCCGCCTCCGTACTGCAATACAAAACTCGAAGGCAGTAAATATGCCTAAACATACAGTGGATGCCGCTATTAAAAGGGCCTCTAATAAGGATGAGAATGGTTACGAGGAGCATGTATATGAAGGATATGCACAGCATGGTGTAGCAATTCTGATTGAAACGGCAACTGATAATACAAACAGGACTGTTGCCAATGTGCGCAGTTATTTCAGTAAAACCGGTGGCTCATTGGGCAAAACCGGATCTCTTGATTTTATATTTAACCGTAAATCCATATTCAGGTTCTCACCTGGTGAGAAAGACCTGGAGGAACTTGAGTTCGACCTGATCGATGCTGGTCTGGAAGAATTATACCTGGAAGCAGATGAAGATGGAAATGATATTGCGGTAGTACAAACTGCTTTTGAAGATTTCGGTAAAATGCAGAAAACACTGGAAGATATGGGCTTTGAAATGAAAAGTGCAAAGCTGGAACGTATTTCATTAACTACTGTACCTATTTCCGAAGAACAAGCAGTTGATGTATTAAAGCTGATTGATAAATTGGAAGAGGATGATGATGTGCAGGCTGTTTATCATAACATGGCGGAGTAAGTAGGGGGGATTAAGTGAGGGGATTAACTGCTTTTACAAAAATGGCATAATTCCCTGCCTCCTCAGCCTATTGAAGGATAGGCTGCATGTCGGCAGGGAATTATGCCATTTTTGTTTAAGATTTCTTCCCCCGCAGAATCTGGAGGTGGAATCCAGGGTCGGGCGCATAACCCTTTCTAATATTATTTTGGCAACCGATGACTAAAGAGCCAGGGAAGGAATTGAGGTTCTGCAAAAGCTTTGTCCCAGCTATTATGGTTGGCATCGGGATAGTAACTAAATTTCACTTCTTTGCCAATAATTTTTAATTGATTGGCTATCGCGATAGAATAGGCTGGGCTTACTATTTCGTCTTTTCCGCCATGAAAAATCCATAAGGGAACTTGTTTATATTTATTTACGTTTGCAATGGTATCACCACCGCAGATGGCAAACGCGGCAGCAAAGGTTTTCGGTTTACGCCTCAGCAGCTCATAGGTTCCCATTCCACCCATAGATGCCCCACCCACATATACTTGCTGTAAGTTTACGTATGGCTTTGCCAGGAGGTTGTCTATCATGCCCAGCAGGCCGCTCATCGCCTTGGTGGGTTTTCCGCCAGTTTGAAAATGATAATCATGTTTGGTTGTTGTTCCGGCGGTGATCTTTACGTTGGACCAAAAACTATCTTCTGTACATTGGGGAAATACATAAATGGCCGGATATTGCGTCCGTACCTCTGAGGTAAGCAGGAGTTTTGCGCCGATGTTCAGCTGTTTTTCGTTGTCGTTGCCGCTTTCGTTGCGTGAATGCAGAAAAAATACAACCGGATATTTCAATTGTGGGTCGAATCTTTCGGGGAACAAAACCCGGTAAAATAAAGTATCTGTTGCGGTGATGTAACTTGCTTTTTCAAATTTTTTGAGATCCTGGGCATATAATCCAGAACAGCATAAAACCAGCAGGAGACAAATGATTGATTTGGGATACTTCATGGGCCTAAATTATAAAACCACCTCGTATATAGGGCCGGTTTATAAAAAATATATTTTTAGTTTAAAAATAGTCGCTGCTTTACTCATGAGTATATTTTGCAGATTATTTGGCCTCAGTCCTGTAAATTAAAATGCATAAAAAAGGCATCCTTTCCGGGGATGCCTGTAGTAAGTAACTGGGAAATTTTAACGGGTGAAACTGAATGGTACTGCAGTTACATCACGTGAATTTGCACCAATAAATAAATTGAAATCTCCGGCTTCGGCAGCAAATTTCAGATCCGGATTGTAGAATTTTAGCATGTTTTCATCAATGCTGAAAGTCACATGTTTTGTCTCGCCTTTTTTCAGGAAGATTTTTTGAAACCCTTTAAGTTCTTTTACCGGCCTTGTTACTGATCCGTAAATATCCTGGATATACAGTTGTATGATTTCCTGACCATCAAAGTTTCCGGTGTTTTGTATATCTACGGTTGCCAGGATAGTCTGACCAGGTTTCAAAGTGTTTCTGTTCAGTTTAACCGGCGAATACTGGAAGCTGGTATAACTAAGGCCATATCCAAATGGATATAAGGGGTCATTGGAACTGTCAATATAACGGGATTTGAACTTCTCGTTAGATACGCCATCATATGGACGGCCAGTACTTTTGTGATTGTAGTAAATAGGGATCTGGCCTATGCTTCTAGGGAAGGTAACTGTTATTTTTCCGGCAGGGTTATAATTTCCTACCAATACATCGGCAATGGCGTTTCCAGATTCCGTACCGCTAAACCATGTTTCCAGGATTGCCGGAATATTGGCATCTTCCCATTCCAGGGTTAGAGGGCGGCTGTTCATTAATACCAGTACAATCGGTTTTCCAGTAGCAGCCAGGGCTATTAACAATGCTTTCTGATTAGGTAACAGGTCAAGATTGGTCCTGCTGGTAGCCTCGCCACCCATCAGGGCACTTTCTCCCAAAACCACTACCGATATATCTGCTTTATTCGCAGCCGAAACAGCATCGCTAATCAGTTTTTCAGGGGATTTTTCATCAGCAACAATATCGGCACCGTTGGCATTGATCTGTTTCAGGATAGCTGGGTCGTCAACAAGATTTGCGCCTTTTGCATAAATAATATCCATATCTGGAGCAGCCTTTTTCAGTCCTTCCATTACACCAATTGCCTTTTTCCAATCGCCAGCGGCACTCCAGTTGCCAATCATGTCACGTTTGTTATCAGCCAATGGACCAATCAAGGCAATCTTTGCATTTTTTTTCAATGGCAATAACTGATTGTTATTTTTCAGCAGTACCATAGAGGCTTCAGCAATGTTTTTTGCATCGAACCTGTTCTGCTCAGAAAGTATTTCTGTTTTTGCACGTTCTTCGTCAACGTATTTATATGGGTCGGCAAACAATCCCAGTTTATATTTTGCTTCAAGGATTCTGCGGCAGGCAAGGTCAATTACCGAAAGGCTGATCTTTTTTTCCTGCAAAGACTGTTTCAGGGTAGTCAGGAATCCTTCTCCAACCATATCCATGTCTGTACCTGCATCAAGTGCCCTTGCACTTACTGTTTTCAAATCACCAAGGCCATGGGCTACCAGTTCGTTGATGCCGGTATAGTCGCTCACTACAAAACCTTTAAAGCCCCATTGGTTGCGGAGCACATTGGTCAGCAGCCATTTATTTGCGGTTGCCGGTGTTCCGTTGATATCATTAAAAGATGCCATTACGGATGCCGCACCGGCATCTACTGCTGCTTTATAAGGCGGCAGATATTCATTGTACATCTTAATCAAACTCATGTCTGTGGTATTGTAATCACGTCCTGCCTCGGCAGCGCCGTACAATGCAAAGTGTTTGACGCAGGCAAGGATGGCATCTTTATTAGTAAGACTGTTGGTTTGGTAACCTTTAACCATGGCGGCGCCGATTAACGAACCAAGGTAAGGATCTTCACCAGAACCTTCTGCCATTCTTCCCCATCGCGGGTCCCTGGCAATATCAACCATAGGTGAAAATGTCCAGTTCAGACCATCGGCACTGGCTTCTCTACCTGCAATACGTGCACTTTTTTCAATCAGGTCCAAATCCCAGCTTGCACTCATGCCCAAGGGAATAGGAAATATTGTTTTATGTCCGTGTACTACATCATAACCAAACAGCAGGGGAATTTTTAACCTCGATTTATTGACGGCCAGCTCCTGTAATTTTCGCACAGCCTGAGGGGTAAATGTATTAAATACGCCACCAACCAGTCCTTTTTCAATTTTTTCGTTTACGCCCTCGCTCAGTATTGGGCCAGTTACATCAAAACCTACCGCTGGCAGGTTCAGTTGTCCGATCTTTTCGTCGAGGGTCATTTTTGACATCAGGCTGGTAACGAAGGTATTCATCTTCTGGTCGGCTGCTGGCACAGCTTTTTTCTGTGCTGCAGCACCCTGCGCAAGGAAAATGGCTGCCAGGAAAAATAGGGAAGTACGTTTGTTCATGAGTATTGTGTGTTTATTATTTGTTCAATGCAGGACTCTCTATCCCCAATTTATTTAGCCCGTTTTTTACATCAGGACTGCTCATAAACAGTTTCCAGAGTAATCCGCTGCGGTAATTTTCGATCATGCAGATGATCGGTCCCTGATCTATTGCAAGGTGCGATTTGGCGTACCAGTTGTGTTCTTCACTAAAGGCATCAACAAATCCATATTCTGACCATATTTTATCGCCCAGATCAAAATAAAAATGTTTCAACGCCTTCATAGAATATTCAGGGGTATAAGGGAAAGCAGATAATGCTGCGGTGGGAGTAATTACACCAAGATCTTCTGCGGGCGAATGTGCCGCATATCCCTGCCAGCTATCACTTGCGGTGAGGCCCCAGCTAGTTTCACCATACCCTTTATAATGTTTCGGGTTCTCTACACAATATGCATGATTGATGAGTGTGTGGTTGGTATTCTGCTCAAAGTAATCGGCATAACGGTCTTTAAGTCCGCGAGGATCAAGCCCAAGGAATGAGTAATGGGAAAAGAACAATGGCCCTCCAAAATCAAAGCCCAAAGGCAGAGTGATACCGAGAAACTTTTTGCCGTTAAAAAAGGTATTGCTGTTTGCCCATCCGTCTTCATACACCCTTTTAGTGATAGGGAATTTCGGAGAAGCGGCCGCCAGGACATAAGTTATAAAACATTCGTTCCAGCCTTTAAGCTGATGGTTCATGCTCCAGTCGTTATTAGGGCTCCAGTGCCAGTAAAGAACATTCTGGTTTTGCGTGAACCAATTCCATTCTATGCCCTCCCACATCCACAGGATTTTATTGCGGATATCATTTTCTACTGGATTGTCTGCCGTATAATACTGACGGGCAGTAAGGAGACCCTGGAAAAGGAAGGAGGTTTCTACCAGATCAGCGCCATCGTCCTTGGGACTAAAGCGGATCACTTTACCGGTTTCGCCATTCATCCAATGGGGAAATGCACCGTGGAACATGTCTGCCTTCCATAAGAAATCCACAATCTTCTTTGTGCGGGCGGCAGCCTGTTCACGGGTGATGAATTTACGTTCCGAAGCTACGATGGTAGCCATAACGCCAAATCCGGTGCCACCTGTGGTGACCACTTCAGCTCCATAATCAAAAGATTTGTTGCTACGCTCGCGCGCCATACCGCTTACCGGATGTGCAAAATCCCAGAAGTAACGGAATGTTTGTTTTTGTACAAGATCCAGCAGCTGTTCGTCGTTCAGTTTTTTGTTGATCTTAAGCTGCGGGGCAATACGGTCATTGCCTTTATTTTGTGTATAGGCTGGTGGATGGCTCAGTGCTACGCTGCAAAGGACGGTCAGCAAGAATAAAGTACTATGTTTTTTAATGGCTTTCAGCATTTGAATAAGTTTAAAAAAAGGCTGCCGGTTTAAGTACCAGCAACCTTGATATTATCTGGTTAGATAGGGAATTAATAACCCGGGTTTTGAGTGAGCAGGCCACCGCTCAGGTCAATTTCTGTCTGAGGGATCGGCCATATTTCGTTTCTTCCGGCTTTCCATCCTTTAGGGCCGAACACTGCTGTTCCACGTCCCTGACGAATCACATCAAAATAACGGTCAAATTCCATCGCAAATTCTGATCTTCTCTCGCGGTATATTGCAGTGCGGATTGCTGCCTGATCTGTAGTGGTTACAGCAGGCAGAATTGCAGGATTACCCTGACGCGCCCTTGCACGTACCCTTTCCAGTGAAGAAAGTGCCTGTGCGGTATTACCAAGTTCATTAGCAGCTTCGGCATTCATCAGCAATGCATCTGAGAAACGCAGCACACGTACATTTTGCTGTGCACCTTCATTAAAGCCATTTACAAACAGGCTGAATGGTACATATGATTTCTGGTTAAACATTGGATTATCTCCGTTCGCGTCAATTACATCTCCCTGCGGAGTAGTTTCTCCCCTGAAAATAATCGTAGCATCCCTTCGCGGATCGCCTGTTTCAAACGAAGCCGCCAGATCTGCTGTAGGTACATTGAAACCCCATCCACCACCTCTTGCTGAACGAACGCCCTGAACCTGTGAGTACTGAGAGTTTGAAACTGAAGTATTCCCCGGAACCAGTGCACACTGGATTTCGAAGATAGATTCACTGCTGTTTTCATTGGGGATCCTGAATACAGATTCAAAACTTGGCAGTAAACTGTAATTCATGCCCATAACTGTGTTGGTATAGGTAAGCACGTCATTCCATTTTTTAAGATACATGGCTACTTTAGCATGCAGTGTAAGCGCAGCACCTTTTGTTGCCCTGCCCAGGTCAACTGAAGCATAACTTACCGGAAGTGCTGCTGCGGCATCTGTCAGGTCTGTTTCGATCTGTGCATATACCTGGGTAGCATCGGTTCTTGGGATATTGTATTCTGATGCGTCCTTCGGTATCGTGAGGCGCAGGGGCACCGCTCCAAAAGCACGGACCAGTCTGAAATAAGACAGTGCACGTATAAATTTAGCTTCTGCCAGATATTGGGCTTTTAGCGTTTCATCCATTGTAATAGCAGGAACATTGGTAAGTACCTGGTTGCAATAATTGATGTTACGGTATTGGCCGTTCCAGAATCCTGATATATTGCCCTGATTCGGATCGATGGTAAATGTATCAAAGTCAAGGAAGAAACTGGCATCACTTGGACTGCTGCCTTTTTCGGCATCGTCAGAACCCATGCTTTCGATGGCAATTGCCGGAAAGGCCGTATTTTCATAGGAGCGCATATTGCCATAAATGGCATTTACACCAGCACCGGCATCAGCAGCTGTTTTCCAGAATACTTCGCTTTGTTGTTGTCCCTGCTGGGGAACATCAAGGAATTCCTTTTTACAGGAAGGAAAAAGAGAGGCGGCGATCAGGATACCTGCTCCCAAAACTGATTTTGAATATAATTTATGATTGAGTTTCATGTGATTGCAGATTAGAATGTCAGGTTAACACCAAAGTTATAAGTTGCGTATAACGGATATACGTTTGCATCCAGACCCGCGTTGAGGGTCGTAGAGCTTGTTGCATTTGTGATTCTGTCTGCAACATTGGTAGGTGCAGGGCCAATTTCCGGGCTAAATCCTTTATATCCGAACAAATTAATGGCATTCTGTGCATTTGCATAGAACCTGATTTTCTTAATTTTCCATTTTTCTAGAATATTATTAGGAAGGGTGTAACCTAACTGTGCATTTCTTACCCTAAAATATGATCCGCTGGATACATAAAAAGAGTTCGGCGCAGAGTTGGCAGATGAACCGATATTGACAGAAGGGTAGGTATTGGAAGTACCCGCTCCATGCCAGCGGTTATCTACGAAATCTTTGGTGAAGTTCTCATTACCGAAACGGTAAGCGAGGTTAGCGTTGTAAACATCTACTCCGGCAACTCCCTGGAAGTCCAGTGCGAGGTCAAAGTTTTTATAGGCAAAGCTGGTGTTTACGCCATAGGTGTACTTAGGGTTTGGATTTCCGATTACCGTTCTGTCCAGCGATGTAATTTGACCATCGCCATTCAGGTCCTGATATTTAAAACCACCTGCCAGTGCGCCAGATTGCGTAGGCGAGGCTGCAATATCTGCGGCATCCTGGAAAATGCCTGCTGTTTTATACCCATAGAACTGTCCAATAGGGTCACCCACCACAGTTCTTGTAGCCAGGAAACCGTTGGTAATCCCGGTGCTACCACTGTATATAGGCGTGTTTCCTGAAATCACATTCAGTACTTTATTGGCATTATATCCAATATTACCGCTAACAGAGTACGTTAGTCCGCTGCCTGTTTTATCGCTCCATGAAACAGATAGTTCCGCACCCCTGTTCTGAAGGTCGGCCTGGTTACCAAGGATCTGGTTATTTACCGTTCCCAATGAACCCAGAATTGGCAACCCAAAGATTGCCCTTGATGTTTTACGTGTGTATAAATCACCTTCAATGTTTAACCTGTTGGTCAGGAAACCAGCTTCAAATCCAACATTGGCACCAATACCTTTTTCCCATACAATGAAAGGAGGAACCAGTGTATTGCTGCTGCGGCCGGTATAAACCAAATCATTATAAATTGCTGCAATATCTCCGGTTTGGGCGATCAGCGCCTGCGTAGGATTTACCGGCACGCTTGCATTTCCTACAACACCATAACTACCACGGATTTTCAGGTTGCTGAAGATCGTCTGGTTTTTCATGAATTCTTCATTAGTCAGTACCCATCCGGCACCTACTGATGGAAAGTATCCCCAGGTTTCATTGCCAAAGAATTGTGAGGCTCCATCGGCGCGGATCGAAGCATTCAGCAGGTATTTGTTTTTGAAGGAATAGTTAGCCCTTGCAAAGTAAGAGGCAAACTTAATCAGACTTGCCTGGTCATCCGCATAACGGGTGTCGGCATTACCCAGTCTCAGGTACAGATCTGCATCACTGTTAAAGGGTACATCCCGCGCCTGAGCAGTGATACCGTAAGATCTGTTGCTTTGTGCAGACTGACCGATCAATAAGGTCAGGTTATGGTCCTTTTTAAAAGTATTCTGGTAGGTCAGCGTATTTTCAATGATCCAGTTTCGGGTCTCAATACGATTCAGGTCCAGAATACTGTTTTGCGACTGTTGGGCAAAGGTTGCATAATATACAGGAGCGTATGTTCTGCCTTCAGTTTGTCCAAATTCACCACCGATGCTGGTTTTAAAGGTAAAGTGATCCAGGAATTTCAGTTCAGCATAGATATTTCCTGTAGCCCTGTATTCTTTGGAATTCCGGTTATAAAAATCAAGCGTAGCCTGTGGGTTAAAGTTAGCGCCATCACCCAAACGCTGGTCATTAGGATCACCGTATGAACCATTGGGATTAAACACAGCTATTGTTGGCGAAGCCGAAAACATCTGGTGAAAGATCGTTGAAGGAATGTCGTTCGATTTGCTCGCCACACCTGTAACATTGTAACCGACCTTCAGATTTTTGAATATTTGAATATCATTTGATACCCTTGCTGTGTATCTTTTATAGTTATTGTTTTTTACAATACCGTCCTGATCAAGATATCCAAGGGAGATGTTGTAAGTTGATTTTTCCGATCCGCCCATAACCGAAAGGCTATGGTTCATCACAAAAGCATTCTGTAGAATCTGGTCATACCAGTCTGTTCCTTTACCAAGCGATGCCGGATTGTCAAATAAGGCAGTCCCGCCGTTGGAAGTGGAAAGTTCATTGGTCAGTGTGGCATATTCTGAGGCATCGGCCATTTTCACCTTGTTGGTAACCTTTTGAAAGCCTGCGTAGGCATCATAATTGATCACTGTAGGTGCGCCTATCTTTCCTTTTTTAGTGGTTACCAATACTACACCGTTTGCGGCACGGATACCATAGATAGATTGAGCTGACGCATCTTTCAGCACGCTTATGTTTTCAATGTCGGCCGGATTCAGGAAGTTGATATCACTGTACCATACCCCATCTACTACATATAGCGGAGCCTGGTTACCAAAGATTGTTCCCAGGCCACGGATGCGGATCTGGGGAGCGGTACCTGGCGACCCTGAATTGGTAATAGAAACACCGGCAATCTTACCTTGTAACCCGCTTACAGCGTTTTGGGAAGCCTGCTTGGATATTTCCTCACCTTTCACACTGGCAACGGATCCGGTTACATCAATCTTACGCTGTGTACCATAACCAACCACCACAACCTGCTCTAATTGCTGTGCTGACGGAGTAAGTGATACATTAATCGTTGTCTGGTTGTTTACCGGGATCTCCTGTGTAGTATAGCCTATATAGGTATAAATCAGTATTGCGTTTGCGGGAACGCTGATTGCGTATTTGCCGGATACATCTGTTTGGGTTCCTCCTGCGGCTCCTTTAATGGTAACACTTACAGCTGGCAGGGTTGTTTTGTCCTGACTGTCTGCAACTACACCCGAAACAGTGATGTTTTGGGCTAATGCTACATTAAAAAGCAATAGGCAAAGGAAACTTAAAACAGAAAACTTTGTAAATAATCTTTTCATGCTCTATTTGGTTTTTCGTTTAATTGTGGGTTAAATCTCAGGTAGCTAAACAGCTAAAACAAAGAAACAGCCTCTACAAAATTACATCAGGGTAGCTTTGTGTATTAAATACAATAAGGGTTTTGGTGTAAAAAGAGGCAATTGGGAGGGCTTCAGTGCACTGTGAAGGCACTTAATTCAATATCACATGTGAAAGTAATAATGTAAAGATTGCTTACTCCTTTTAGGGGTGTGTGTAGTAATGATGTAGTCCTAAAGTTCCATAAAGAACTCAGCCAGGTTCTTGTCATGGGGAATATTCAGTTTCTTTCGTAGCCTGTACCGCCGGATTTCCACTCCTCTTAGTGAAATATTTAGCAGGGAGGCCATTTCTTTGCTACTCATATTCATATGCAGATACGCGCATAATTTTAGGTCATTTGGTACCAGATCGGGATGACTTCCTTTAAGTTTTTTAAAGAAACTGCCATGTGCCTCGTTGAAACTGGTCTCAAATAAAGTCCAGTCACGTTCATCATTCATTCCCTCGTCAATAATTTTCTGGACTTTTCGAACCTGGTCGGTAGCTACCTTTTTTCCATCCCCATCTTTTAGCTTAAGCAGCTCTTCGCTCAGCTTCTGCAGGAGTTCATTTTTATAAACGAGGCTCATCGCAGAGTTGGCCAGCTCACGTGTTTTACTCTGAAGTTCTGCCTGGAGTTTCTCTGTTTGTATTTTGATGATCTGTTTCTCGGTAGCTTCAGCCTCTCTTTTCAGAAACTCTTCTTTTTCTACCTGTACTTTAGTGAGGATTTTGTGACGGTCTTTCTGCAGTTTAAATTCATATTGTTTTTTCCCCAGGTAGAGTACTAAGATAGCCAGCAGGGAATAAAATGCCAGTGCCCAATTGCTCAAGTAGAATGGTGGAAGGATGCTGAATTCAAATACGCTGGTTTTGCTGACCATCTCATCATTGATTTTTGCGCGGACAAGAAATCTGTATTTTCCAGAGCCAAGATTGGTGAAATCCTTCTGGGGGGAGTTACTCCACTCAGACCATTGTTTGGAATATCCTTCAAGGTAATATTGAAATTTAATTTTTGCTTGTCTGTAATAGGGTAATGCGTACGATATCCGGATATTGTTTCTGCTAAAGGGGATTTCTACGAGCGCTCCGTCATTTCCACTTTCACTGATCGTGCTGTAATTGTCAGTTACATCTTCCACCTTTCTGATCAGTACGGCTGGCAGGGGTTTATTTCTAAGTGTATTATTCCTGCCACCGGCATCGTAAATAACAAAGCCGTCATCCACACTGACGAGGTACATATTGTTACCGATCCTGCTGATGTTTTCGTAGTACTGAACCATCCTGCCATCCAACAGGCTAAACCTGTTGGAGTCGATCAGCAGTTTTCCCGGTTCCTTAAAATCTACCAATGAAGTTCTGCCATGGTGAATAAACCAGTATTTTTTGATTCCCGCAGAGATGATCTTGTTGGAGTAGGCAAAACTTCCTAAGCCCTTATTCAATTCTTTATAGGGACTGAAGCGGTTACTGATGTCATCATAAAGCATAAAGCCCTTGTCCGACGAAAAGATCAGCCTGTTCTCCAGCATAAAAATATTGATATTATAATTGCCTGGAAGGCCGTTTTTTTCATCGTAATAACTGGTTTTTACCACTCGCCTGAAATCAGGACTTAAGGTTAACCGGTACAGTCCCTTATAAGCGTGGCTTACCCAAATGTCTCCATGGCTATCCTGCTCTACGTATCTGGAAGGCTCTGCGAAGTTTTCAATCTTTGCATGATATCTCCAGATTCCCTGGACATCTTTTTTAAAGAGCACCAGTCCGTTGTAAGTTCCCTGGATCAGGTAATCGGGATTACTGTTCAGTTTTTTTATGGTCCATCCTCCGCTGAACGGAGAAACCTTTTCCAAATGGTCGCCAATTACGCGGAAGGTACCTTCATTGTGGCCGCAGAGCAATTGCCCGTCGATCATGATCAGTTCCCATACCTGTCCCTGCGATCCAGGCATTAGTTTAAAATTGAAAGTATTGCCGTTGCCAGGCGCCCATGGGCTATAAAATAAACCCTGGTTAGTGCCCAGGTAGATATTCCCGTTATAGATAAGGCTTGAATATACTGTTCCGAACTGACCTGCTTTGTCGAGATAAAAATAGAGGGGAGAGTTAAGTTCTACACGGTCAATCCCGTTATCAAGTCCCGTCCATAAGTTTTGCCCTTCATCTGCGAAGAGGCTGAGCACTGTATTGTTCTGTAATCCGCCCGTCTTATTGATCCGTTGGACGATACGGCCGTTCTCATCGATGATGATCAGCCCATTCAGAATGGTGCCGAAGGCGTAATACCTGTTGTGAATACTTGCACCATTATTCAGCTGGAATGTTTTCAGAAAACCATTGGCCGGTGTGTTGAAAGGCTTGAAGTTCTGCCCGTCATAAGTATAAAGTCCGTTCTTACTTGTACCTATCAGCAGCTGTCCGTTTTTATAAGGAAGTATAGTGAGCACATTTGAGGGCGACACCTGATCAATATGAGGTAAAGGAGTTAGCTTGTCGCCCTTTAGCTCAAATATTCCTTTGTTGAGCACCTCTATGAAAAATCTGTTGCCAACATGTTGCAGAAATAGGAAGGAACCCGGACTGCGGATTACCCTGATCTTATTGTTCTGATAAACATAAATGGCGCTGAAGGTTTGAAATAATACCCGGTCTCCATCCGTAAATATTTTCCAGATTTCATCGGTAACAGGAGCGGCGCCAGGAACAAGTTTGTTCAGCGACGTATAGGTCAAACGGTGTTTCTTTAACGACCAAAAGCCAAATTCCCCGTAACTTCCGGTGTATACTTTGCCGTTTTCACCGGTAGCCACGGCACGCACAATTTGTCGTTCTGGCATTACATATTGCTGCCAGTACTTTCCATCATAGGTAAGCAGGCCCTGTGCATTGCCAAAATACATAATCCCCTTTTTATCCTTTGCTATTGCCCAGTTCTGATTGCCAGAAAGATAAACTGACTTTGGAAAATTCTGGACATAGGGAACACCAATACTTTTGATATCCTCTGCCTCAGCGTTAAAGTCAGGCAGAAAAAGACAAAGAAGGAGCGACAGATAAAACAGGCAGCGAATGTTCATTATACAAATACAGAGGAATATCCAGTGATGTATTGCAAATTAACTATTAATAAGTGATAACATTGTTAATGTTCCTACTTGAAGGACAAATTAACCGGCTGCGGCACTTTAACATAGTATCCTGTTCCATCATATGGCCTTCTGCGCGGATGCGTAAGACACTCATCAGAACAGCAGCCTTCCAGTTTAGTTCCGCATTCATCACATTGTGTGATGTGTTCGTTGCATTCCGGGTTGGCACAGTTGATCATTTTTGCACTAGTGGTTCCACAATTATAACAGGTAGATACTACAGTCGGATTTACTGAATTGACATCTACGGCAATGCGGTTGTCAAATACATAACATTTACCTTCAAAGTCTTCACCTCCGGCCTCTTTACCATATTTGATAATCCCGCCGTGCAATTGGTATACATCATTAAATCCATGATGCAACAGTAATGCAGATGCTTTTTCACATTTAATTCCACCTGTACAATAAGTCAGTATTTTTTTATCCTTATACTGCTCCAGTTCGGCAATCTTTTCAGGGAAGTCGCGGAAGTTTTCAATATCCAGCGTAACTGCATTTTTAAACCTTCCAAGGCTATGCTCATAATTAGAGCGCACGTCAAGGATGACAACATCATCCTGATCGATCATTTCTTTGAATTGTGACGGTTCCAGATGTTTTCCTGTTCTTTCATTAGGATTGATAATGCTTGTATCCCTTAAACCTGAATGGACAATCTCAGATTTATAACGGCAGTGCATTTTTATAAAAGTAGGTTCTTCAACATCATCTATTTTGAATTCTGTTTTCGCAAAGCGCTCATCGGCATGAATGCCTTCCATGTAGGCTGCGCAAGCTTCCCTGGTGCCCGAAACGGTACCATTAAGGCCTTCGTCGGCTACAATAATCCGGCCTACGAGGTTCAGGGATTTACAAAATTTAAGATGATCGGCAGCAAATTGTTCTGCATCCGCTATAGGACTATAGCAATAGTAAAGTAAGGTCTGGAATTTTTTCATAATGATTAATACCGCTGCAAACGGCGTTTAATGCTGCAAATTTAATAATTAATTCTAAATGTTGGTTATTTTGTATAGGTTCTCTGTCTGTATCCTTTTAAAACGACCTTTCGCAGACACTCTTTTTATGGCTGAAATAAAAGATAGACAATACACTCACCATTAATAGGATCCCTGTTCCCTGGTGGACCAAAGCATAAATTTTGAAAGATGGGCCGAGGGAGTTTAACAATGTCATCACGCCCAGAAATAACTGTATCAACACCAGGACGAGAGGCATTGGCCGAAGGGAAGAAGTAAATTGATGCGCTTTCAGGAAACCAGATTTTTTATAAATGAGGACAATGAGGATAGCTATTGTATAGGCTAATGTTCTGTGGATGAATTGCACCATAAGCAGATAGGTGGTACCTGAGCGAAGGCTGGCGATATAAAATTCTGGTGGTATGACGTGTCCGTTGATATCTGGCCAGGTTTGTGCCGCCAGTGCTGCTTTAGAACCGGCCATCACTCCACCATAAAAAAGTTGTAAGAATAGTAATATAAGTGTGAAGCTGGTAATATTTTTTAGTCCGGCTGAATAATGAAGCGTTAAAGGTGGAATGCTTAGCTTAAATGCGAGCCACAGTGTATAGGCCAAAAGAAGTAGTGCGGTTATAAAGTGAATAGCTAATTTTACATCATCCACAGCAATGGAGGTGTCGTTCAATCCGCTCTTCACCATTATCCAACCAATTACAGCCTGTAACGAACCCAATAGAAAGAGGAGGATAAGCTGTATGAGCATCTTCATCCTGATTTTCCCACTGATCAGGAAAATAAAAAAGGGAATGATGAATACCAGGCCCAGCATTCTTGCCCAATTTCTGTGCAGCCATTCCCAGAAGAAAATCATCTGGTAGTCTACAAGGCCGAAATGTGCATTTACCTGTTTAAATTGGGCAATTTCTTTGTACTGATTGAAACTATGGTTCCATTCGGCCGTATCCATAGGGGGAAGGAAGCCCAATAGGGGCTGCCACTCTGTGATTGATAATCCGGAGCCAGTCAGGCGCGTTATACCTCCCAGAAGTATTTGTATGAAAATACAGCATGCACCGCAGTAAAGCCATTTTGCAAGCTGGAGATCTGCCTTAGCCCTCATATATACATGCCTCCGTATTTATGGCTGATGGGTACCTTATGCGAGTAGCGGGCAGGATCGAACCTGAAAATTTGTAGATAGTCATGACTTATTAATTCAGCCGCAAGGTGCTATTCTATTGCCGGATGATATATGATGAAGATCATAAACAGATAATTTTAGCTAGTAGGCATTATAGCTCCCTGTTGACATGCCCATAATGTACCGGGGAAAATGCTTCGGGAATTATGCAAAGGCCTCCGCTAGTATTAATTAATACCTCTGAATGAGCTATTCTTACAAATCATCAGTCAGGTACCTTTAAACCCTGACACCTGATATAAGGAGTACGATACCAACGTATATATTAAAACACATCTTCTTTGTATCATAACCGTATGATAACCATATCATGTTTACCCCATGTTTACTGCATATTTACGGCAACTTTACTTCTTATTTACGTTTTGGGTATAGTTGCAGTAAAGTTGAAGTAAAGTTGGGGTAAAGTTGAGGTAAACATGGTATGGCAATGAT
>Ga0247815_10001275_pt1 | contig 19433 bp, 26 predicted proteins | sample UWRJL194509B1_FD_181014 | JGI IMG/M metagenome (GOLD analysis project Ga0247815, IMG submission 181014) | Plant litter microbial communities from Arlington Agricultural Research Station in Wisconsin, United States - UWRJ-L194-509B-1 | ecosystem: Environmental > Terrestrial > Plant litter >...
ACGGTGTCGTTATTCTGTACAGCACTCTACCTGGTGGTAAAGCTCCGTTTAATCTCGGATACACAGCCGTACACGAGGTAAGAGAGATACTGCCCTCAACCCTATTGCTAGATATTGCGCTACTAACCGCCCTTGTCCCTTGTGCAGGTCGGTCACTGGGTCGGTTTGGTGAGCAACTCAGATCCACACCACCCGCGTTCATAGCTTTGCTGAGATACTTCCACTTCCCGCAGTACCACACCTTTCAGGGCGGATGCACACTGTTTGGTGTCAGAGCACGTAGGATTACGCTTCAGTCCGACCGCACGTCGGTTCATCCCGCTCTCGTATAAAACGGAGCGGAGCCTGTACATCCATCGTTTCCTTGCTTCGAAGACTCAAGAGATTGATTCTTCTCGCTATTCATGCAGGATTCATCCACCGTGTAACAACGGTTTGCGACATTTGGCACCGGCGACGCGGTGTCCGATACGCCGGCGGAGGCGAGCCCAGCGTACGGCTGTCCGATCGGTCGTAACAGCTGTCTCATTGGTCCCGGCATAGATCCTATTCATAACTTTATGGAGTGCGTATACAGAGCCCTGCATGTTTCGACGTGCTAACAGATATTACTCAGCTACTCGGATGACAAGTGAGGATTCAGACGTCTTAGAGTGGCGAGACTAACTGAAACCTTACAGCTGCATGCGGGAGTTCACAAAGGGGCAGATTACACGGCTTCGCAGCCAGTGCTGGATATACCGGAACATCAGACCCTTTTGATTCTGAGTAGGATGGAAAGGCAACGGACCAAGGGATATTTCCGATTCGGCACAATATACTATCGTTCCGGCTTCGGCAATTAATTAAACAAGCTTCCTATGAACGCAGGTGTATGGACGCTGCAAGCGCTGGGTGGTGCGACCCCGACAGGAACAATGGGGCAAGAGCCGAGAGGACAAGCGGAAGGAACGCATCCTGAAGGCGAGATACTTTCATGAGAGTGAGATGTGAGCGAAGAGCACTAGTTTGCGCTTTTCGTTGATTGGTGGGTGTCGGCCGCTTGACTGCCCAAAACATTGCAGCCAGCGGCACACTCGCGTTCGCCAGTGGTTGAGATGCTCGCGCTTGTACCAAAGTTCCTTTTGATGCCGATCTGGAGAAGACATTAAAAGGAGAGCTATACGTGCATGACAACGCGGAATACGAAACGAAAAAGGCAAGAAGCGACAGGTGGCATGCAAATCCCCGCCAGCCGATTGGAGCCAACCGTGCGGCTCTTCGCCTCTTAATTCCTGGTCGCCTCACGCATCCGCGTCTGAGTTACAGCTTCGTTCTCGCTTCTGTGTCCGGTTGTTTGACCAGTTTCGAAGTCATGGGGCCATTTCCCATGGCAACACGCCCTCGCCTGCCAGGTCGTCGACTCCCCGCCACATTCAGGCGTCCTCTCTCCCTGCACCCCGCAAGCCCGCTCTTTGCGAATCTGTGCTCCTGATAACAGATTTGGGAGGTTGCTTTTGATAACCGGCTGGTAGGACAACTGCGTATAACGTTCTGACGCTAGTAGCCCATTTCCAATTCGCGATTCCCAGTTGGCAAAATCAACAGCATCTCGCATGTACGTATACCGTACAGTGATTTGCGCCTCGCTATCTGAATGGGCCGCGCATTCTGAACGCATGTTAGCCCGTTCTCCATTCGGTTACGCGGAGTGTCTGGCAGATGGCATGAACGTTGTGACCTGCAAGCGTTCTTGAAATCTCGCCAACTGATCCTCGTGACCGCCCGTCGAGGACCCTGCACGTTGAGCGGTGCGGCGTTGTCTTGTCTACAGCCGGTGTGCCGAATCGGAATCGTCCTGCCACACGATGGAATTCTTCCATCCACCATGTTTTCGATGCACCGACGTACGCTTGTACCAGCTAGGCTGCTGTGGAGACGCCTAAACTCACCAGCGTCCGCCACAGCCTTCAGTTCGAACATGAACCGCACTGCAACGACGCGCGCGCTGCGGCTGTACGCGACGCCCACCCGCATCTGTACTGCACGAATCACATCTCTATCTCCGACGACTATAAGGTTGCCTTGCGGCGTTCTGTGCCTGATCGGTCCCTACGCTTAGCACCTCAGTCCAGCATCCAGCTCACTACATCGCCCTACTGTGGCACCGTCATGCTTCCCGCGCCTCTGGTTACACTTGCCTGGCTCACGTCGTCCGTGATGGCCTTCAAGCGGACATGCCTCAACGAGTTTTCCGCGGAACAGGTCAACTCGCAAGAGGCTGCCTTCGCAGCAGCGCAGCGCGCCGCCGTATCTCCGAAGATCCTGGGCATCTTTGACCAGCCGCTGCCAACTGAAATCCCGGTCAGTCCATGCTAAAACCTCGCTTTGCACGTCTGTACTTGAACTGATCGAGCTCATCACTGGCAGGTGCACTTTCACACCATCTTCACGAACACCAGTGCAGCCGACGGATACGTGAACGCAACGGTCATCGTCTCGCAAATAGACGTTCTCAACAAGGGCTTTGCCAAGACGGGCTTGACCTTCAAGTTGGTCAATATTACGGTAAGGGCTTTTTAGAACGTGCTTCTTTCACATTGTCAGTAACATCACGTCTTTCCGATCTCAAGCGCACGCGCCAGGTAGACTGGTTCAACTCTATCCGCGCAGGGTCAAAGTTTGAATACGATATGAAGGTTGGTGGCGCGTGCGTTTCGGAGTCACAGTGAACCCCACTTATCATCCTGCTGCGTTCGACAGAACACGCTCCGCGTAGGCGGCGCCAACGCACTCAACATCTACTCCGTCGGCTACATCATCAGTGACAAGCCCGATACATCCATCGTAGGACGTGAGTCTGGTCTGCGCCCTTAGATCGAGTATCAGCTGACAGTTTACGATAGTTTCAACGGTTCCCTGGGGCTACTCACGCCGGCCAAAGCGCGACGGCGTCATACTTCTGCACACTTCTCTCCCTGGTGGCACTCCTCCGCGCAATCTCGGCCACACAGCAATACACGAGGTGAGCGGAACACCTGTCTTTGGTGGGATGGCCTGTGATTGCAAGACTGATGGCCATGCAGGTCGGCCACTGGGCCGGTTTGGTGAGCTACCCTCGTTTAGATGATTCAAAACTGAAGCTAACTTGCATCATTGACGATTTTCGCAGTACCACACCTTCCAGGGTGGCTGCTCGCTCTTTGGAGACGGTGACAGGGTGTCCGACACTCCAAAGGAGGCGTCGGCAGCGTATGGCTGCCCGGTTGGTCGCAACAGCTGCCCGATTCATCGTGGCGAAGACCCGATACATAACTTTATGGAGTGCGTCTACTGTCTGTTCCAGCGCTTGGCTTTACTGATAGGCATCAAACAGCTACTCGGATGACAGGTCCGTGTTTCAACCGTCTTTGAGTTAAGACACTGACTCGGAGGTTATAGTTGTACGTGGGAATTCACGCCAGGGCAGATTACACGCATGCGTTCCATGTGCTGGGTATACCGGAACATTAAACTGATCTGATCGTAGAAATGAGACACGACATGGACCATTACACATTACCTTTTGCCAACTGTTGTACCACGTAAAACTGTTGACGAACAGAGATGAAGAACAACCGTTGTGGGATCAGGCGAATTTTTCTCTCACTTTTCTCGTGTGATTACGACTTGTCGCGCAAGGCTCCTCCCGCACCTATGCCCATTCTGCATTGCTTCGACGTTATCTCGAGGCTTCTTTTTGACGGGTTCTCTTCCAAACACGGTTTCCGGATTCACTCAGGACATATCTGCGCCGTACCTGCATTCTCGTCTTGGACTGTAATCCGGCGCTCTTCCCTGCCACGTCGAAGTCCTATGCCCAATCTCCATGCTGCAAAACCAATGCAGGTCACGCCGCACAGTCGACTCCTTGGTCTCTTCGTACTGAGGACAAAGAACAGAGCATTGGGAACATGAGTTGCAGTTGTTCGCTTCGTGACATTGATCGTAGGCCGCATTCATACATGGGCTATGTCGCTCAGTGCTTCGAAATCGCCGCGTGAGACAGTGCGCCCTTTTTGAATTACAGCTCAGATGCTGCCATTAGCATATCCGAGACTCTGGATACAAACTTTCATCTACGCAGCCAACATGAGTGGGTTGCTGCACCCAATGCCTCTGCTTCTGTAATCAATCTGCTTGACTAAAGAAGGTCGCTGGGCCACCTATGAGTACCAGTAGTTGAATAACATTTTTCAATACTGCACAAGGTACGTATTCTAGTGCGTAATTCATTTCTCCCCCAGCCTGAGGGCGGCGCATGTCAGGAAATTTCCGGCCTTCAAACATTCATGACATTCTGTTAACTGATTCTCGTAACAGCCGCTTGGGAACCCTGCATTCATTGCAACCCTCCCATTATGTTTCCCATTGATAGCATGTTCAACGGTGAATGGCTCCGCCATATCTTGTTAATTCACTCTCAATGTGTCTCGCAGTCGATATGCTCGACCGCTCATCGCTCACCCAGGTTCTTGCAGTCAACATTTTCCCCCATCGGGATCTTCATTTCAAAAATCAAGCGCACGGCAACAGAGTGTGTGCCGGCTGTGCATAGCGCTCACTCCCGCATCGGTACTGCGCGAACCGCACCTCTATCACCGACAACGAGCAATATAAGAGCATCTGGCGTACCTGATCGATTATCACCCTTCATTCCTTCCAACAGCCAACCAGTCATCCTCTTGCTGTACCAACATGCGCGTCTCCTCCTTCGCAGCACTGACCTGGTCTATGTCTGTCATGGCCCGTACATGCGGCAACCAGCCCTCCACGGCACAGGTCAACATGCAGGAGTCCGCTTTCGCGGCATCGCAGCACGCTGCTTCTGCTTCGAAGTTCTGGGGTTTTATTCCAAAGTCCGTACCACCAGTCATTCCCGTCAGTTCTTTCCATCACGTGTCGTACATTTGAACCTCAGCTGAGCGGGCTCCGTCTTGGCAGGTTTACTTCCATGTCATTCATACAAACACTACTCCAGCGGGCGGCAACATCGACGATTCAGTGATAAATTCACAAATAGATGTGCTCAACCGGGATTATTCTCAGACAGGTCTGAGCTTCAGGTTGGCAAAGATTACAGTGAGTTGTTCTCAGAATCAACGCCTTCCGCGAAGTCATTGACCTCCCACTTGTACAAACGCGAAGCGCACACAGCACTCTCTCTGGCACGATGTAATGCAGTCAAGAACCAAGTACGAATCGGACATGAAGGTCAGTGGCGTGTATTGTAGTTGCGCCGCTGCCTTTTTAACTATCCTGTTTTATTGTTAACCCACTTGCCGTGCTTTACAGAACAAACTTCACATGGGTGAAGCCAATGCGCTCAATCTTTATACGGTCGGTTACATAGTAGGTGGCGAGAATGGTGTCCTAGGATGTAGGTTTTACCGCAGGTCTCAAATGGTTTGCTGACTAACACAATTCATTTTCAACTCCTCACAGTTGCTACACCGCCCTCGAGCTACTCGCGCGCTCCGAAGAACGACGGTGTCGTCATTATCCACTCCACTCTACCTGGTGGAAGTGCGGTCCCGTTCAATCTCGGTCGCACAGCAGTACACGAGGTATGATTGGTGACTGGTGGTTTCTATGTTCGTGTTACTCATAGATTTGGCTTTGATGCGCAGATTGGCCACTGGGTTGGTCTGGTGGGCATCCTTCGTTAAGACACTTCGCGTTAAAGGCTTACACACCCTCACGTTATTCATTGCAGTATCATACGTTTCAGGGCGGCTGTAGTTCTACTGAGGGCGACATGGTTGCCGACACCCCACAGGAGGCCTCGGCTGCATATGGATGCCCAATCGGTCGCAACAGCTGCCCACTCCATCGCGGTGTCGACCCAATACACAACTTCATGGAGTACGTATACGGTCATTATAACTATTTGCAATTCTGACTCGTTTCTACCAGCTACACACAGGATAGGTAAATGTCAGAGCTTCGCCAGGTCTCCAGGCTAATCTCACGCTGGCAGTTGCATGTGGGAGTTCAGTCCCGGACAGATTAAGCGCCTTCGTGCGGCTTGCCGGGTTTACCGTAACATGAGGTTCTATTGAGGCACGGTATCCGCGTCAGGATGGCTGGGCATGGGCGACAACGTAGCCCCGTGGAACAGTCCGCTTTTCTCTCCCTCCGATAACACGATATCGTTCGCTTTACTTTCGACTCATATTTCCTCCAAGAGCACTTGGTTTTGCCTCCCTGTGTCTTTCCCCTTACCTTACCTTCCGATGAATGAACTATGTCGCCATGTTGCGAGATTACAACCCGCTGGCGCGGAACAGGCCGGCATTTCGATTGATACTATTGAACCTACCCAATTCCTGTCACGCAATCCTTCTGATTTAAGGACCTGCTGACCTACTCTGGCTCAAATAGCCTCAGCACGAGGGGTTCGTGTGCCAGTTGTGCTGGCAGCTGCGGGAGAGCGGTCCTGATTGTGACTAGCAACCTGCTATACTCCGTAGCGTCTGCATTTCCAGAGAGAATTGTATGCAAACGGCACCCTTAAACCAGTTGAGGTGATGGTGCTTTCTGGGGAGAGATAGCCAGATCTCCTGAATGGTACTCTGGTGTGTCAGGCATGAAGGTCAGTTCTGTTGAAAACCGTGGTTAGGAGGTGGATGAATCATGCGTAAATAGCGAGAAGAATCGATTTTTTGAGTCGTCGAAGCAGGAGAACGATGCATTTGCAGGCTCCCCTTCTTTTATACGGGAGTTGGATGAACCAAGGTGCGACCGGACTGAAGCGTAATCATACATGCTCTGACAAGTCCGAGCTACCAGGTCAACGTCCACGTTGAAACCGTCGCCACAGCACGGCTATCAGTACTTGAAGTTAGCTGTGGACAACGGGTCGCTCACACTAGGAAGCGAAGAGGGACTAACCAAAGGATCCCGAAGCCACGGTGCTGTTGCATAAGCGTTTGAATTGAATGCAGAGCGGGATCAATTTTGCAAATCGAACTGCCATTCGCATATGAAACCCTCAATCAACACGTTTCATATGCAATACAATTATTACTAAGATTGCTCCAGTAGCTCGAACAGCTCGTCTGCATGTGACACCTGACTTTCCTGAGTGACATCCTGAACATCGGTCGGTATACGTTCCGCCTGAAACTCGACGTCCGCGATTGCTTGGAGTCCCGCCAGCTGATCTACGATATCCAAGTCGACGTACTGTAGCCCACAAAGCTTCAAACGCGAGAGGCTTGGGAAATCGCAGTCTTGTACAAACGCCGCGATGTCCCGCAGAGCGACGGGAAAACCACCCTCGACATCGCAGGTACACCACAACGTTGTACCGGAGATTGAATCGTCTGGGCAGCGACGGGATAGGGCCTTGTAGCCTGTGGTATTGATATCATGTTTTGCATGCCGGGCCTCAGTACCAGCCGAGAGCGTCAAGGTATGAACGCGAGGAAAACGTTCGACGCCAACTCCCGACATGGGGCGGTCGACCAAGAGATAGTCCGGGTCGAATATCCCAGCGCTCGCCACTCGGCGCGTTTCCCAGCAAGAGCTGAACCAAATTGTAAGCTCTTGCAGTTGCAAGAACGATGCTCCTCGTGGCGCTGGCGACTCCTCTGAACCGTCAGAGTCGTCCTCGGAGCTGTCTTCTTCTGGTTGAAGGAGGAACCAGCTCCCAGTCGCGTCAGTAGGCTCAAACAAACGGGTGACAAAGCGCTCGTGGATGAATAGAGAGACAAGATTGGCCAACTCGCTGTATCCTCTGCCCATGGTAGGTGACATAATATCTTCAAAGCGGTGGAGCTGCCAACGATTCAGCGCGATGCTGATCCTGGTGCGCAGCCTTTGTGGTGCCTGTGCAGGCGATTGTTGCCCTCCTTGAGTAGCAGCAAATGATGCTGAATTGTACGAGATAGCGGCGAGGCCAATCGCGAGAGTGTGTATGGTGTACGGAACCGGCTGCGCACCCTCATAGCGGAGTCCGCCCAGTGTAATCACGACGTCTCTTGCCCCGCCATCCATGAAATGATGAAGCATTGCAAGCCGGTCAGAGCTGGACGCAAGACCGATGGCAACATGTTGCAGCCGAGCGTAGGTACGGCGCTTGGGACGATCGGTGGACCGGCCTACACCTTCGACCATGAATCCATCGCCTTCCAGCCAGATGCTGCGGAGCGCTGGAGAGCTTTCGACGAGTTTGCCGATCGCACTCTCAGTCAGCACAATTGTTGTTCCCTTGTAGTGGAAGGCGACGAGCGATTGGAAGAATGGAAAGAGGTGCTGCGGCCATTGCACTTCCTCGAGCGAGCACCGACGCAGAGCGGAACCCTCGGCAAATATAACGGCGGAAACTTGCCATGTATCTGGATAATCCCAGGCGTTTTCGTACCGAAGGTAACCATATGGTCCGCGCCGAATCTTGAGCTCGATCTTGAGGGTTGTGAGTAAGGGCATTGGCTTGATCTGAGCCTCTCGTAAACCGGGCACATCGAAAAAGCCATAATCAGGGTACGCCGATACCACATCACTCCATGAGAGCGGAGTTCCTACTGATAGTGCGGGTCCGACGGATACGGATAGTGACCGAAGGTTCGGCATGCGATGGCCGAGCCACTGCTGCGGTGATGGACCACTGGCAGCCAGGGTGTAACTCCAGAACATGAGCTGCAGACTGCGCAAGTCTTCAAAACGCGAAGCCTTGTGGCGAGCCATAACTCGGTCAAAGTTTTTGTTTGACTTTTTAGAACTTCGCACGTGCGATGGCAAGACAAAGGCCTCGCGGATTGTGCGACTAACCAACGCCAGGCTCTCCCGCGATCTCCAATCCAGCGCGTTTGCAACTTGCTGTATGAACGCATCAGGAATTGCTTCAAACTGCGCAAGGCGATCAGTTTGCGAGCCCATTATCAGCTCTTGTTGCTTGGGTTTCGCACGTCGCACGAGCCGATTTGCTTCGACTAAGCACCGCGCGATCCGCACAAAGTCACAACCTGTCTCAAACTCGGTTGAGTTAGGAGTGTCCTCATTCTGAAAGATTTCATGGACCAAACGAGATGTAAGCCTTTGGAGGGGCTCGAGAAGCGCGGTCATCGGGCGGAGTTGGAGATCAGGAGGGCAAGCAGCGGGCTTAGCCGCTACCATTAACCGAGCTGAGCACGACCAATCTACGTACATTCAATTCTATCATAATATGTACAGCACTGTACTAGAACGATATCTGACAGAATACTGAGAAGGAGGACGTTTGCGCTCACGCTTGGCCACCTTCAAGTTGTTGGCAGGCGCCCACCGTGACGCCTCACACCCACAGAGCAGAAGATCCCACTTCGGGGTTGAGACTAACTCTCACACTCAATAAATTCTGTTTGAAGACTTGCAATCAACTGAGCAACCATCGCAGTGCTTGCTTCCCTTATCAGATCCACACACTCGAGCGATTGCTAAATTTGGGTGGAACAGTATCCGCCTCTGGTTCTTCTTCTTTTGCGTACTAACATGTGCCTGACCGCAAGGGCTGTTTTCAAAATCAAAACAAAAAACAATGCTGCGGACGCCAGGGGTTTCTTGAACATCCGACGGTCACTGGTGCAGTATATATGTTCAGCGTAGATAGTGGAGGTTCTCTCACCTGTACCTCTGCAGGTCCTTCATATCTTCAGCCACCTCCTCAAACCTCTTCTCATGGAGCACTACCGAGCCCTGTCCACCGAGCTGCAGAGCTTGGGTTCCGTTCCGCGGGACTTCGCCACTGCTTCCGCCGCCGAATTCGAACTGCGGAGCAACCTCGTCAAGGACGAGCAACATCTCTCAGAGACTAAGAAGGCACTCGAAAACGCAGCTCTCGATGTCGAAGCTGCTTCGAAGTTATCGCACAAAGTAGGCGGCCTGCTCACCGGCCATTCGAGCGAGTACAAACGGGAAGCAGAGCTTGCGGACAGGTCAGCGGGGAAACTGCGGAACGTTGACAAACTTGGGGGCTAACTGTTGCGTTGTTAGAGCACTCGTATCTGCCCAAGAGAATCGTACGACGGCTGAAAAAGCGTTGGACGCGCGGAAGGTGCTACTCGCGCAACAGAGCGCGAAGGTATGGCACAGTATGCCTCCATATCCGTTCGTTACTCAATCTAGACCCAGCTTGGTCTGCTCGAGGGCCAGATCGCCCGCTATACAGATATCACTAACAAAGTGGATGCTATATACGCTGAGACTCTTGGACCCTTTGGTATGATATCCACCCTTCGAATCTTACATACTCAGCGTCACTTCAGAGTTCCCCGCCAACGACATCCTGACGTCGGCACTCCGAAAAGCTCAAGGCGAGCTCGAAAGCAGCGAGTTGGAGGTCCTCACCGAACGCGAGACCATCTCCCATCTTCACAAAGCCCTCGAAGCTATCACCAAGTCCATCGACGAGATCTCGCGCGGAAATGCACTCCTCGGAAAGAATGGTAAATCGTGCTCGCTGTATGATCATCATTAACATCATCGTTTCAGATAGCGCCAATCACCATGTGGCAGATGCCTATCACAGCGCTCAGAACTTTGCACACGAGTTTCGTGCTGCGTTGCGTGAGGCGCGGGCGATCAATGGCGCGGTTGTGTTCGAGGAGGAGGTTATAGTTCCAAGGCCACCGGTTCGGGACGGTCTCGCGAGTGGAAGATTCGCCGTTTCCGCGAGCACAGATGGATTGGTCTGGGGTGCGTATCATGACCAGCATAGGGAACTTTGTTGTTGGCCTTGTGGCACAGAGCAAGCCCAGCGGAGTTACAAAAGCGACTTGCTTATTCGTGACTTTGTGAGAGATGTTCTGGTTGAGACCGGACCCAGCTGAAGTGTTTGCAGTTCCGCTCTCACGAGGTGGCCACGGGCGAGCTTCGGCTTCATGCGGCGGATTCTCAGGCGCGACAGGCTCGTTCGGCGATCCTCATTGTTGAGCAGACGGTCCGAGAGCGTCGTCGCCGAGGGTACGAAGAACGTAGCGCTTGATTTGAGGTACCTGGTCGCAGCTCTGTTTCTTTCATGAGGGAATCTGTGGGGTTTGAGGATGGGCCGCCATCACATGTAAAACCGAGGTCTGGGTGGAATGTCACTGTAGTTGTACATCAGACTTAGTCCGAGTTCGGGAACACAAAAGGCCAAGGTAAGCGAGGATCAAGCCCAAGTGCGACGGAGGCACTGTGAAGAAGGAATCTTGAACCTCGGATTGCTCAAAACCCCCTGCAATAGGACCCGGTTCGTCGTCAGAATCACATTCTGCCTGAAACGAGATGGGAACGTATGACGATGTGGCGCGCCGGTCGTGCAGACGACATGCAGGGCATCATGACTCCGGGCTCGACCGTCCAGCCACCTCCGCGGGTGGTGCCTCTTCGTCAATGGCCCTTGCAAGAAGAAGCCCGGAACGGATACTGTACGGAAGCTCGGAATTACAGGTGCCGCGGATGTTCGCGCTCTCACGCTCTGGCAGCCCGTCCAAGACAACCCGAACCGGGCACGGGCTCGTGACGCAGCGCCGGCGTCACTCAACCCAAACCTGTGAAAATGGCCGGTGTCAGTCAGCTCAGTGTGTGTCCGGAGCAAGTGTGCAGTATGGCCATAATTCGCGTTTTGCGTTTCAGGTTTTGGGCGGTTGCCCTGATCGTTTTCTCTATGACGTCGTACGCTCCCCCTCCTCTGATTGTTCAAAGCAACGAGCGTTACAGTACTAGAATCTGTTAAAGATCTCGAATCGCGGCAAGCCGGACCGAGGACGAAGCGAGGAAGAAGAGGAGGTCGGGCGTCTAATCCGGATCGGGTCGGGTGTTGCGAGTCGCATCGCTGAGCCAGAACTCGAGCTTGTCCCGTCACGCCCTCGTCGCCGCTGCCCGCGTCCGGCGCTTCCTTCATCCTACCCCTCTGCATCTGCGCACCCACATCTGCGCACTGACCACATTACATCGAGCGCGCGCGAGGCTCTGAAATTGGATTACAAGACCAGGTAAGCGCTGCGCCTGCGCCCGGTCTCTCCTCTACCTTGACACCTGCGCACTGGTTTGGTTTTGCTCAATCACGGCTTACTGCGCAGCTTACTCGCTTCGACTATTACCCGTCGAACGATACCACTCTCCGACGCCAACCCGCGTTTGAACGCAAGGCCACCACCCACCCATCTGTAACTCGCACTCGCCATGAATTTCTTCAAGACCAAACCACGAAGCCCGCATGACCTTGTACGGGGTATCAAAGACAGCATCACCAAGCTCGACCAGGGCCCACCGGGGACCGATACAAGGCGTAAGGTACGTGAACGTTGATTCAGACTTCGGGATATCCTGGTATTGGCACTGCGCCTAGCCTTGGATAATGGGTAGAATGGTATGCTGATGATCTGCTATACAGGCGAACGAAGACGTGAGCAAGAACCTGCAGTCGATCAAGGCGATTCTGTACGGCGAGGGCGGTACGTTGCTTTCCATTGATTGACAAGGACCAGTCAAACTGATCAACTCTTTCTTTTCTTATATGTCTTCATGTTGGATGCTTCTGTCTTTGCGCGCGATACTCGGGGGTTGCAACCGCGTCACGCCGCCCGCGCTATCGTTACCCCTCGCCATCCGCTCCCTCGCGCATGTGTTTCATCCTTTCTCCGTCCTCCTACCACTCCTTATTACTGCGCCCACCCGTCCCGCACAATCCCGTTCATAATGCTTTGTTCATTGCTGTGTGGTGGCGGTTGTTGGTGGCGGCCGTGGCTGGATGACTGCGCCGGGCTACGATGCTGCGTCATCGTGTCTGACTACTACCACCGTGGCTGACTACCGCCTTCATCGTCTTTCTTTCTGTACCTGCATACCCCCCCCTACACCCTGGTTTCCACGTCATTCTCGCTTGCTCGGTTATCATCCTTCGCGTACCTCACGTTGGTGCCTGTCTACCTGCCATTCACTCCTTCGATCATTCTTCCGCACCGTACCCACCATAAACAGACCCCGTCCCGGAACTCGTTGCGCAACTCGCAAACGAGACCTACAATAACGACCTGCTGCTATGTCTCGTCACCAACATCGGCAGATTCGATTTCGAGGCGCGCAAGGACGTCGCGCAGATCTTCAACGTGCTCTTGAGGTACGCACGGTCGAGGTTACTTGGACGCCCTGTTGACCATTTGTCTTGTCATTATCATCTTTATCTGTCCTTCATGTACGACCACGCCACCTCGCTCATAGGCGCCAAATTGGCGCACGGTGGCCTACTGTCGAACATCTGACGGCAAAGCAGGACGTGTTGTTTGTAACACTGAAGGGGTACGACCAAGAGGTACGCTCGTCTTTGTGAGTGTCTTTGTGAAGGAATGGCGCTGACGATGCTCCACCCTGCGTTCGCTTCACCATCTGTCTCTCCCTCGCCCTGCCCTGTTCCAACTCTGATCATGCTGCGCCGACCTCGTCCCCGTCACCCACGTTGTCTTTATCATCACCTATGGCATGAACTCTCCTGGCGCTTACTGGCTCACACCTCCAGGATGTCGCGCTCAACACGGGCATGATCCTGCGCGAGATGTTGCGGCACGAGCCACTCGCAAGGGTACGTTTCACCTCTCGTACACGAGGACAGCTCTGACGATACTCTCCTTCCTGCCACCTTTCGTCGCATTCGCCCTCCGTAGGCACTCCTGCACTCCGAGTCCTTTTACCAGTTCCCGCATTACATCGAGGACACGACCTTCGGCGTCAGCTGCGACGCCTTCGCCAACTTCAAAGAGACACTCACCAAGCACAAGAGCATGGTCGCCGCATACCTAGAAGCGAACTACGAGCGGGTACGTGTCTTGCTCATCATCGTATCGCGACTGTATCCTGACCTCGCTTTCTCTATATAGTTCTTCGCAACCTACACAACGCTCATCCTCAGCACCAACTACGTCACAAAACGTCAATCTCTCAAACTCCTCGGCGAGATCCTCCTCGACCGCGCGAATTTCAACGTGATGACGCGGTACATCGCCGTCGAAGCTAACCTCAAGATGATGATGAACCTTCTTCGGGATCGGTTTGTCTCCTTCCCCAACCCTTCGTATTACCGTATTGATGGGACTTTGTGAAGCTCGAAGAATATCCAGTTCGAGGCGTTCCATGTGTTCAAGGTTTTCGTGGCCAACCCGAACAAGCCGCCGCAGATTGCGGCGATCTTGAAGAGGAATAAGGAGAAGCTGCTGTCGTTCTTGAAGGATTTCCATAATGACCGGGAAGGTGAGTGTGCGGTTGCCGTCCCTGTGTGTGCTTGGGCTGTAGTTCGCTCGGCCTGCCTGGGCATCGGACCAGTTGCAGGGCGGCTCAAGATGACCTCGGCCCATTGTCTGCTCGCCCTCGTTCTTGTACGAGAGTCTACGTTCGCCCAGGGCCCGTTCGAAGTGTCTTGCACCTGCCGCGCCTCAAGCCAGATCGGCCTATGCCGTATCCCTGCGGTGCCCGTGTTCTCGTACCAAGCCATGACTATAGTTCCAGACCGAGTACAAGGCCTCGCTCATCCTAGTGATGAGCCAGACTTGCGCGCCGACATTCGCCCTTGCTCTTCTTGGCTTCATTTTGGTCTTCCCGCTGAGATTAGAATGCTGACCTTGCCCACTCAGACGAACAATTCACCGACGAGAAGCAATTCCTCATTGGGCAGATCCAGGCGTTGTAGTCGTCGGACTTTTCTTCTACACGTCGTCGTCATCGTCATGGCCTACCTTTCTGCGAGAACCCTTCGTTCTGTCCTCATGCCCTCTGTTCACGAAACCCGTCCCTACGCCATGATCTCCCTCTACCAATGATTCACGATTCGACACCCCTGTGCCCGCCCTGGACCATGCATACACACCTTCTCACACCCTAGTCGGTCGTAGCACTTAGCCACGATCGGCTGCTTGTACTTCTACTGTCTCCCCCCGCAGGACCGTTGTCCAATGTTGAGCTGCCACTTGCGCTGATTTTGGTGGACCTGTGTTACATCTCCCTTCTGTTTAACCCGTTCACATCATTCGCGTTTGCGTGACCGGCTTGTCGGCCGTGTCATCAAACCCTGTTCAGACCTTACCCTCGCGTTCAAGCACACGACCATGCCACGGTCCCTCCTCAAAACTTCCTCGTACTGTCACTCCCGTAACGTATACGCCACTCGCGTACCGTGCCCCTCTGCCGCAGCATCCCTTGCTGATGATCCTTGCTCGTCCGTCGTCGCTAGTACACACTCCCCGCTTCCCAGTGTCAGACATGTTTGGTTCTGCTCCTCTTCTCGACCTCCGTAATCGTTATTGTCGTCTCATTGTCTGTCCTCGTTCTGCAGTTCTTGTGTCGTCCGCCGCTGCCTCTCTCAGTCTGTGCTCGCATGTCGCTTGTTTGTGCCTAATATCATCCTGGCTTACTTCTCTCTAAGGTGACCCGGGTTTGAGGTCGCGAGCATTCTCTCTGGGCATTCGGGTTGACCACTGACTGAGCGAGAACCTTCGCCGTTGCAGTAATTTTCAAAAGAGCTACGGCGGGCGTCTTCGGGCTCGCCCGCCGCAAGCTCATTTGGAAATGGCTGTAAATACTCGCCAAGACCTTGGTAGCCGCGTCTAGCGATGTGGCGAAAGCGCAGCCAGAAACGCCGGTGGCTGCGGACACGCTGCGACAGCCGTAAACACCATAAGAATACGCGACGGGAGATCCCTGCCTCACGGTCGCACCTCCCCCACGATGCCAATCCGCGTTCCCTCCGATGTCGTCCGCAACATCTTGGACGCCCTTCTTGTCTGGCCTGACGAAGCCCTGATACACTACCACGGCATGCTGGGCCGCCGCAACTGGCTCGCGCACGCCATGACCACCTCCCGCGCATGGTACACTGCGGGTCTGCCGCTTTTATACAGCATCGTAGAGATCAAGCCGAAGGACGAGATGACTCTCGACCTGCTTCTGCGCACGTTCAAGCGACGACCCGAGTTGTGCGCGCTCGTGCGCAATTTGCGCCCGTACGAGCGCGATTATAATGGACGCGGGCGCCGCGCGCGGAAGGGAGACTTCTTCGAATTTTTTGAGCCGAACATTCCCTTCTTAACTGAGAGGGGGCGAGCGCAATGGGCCTTGAAGAGGCGCACTCGCAAGTGGAACGCAGTGATGAACGTGTGTCACAACGTTGTCGCATTGCTCATCGACGCTGAGGATCTCCAGCGCTTTGCGCCGGGGCTGAGGCATAGCGCGCATCGACTTCAGCGGATCGCTTTCGAGAACGCTGACCGGCTTGACCTGACGCAGTTCTCGCAAGTCTGTGACTGGTCGACCCTGCGGTCCCTGCGTTTAGACGCTTCTGGACACTTCTGGAAACACAATAGCAGTGGTCACGAGAGTATGCCGCGCCTTGAAGCGGCGCAGTTCTCTCAATTGTCGCGACTGGAGGAATTGGAGATCCTAGGATGGGTCACTCCGCAAGTCATGCGTGACATCTTACTCGTCGTACGCGGCAGCCTGCGAACCCTCACATGTCACCAGTACTATGGTGCACTTGCGACAGAAGAATGGCTAGCACCCGTCTCATCAACTCTCGTCGAGCTATCGCTATTCGTTCACTACGACACACCAATGTCGGACCTCAGCAGCCTCGCTGCGCTCAAAGTACTGCGTCTCGTTATGATCGGAGGTCACTCCAACCCGACTGCAAATGTCCCAAACTCACAGACGAGCTTCCCACCTTTAGTGGGGACCGTCGAATGGGACATCTGGGAAACAGTTATGGCGCCACACCAGACTCTACGGCGCATACGCGACCTTATGGATGCGTTTGATTTTGGAGCAGTGCCAGACCTCAAAGCTGTCCTGGTTCGTGCGCCGACGCGGTATCCACAAGACGAAGACCGCTGGACAGGTGGGAGGCAGTCACAGGACCTTCCTGATGAATTTTCGAGTTGGCTATCTGAAGTTGGCTCGACCAATGGCAACTATGTGCAGCGCATTGGCGATTGCGTGCGGCAACGACAGGTCGATTGTCGTTTTGTGTTCGTTACAGACTTCAACTGTGTGCTGCCAAAAGATCCTCGGGACGTATTTGCAGAGTCTTCATGGACCTTTCACGATCGGCGGGAGCGGGAGCAGCGGGGGCGCATCACCAGGATGCAGACAGAGGCAGGGGCGGCGAGGCGCGCATGGTGGAAGGTGAAAGCGAGATTGAGCGAAATTGCAACGCTCTGTTGCTGCTTCGCGTACATGGGCTGCGCGCTCTGCCGGTGTAACCAATACTTTGATTGAAGGCCATGCTGTCGGTACCGTGACATGCACCATCATACTGTAGCTGTATCCAAGTCACATCCCTTGAAGGCTCTTAATATTCTCCTAGAGTTTCAGCGATCCGCTTTTGCCACAGTTAAGAAGGGGACGAACAGGCTTTGCGGAGAAACTCTGGTTCCTTGTTGAAAATCAGCATATCGCGTTACTGTTAGTATTTACATTGTAGACAGTCATCCCCGTGTACTACCGGGTAGATAGGTGTCTGTTATTCATACTCCGATACATAAGCGGCTATCCTTCGTCCTCCCGTAACTGTCGTACTCTATCAGTTACTACTGACAGCTTACTGAGATAATAGTAATGATTTGCGCTATCTGTTTCTTGAGTCTGAGTCAACGGGTAAATGTGGCGGCATATACTACCTGTTTGTGAAGAAACCTTACGCGACGCGATGAGCAACGCCGAATAGTAGTAGGCTCTCCAACCCCGCTGTGCGCATGGTTTGTATTTGACCGGCCGAAATAGTTCAATCGCGCAATTTTTTCGACACTATCAATTGTGGGATGCTAATGTCCCTAGTTATGGCATACAACAATGTCGTGGCATCCGTGCTTTGAAATCAGCAGCGCATGTGTCAAAAGGGATGACTGTAAGGTTTCGGGCACAGACTCCGGGCCACCCCACAAGGTTTGATGCACCATTACTCCGCAAGCTGATCGGGCCCCGTGAAGCGCCAAATAGCTTGAGATACGTCGCTTCGGCCATTATAAAGGGCACGAGATTACTGGTATACGCTCGTATCATCACCCACCCCGCCCATCAACTCCGCACGCAAATGGTCAAGCTCGCAGCCGCTCGCGCTTCCAACTCTAAGTTCGCTCCCTCGTCACGACCAGTCGTTGTGGTCTTCGGCGGAACCTCAGGGTATGTAATTCTGACAGTATCCTGAGTACGATGCAGATTGAGCTTACAGCACTGTGTGTGTGTGTGTTCAGGATTGGTGCCGGGACTGTACGCACATTCGCACGTCACACCAAAGGTCGCGTGCACATCATCATCATTGGCCGCTCGCAGTCTGGGTTTGACTCGGTCGTCGCCACGCTCCCAACCCACGCCGAATCGCTTTACGAGTTTCTGTCGGCTGACCTTGTCCTCATTCGCAATGTTCGCGCAATCTGTGACGAGCTCAAGACCAACAATAAGGGCCGGCTCCGCTCACCACTGGACAAGATCAACTACCTCGTGCTATCGCACGGTGCGTGGATAATGGGTCATCCTGGAACCGAGGAGGGCCTGTCGCCTATGATGGCGCTGGGCCTTTATGGTCGCGTTCGAGTCACGTTGGACTTGGCACCACTTCTCGAAGTTGCTGCAGCTCAACGGGAAGACGCACGTGTGGTCACCATTGGTTACGCTGGCGTCGGCGGCGAGGTTCCGCTCGACGACCTCGCGTTGAAGGGCAACCTGGGCCTCGCCAAATGGCGTGCCGCATACATGACATATCAAGATATCTTCGCGCTGGTGAGTTCAGCAATGTGCATATCAGCACTGGTCTGACCAAAACCCCAGGAAATTGCCCGCCTTTACCCGGCCATCTCGATCACTCATAGCTTCCCAGGCCTCGTTTACTCCGCGCTGGGTGACAACCTGCCGTTCTACTTGAGAATGCCGTACCGAGTACTGGAGGCGGTTATGGCCATAACCCCGGATGAATGCGGCGAGTGGCTTGTGTACGGCCTGTTGGACCCAAGCACAAAGACCGGTGCACACTTCAAGAACGACAAGAGCGAGTCTGTCAAGGTCAGCCCCTGGGCCGAGAAGCCTGAACTGCGGGAGAAGGTGTGGAACATGCTAGTCTCGACCGGCGAGAAGATCATCGCGACTGGCCGGGTAGAGTGATTCTCACGAGTTCGGTACCGTATACGCGCAGTATGGCATACATTCCTTAGATATACAACCGCAGTAAAGACAGTTATGGATCAAAGACAGTCTGAATTGAAGGCGTTGGAAGCACGGGATGCATGCAGGGATCACCGATATGAAGGTGGGACTGCATCTGCAGCCTGTTGCTCGTCAAAGGCGCGCATTGCATTCAGTCTCTGTTGCTTCTCGGAGAGAGCTGGTTGCACCACCACTGGCGCCTGGACAGCACCCATGAACGGGCTAGCATGTCCTGTGGGACCCGTGTATGAGCCTCCTGACGATGTTGGAGG